>Ga0136617_10000546_pt1 | contig 31771 bp, 29 predicted proteins | sample AntDrymUQ3222106_2_FD_129672 | JGI IMG/M metagenome (GOLD analysis project Ga0136617, IMG submission 129672) | Polar desert sand microbial communities from Dry Valleys, Antarctica - metaG UQ322 (21.06) | ecosystem: Environmental > Terrestrial > Soil > Desert | place: Antarctica: Dry Valley... | reverse complement strand
CTGCCACACTGGACGCGCCACTACAACGAGCGGCGCACCCACAGCGCCCTCGGCAACCGCCCTCCCCTGCAGCGCGTTCGGGAGGTCACCGGGCTCAACAGCTAGCGCCGCGGCGGCGCTCAGTCCAACAAGCTCGACGAGCAGTCCGTACGACGCAGTCGTGAACGCCAGGTGGAGCCGCTCGACGATCGGCGCGTTGCCGGCGCGACGCTCGGCGAGTGCCGCGCCATCGCATCATCGAACTCGCCCGCATCATCGAGCAGACCGGCCTCGCGGGCGGGCATCCAGGGCAGCCTCGGCATCGACGCTGAACGCCATCGGCCGCGAGCGAAACAGATAGGCGACGGCGAGCACGAGCACAGCTGCGCCAGCGAGTCCGACGATGGTCGCCGACACCTCCCACACCCCTCGGGGTGCGACCTCGCGAAGACCGAACGCGCGAGCAGCGTGCTGCCGAGCCCGCCCGCGGCCACAACGGGCGCCAGCCGGCCTCGCAACTCCCCGACCTGGCGCTCCTGCTCGTCCAGCGAGCGCAGGGCGAGGTCGTAGATACGTTCGATCGTGGAGGGCACGTCGTCATCGGCCTGGCTCTCTGCGATCTTGCCGTGGCTCGCCGACGTGACGACCCGCGCACCGGGGCTCGTCACCCCTGCGAAGCTTGTCCAGGTCGCCGCGTTCGCCGGCGACGACACGCCGCTGGTATTCAGGCCCGGCCCCACCCCGGCCTGCACTCTGGAGGACACGGAAACCCCTGGACGGCAACGGTCAACGCCAGGCTCGTTGACCCCTCATCACCATGGAAGCCGAGGCGCTTGATCGGAGTCCCCGGAGGTCCGACGTTTGCTGGTCATCTTGGACTTCAGGGCATCGGGCGGACCGGGTGGCGGGACCCAAGAAGGACCCGCGCGCAGCAGCATCGCGCGTCAACCTCGCGCGCTACCGTGAGCGGCATGGCTGCGCACGGAGACAAGGTCACGGTACAGCTCGACGCCGAGATGGTTGAGCGAGCCCGCGCGGAACTCGGGTTAGACAGCGAGACTGACACCGCGGTGGTGGAACGGGCCCTGAACGCGTACCTCATGGGGCGCCTGCTCGATGCGACGCAGGCGCGAGCCGGCGTGTCCGAGGAGGAGGCCCAGCGCTTGGTCTACGAGGAGCTCCACGCCGCGCGCCGCGAGCGCGGCGCTGCGTGATCCGCGTCGTCGTCGACGCGGGCGTCTTCATCTCTGCGCTGATCGGCAGCCGCGGCGGCGCGCCGGATCTGGTGATGCGCGCGTTCGTCGGCGATCGCATCGAGGTCATCGCCAGCCCGCTGCTGATCGCCGAGCTCGAGCGGGTGCTCCGGCGCCCGAAGTTCTCGAAGTACGTGGACGAGCGGACCGCACGGGAGTTCGTCGAGCGGGTCCGGCGTCATGCGACGATCGTGGACGACCCCGCTGAACAGCCGGTGGCGACGCGCGACCGCAAGGACGACTATCTGGTCGCACTCGCTCGCAAGCAAGGAGTCGACGCCATCGTCAGCGGCGATCGCGACCTCATCGACGCCGGGCTTTCGGAACCGGCCGTCTGGACTCCGCGGCAGCTGGCGGATCATCTGCTCCAAGGCTGACCGTCCTCCGAGCAGCTTGCCGCGGCGGAGCCGTCGGCCGGCCGGGTCGACGAGTTCACAGGATCCTGTGAACTCGTGTAACTCTTGTACGCGGGCCCGGGATGGACCGACCGGTGAGCCCGCGACCGACGCGCCGTACGACGCGGTCCGGGTCGGCGGATACTTTCGCACCGGCATGCTTGAGTTGCTTTCGTCCTCCGCGGTCCGCGTCGGTGCGGTGCGCGGGGAGTCGCCCACCAGCCGGCGCCCGAGCACCCGCCGCGTACCAGATCGCCCATCATCGTCTGCACGGCCGCTGGCCCCGGCGGACGAAGGTGTGACGCCGGTGAGCCTCACGCGGCTCGGCCAGTCCCGCCCCTGCACGTCTCAGAATCCGCGACCGTGAAACCAGCGGACATCAAGGCCGCGATCGCAGCTGCGGAGGCTGAGATGGCCGAGCTCACGACGAAGCAAGCGGCCGTGTTACAGCGCCTGGAGGATCTGCGGGCCCCCGATGCGAGGAAACCCGAGGGCGACGACCTCGGGTCCGACGCTTGGCCGGCTGAGCGCAAGATCGACTTGTTCCGCTCATTGTTCCGGGGACGGCAGGATGTCTTCGCTGTCCGGTGGCAGAACCGCAAGGGGCGCGCCGGCTATTCACCGCAGTGCGCGAACGAGTGGAAGCCCGGGGTGTGCGAGAAGCCGCGCGTGCGCTGCGCCGCCTGCCCGAATCAAGCATTCGGGCGAGCGGACGAGCGTGCGGTCCGCGATCACCTCCAGGGACGATCGGTGATGGGTATCTATCCGCTCTTGGCGGACGAGACGTGCTGGGTGCTCGCGATCGACCTTGACGGGGACACGTGGGCCGCCGACGTGAGCGCGCTTCACGAGGTTTGTAGCGAGCTTGGCCTGGCGCCGGCTGTCGAGCGCTCGCGTTCAGGCGCGGGCGCGCACCTCTGGTTCTTCTTCTCGGAGACTGTGCCGGCGGCCGACGCCCGCGCACTCGGGACGCTCCTGCTGACCCGGGCGATGTCGCGCTCGCCGACGCTCACGGTGACCTCCTACGACCGGCTGTTCCCGAGCCAGGACACGATGCCGACAGGAGGGTTCGGCAATCTCATCGCCCTCCCGCTGCAGCGCGCGGCGCGCGATCACGGCAACACCGTGTTCCTCGACGAGCGCCTGGAGCCCTGCCGCGACCAGTGGGCGTTTCTCGCCTCGGTAGCGAGAATCAGCGCCGAGCGCCTGGGCGTAGTCGTGGCGGGCGAGCATGGGGTCCAGGCGCTGGGCGTCCCCGACCCCGAGCGCGACGAAAGGGCGCCGTGGCGCCCAGCGCGCCCGCTGCGCGAGCGCCTCGCAAGCGTGGAGCTGCCGCGCCAGGTGAGGGCAACGCTCGCCCAGCGCCTGTACGTCGAGCGCGCCGCCCTGCCGCCCGCGCTGCTCGACGCGGTGCGCCGCCTGGTTGCCTTCGCCAACCCCGAGTTCGGCGAGCGCCAGGCGATGCGACTGTCGACCGGTCTAACCCCCCGGCTGATCGCCTGTTTCGAGGATCTCCCCGACCACATCGCGCTCCCGCGCGGCTGCGCCGAACCTCTGCGGTCGCTCCTTGACGAGCTCGGCGTCGCGCTCGAGATCACCGACGAGCGATCACTTGGCTCGCCCATTGACGCGACCTTCACCGGAACGCTGCGCGAGGAGCAGGTCCAGGCGGTCGCTGATGTGCTGGATCACGACATCGGCGTGCTGTGCGCCCCACCGGGGGCCGGCAAGACGGTCGTGGGGGCCCACCTGATCGCCGAGCGCGGGCGCTCAACGCTCGTGCTCGTCCATCGGAAGCAGCTGGTCGACCAGTGGCTCGACCGCTTGGGAGAGTTTCTCGACCTCGGTGACGCAGGGCTCAGGGTGATCGGCGCCGGACGACGCAACCCGACCGGCGGGATCGACGTCGCGATGGTGCAGACCCTTGCCCGCTCCGAGTTCGATCCGAGCGTGCTCGACGGGTACGGGCACGTCGTCGTCGACGAGTGTCATCACGTGCCCGCCGTGTCGGTTGAGCGGGTGCTCGCGAGTTGCCCGGCGCGATTCGTCACGGGACTAACCGCAACCCCGTACCGGCGTGACGGGCACCAGCCCATTATCGCGATGCATTGCGGTCCCATCCGCCATTCCATCGCCGCAGGGCCCGACGCCGCCCTCACGCTGCGCGTTGTGCGGCGCGACACGGGTTTCGATGCGAGCGCGCTCCCTTCCGAGCCGGCGATCCAGGAGATCTACAGCGCACTCGCGTCCGACGTCGAGCGCATCGAGCTGATCGTTCGCGACACATGCGAACTGCTCGATGAGGGTCGTGCGCCGCTCGTGCTGACTGAACGCCGCGAGCACCTCGACCGTCTGGCCGACGCGCTACGACCGCACGCGCCCACGCTCGTGACCCTTCATGGCGATGTCACACCTCGCCGTCGACGCGAGGCCCTCGCGCAGCTGCGCGACCTGCCGCCGGAGGCACCCCGCGTCGTGCTCGCGACCGGCCGCTTCATCGGCGAGGGCTTCGACGATCCGCGCCTCGACACGCTGCTGCTCACGATGCCGATCGCGTGGAAGGGGACGTTGGTGCAGTACGTCGGGCGCCTGCATCGGCCGCATCCTGGCAAGCACGATGCGTGGATCTACGACTACGTCGATGGCGCGGTCCCGGTCCTGCGCCGGATGTTCGCCAAGCGCGCCAGATCCTATCGGACCATGGATTACACGATCGAGGGCTCCTGACCGCGGCCGCCGTGGCGTCCGGTCCCGCAGATACGGTCGCGATCCGTGTCGGTCTCGCGCAACGCACCCTGCCCGTGCGGCAGCGGCCTCAAGCACAAGCGCTGCTGCGGTGCGCGCTCACGAGACGACGCAGCGGTTGCGCGCCGGGAGGAACGCGTCGGTCGCGATACCGAGGCGTGGGCGTTCGCGACCTTCGAAGACGAGTTCCGCTCAGCCATGCGAGAGCGCGGTTACGAGGAGAGCCTGAGCCACCCACAAGGCGACTGGATCCTGCTGCACTGGCTCCTGCTCGACCGAGAGCTGCGCGGCGGCGGCACACCAGCTCAGCGCTACGCGGCGCTACCGGAGTTGAGCGCCTCCGACCGCGACATCGCAGCGCGCATCGCCGATTCCCGGCCCGGGATCCACCGCGTGGTTGGCTGCGAGCCGGGCGCATGGCTCGAGTTCGAGGACGTGCTGCGGGGCGGACGCGTCCGGGCGCGCAGCGCAACGCTCTCTCGCGCGGCGGTGCTGTGGGACGTGCTCGTCGCCCGCGTCATGACGAGTTCGCGCGGCGCGTCGCTCTGGGGTCCCGCCGCGGTCTTCTCACCCGCCGAGGAGGACGAGCTGGTCGACGAGGTCCACCGGCTCAGCCTCGGCGAGGATCTCGAGTCGGTCCTCCGTCGTCACTGGCGCGACCTCGTCACCTTCACCCCACCGAGCCGCGACCGGCCGGCGGAGGTCTTCAGCGTCGAGGGCGATCCGTTCGTTGCCGGGCACGCGGCATGGGAGATCGTTGACGACGAGGCCGTCTTCGAGCTGCTCGACGATCCCTTGGAGTACACCGGCGAGGACGACGGGCGCGCTGATGTCTTCGAGTGGCTGATCCCGAGAGCCGAGGCCTTCGCCCGCCGCCCCATCCGCGGGGACGGTGGGCTCTATCTGGAGGCGTCCCTTCCCGAACATCCCGGGATGGTCAGCGTTGCCACGTTCAGGCTCAGCGCCGACTGGCTCGTCCTCTCGACGTACTCCGAGCGCAGGCTGCGCCTCGCGATCGACCTTGTCGCCACGCAGCTGATCGGGCTCGCGCGGCTGACCGAGCGCGACGTTTCGCCGCTCGAGGCCGACCGCGTTTCGACCGCCGCGCCGGAGGCCGCCGCCGCACCGGCCTCTCCCCAGCTCGCGACCACCGCCCTGGAGCAGCACCTGAGTGAGTGGCTCGACACGCCGATCGCGTGCCTCGCCGGCCTGACGCCACGCGCTGCGGCGAATCGCCCAGAGCACCGCGATGAGCTCGAGCTGCTGCTTCGCGGCATCGAGAACCGCGCCGCTCGAAACCGAGCACGAGGCGAGCCGTGGCCACAAGTCGACTTCGTGCGGCGCGCCTTGACCCTCGGCGACGACGCGCAACTGGCCGCCTGAAGCCCATAACGGTTTTCGAGACCGTTCCCGGCAGCGCCGCGGCGGATCGCGCCCAGACCGGTCCGCAGCCGAAGCGGTCGCCAGCGAGGCCGGTACCCTGGCCCAGTCGCCTCCTCGACCACGCGCTCGGAACCGGAGGCACTCGCGGGCGTACGACGGTCACATGCGACTGGCACTCTTTGGGGCCGCGCTCATCATCGGGGCGCTGCTCACGATGCCCGCGGTTGCCAAGGAGGGTGTTCGGGCAAAGCTGGACGAGCCGGTCGTTCTGGACGCCGCGCCGGGCAAGACCATCACCGTCGCCTGGCGGCTCATCGACGAGGCCGGGCTACCGTTCGGCGCGTCGGGCATCTACCTGCGCGTCTCTCGCTGCGGGCGGAGGCCGCTGACGGTTCACGCCAGGGAGCGCGGACACGGAAGGTACTCCGCGCGCGTGAAGGTGCCGAAGGGCGGGATCCGAAAGCTCCTCGTCGGACTCGAGGGCTGGCGGATCATCGGCGACCGGAAGGAGCGCGCCGACGCGTTCTTCCAGTTTGACCCGCCGCTTAGCCGACGCTGCTCCTGACAGGAAGATGTTGACGATGTTTCGCTGGAGGTCCGGTTGACGAAATTTTCATCCGCCCGAGTCCGTCCGGGCAGCGGACAGCCCAACTAGCGGGGAGATCGACGAAGCCCTCTGCCGGACTCGAACCGGCGACCCCTTCCTTACCCATGGAAGTTCCGACCGGGTACGCGAAGGCATGAGAGGTCATGAAAGGCCTGCAAACAAGTAGCTTCTCGGTGGCGTTCCGTTCCCGCCCGAGGAGCGATATGGCGGGCAAAATATACGTCTCATATACGCCTTCCCCGGCCCGGCATCCGGGTCGCTGACCTACTAGTACTAGTCGGTGCAGGCCGCCGCAGTTGCTTGCTGCTTGCCGGTGTCCGCGCCGTACTGCTCCCGGGACACACCGCTCGACACGCCCGAACTGCCCCCCGGCCTCACGCAACAAGCCTCAGCGACGCGGGAGCATGGGGCCTCACCGCGGATCGATGCGGTAGGCAATCGAGCGATGCCGGATGGTTGCTACGCGCAAGGTCTGCTCGGCGTCGGTGAGCTGGTAGATGATGTGGTAGCTGCCGACCCTCAGGGAGCGCAGTCCGCGGAACCTTCCGCGGAGCTGGTGTCCTGCGTGCGGCTAGCGTTCGAGCAGTCCGAGGGCGTTCTCGATGGCGTCGATGAGGGGCCAGTCGAGGGAGAGCAGTTCGAGCCGCGCGCGTCGTGCGAGGACGACGCCGGCCAATGACCAGCGCGCGTTGCGGCGCTCGGCGAGCTCGCTGCGGAGCTCCTCGAGCGTGATGGTCTCGTCGCGCGAGACCTCGGCGAGGCCCGCTTCGATGGCGGCTATCGCGTCCGGATCGGAGAGGATCTCAGCCGTTTCTTCCAGCGCCTCGTACTCGTCGATGTATCGGCCGCAGTCTCGGGCTGCTCGACACGCCCCCGTCAAGTGGGAGCGCGAGCACCCGCGCTGGCCCGGCACGACCACCCGTGCGCCAGCACTGGGGCAAGCGGACGGCGGCCCTCGAGGCCGCGGGACTGCCGTCGCGCTCCCCGACGACCTGCCGCTCGGCGAGCGCGTGGGCGCCGCCCGGCGGCTCAAGGCGCAGGGGCGCCGGCACGCCGAGATCGCCGACCTGCTCGGCGTCTCGCTCAGCACTGTCGGGACTGCGCGCACACTCTTGCCCCGGCTGCGGGGCCTCTGTTGTTCTCGCGCGCGCGAGGCGCTGCGTGGAGTGCGCCGCCCAAGAGCGAATCCTGCCGCCCCCGGATCCCGCCGCGATCCGGCCGCCTTCCGGGCCTGGGAGGCGGAGACGGGCCGCCCGCCGTCCGAAGGCGACTGGCGGCGCAGCCACCACGGAGGAGCGGGCAAGTGGAACGGGAGTGGCCCCGCTGGCAGACCACCGCCGACGTCAACCCGCTGCTACGGCTCTGGCGCGCCCCGCTTCAGGACGCCGGCTGCCGGTCCCTGTGCCGCGAGTGGACGGCCGAGAGCTCGCTATGCGGTTCCGTCGCGTCGCGTAACGGCCACGAACGATGCGTGGGCTCTCTGCGGACGCGGTCGCGCCGGCCGATCGCGTCGGCGGCCGAGAGATGCACGCATCGACGTGGCGGTGCTCAAGGCGACGCTCGTGGTGCTCGACGAGGCCCGCTACGGCCGCCTCACGCTCGACGCGGTGGCGCGCCCGGCGGGGACCACCAAGCCCGCCAGCTATCGCTCCTGCACTTCGCCGGCCCCCCGGGCGCGGCTGCGGCCCGTGGCGTCCAGGAAGACGTCATCGAGCGTGGGGTCTTCGGCCAGCCCGCGGCGCTCGCGCAGGTCGGCCTTGAGCTGGGCCGGGGTGCCCTCCTTGACGATCCGCCCGTCATCGATGATCGCCAGCCGGTGGCAGAGCGCGTCGGCCTCCTCGAGGTACTGCGTCGTGAGGAAGATCGTGGTGCCGCGGGCGTTTCACGCGACGAAACACCTCGAGCGTCGCTCCTGCGTGCCGATCGAGCGCGAGCCGACGAGCGGCGCGCGCGCGGCGATCGACCAGCACGCATTGGACGCCGTGGCGGGCGAGCGAGAGCGCCAACGTCAGGGCGTTCTCGATGGCGTCGATGAGAGGCCAGTCGAGGGAGAGACAGCCGCGAGCAAAGGAGCGCCGGTGGACGAAGAGGCCTTCAGATCGTGCCCTCGACTCGCACGGGGCGCGACAGCCCGCGCACCGTCACCGTCGGCTCGACGTCGAGCGTCTCGTCGCCTCGCAGGCTCCCGGCGTCGATCCGCTCGCGCCCGCCGAGCTCGATCTCGCGCTGGGAGGTCACCCCCAGCTTCTTGAGGAACTTCCGCACCGACAAGGCTCTCGGGAGCGGAGTGAGCGCGCCGTCGTCCGGCGTCCCAGGACGTCAGTTGACCGGTAGGCAAGATTCGGCGCCTCAGGATAGGCCGGCGCAGCAGCGCCAGCACACAGGCCGAGCAGCCCGGCTACCCGTGTGGCTTGCCCTCGGGAAAGCGCTCGAGGCCGTCGTCGGGGACCGGCTCCCAGTCGGCTGCGTAGGCGACGTACTGACGCCAGGCGGGCCGAGCGCCCGGATCGCCGTCGAAGGCTCCCATGCGCACGCTCATCTGTGTAGGGTCAGCCGGATTGCGACTGAAGAGGTGGGCGCCGCATTCGCGGCAGAAGCACTTCTCGAATCCGCCGCCCGGATGGCGCCAAGCCTTCACCAGCTCCTCGCCGCGCTGAAGCTCCAGAGTGCGGCCGTCGATCCGGGCCTGAGCCGACGCCGCTGTTCCGGTGCGCCGCTGGCAACGGGTGCAGTGGCAGTAGCCCGCCGCGCCCGGAGGCTCGGTGAGCTCGAAGCGGACGCCTCCACACAGGCAGCCGCCGGCCAGCGACGGATCGCTCATCTCTCGAAGGCTACCACCGGCGTTCGATCGACGCGCGTACGACTAGGATGCCGAGAGGATGCATCGTTCCCCGCGGTCTCGCGAGCGGACGCCGTCCTCCATGCCATGACCACCACCGACCAGATGGCTCGTTTCGCGCGGTATCTCGCGGGGACCTCCGTCCGCGGTCGCACGGCCGACCAGGTGACGGACATCCTTCGAGAGGCGATCCTCGACGGGGTGCTGCCGCCCTCAAGCTGGTTGCGCGAGGAGCAGCTGGCCGAGGAGCTCGCGGTGAGTCGCACGCCGGTCCGCGAGGCGCTCCGGCGGCTCGCCGTCGAAGGCCTCACGGTCAGGAACGCGCACCAGGGAACCGTCGTCGCACCGATGACGATGGAGGACATCCTCGCGGTCTACGTGGTGCGCGAGAGCCTCGAGGCGCTGGCCGCTCGGCTAGCGGCGCTGCGAAGGACGCCCGAGCTCGCGGAGCGGCTCGAGAAGATCCTGGCCAAGATGGAGCGCAGCGCCGGCAAGAGCGCGATCGGGGAGCTGGTCAAGGCGAACGTGGAGCTTCACCGCGCGATCCGCCAGGCGAGCGGCAACAGCTACCTCGAGCGCTTCCTGACGCAGGTCGAGCATGCCGTGCGGCGGCTGGAGCGCAGCACCTACGAGGTTCCGGGGCGCGTCGAGGAGACGATGAAGGAGCACCGCGCAATCGTCGACGCGATCGTGGCCGGCGACGCCGCGCGCGCCGAGAAGCTCGCGCTCAAGCACATGCGCACCGCGCGCGAGGTCCGCACGCGCATGCTGCTCGGGGGCTAGCGCCCGGGGCTGCGGCAAGCCTGTACACGATGCGGATCCGAGCCGGACGTGCGGGGTCGATCCCGGACCTCTGGGAGGCCAGGACCTTCGATCTCGGGCACGCTCCGTGGGCCGTGAGGCCGGCCGCCGTGGCGAGCTTCAGAGGTCGCCGTGGTCGGTGGCCGTCAGGCGTCCGACGTGCGGCTCAGGAAGGCCAAGACGGACTGCGTGAACCGCTCGGGATCCTCGACGTTGGCGAGATGAGCGGCGTGATCGAGCCGGATCAGCTCGCTGCGCGAGATCTGAGCGTGCAGCCACTGCACGTCCGCGGGCGGGGTGGCGACGTCCTGCGCCCCGGCCACGAGCAGCATCGGCCGAGGGATGGAGCGCACGATCGGCCTCAGGTCCGCGTCGCGAAGCGCCAGGCAGGAGCCGATGTAGCCGACAGGCGACGTCGACTCGCATGTGCGGCTGATCTGCCGAGTCAGCTCGGGATGCTCGCTCCGGAACGCAGCCCTCAGGAACCGCGAGACATGCGTGGGGCACACTGCCGCCATCCCTTCGGCGCGTACGCTCTCGATCCGCGCCTGCCAGAGCTCGCTCGTGCCGATCTTGGCGGCGGTGCTGGTGCACACGGCTCGGTTGACGCGCTCGGGGCGGTGTGCGGCGAGCCAGAGACCGAGCATCCCGCCGAGCGACACTCCGCAGATGTGAGCCCGCTCGATCTCGAGCAGGTCGAGCAGGGCCAGCGCGTCGCCGGCCAGCGCCTCGATCGTATAGGGGCCAGGCGGCGCCTCGGATGCCCCGTGACCGCGACTGTCGTAGCGAACGACTCGGAAGTGCGAGGAGAGGATCGGCACCTGCTGGTCCCACAGATGCATGTCCGTGCCGAGCGAGTTGGACAGCAGGACCGTCGGCGCACCGATGGCGCCGTCCACGCGATAGTGAAGCCTGAACCCGTCGAGCTCCAGGTATCCCATCTGGCCGTCCGCCTCATGCCTTGCCGCTCTGCCGTACGTCGGCGATCGCCGCGTCGAGAGAGATTGTCACCAGGCGCTCCTCGGTCAGCTCGCGGATGGCGTACTTGGGCCCCTCGTGCCCGAACCCGCTGTCCTTGACCCCGCCGTAGGGCATCGAGTCCACGCGGCTGCTGGACGTCTGGTTGACGTGGACGCTGCCCACGCGCAGGCGGCGGGCCGCGACCAGCGCGGCGTCGATCGAAGTCGTGAAGATCCCCGTCGCGAGTCCGTAGGGCGTGGCGTTGACGTCGTCGATGGCCTCCGCGAGCGTGTCGAATCCGACGAGCGAGACGACGGGCGCGAAGATCTCCTCCGTCACGACGCGGCAGCCTGCCGGCACCGCGTCGAGCACCGTCGGTGCCAGCACGGCCCGGTGGCGCGAGCCTCCGACGAGGCGGCGGGCCCCCGCTGCGACCGCCTCCTCGCACCAGGACTGCGCGCGCGCCGCCTCGCGCTCGGCGATCATCGGGCCGACGACCGTCTCGGGGTCGCGCGGGTCGCCCGCCTTGAGCTCCGGAACGGCCTCGCGGAGCGCCTCGCGCAGCTCGGCCATCCGCGAGCGCGCGACGTGCAGCCGCTGGACCGAGGTGCACACCTGGCCCGCCTTGCGGAAGGCGCCGTCGACGATCTTCGGCAGCGCGCGAGCGATGTCGGCGTCGTCGCACACGATCGTGCTCGCGATGCTGCCGAGCTCCATCTGCGTGCGCCGGGTGCCGGCCGCGGCCTGGATCTCAAGGCCCACCGCCGTGCTGCCGGTGAAGCTCACGAACCGGACGGCCGGCTCGGCGACGAGCCACCGTCCCACGCTCGCGCCCGACCCGTGCACCAGCGCGATCAGCCCGGGCGGCAGACCGGCGTCCAGCAGCACGCGGCACAGCATCGCCGCCGTCAGCGGCGTCATGGTGGCCGGCTTCAGGACGACCGCGTTCCCGGCGGCGAGTGCCGGCGCGACCTTGTGGACGACCGTGTTGAGCGGCGAGTTGAACGGCGTGATCGCCGCGACCACTCCGAGCGGGACGCGCAGCGTGAACGCCAGTCGGTCCTGCTGCCCCGGGGCGCCGTCGATCGGCACCATCTCGCCGGCGATGCGCTTGGCCTCCTCGGCCGAGTGCGTGAGCGTTTGCAGGCTCCGCTGAAAATCCCTCTGGGCGTCGGCGATCGTGAACCCAGCCTCCGCGACCGTCGTCTCGACGAAGGCGGCCTCGCGCTCGCGCATCAGGCCGACGGCCCGTTCGAGGATCGCGTAGCGCTCGTACGAAGGCGGGGCGCCGGCCGTGCTGGCGCGGTTGGCCGCGGCGACGGCACGCGCGACGTCCTCGCGGCCGGCGACCGAGACCTCGGCCAGGGTCTGGCCGGTGTACTTGTCGGTCACCGGCAGGCGCTCGTCGGTGGCTACCCACTCCCCGTCGATCAACAGGTCCGACGACACCTCGGCGGCGCACTCGACGCTGAGCGACATGATCGGCCTCCTCACTCCCTCACGAATCGCCACGCCGGCGAGTCTCCGACACCCTCGAACGCATCGTGGAAGTCGAGTCCCTCCAGGATCTCGTTCAGCTCGGACACGGAAACCACGTTTGCAGCCTTTCCGGCGATGTCGAACAGGTTGGCCCGATGCGGCGTGACCGCACGGTCGAAGACGCACTCCTCCACGACGAAGACCTTGAACCGGTAGTCGTAGGCGTCGGTGACGGTCGCCCGGACGCAGCCGCTGGTCGTTCCGCCGACCACGATCAGCGTGTCGACGCTCAACGAGACGAGGAAGCTCAAGAGCCGCGTCTGGAAGAACCCGCTGTAGCCTTCCTTTGGGATCACCTTGTCGCCGGGCGCGGGCGCCACCTCGTCGACGAGCGTGTTCCCGCGAGCCGCCTCCTCGATCGTCGGGTTCGGCGGGCGCTCGAGATCCAGGGTGTAGATCACGGGAATGCCCTTGCCTCGCGCCAGCTCGAGCAGCGCCTGGATGTGCGGGATGCTCCTCCATGCGTGCTCGCCGCAGCTGAACCGGTATCGCTCGACCGCGAGCGCCACCGGCTCGGATACCTCGCCCGTGAAGTTGTACTGCACGTCGATCACGAGCACCGCCGGGCGGCGGCCGAGCTGCACTTCGCGCAGGAAGCCGGCCTTGCGGTAGATCTCGACCTCCTCGGGCGAGATCAGCCCCTCCCACGGACGAGCGCTGTCTCCATGGCCGTCGGCCATCGGGGCCCCTGAGCTACTCGGGAAGGATCGCAATGACGTCGAGCTCCAGGCGGGCGCTCGCTGGGATCAAGCCTGACACGACGCCCGTGCTGGCGCACTTGGACGGAAAGTAGCGCTCGAGGACCTTGTAGATCGGCCGGTAGTCCCCCAGGTGCGTCAGGTACACGTTGCGCTTGACGACGTGATCGAAGGTCGTCCCGGCCTCCTCGAGCACCGCCTTGACGTTCTCGCACACCTGGACGGCCTGCTCCTCGATCGAGCCCATCTCGTCGGCTTTCTCCGCCTCGGCCAGCGGGTCAGACCCGGGCTTGTTGCCCACCTGGCCCGTCACGAAGACGAACCCTCCCGCCACCGTTCCGTGCGCCGTCGTCGTCGAGTAGGTGCCGCCGATGGCAGGCGACGTGATGATCTGCTTCTGCATGCGCTGCTGCTCCTGTTCGGTTGTCGCTGAAGCCACTGCTGGACTGCCGGAACGCGGCTAGGTGAAATGCGGCATGACCTCCGTGCCCAGGCGCTCCACCTGGCCGAGCACCTCAGACAGCGGCCGGACGGTGTTGAAGACGAAGTCGGTCACGCCCACGGCGACGAACGCCTCGATCACCCTGGCGCAGTCGTCCACCGTGCCGAAGGCGTACTTGCCAGGCTCATCCGGAAGAGTGACATCGAACCCGTATCGCTCGGTCAGAGTGCGTTCGGCAACCGCACGCGCCGCGTCTCTGTCGGTGTCGAGAGAGAGATAGATGTGCAGCGCCTTGACCATGCCCGAGGTGTCGCGGCCATACTCGTCGCCGTAGCGCCGGATCCGATCCCACAGGCCCGGGTAGTGCTCGCTGGCGATCTCGGTGGGCAGGAAGCCGTCGCACCAGCGGGCGGTGCGCCTGAGCACCCTCTCCGCCGAGCCGCCCCCCGTCCAGATCGGGGGATGCGGGCGCTGGCGCGGCGGCGGGTCCATGGTGATGTTCTCGAAGCTGTGATAGCGCCCGCTGTGGCTGACCGGCTCCCCCGTCCAGAGCTTCGTCATGACCTCGAGCGCCTCGTCGGTGCGCCCTCCCCGCTCCTTCAACGGGATGCCGCACACCTCGAAGCCGGCGGGATTGGAGTTCCGCGAGCCTCCGACTCCGACGCCCAGGATCACCCTGCCGTCCGAGATGACGTCCGCCGTCGCCACCTGCTTGGCGACGATGGCCGGGTTCCTGAGCGGAAGCAGCAGCACGCCGGTGCCCACGGTGATCCTCTGCGTGCAGGACACGAAGGCCTGGAGCGACATCAGGATGTCGAGCGCCGGCAGCTCGTTCACCAGTCCCTCCGTGACCCACACGCCGTCGAAGCCGATCGACTCGACGGCCTCGCCGAACTGGGGGATCGGCACGACGGAGTGCAGGCGGCTGTAGCTCACGCCGAACCTGATGTCAGGCATGGCCGCTCGTCTCGCTGGTCGGCGTGCGGGCGAGCCGTCCGCGCGTGAGGTCTACGTTCACGCGCTGGCCTCGCGGCGTGCTCTCTGGCCGTCGTCGTCTTGGCGCCTCGCGGTCTGCTCGGAGGGCCGAACGAACTGCCCGGTGACGCGCGACGAGCCGGCCGCTTCCTCGGCGCCCTCGTGGAGCAGCTGCCAGAGGACCCTGTCGGGGGCGATCGGCAGGCAGTGGATGCGGATGCCGACGGCGTCGTAGACCGCGTTCGCGACGGCTGCGGCGGGACTGGCCATCGGCGCCTCTCCCACGCCCTTGGCACCGTAGGGGCCGACCGGCGCCGGGTCCTCGACGAGGATGTTCTCCATGTCCGGCACGTCCATGCTGGTCGGCAGCCGGTATGCGAACAGCGAGTCCGACAGGACCCGCCCGCTGTCCGGGTCCACGGTGAGCTCCTCGGTCAGCGCGAAGCCGAGGCCCTGCACGGCTCCGCCCTCGAGCTGGGCTTCGACGAGCTGTGGGTTGATCGCGCGACCGATGTCGTGCGCGACGACGTACTTCAGGACCTGCACCTGCCCGGTCGCGGTGTCGACCTCGACCTCGGCGAAGGCCGCCTGGTGGTTCGGGCTGGGCCCGCTGGAGATGTGGGAGCCGGTGGCGAAGATCTGGGCGCCGGCGGAGCCGAAGTTGTAGATCGCGTCGTGCGCGACCTCGCGAACGTCGAATCCGCGGCCTGGATCGTCCTCGAGGAACACGCGGCCCTCGCGAACCTCGATCCGCTCGGTCGTGACCGTGGCGTCGTCGAACCTCGCGACCGACAGCGCGCGGATCTGGTCCTTCACCTTCGCGGCGGCATCGACGACGGCCATGCCGATGACCGACATCGAACGGCTCGCGTGCGACCCGATGTCGAACAGAGTCACGTCGGTGTCTCCGGTGAGGACCCGGATCCGCTCGAGCTCCAGACCCGACGCCTCGGCCGCCACCTGTCGCAGGCCCCCGAGGATGCCCTGCCCCATCTCGGACGGGCTGACGATCAGGTCCGCCGAGCCGTCGGCCGCCACCTTGATCGCGGCATTGGAGTGCTCGAGCAGCGAACCGCCCGCGCTCGTGGTGTTGGTCAAGGCCGACATGCCGACCCCGCGCCCGCGGCGGCCGCCCTCGGCCCTTCCCCAGCCGCTCCACTTCTGCTTCCAGCCGAACCGCTCGGCAGCGACGCGGATGCATCGCTCGAGCTGGGTGTGCTCCAGCACGCGGGGCGGGAAGAGGCTCGGGTCGCCGACTCTGCGGATGTTCTTGAGCCGGACCTCGACGGGGTCCATGTCGAGCTGCTCGGCGAACATGTCGACCGCCTGCTGGAGGACGAAGGCGCCTTCGGGGTTGCCGTAGCCGCGGAAGCCGCTGGTCGTCGGCGTGTTGGTGTAGACGACCTTCGCGTGCCCACGGAGGTTGGGACAGCGGAAGACCCCGAGCGTGTGCTTGAGGTTGACCATCGAGGTCGAGGCGCTCTGCGACAGGTAGGCGCCGGAGTCCGACACGATCTGCTGCTCGAGCGCCGTGATCGTGCCGTCCCTGGCCCCGCCGACCCGGATCGTCTGATGCTGATCGGTACGCGAGCTGTAGCCCGAGAAGTCCTCCTCGCGCGTCGTGGTCACCCGCACCGGGCGCCCCGCCACCTTGGCGAGCATCACCGCCAACGGCTCGACGCCGAGCGCGAGGCGCGCCCCGAAGGAGCCGCCGATCGACGGCGTGATCCACCGGATGTCGCCTTCCTCCACGTCGGTGAAGATGCGCTTGCTGAGGTGCCGCCTGGCGAGGTGGGGACCCTGAGCCGGCGAGATGACGGTCAGGCGCCCGTCCACGTCCCACCAGGCGATGGCGGCGTCGGTCTCCAGGTGAAGGTGCTTCTGGCGCGAGTTGACGCCGGAGAACTCGACCACCACGTCGGCGGCCGCCAACGCGCTCTCGACATCCCCGCAGTTGTACGCGAAGTCGGCCTCGAACGCGACGTTTCCCGGCGCATCGTCATGGATCCTCGGAGCCCGCTCCTCGAGCGCGCAGAACGGATCGAACACCGCCGGCAACGGCTCGTAGTCGACCTCGATGAGCTCGAGCGCGCGCTCGGCCGCGTAGATGTCCTCGGCCGCCACCGCGGCCACCCAGTCGCCGATGAAGCGAGCCTTCTCGGAGACGACGTACTGGTCCTGGCGCTCGCGGCTGTAGGTGTGCGCGGGCATCGCTTCCGAGAGCGTCGAGCGGGTGAACCTGCGCGCCGGCACGTCGTGATGCGTGATGACGGCGACGACTCCAGGCAGCGCCCGCGCCTTGGAGGTGTCGATCGACCGAATCCGGGCGTGCGCATGCGGGCTGCGCAACGGGCGCCCCTCGAGCATGCCAGCGACGACGATGTCCTCCGTGTACTCGGCCTGGCCCGTCACCCTGGGAGCGATGTCCGGGCGCGCCAGCCGCTTGCCGACGTAGGAGAACTCGTCGCTCATGTTGCGCCCTTCGCGGCGCGATCGGCGGCGTCAAGCACGGCATCGATGATCTTCACGTAGCCGGTGCAGCGGCAGAGGTTCCCCTTGAGGGCGAGCGCCACCTCGTCGCGCGTGGGACTTGAGTTGCTGCGAAGCAGCGCTGTGGCTGCCATCAGCATCCCGGGCGTGCAGAAGCCGCACTGGGACGCCGCGTGATCGACGAACGCCTGCTGCAGGGGATGCAGCGCCCCGTCCGAGCTCGCCAGGCCCTCGACCGTGCTGATCGAGTCCTCGCGGACAGTGATGGCGAGCGTGATGCAGGAGCGGATCGGCACTCCTTCGACGAGCACCGTGCAGGCCCCGCAGTGGCCCGTTGCACACGCCCGCTTGGCGCCCGTCAGGCCGAGCTGCTCGCGCAGGACGTCCACGAGCAGCATGTGAGGCTCGATCACCGCCTCGCGTTCGCGTCCGTTGACCCGGAAGGCTCCGATCTCCTTCGTGATCGGCCGAACCGGCGCAGCGGCCTCGGCAGGAGCAGCGCTCTGTTCCATTGGATCCATAGCGTATCCTAAGCGTCGGCTACTGCCAAGCACCCTGATCAGCTCCTGGCGGGTGAGCGAGCCCGGTCGGCCGCCTGTTCGAGCGCATCGCGGACGAGCGCGCGCACGAGCGCCCTTCGCGTCTCCTCGACCCAAGCGGCGTCGGTCATCGGAGCTGTCCCCGCTGCGGCAGCGTCGGCCGCGCGCGCATACGTCTCAGGCGCCGCCGGCCGCCCGCGGATCGCCGACTCGACCGCCGGCACGCGCCGCGGCCCGACGCCGCAGTTCCCAACGGCGATGGCGGCATCGACGATCGTCTCGCGTTCGCCGTCCAGGGCCACGAAGCAGGCGGCGCTGACCCTGTTGAGGTCCCCTTCGCGGCGGGGCGCCTTGGCGATCTTGCCGAACGCGCTGCCGGAGTTCGGCGGAATCGGCGGCAGGGCGATCGAGGTCACGAGCTCGCCCGCTTGCGCTGCCGTCGTTCGTGGGGCCGGATAGAACTCGTCGACGGGCAGGGTGCGCTCGCTCACTCCGTCGCTGATGCGGACCTCGGCTCCCAGCGCGGTGAGCGCAACCGGCAGGTCGTAGAACGGGACGGCGCTGCAGACGTTGCCGACGAGGGTGCCCATGTTGCCGATGTCGGCGGGCTGCAGCTTCTCGGCGGCGTCCGAGAGCGCCGCTCGCCCGGGGATGCGAGCGAGCCATCTGAGCTCGCGTATCTTGACCTTCGCCCCTACGCGCAGCTCGCCGCGCGAATCCAGCCCGAAGCCGTCGAGTCCCTCGACCTTCATCACGCTGACGACGCGGCGCGGCCGGACGATGCCACATCGCATGCCCGGCACCAGGTAGCAGCCGCCGGCCAGCAGGCTGGCATCCGGCACGGCGGCAAGCGCCACCGCCTCGGCGATCGTCGTCGGCTCGTAGTACTCAAACGGCTGCAAGACCCGCCCCACGGCGTGCCTCACCCCTTTCGCGCTCGCTCACCGATTCTCCGGCGCGGGCCGTCGCGGCGGCCGACCGGAGCGGATGGTCCTCGCGGATCTCGTAGAGGGTCGTGCGCTCGGCCGCCGGACGTCCCGCCGCGTGCGCGGCGCCGATCAGCTGCGCGGGGACGAGCATCGTGCCGTGGCGGGACCCGGCCATGCGGCTGATCGACTCCTCCATCAGCGTTCCACCCAGATCGTTGACGCCCCAGCGCAGGGCCTCCGTCGCGGCGTCGAGCCCCATCTTGACCCACGAGGCCTGGAGGTTGGGGATCGTCCTCCCGAGCGCCAGCCGGAACACCGCGGTGTGCTTGAGGTTCTCCTCGCGCGAGATCTCCTCGATCCCGTGGGTGCGGCCGAGCAGCGTGTGGTACGGGATGAACGACAACGGCACGAACTCGGTGAAGCCGCCGGTGCGCTCCTGGAGCGCTCGCACGATCCGCATGTGCTCGGCCAGCTCCGAGGGCTCCTCCACGTGGCCGAACATGACCGTGGCCGTGGATCTCAGGCCGCTGGCATGCGCGGCCTCGATGATCTCGACCCAGCGACCGACCGGCAGCTTGTTCGGCGAGATCCGCTCGCGCACGCCGTCGTGCAGCACCTCGGCCGCCGTGCCCGGCGTGGAGCCCAGGCCGGCCTCCCGCAGCCTGGCGAACACCTCGCCGAGCGGCAGCTCTACGGCCATCGCGTCGACCTCCATCGGCGAGTACGCGTGCAGATGCAGCGCCGGCGCCGTGCGCTTGGCCAGCCGCAGCAGGCGCTCGTAGTCGTCCAGCGTCCACTCGGGGTGGATGCCCGACTGCATGCAGATCTCGCTGGCCCCGAAGTCGACGGCCTCGTGCACCCGCCGCACGAGCTCCTCGTCGGAGTGCTCGTAGGCGTCGGGCGAGCGCCTGCCCTGGCCGAAGCCGCAGAAGGCGCAGCCGACGGTGCAGATGTTCGAGACGTTGATGTTGCGGTTGACCACGAACGTGACCGTGTCGCCGGCCAGCTCCCGGCGCAGCTCGTCGGCGGCCTGGCGCAGGTCCTCGATCGCCTCCGGGCGCGTCTCGGAGAACAGGCAGGTGAGCTCCTCGACGTCGAGCGCCGCTCCGTCGCGGCCCTTGGCGATGACGCCCGGGACGAGGTCGCGTCGGACCGGGCGCTGCTCGCGCCGGCCCGAGCCGCGGCGCGGGATGAAGCTCCAGTAGCGCAGCTTGATCACGTCGAGCACGCCCTGCTCGAGCCAGTCCGGGCTGATGTAGCGAGGGTGGACGCACAGGCGCTCGGTGAGCGCGCAGCCATGTGGGACGAGCTGCTTGCGCAGTCGGTGCACCGAGGGAGAGCGATGCTCCGGCGAGCTGCGGTCGCCGTTGGCCGAGAGGCCGCCGAGGTCGGGCGCCGCCTCCGCGATCAGCGGCAGCCACCAGTCCGACGGGCTGGGCGGAACCTGCACCACGACCTCGGGCATCAGCCGCCGGCACGCGCGCACCAGCGCGCGCATCTCCTCGAGCGAGACCGGATCGGCCCGGGCGGTGAGCGCCGTCGGCTCGGCGAGCGTCCGCGAGCGCTGCTCCGCGTCGGCGATCCCGGGCGGCTCGGCGTGCGTCCGCGAGCGTTGCTCCGCGTCGGCGATCCCGGGCGGCTCGGCGCCGCAGCAGCGCGGCTGCGCGACGAAGCTGCGCAGGATCACCTCCTGGATGTGGCCGTGCTCGCGCTGGATCTGTGCGAGCACGGCGAGCGCCTCCAGGCGGTCCGCGGGCGTCTCGCCGATGCCCACCAGGATCCCGGTGGTGAACGGGATCCGCAGCTCGCCCGCCGCGCGGATCGTCTCCAGCCGCCGCTCGTGACGCCTGGTCGGCGAGCCGCCGTGAGCCTCGAGGTCGGGCGCGAGCGACTCGAGCATCAGCCGCTGGGAGGCGGTCACGTCGCGCAGCCGCGCCAGGTCGGCACGCGACAAGACGCCGACGTTGGTGTGCGCAAGCAGGCCGCGCTCGAGGGCCCGCTCGCAGGCCCACGCCACGTAGGAGGTCAAGTCCTCGTGCCCGTAGGCCCGCAGTCGCTCGGCATCGACCTCCGGCCGCTCGCAGGCGAGCACGAGCAGCTCCTTCGCGCCGCGCCGCTCGGCGTCGTCGAGCAGCCGCTGCACCTCCTCGGGCGTGTACAGGTGCGGAGCGCTGGTGGCGGACGCGCAGTGCTCGCAGCGGCAGCGGCGGGTCCGCGACAGCGAGAGCGTGAAGCTTCGGGAGAAGGTGACGCGGCGCATCGCGCTCAGTCGATCAGCCCGCTCCGCCGCCTGGCGGAGGCCGTCGGCTGAGCAGGCGCTGCGCGCGACCTTGGACCGGGAGATCGACGAACTCGCCGTCGGCCAGCCGCGTCGGCGAGCCGCCCGACTCCTGGAACGCCTGCACGACGTGGCTGGCCCACTCCAGCTCCGCGGCGGTCGGAGTGAACGCAGCGTGCACGATCGGAAGCTGTCGAGGATGGATGGCGGACTTGCCGAGGAAGCCGAGTCGGCATGCGAGCTCGGCCTCCCGACGCAGGCCCTCGTCGTCGCGCAGCTTCGTGTAGACGCGGTCGATCGGCGGATCGATGCCCGCGGCGCGGGACACGACGACCAGGTGGGAGCGAGCGTAGAGAATCTCGGTGTCCCCGTCGCCGACGCCGAGGTCGCGGGCGAGATCGACGCCCCCGAGCGCCAGGTTGCAGACGCCCGGGACCGAGGCGATCGCGTGCGCGTTGAGCAGGCCTCGTGCGCTCTCGATGCCGCATATCAGCCGCTTGCCGGGGACGCGCTCGGCGATCCACTCTGCCTCCTGTGCCGACTCGACCTTGGGCACCCGGATGCCCACCGCGTGGCGGCCGACGAGGCGTAGGTCGCGCTCGCAGAGGTCCGTCCTGGGCGCGTTGACCCTGACCCACGCGTCCTTCGCTCCGAGAACCTCGCGAACCAGCTCGCGCGCCCGCTCCTTCGCCTGCAGCGGCACCGCGTCCTCGAGGTCGAGGATGACCGCGTCCGCGCCCACCTCGAACGCCTTGGCCAGCAGCTTCTCGTTGTCGCCGGGGGCGAACAGGTAGCTTCGATTGATCAGATCACTCCCTCCTCGCGCAGATCGGCGATCTCGTCGCGATCGAGGCCGAGGATCTCGCCGTAGACCTCCTCGTTGTCCTGACCCAGGCAACGCCCGGCGAAGTCGATGCGGCCCGGGGTGGCGAGCATTCGGAACATCACGTTCTGCATCCTCAAGGGCCCGAGCTGCTCGTCTTGGATCGTCGTGATCGCGTCCAACGCGCGAATCTGGGGATCGGCCATGAGATCCGCGGTGTCGTAGACCGGAGCCAGCGCTGCCCCGGCGTCCACGAACGTCTGCTGGACGTGCTCGTAGTCGCGCTCGGCGATCCATGCGGCCACGGCGCCGTCGAGCTCGTCGCCATGGCGCACTCGCTCGCGCGCCGACTCGAACCACGGCTGGTCGACCAGATCGTCCCGGCCGACGATCCGCATGATCCGCCTCGCCACCGAAGTCGCGCTCGCGGAGACGACGACCCAGCGGCCGTCCTTGGTCTTGTAGGTGTTGCGCGGCGCGTTGTTGGACGAGCGGTTGCCCTGTCGCCGCCCGACGACGCCGAGCTGGTCGTAGACGCTGGGGCCGGGGCCGAGGATCGTCAGGATCGGCTCGATCAGCGACAGATCGATGACCTGGCCCGCTCCGCTGTGGTTGTCTCGTTCGTAGAGAGCGAACATGACGGCATTGGCGCCCGCGAGGGCGGCGATGCCGTCCGCGAGGCCGAACGGCGGCAGAGTCGGCGGTCCGCCGGGCTGTCCGGTCATGTCGGCGAAGCCGCTCATCGCCTCGGCCAGCGTGCCGAACGCACGGCGCTGCGCGTAGGGTCCGAACTGGCCGAAGCCGGTGACCCGCAGGATCACGACTCGTGGATTCACGGCCTGCAGCACGTCCGGGCCCAGCTGCCAGCGCTCGAGCACACCTGGCCTGAAGTTCTCGATCAGGACGTCCGATCGAGCCGCCAGATCCGCGAGCAGCTCACGACCGCGAGCCGTCGCGAGATCCAGCGTGATCGTGCGCTTGTTGCGCGAGAGCACCTTCCACCACAGGCCGCAGCCGTTGCGGCTTCGCCCGTGGGTGCGCGCGGGATCGCCGCGCGGATGCTCGACCTTGATGACCTCCGCTCCGAAATCCGCCAGGAGCATCGCCGCGAGCGGCGCGGCGTACACCGTGCCGAGATCCAGCACTCGCAGCCCCCTCAACGGGGGCTGCGGATCAGCAACTGTCCGGTCGGCAGGCATCGGGATCACTCGCGCGACCTAACCTGCGACCCGATGGCCAGCGACGTGGCGCGGCGCGGGCGGCTTGCCGGCTCGCTCGACCCAAGGCCATGTCGTGCCGCGGCGCATCCTGCGCGCCGGCCGAAGACGGCGCCCGCGGCAAGGCCCGCCCCGCCGGGGTAGTTGAAGTGAAAGAGTCCGCCGACGATCTCTCCCGCGGCGTACAGCCCTCGAATCGGCTCGCCTTCGCTGCCGAGAACGCACCCCTCCCGGTCGATCCGCAGGCCGCCGAAGGTGAACGTGATGCCGCAGGTGACCGGAAAGCCGATGAAGGGTGGGCAGTCCAGCGCGCATGCCCAGTTGGACTTCGGCGGATCGATGTCGACGGTCCGCTTGCCGTCCTTGATCGCGGGGTTGAACTCGCCGGGCTCGACGGCGGAGTTGAACCGGGTCACGGTTCGCGTGAGGCCCTCCGGGTCGATGCCGAGCTTCTCGGCGAGCTGGCGAATCGACGTCGCCTCGGCACGCGATGCTCGCGGTGCCTCATAGTCGTCTCGGCGAAGCAGGGGCGCGGTTCGCTGGTCGAACAGCTGGAAGGCGACCGCGCCGGGCTGCTTGAGGATCTCGCCACCGTACTTGGCATAGGTGTAGTTGCGGAAGTCGGCGCCCTCGTCGACGAAGCGCTGTCCCTGGCGGTTCACGACAAGCCCGATCGGATAGGACTGCCGCGAGAGGCGGTTGGTGAGCTCTCGATCGCCCGCGGGCGGAGCGCTGGCGTCCCAGGCGATCGCGTGGCAGCCGTTCCACTGGCCGTAGCGCGCCGCCCCCGCTTTGAGCGCCATCTGAAGGACCTCGCCCGTGTTGAAGGGGGTCCCGCGGACCTTGGCATGGGTCCATTCGGGCCCGAGCTCCGCCGCCCGCAACTCGGCGTCCGCCTCGAAGCCGCCGCTCGCGAGCACGACGGCATCCGCCGGGATGTCGATGCGCGTCCCGCTTGGATCCTCGCAGCGCACGCCGGCGATCTCGCCGCCAGCGCCCCGGATCAGATCGGTCACCGCCATGCCACAGCGAAGCTCGACGCCGGCAGCCTGCGCCGCCGCGAGGTGGCTCGCTATGAGACCTTGACCGCCTCCGACTGTTCCAAGGACGAGCCCTCCCCAGAATCGATGACGACCGTCGACCTGGTAGGACTGACGGTCGTACATCAGCCGGAAGCGCAGTCCTTTGCGGTGTAGCCAGCGAATCGCGTCGGCGGACTCGGCGACCAGGACGGCGGTGAGCTCCTCGTCGCATCGATGCTGCGTCACGCGGCGCATGTCGGCGAGGAAGTCGGCCTCCGAGTAGGGCGGAAGGTCGGTGACGGCGGCCAGCTCGGAATCGAGGCCATCGACCACGGAGCGAAGGTCGTCGAGGCCGCCATGGGGGATCCTGATGGCTCCCGCGGTGAAGTAGGAGTTCCCTCCCACCCACTCGGGCGGCGCCTTCTCGAGCAGCAGGACGCTCGCGCCCGCCTCGCGCGCCCCGAGCGCGGCGCAGAACCCCGCGTTCCCCGAGCCGATCACGACGACGTTGGAGCGCGACTCGGCCGGGAGGGCGCTCGTCTGCATCGCTTCTATCACGGGCGCTGGGAAAGAGGGCAGAGCGGCCGCTCGCGCCGTCGGAGGCGGCACGCCGCGAGGCTGGAGATCCACGGCATGACGCTGGCCTGTGTCCCTCTCGGATGCAGCACGGATCCGAATGCTAGCATGAGCTTCCCCAGCCGGGGCGACTACGGCGCCGATGTCTGAGCCTGTGACGATTATCGGCGGCTCGGGGGCGCTCGGGTGCGCCCTCGCCGCGCGGCTCGGCGCCGCAGGTGTGCCGGTCACGATCGGCTCACGCGACGCCGGGCGGGCGGCGAACGTCGCCGGCCGGCTGCGCGAGGCGATCCCCGACGGCACGTTCGTGGGCGACGCCAACGGCCCTGCCGCGACCGCAAGCGACCTGGTGCTCCTGTGCGTGCCGTTCCGCTCGCAGGTCGAGACGCTGGCGCAGATCAAGGACCGCCTGCGCGAGGGCCAGCTGCTCGTCGACGCGACCGTGCCGCTGGCCGCCGCGGTGGCCGGCCGAGCGACCCGGATCCTGGGAGTCTGGCAGGGCTCTGCCGCCCAGCAGGCCGCCGAGCTCACGCCGGACGGGGTGCGCGTGGTTTCGGCGCTGCACACGGTCTCGGCCGCCGTGCTGGCCGATCTCGGCCTCGAGCTCTCCGAGGACGTCCTCGTCTGCGGCGACCGCAGGGCCGACAAGGCGCGGGTGGCCTCGCTGCTCGAGCGCATCCCGGGGCTGCGCTGCGTCGACTGCGGGCGGCTGGAGTCGGCGCGCATCGTCGAATCGCTGACCGCGCTGCTGATCGGCGTCAACGGGCGCTACAAGACCCATGCGGGCATCCGGCTGACGGGGCTGCCCGACCGGCTGTGGCCGGACCGGTAGCCCGTCGTCGCGGGCAGCACCAGTCGCATGTGGGCGCGCGCCTCGGCGCGCTCTCTCGCGGCAGGCCGAACTTCGGCCCTAGACACCAGCGGATGTGAGTTGTATACTGTCGGTATGCGATAGGTCGCTCGTTGCTGACGACACGCGAGCTTGTGGCGCGGCTCAGACGGCGAATGCGGCCCGTCGTCTCGTCACCGCTTGAGGAGGGTGGAGGAATGACGGATGCATCGGACGGGACCGTCGTGCTCGTGCACGGCGCATGGCACGGGAGTTGGGCGTTCAAGGAGGTGATCCGCGAACTGGAGGCGCGCGACGTCAGGACGCTCACGGTCGACCTCAAGAGCGTCGGCGACGATCCCGCCGCGCTCGGCAACCTCGACGACGACGTCGAAACGGTTCAGGGGGCGCTCGACGGCGTCTCGGGCCCCGTGGTCCTGTGCGGCCACTCCTACGGCGGCATCGTGATCACCGGCGCGGCCGCCGATCAGCCGTCCGTAAAGCACCTGGTGTACCTCTGCGCGTGGATGCCCGACGTCGGAGAGAGCCTGCTCAGCATCATCGCCGGCCTGGACCTTCCGCCGTGGATCGTCAACCGCGGCGACGGTAGCCTGGCCGTCGATCCCGACATGGCGACGGAGACGTTCTACGCGGATTGCGACCCGCAAGTGGCGGCGGACGCCATGGCCCGGCTTCGGCTTCAGTCTGCCGCCTCGTTCGCCGGCGAGACCCGGGCGGCGGGGTGGAAGGAGCACCCGTCGACGTACATCCTCTGCAACCAGGACGAGTCGATCCCGCCGGACCTGCAGCGCACGATGTCACGCCACGCCTCGAAGGTCGTCGAATTCGACTCGAGCCACTCGCCGTTTCTCTCACGACCGAAGGACGTGGCTGACCAGCTGCTGCTGGCCGGCGCCGACGGAGAGGCGAGGCAATGGTGAGCGGGCCGACCGACATGTCCACCGTCGCCGGTGAGCAGATGGCCGCGTCGCGCGTCGGCACACTGGCGCGTCAGCCGATGATCGGGCTCGCCGGCCTTGGCTTCGTCGCCGTCGTCTTCCTTCTCCTGGGCGTGTTGCCGTCGCCCATGCGGTCGCTGACAGTGCTCGGACCGCTGACGATCTTCATGCTCCCCACGTTCATCATGATCTCGCTGTGGTGGAACGGCCGTCCGGCTGTCGACCGCTTCGCGCAGCCCGTCGCAGGGCTCGTGAACCTGCTGCTGATCGCGGTCGGCGCGGTGCTCTCCACCTGGATCGGGCAGGCGATCGTCGGCCAGGCCGACCTCGAGGGCATCTTCACGCAACCGTCGCCCGAGCCGGGTGGGCCGTTCGTGACCTATCCGTGGACGATCCCGCTGGCGGCGGCCACGATCGTGGCGATGCTCCAGCTGACCTTGGTCAACGAGCAGTGGCCCTTGAGCAGGCTCCGGCCGATAGTCGGCGGGCTGGCAGCCCTCCCGGTGGCGTGGCTCGTCGCGCTGGTGTTCTACCACGCGTTGGCGAACTGGGACTCGGTGCCCGCCCCTGCGCTCGCGGCCATCGGAGTCAACAACCCGGGCGGACCGGTGGATGCCCTGAACCTGACCGGCTGGCTGCTCTCCGTCGCGGTCTGGCAGGCGATCCTGTTCGTCCTGCTGCGGGGACAGCCGTTCGCCGCGATCAGGAGCCGGCCCATGCGCCTGCTCGTTCAGAACCTCACCGTCGTCGGGATCGGCTGGCTGTGGTACCTGATCCAGAAGGACATGTTCGACTGGGCGGTCCCTCGGATCATCGCGATCGCGGGCGTCGGCGTCGCGGCGAGCTTCATCGTCGGCATGCTGTTCGAGGCCTGGCCCTCCCGCAACCTGTTGAGTCCCGCGCTGACGGCCATGGGGCTCTTCGCGACGATGGTCGCCGTCGTCGTGCTGGAGTTCTTCGGCCTGCGAGCGCTCGGCAACGCGATCGAGACCTGGACGCCGCAGGCACCCGTGGAGCTCTGGGTCGGCACCGTCGGCCTGAACTACCTCGCCGGGGCGGTGGTGCTGCATTACGCGATCTTCGGCCGCTGGCCGTTCGCGCCGCCCGAGCCGCCACCGCCCCCGCCGCCCGCCTGAGATGGCTGAGCCCGACGTGGACAGTGCGCCGCCGGTCGCTGCGCTGAGCACATATCTGGTCCCCAACCAGAACACGGATCCGGTTATCGTGAAGGGACGCGGCGCCGAGGTCGAGGACGAGCACGGACGCCGCTTCCTCGACCTCGAAGCCGGTCCGGGGGTCGTCTCGGTCGGTCACTGCCACCCGACGGTCGTCGACGCGATCACGAGGCAGGCGGGTGTCCTCACCCATCCCCCGGGCCGCACGCACAGCCCGCTCGCGCTCGGGCTCGCGCGGCGCCTGGCGCAACTGACCGGCGACCGGCTCCGCCGAACGTTCTTCGCCAACAGCGGAGCCGAGGCGGTCGACGGTGCCGTCAAGGCCGTCCTCAAGCATGCCGTGAAGTCGCGCAAGCAGGGGTTCGGAATCCTCGCGCTCGAGCACGGATTCCACGGGCGGCTCTCGCTGGCCCTGTCGCTGACGGGGATGGCCGCGCGCAAGAAGGGGTTCGGCCCGTACGCGTCGTTTCCCGGAGTCGTCCACGCGCCCACCCCCTACTGCTATCGCTGTCCGCTCAAGCTCAGCCATCCCTCCTGCGGGATCGCCTGCGCGGACTCGCTCGAGGAGAGCCTGCTCACGCGCGTCCCGGGCGCTGCGGCGGCGATGGTCGCCGAACCGATACTCGGCGTCGGCGGAATCATCGTGCCGCCACGCGAGTACTGGCGGAAGGTGCAGGAGATCCTGCGCCGTCACGACATCGCGCTCGTCCACGACGAGGTCTTCTGCGGCTTCGGCCGGACCGGCCGGATGTTCGCGCACGAGCACTACGACGTCGCGCCCGACGTCGTGACCTTCGCCAAGGCCGTCGGTGGCGGCGTCCCGCTGGGAGGCTACATCGCCACCGACGAGGTCGCCGACTCGCTCGAGGCGGGCGATCACTTCACGACGTTCGGCAGCAACAACCAGATCGGGCTCGCCGCAGGGCATGCGGTGCTCGACATCCTCGAGCAGGAGCAGCTGCCAAGGCGCGCGACCGAGCGCGGGGATCAGCTGCTGCGAGGTCTCCGCGAGCTCGCCGAGCGCCACGAGCAAGTCGGCGACGTGCGCGGCGAGGGCCTGATGATCGGAGTCGAGCTCGTGCGCGACCGCGAGAGCAGGACGCCTGACCCCGAGCTTGCCAAGCACCTCCAGCAGGAGCTCCGCGGCCGCGGGGTGCTGGTCTCGATCACCGGCGTCCACGCCTGCGTGCTGCGCATGACGCCGCCGCTGGTCATCAGCGCGGCTCAGGTGGATACCGCCCTGGAAGCGCTCGCCGAGGCATTGGACTCGCCCGGACGGCGCTCAGGGGGCTAGCCAGATCCGTGCTTGGGCAGAGCGTCGAGTCGACACAGGGGGTCGGCGGGGCCACGCAGGCCTCGACGCACGAGATTGTCTCCTGGCACTTCGATCGCGCGGTCCAGCGCCTCGGGCTCGACGATTCCGTCGCGACGCTGCTGTCCTCCCCACGCCGTGAGATCGTCGTGCAGCTTCCGGTGATCCTCTCGAGCGGCGAGCTGCGGATCTTCAACGGCTACCGCGTCCAGCACAACAACCTTCGCGGAGCGATGAAAGGCGGGATTCGCTTCCACCCCGACGTCGACCTGCGCGAGGTTCGCGGACTCGCCGCGCTCATGACATGGAAGAGCGCCCTCGTCGGGCTTCCGTTCGGCGGAGCCAAGGGCGGAGTCGACTGCTCGCCGAGAGAGCTCGAGCAGGACGACCTCCAGAAGATCGCGCGAAGGTTCATATCGATGCTCGACCGCAACCTCGGACCGACGCGCGACATCCCCGCCCCGGACGTCGGAACCGACGCCCGCACGATGAGCTGGATGATGGACGAGTGGGCCAACATCCACGGTCACACGCCGGCGATCGTCACCGGGAAGCCGCTCGCGCTCCACGGCTCGCCGGGCCGAGAGGCCGCGACCGGCCGCAGCGTCGCGCTCTGCTACAGCGCGGCCGCGGAGCGACTCGGCCTGCGGCCCGAGGACACCCGGGTCGTGGTGCTCGGCTTCGGGAACGTCGGCTCCTGGACGGCGCGCCTGTTGGCCGAGCTCGGCTGCACCCTCGTCGGCGTCTCGAACATCGACGGAGCCCTCCACTGCGAGGCCGGCATCGACCCGCGCGCGCTCGCGCGCTTCCTCGAGGCCGGCGGCGAGCTTATCGACTTCCCCGCGGCCGACGCCATCTCACCCCAAGAGCTGCTCGGGGTCCCGTGCGAGGTGCTGGTCCCCGCAGCGCTCAGCGCGATGATCCACGAAGGGAACGTCGGACGGCTGCGTACCCGGCTGGTGATCGAGGGCGCCAACAGCCCGCTGACGCCGGCGGCGGAGGAGCAGCTGCTCGACGCCGGCGTGGCGATCGTGCCCGACCTGCTGGCGAACGCCGGCGGAGTGATCGTCTCCTACTTCGAGTGGGTCCAGAACCTCCAGCACGTCCACTGGGACGAGGACGAGATCAATGCCCGCCTTGCCAAGCTGATCCGCACGACCGATGCCGCGGCCTTCGCGCACGCCGAGGCCGCCGGGCTCTCCATGCGCGCCGCCGCCTACGACATGGCGGTGGACCGGGTGCGCCGAGCTGCTGAGGCGCGCGGCTACCTGCCGGCCGCCCCCGCCACCGCGTGACCTGAGCGCATTCGACGGCGCCTGGCGCCGGCGCGAACGAGCGCTGGCCCGGCGCGAGCGGGGCCGCATCCACTCCGTCCGCGCCCCCGGCGACGGCGTCTCATCGCAGCCCCGCCCGAGCGGCAAGGTGAACGTGAAGGCGCTGTCCTGCTCCCGTACAGGCGTTGGAGCTCCAGGCGGGCCTGCTGGGCGGCGTGCTCGACCTCCGCGCACGCGCGCTCCAGCGCATCATCAGGCCAAGCTCGCCGAGTTCGCCGTCCCGTTGATCATCTTCGTGTTCAAGGGCGCGGCGACTCCGCTGCCGGGCGCCTTCGACGACCATGGCTCGCTCGGCCGCCCGGCGACTTGCCGGCGCGCGCATCTTGGTGATGCCTGGCCCGATGGAGAAGCGCGAGCGCGTTGACGTCGCACTCACCCGGCTGAACGTCTCGCCACCTGAGCTTCGGCTTGCTGGTCGTCGAGGCCGACGCCCGGTAACGCGAGGAGCACCCGTCGTTGACCAATCCACGTCCGCCCGTTCGACCGCCCCGTTCGTCGCCCCGTACGACGGGCGCCCGCCGCCGCTCTCAGGAACCCCAGCGCTGACGGCTCTACGGCCCCGTTCGCCCGGACGGGGCAATGGCGAGCGAGTGGGCGGGGGGGCGGTGGCGGGCATGAGGGGCAGGGGGGACGGAGGCAGGGAGTTTCGGGCTGAGGAGGGGGATGAGGAGGTTGGTACCGACAGCAGGACGTGGGCGTTGATGTAGTGCAGCGTCACATGCCCACCGCCGCGATCCCCCTCATCCCCCGCGGGGGCCTACACCTCTGGATCGGGCTGCCCGACGACGGCACCGACGACGAACAACTCGCGCAAGCGGCACTCACAGCCGGCGTTCTGGTCAGCGCGGGACGCCACTGGTACCCCACCGAACCGCCAGGACCCTTTCTGCGCCTCACCTACGCAGCTGCCCAACCACCCGAACTCGACGCCGCCATACAGAAACTCGCCGACGTACCGCCACCACGTGAAGCCGTGCCGTGAGCGAAATCGCCGAACGAAGAATCACGTCGCAGTCCGCGCCGCCGGCACCGGCCGCACTCCCTCCAAGCGGCCGCTGCTCACGTATCGATGCGGCTCTTCGTCAGGAAAGACGCACCTGGTGTCGGCGCCGGGTGAAAACTGACCCCCCTCCGCCGGTTGAAAACTGACCCCTCGGGACGTGTCGGCGGAGGCGTCCGGGGTGGGCCGCAGCCTCGCTTGGTCTAGCGATCAAGCGAGGGAGGCGGCGAAGGGGTGGTTGGCGTGGAGCAGTGGGCCGAGCTGCGCAGGGAGCACTTCGTGCGCGGCGTGTCGATCAAGGAGCTCGTTCGGCGGACGGGGCTGAGCCGCAACACGATCAGGGCGGTGCTGCGCGCGCCGGCGGCGCCGAAGTACGAGCGGGTGCCGGCGGGCTCGAAGCTTGATGGGTTCAAGGACGAGATCCACGCGTTGCTGCGCGACGATCCGCTGCTGACCGGGCAGCGCATCCGCGAGCTGATCGCGCCGCTGGGCTTTGATGGCGGCAAGACGATCGTCGATGACTACCTGCGCGAGGTCCGCCCGCTGTTCGTCACGCCCAGGACCTATCAGCGCACGATCTACCGTCCCGGGGAGATCTGCCAGTTCGACGTCTGGGAGCCCAAGCTCGAGATCCCGGTCGGCTACGGCCAGACGCGCAAGGGCTATGTCGTG
>Ga0136617_10000545_pt1 | contig 31775 bp, 33 predicted proteins | sample AntDrymUQ3222106_2_FD_129672 | JGI IMG/M metagenome (GOLD analysis project Ga0136617, IMG submission 129672) | Polar desert sand microbial communities from Dry Valleys, Antarctica - metaG UQ322 (21.06) | ecosystem: Environmental > Terrestrial > Soil > Desert | place: Antarctica: Dry Valley... | reverse complement strand
GCTGCCCATCAGCTTGTCGACCACCTGCGCAGCGGTCATCCTCCGGTCCTCGGCCATCGTGGTGCTTCTCCTTCGTCAGTTCTCAGCGGAACCGACGATTCTGAGGCCCGCGGTGGCCGACCCCTCCTCAGGACCAGCTCAGCGCGCCCGCTACACCACTTCTACCGACTTGACCGTCATGCGTCGCTGTTCGAGCTGACTGCGTCCATGCCCATCGTCAGGGCATGCGGGCCGCGCACAGCAGCCTCGGCGAATGCCGGAGACGCCGGTGCGAACCGGGGGCGAACTTCGCGACCACACGCCTATGAAGACCGCACCCGAACCATCTGTTGAAGGAGCGCTGATGCTGGACTCCAACCATCGCGGCGACGTCGACGGCTCGATCGACGCGCTCGCGCGCATCTACGACGAGGCCGTCTGTGTCGGCGGTTCGCTGTCCACCCGTCGCGCTCACGAGGAGCGCCTGCACAGCGCGGTCGAACTGCTCGCGCACATCACTACGCACACGCCCTACCTCACGCTGCTCGTCTTCGAGCTGGCCGACGCCCGTGGTGACGCCGCAGCGCGTCTGGCGCGTGAGGCACGCCGCCACACGGCGCTCGTCATCCGCCTGGCACACCGCGCGCTGGAGGTGCACGCCCGCGACCTCGGCTACAAGTTGGACGTCTGGCGCGAGCGTGCCGTCCTCGAGGCCGACGCCGCACCCACGGCAGCGTGGATCGAGGACCGCGACGACGAGCTCGGCCTCGCCACCGCTGCCGTCATCGACGCGACCATCGCGCTCGCCGCGGCGATCGCCGCTGTATACCGCGACCGCATGGCTGTCCCTGACCACCTGGCCAGCGCCCTGGCCGGATGGTTGCTCTGCTACGTGCAAGCCGACCGCGCGGCGCTACGGTGATGAGCTCGGCCGTTTGCATGTCGGCATGCGCGTCATCGACAGCTGCGGGCGTGTTCGCCGCGCTCGCGCCGTGTTCGCGCAGCGACGGCCGGAGCTCGGTGGCGCAATCGCCGGTCGCCCAAGGCAGCGTGCCTACGAGCGCTGGCGGCGCGTCGCGACTGAGGGGTAGGGGCTACGGATTGGGCTACGGACTCGCGGTCCGTAGCCCGCGCTCTCGTTTCCCGCTTGCCAAGCGGTGTTGCGGCATGGGCTGTTCCTGACCCCACCCGCCCTACGTACAACCATCAGGGGGCTGGTGGGGTCAGGAACAGCCCATGAGATTTGGAAAGGCAAGCGGGAAACGAGGGTGGGTGGCGGCAGGGTCAAACCTGAAAGACCAAACCCAGAACAAGAGAAAGGTCAAGAAGAACTGAGGGCGGCGAACGAGGACAGAGCGTGGAGCGATCGAGGGGCAACGGGGTGAGGCGACGACGCCGGGAGCCGAAAGGCGAGCCGACGCGGCGTGAGCGCGAAGGTGCCAGAACGGCTGAGGTTTGTTGCTCGCGGACGCAGCTCGGCGGCTTAAGCGGTAGTGAGCGAATCGCGACGACGGGGGCGGGATGCCGAACGGTAGACCGCGGGCGCCGGGGCCACGGAGCGTCGAGCTGCTCGAGTTCGTGGCGCGGCTTGACGTCGCGGCGGTGGGCGCGGTGCAGTGCGCGTTCGCGCTCGGCCGCTCGGCGACCTACTCGCACCTGCAGCGGCTTCGCGACGCCGAGCTGGTCTCGCGGCTGTACGGCCACGGGGAGGTCGCGGCGGTCGCCGTCACGCGGCGCGGGCGCCATTATCTCGCCCTGCCGGCCGCTGACGTGCCCGTGGGCGCCCAGTACGGGTTCGGCTTGCGCCACAGCCAGGCTGTGTCTTGGGTCGCGGCGCTGCTGCAGTTGCGCGGCCGCTCCTGGGTCAGTGACCGCGAGGCGCGCAGTCGCCCGAGCTGGCAGGTGCCGGTGATGTGGCCTGCGAGTCGCGGCATGCACCGTCCCGACCTCGGGGCGAGCATTGACGGCGCGCGCGTCGCGATCGAGGTCGAGCGCACCCAGAAGCGGGCGCGGAGACTGCGCGCGATCCTCGCCGGCTACGAGCACGCGATCGCGACGCGTGGGCTCAGCGGGGTCCTCTACATCTACGAGTGCCCTGCCGTCGCGCGCCTGGTCCGACGTGAAGCCGCCGCGGTCGGCCTGGCCGAGCCGCATATCCGGGTGCGCGAGCTCGCTGGGGTGATCGCCGAAGCCCAGACCCTCGTCGCCCGGCGTTCAGCTGCCACTGGATGACCGGTGCGCACTGGACAGCGGGGGGTCATCTATCTACGTTGCGCAGTGCAGTGGGGGAGGGTCGTCTGGGATGCCAGCTACGCTTCCGCCAGGCGGAAGTCATGATGATGGGCAACGGATGGCAGGCACGCAGCAGGGGCACTCGCCGATCAGACGGACTCGGCCGAGCGGCGACGTGCCAGCAGTGGCGAACTTTGTTGCTCGCGGCACCGAGTCGGCGGGTTAAGCATCAGATGCTTCCGTCGCGCCGTCATCTGCACGTCGTCATCACCGGGCCGCGCACGGCCACGCAGGCGTGTCGGACGCGCGGCTGCGCTCTGCCGCGCGAGACCATCCTGGGCTTCTGCGCGTTATGCCAGGCGGTCTATGACGCCGCCCGGGAACTGCACCTGCGGCGTGTCGAGTGGTGTTGGGCGCGCATCGAGGACGCTTGGCGACCCTTGATCGGCAATCTCACCACCGAATGCCGCGACCGGCTGCGGGCGCACCTCGCCGCCCACGCCGCCGAGCCTGGCGGGGTGGGCATGCGTGCCATCGAGGACTTCCTCGCCGAGCTGCACGACCTCGCCGACCTCGAGGGGAAGCGATGAGCAGCGTTACGGGCCTATCGCCCGAGCAGCGCGCCAGCTGCCTGCTCGAGCAGCGCGCCGCGCTGCTCGGCCAGCTCCCTGCACGGTTCCCGGACGCCGGATCGCTCGGCAGCGACACCCGCGAGCTGATCGTCGACGAGGCGATCGAGTACGCCTCGCTCGAGCACACCGACCCAGTCACGGGCGCCGATCAACTGAGTGCCTTGTTCTGGGGCGCGTGCGCGAATCGCGTCAAGCGCGCCCAAGAAGGCCGCTACGACACCGTCCGCGCCGGCTACCGCCGCGATGACGACGACAGCGCGCTGCAGTCACTCGTGGCCGCCGGCGTTGACGAGCCGCTCGCCGCCGCGTTGGCGCGCGAAGAGCGCGAATTGCTCGCCGAGGTCCTGCGCACGCTCAGCCCACGCGAGCGCGACGTGATCGCCGTCAAGTACATGAGCCCTAGCAACCATGCGCTGGGCTACAAGAGGATTGCCCGCCACCTCGCGCTTGGACTTGGCGATGTCCGGGCCGCGGAACGCGCGATCCGCGCGAAGTTCGACCGCTTCGCGACCGCCACCCGCGCTCACGAGGCCGCCCTGGAGCGCAAGCTCGGCCAGCTGCTGCCCGTCCCGCCCGCGATCGAGCACAGCCGCGGCCGTTTCGCTGGCTGGCGCGACGTCGCCGTCGACTGGATCGGCCGCCCGTTCGGCTCTGAGAACGCCGCCACCGCGACACACCTTGCCGCCAGCGGCGCGGGCCGCGGCGCCGGCGGCGTGCTCGCGATCAAGCTCGCCACACTGTGTATCGGCGCCGGCGGCCTCGTCGGCGCCGCCTGTGTGGCCACCGGCGTCGTGCCCACCTCACCGGCACCCAAGAAGGCCAGCGCCCGCCCCTCACCGCGCACCACACCTGCGCCCAGCACCACGCCGACGTCGGCCGCTCGCCGCGGCGAGCTCATGCGCGCCCGCGCCGCGGCCACGGCAACATCCTCCCCCACCAAGCCTCAGCGCAGCAAGCGCACGCAGGGCGGAAGCGGACCGCGCGATCACGAGAGCAAGCCAGCGTCGCCAGCGCCCAGCAACGCCGCCCCCAACGGCGGCAGCGAGTTTGACCCGACCTTCCAACCCAACGCGCCCCCACAGCCAGCGCCCGTACCAGCCGCACCAGGCAGCCGCGAATTCTTCTAAGTCGCCGCACCCCAAGGAGCCCAGCCCATGCCCCACACCCGAACGCTGATTGCCCTCATCATCGCTAGCGCGCTAGCGCTGACCCCGAGCGCCGCGCACGCCGGCGGCTACACGGTCTCCGGGACCTGCGGCGTCTGGAGCCCGTACAGCAACAACGGTGCGCGTATGGCGGTCTACGCCGACGGATGCAACACGTTCCTGTTAGCGCGCAACACGTTCGGCAACTTCACTTCGAGCCAGGGCACGGAAGGCGGCTGGCGAGTCATCGCGCCGCCCGGGGCGGCGATCAGCGGCTTGAGCTTCTTCGGCACGCTCAAGGGCACCAAGGGCTGGGACGCGGCGCTGCTCGACAGCGGCGGGACCGTGTACGCCGCCTGCCCGGGCGGCGTGAACTGCGGAGGGCGCAACACCACGGAGATCAACACGGGGTTCGGGCTGTTTGCCAGCCAGGTGATCGCTCGCGTGCGCTGCTACGCGAGCAGCTGCACCAACACGACCGAAGCGGGTGCCAGCCCGGAGCGCGTCAAGATCGTAATCCGCGGCAGCTACGTGTCGATCTCGGATTCGACTGCGCCGGCCGCCGCCATCGTCGGCGGCAGTGTCACGTCACGCGGCTGGAAGCGCGGGAACCAGACCCTCACGATCAACGCTTCCGACAACGTCGGAATTAGGGGCTACGAGGCGTGGGCTGACGGCGGCCGAGTGGCCGTCGCTGACCAGCAAGGCTGCGCCTATACAGGACGGACCGTCCCCTGCCCGAACGGGCCCGGAACTGTCCTGATCGACCTTGGCGAGCTCGCCGATGGCAGCCACACCCTCGTGGGGCGGGCGATCGATTCGGCCGACAACGAGGGGGGCAGCACGGCCCGCAGGATCGCGGTTGACAACCACCCGCCGCTGTCGCCACAGAACCCGGCCGTCGACGGGGGCGCAGGCTGGCGCACCAGCAGCACGCGCACGGTGCGCTGGACCAATCCGCCCGAGAAGTTCGCGCCGATCACGCGCGCCGCCTACCAGCTGTGCCCGGCGGCGGTCGACAGCACGAACAAGACCACATCCGCCAACGCCCGCAAGCGCTGCGTGACCAAGGCGGTACCGGGCTCGAAGATCTCCGCCGTCCGGGTGCAGCTCCCGAGCGAGGGCGCCTGGCAGCTCCAGCGCCTGTGGCTCCACGACGCCGCGGGCAACAACAACCCCGAGACGGGCGTCAAGGTCGCCGCGCTGGGCTATGACAGCACGCCACCGACCGGGGTCGCCTTCGCCGACGAGGACCCCGCCGACCCAGCCCGGCTCAACGTCCGCGCCAGCGACGCCATCTCCGGGATCGCCGGCGGAACGATCGAGGCCCGTCGCGTCAGCGGCAAGCTCTGGCGTCCCCTCAGCACCGAGGTGACGCCCTCCGGTCTCACGGCGATGATGGACGACGAGCACCTGCGCCGTGGCGTCTACGACCTGCGAGCGGTAGCGGTCAACGGCTCCGGGCTCCAACAGGGCACCGAGCGCCGCCAGGACGGACTCCCGGCCCGGATCAAGTTGCCGGTGCGTGCCGCCAGTCACCTTCTCGCCGGGCGCTCCGCCGGGCGGCGCTGCCATCGCAGCGGCAGCGGCGGAAGTCGTGTCTGCGAGCGGCGGTTCAACCGGGCCCCACGGGTGCGGGTTGGCCGCTCGAGCCTGCTTCGCGGACAGCTCAAGATCGGCGGCCAGGCCGTCAAACGGCGCATCACGCTGCAGGTCTTCAGCCGCCAGCTCGGCACCGCGCAGTGGAAGCAGCTGCGTTCGATCAGCACCAGCGAGAGCGGCCGCATTCGCTACCGCGCCCGCCGCGGACCCGCGCGCACGCTCCGGTTCCGCTACCCCGGGACGCGCACCATCCGCGGCGACAACGCCCCGGTGAAGCTGCAGGTCGCCGCGTCCAGCACGATGCGAGGACCGCGGCGGGCAGTGGTCAACGGCGAGTATGCGACCCTCCGCGGCCGGCTCCGCGGCGGCTGGGTGCCCGCCGCCGGCGCCCTGGTCGAGCTCCAAGTCTACGCTCGCCGATCGTGGCGGACGTTCGCGCAGCCCCGCACCGACAAGGCGGGCCGGTGGCGCTACCAGTACCAGTTCGAGACGATCTCCGGCAACGCTCGCTTCCGGTTCCGCGCGAGGATCCGCCGGCAGACCGGCTACCCATTCGCAACTGGCGCGTCGCGCACCGTCCACGTCCGCGTGCGCGGCCTATGACCGGCCGTGACCGAAACTCCATCCGGTCCGCAGTTATCGTGCGGGCAAGGGTGCGTCCATCGAGAAGGAGTGATCGCCCATGACCCTCATGCGCCGCCTGCGCGGCCGGCTCACCTACGCCAACGTCACCGCTAGCCTCGCGCTGTTCATCGCGCTCGGCGGCACCGGCTACGCCGCCGTCACGCTGCCGCGCAACAGCGTCGGCCACGCGCAGCTACGCAACAACGCCATCGGCACCAAAGAACTACGCACCGGCGCGGTGCGCAGCAGCGACATCCGCAACCGCACCATCCGGCTCTCCGATCTGGCCAAGAGCACCCGCAGCACCCTGGCCGGTACCCCCGGCCCCGCCGGGCCTGCCGGCAAGGACGCCCTCACCTACCGCGCCATCATCGACCGCGTCGGCGGTCGAGCGGGCGGCAACGCTCAGAGCAGCGCTCACACGCGCTCTACGAACCTATACCGCGTCGAGTTCCGTACCGACGTCAGCGCCTGCAGCTACTCGGCGACCCTGGCCGCGGTACAGAACGGCCCGACGCTCGAGCAGCCGCCGGCCGGGCGGATCACCGTGCAGTCCGGCGGTGGCCTCAACGTGCTCGTGAAGACCTACGACGCCGCCGGCAACCCCACCGAGGCGCCGTTTCACCTGATCGTCGCCTGCTAGGGGCAGCGCCATCATCGGCGAAATCCAACGCAGTGTTTGTCGCCACTGACGCCGAGCGGTGGTGGCGGGATGGCTCGGTCGGTGTCGTCGTCGACCGGCGTAGAGGCCGAAGCTGGCCTGCGGGCGTCGGTTGCCGTCGGCGCCCCCTGCTTCCCGCCTGCTTCGTGTCAAAGCGGGCGTGATGCCAGCGCTCGCGCACACGCTCCCCTCTCGTCCGCAGCGAGCGTCCACACCGCCTCAGTGGACACGACCGCGTCCACGCGGGAGCGGTCGCGAGCTCTCGGGAAGACCAGCGTCCCGCGCTGGCGGACTCTTACGTTGTTCGAGCTCCGGAGCACCGCGGGACGGCTCACCGGCCAGCGCCGCGCGGAGGCGTCGCCTGCCTCAGAGTTTGCAGGCGGCCGGATCCGAAGTCGGGTGGCTCTTGGCTCTCGGCACCTTGGCCACGACCTCGAAGGCCATGCGGTGCCGTTCTTGACGACGTTGCCGCCGTACGCACGCCGCCCGAGCTGGTGGTCGGTCCAAAGCTTCACGGGTCCGGCGAACGAATCGAAGCTCAGGCCTCCGAGCGCTGCGTCGACCTTCTAGCGGTCGACGCAGCCCGCCCTCCTCACAGCCTCGAACAGCATCTGGCCGCCAGGTGGTGCTGGGACGCCGTGGGGCGGGACGTTGTATTTCTTCGTGTAGCGATCGCTGCCCAGTTCAGCCATCCGACGCGAGTGCGTGACCCATCCGATCCTCAACCACACGCACTACGGCGCTGTGGTCGAGGTCCCCGCCCCCGGCGGCGGGGAGCTGCTCCAACGCACGTGCGGCAGCCTCGAACACCTCGGTGGAATCCTGAGCCCCGAGGCTCCGGATGATGCCGATGTCCTTCACATGGTTCCGGACCGAGCCGCCGAGGCTGAAGTCGCGACGGAGCATCCGCTCGCCCTGCAGCTCGAGGATCCGGCTCGACGCGTAGCCGCCATTAGCGCCTCGCGCACCTTCGCCGCGTCGGCGCCGAGCGGGTCCGCGAGCAGGCCGGCGTCGCCCAGGCACGCCGCGCGGACCTGCGGCCCAGCCGGAAGCGACGTGACGACCACGCCGGGACGGTCCGAGCCCTCGCGAGCACCTCGCACCCGCTTCGCGACGGCCCGGGCGTCGGCCACGACGTCGATCCCGGCGTCCTGCGCGGCTCCCCGCGTCGCCTCGCTGCGAGAGGTGCCCACCGGCGAGAAGCCAGCGTCGCCGAGGTGTAGCGCGAGCGCGAGCCCCATCGGCCCGAGGCCTACGATCCCGACCGTCGCGCTCATCAACGGCCCCGTTTCGGTGTCGCCACGCTTCCACGCGACACGAGCTCGCTCGTCAGCCGGATCACCTCTCCGCGTTCGGGCCAGTCCTCAGTCATCCGCTTGGCGAGCTGGTCGACGGCACGATCGGCGATCTCCCCCATTGGGTGGCGGATGACCGTGATGCCCGGCTTCGCCAGCGCCGCCCAGGTCGCGTCGTGGAAGACGACGAGCGAGAGGTCCTCGGGAATGCTGACGTCACGCTCGCCGAGGCGTGCGGCCACCGCCGCCGCTCGCGCGGTGTTAGAGACGACCAGCGCGGTCGGCGGATCCTCGAGCGCGAGCATCCGATCGACCGCAGCGCTTCCGCGCGGGTCGCGGAAGTCGGCTTCGAAGATGAGCCGGTCGTCGTCGTCGAGCCCCTGGTCCTGGATCGCCCTGCGGTACCCCGCGACCCGCTCGCTCCCCGTGGAGATCGCGAGCGGGCCGCTGATGATCGCGATGCGCCGGTGTCCGTGCTCGATGAGGTGGTCGGTGGCCGCGTAGCCCGCGGCCTGGTTGTCGACGCCGACGATGTCCGCGGCCGGCACTCGTGTGACGGTGCGGTCGACGAAGACGAGGTGCACGCCCATGTCGGTGACCTGACGCCAGACGCCGCTGTTGCGGCCCGTCGGCGCGGCGATGATCCCCCCCACCCGTTTGTCCATGAGCATCTTGACGCTGTCGCTCTCGAGCACCGCGTCCTCCTGCGTGGTCAGGAGCAGGACGCCGAGATCGTGGGCGCGCGCGGCGCGCACGACGCGGTCCGCGAGCTGCCCGAAGAACTCGTTGGCGACGTCGGCGACGACGAGGCCGATCGTGCTGGTCGACTGGGTCTTGAGCTCCCGCGCGGCGGCATGGGGCCGATAGTGCAGGCTCTTGATCGACGCGAGCACGCGGAGGCGCGTTTCTGGCGCCACGGGCCCGGAGCCTTCGTTGAGCACGCGCGACACAACGCCTTGTGAGACGCCTGCATGGCGTGCGACGTCCTTGATCGTGACTGCGCGACGCGGGGCTGGTGACGACTTGCTTGACAAATTCGTGAATGTGTGTCTACCGTAGTATAACGTTATACGCCGGGGCGGCGATATACGAAGCAGTGCTTCGTGCGTTGTCCTCAACACCCTGAGGAGGAACAGTGAGCCGCCCCGAAGTTGGGCGCGTTGGCCTGCCCGACGCGTCACGCACCCGTGCGCCTAAACGGGCCCGATCACGATCGGAGTCGCCCGCATGAACCTGCATGAAGCGCTCCGCCGACGCGCGGACGAAGGGTCGCCGATCCGTGTCGGCGTCATCGGCGCCGGTCGCTTCGGCACGATGTTCCTCGCCCACGTCCACACGACGCCTGGCATCCACGTCGTGGGAATCGCCGACCTCAACGTTGCGCGGGCACGGGAGGCGCTGCGCCTCGCCGAGTGGCCCGAGAGCGAGTGTGCAACCAGCCTCGCGGAGGCGCTGAGCTCGGGCGGCACCGCGGTGCTCGATGACGCCACGGCGCTGATCGAGGCGCCGGTCGACGTGATCATCGAGGCGACGGGGAACCCAGTCGTCGGGATCGACCACGCGCTGCGTACGATCGACGAGGGTCACCACATCGTGATGGTGACGGTTGAGGCCGACGCGCTCGCCGGTCCCGCGCTCGCCGCCCGCGCCCGCTCGGCGGGCGTCGTGTACAGCCTCGCCTACGGCGACCAGCCGGCGATGACGTGGGAGCTGATCGACTGGGCCCGCACCAGCGGGTTTGAGCTCGTGTGTGCCGGTAAGGGCACCAAGTACCTGCCGCACTACCACGCGCTCAACCCCGACACGGTCTGGGACGCGTGGGAGTTCTCTCCGGAGCTGACGGGGAGCGGCCAGCTCAACGCGAACATGCACACCTCGTTCCGGGACGGGACGAAGGCCGCGATCGAGATGGCCGCGGTGGCCAACAGCGCGGGCTTGGTCCCCGCCGACGGCGGCCTGAAGTTCCCGCCCGCATCCAGCTCGGAGCTCTCGACCATCTGCCGTCCCGTCCAGGACGGCGGCACGCTCGAGCGCTCGCCGACGGTGGAGGTCGTCTCGAGCGTCGACCTCAACGGCAACTGGCTGCCCGATCACCTCCAGGAGGGGGTCTTCGTCGTTGTTAAGGCGCCGAATGCCTACGTGCGCGAGTGCATGGCGGAGTATGCGTGGCAGGCCGACGACACCCATCAGTACGTGGCGATGTACCGCCCGATGCACTTCATCGGCCTGGAACTCAACATCACGATCGCCTCGGCGGTCCTGCGCCGGGAGGCCACGGGCACGCCGGTGGGCTTCACCGCCGACGTGGTCGCCATGGCGAAGAAGTCGCTGCGTGCCGGCGACCTGCTCGACGGCGAGGGCGGCTACGCGGCGTGGGGCCGGCTAATGCCGGCTGAGCTGTCGCTCAACGTGCGCGCACTGCCGGTCGGCCTCGCCCACGGAGTCCCGTTGGTGCGTGACGTCTCCGAGGGGGAGGTCGTCACGTGGGACGACGTGGATATCGACGAGGCCGCCCAGGCCGTCGCGATCCGCAAGGAGACGGAGGCGCTGTGCGTCACTGCCTGACGGACGCAGGACCTAATCGGGCCCTGTGCATTCACCAGAGGAGGAAGGTTTCATGAGGGGTCTCCGAATCGTGCTCGCACCGCTGGCGCTGAGCTCGCTCCTGTTCGTCGTTGCTTGCGGCAGTGACGACTCGTCGAGCGGCGGCGGCAAGTCGTCGGCGCCGCCGCCGTCGACCGCCGTCGAGTCGACCGAACTCGACAGCAAGCTCGGGGCTGTGCCGAAGCCCGAGTCCGGGTTCAAGGTCGCCTACGTCGCCAAGACCCTGATCAACGAGTACTGGCAGGACGTCAAGACCGGCGCCGAGGACGCAGCCAAGCGACACGGCGTGGACATCTCCGTCCAGGCGAGCAAGGACGAATCGTCGCTGACCGACCAGCTCGACCTCGGCCGCACCGTGCTCTCAAAGAAGCCCAACGCGCTGCTGCTGTCACCGCAGTCGGACTCCAACATGCAGTCCGTCATTCAGGACGCCAAACGCCAGAACATCCCGACCATCGTCCTCAACGATGCCCGCACGGAGGGCACCGACGTCTACGTCGGCCCGGACCAGGAGAAGGTCGGCGGCGACGCGGCCGCGTACATCCTCAAGAAGCTGCCCAAGGGTGGCGAGGTCGCGCAGATCGAAGGGCAGGCCGGGTCCCCGAACGCGCGACTGCGCATCCAGGGCTTCAAGAAGGGCGTGACCGACTCCGGCGGCAAGCTCAAGCTCGTGGCCTCCCAGCCCGGCGACTGGGATCGCCTCAAGGCCCTGGAGGCGACAACCAACATCCTGCGGGCGAACCCGAACGTCAAGGCGTTCTACGCCAACAACGACACCATGGCCCTGGGAGTTGTCGAAGCGGTCAAGAAGTCCGGCAAGACGGGCATCGTGATCGTGGGTACCGACGGCATCCGCCAGGCTCGCTCGGCGATCAAGCAGGGCGACCTCACCGCCACCGTCGCGGAGTCGCCGTGCACGGAGGGCAAGCTCGGAGTCGAGATCGCGCTGCGGCTCGCGGACAAGCAGAAAGTTCCCGCGTGGGTGCTCTCGCCGACGCAGACCGTCGACGCCAAGAACGTCGACAAGGTCGGCACGAAGAGCTGCCTGTGAGCCAGCATCGCGACGCGTCGGCGTCGGCGTCGGCGTCGGCGTCGGCGTCCACCTCCGGCCCCGCTCGAGGGAGCGGGGCCGGAGGCGACACGGCCACGCCGCTGCTGGACGCCCAGAACCTGTCAAAGCGCTTCGCCGCGGTTCAGGCGCTCCGCGACCTCTCGATCCAGGTGCGGCCGGGTGAGGTGCTCGCTCTGATTGGCGAGAACGGGGCCGGCAAGTCCACCTTCCTGAAGATCCTCGCCGGCACCCAGGCGGCCGACAGCGGCCAGATGCTGCTCGACGGCGAACGCTACGAGCCCCACAATCCACGCGACGCGCGCGCCTCCGGCGTGGCGCTCATCCACCAGGAGCTGGCGCTCGTGCCCCAGCTCGACGCGGCCGGCAACGCCTTCCTCGGGCGCGAGCTCCGAAGCGGGCGCGGGCCCGCGCTCGCGCGCCGGGAGATGCGCCGGCGCACCCAGGAGGTCATCGACCGCCTCGGGCTCGACTTGCCGGTCAAGCGGGCGGTCGGCACGCTGCCGATGGCCCAGCGCCAGGGCGTCGAGATCGCCAAGGCGCTGCTGTTCAACGTCCGCGTGCTCGCGATGGACGAGCCCACCTCGTCGCTGTCCTCGCGCGAGATCGAGCGGCTGTTCGCCGTCATCCGCCAGCTGCGCGCGGAGGGCACCGCGATCCTCTACGTCTCTCACCGCCTTGACGAGCTCCCGGAGATCGCAGACCGCGCGACAGTAATGCGCGACGGCCAGCTCGTCGGCACCGTCACGATCGCCGAGACCGACCGCAACGAGCTTGTGCGCATGATGGTCGGCCACGAGCTCGCCGAGCTGGACGTACGCCACCGCAAGCCCGGGAAGGGCGCGGCGCTCGAGGTCCGTGGCGTCACCCGCGCCGGCGCGCTCCACGACGCGTCGCTGACGGTGGCTCCCGGCGAGGTGCTCGGCATCGCGGGCCTCGTCGGCGCCGGGCGCACCGAGCTGCTGCGCGCGATGTTCGGCGCCGACCCGGTCGACGCGGGTGAGATTCTTGTCAGCGGCAAGGTCATCCGCTCACCCTCGATCCAACGCTGCATCGCGGCGGGCATGGGACTCGTGCCCGAGGACCGCAAGGACCAGGCCCTGATCCCGCAGATGGACGTCAAGGCGAACGTCGCGCTGTCGTCATGGCAAAAGTTCGTCGCCCACTTCGGCTGGCTGCAGAAAGGTCGCAGGCGGCGCGCGGTCACCGAGGTCACCGACGAGCTCGACGTCCGCCCGCGCAACCCCGACCTGCGCATCACGCTGCTTTCCGGCGGCAACCAGCAGAAGGCCGTCCTCGGCCGTTGGGTCCTCGCCGGAGCGAAGGTGCTGTTGCTCGACGAGCCGACCCGAGGCGTCGACGTCGGCGCCAAGGTCGAGATCTACAAGCTCATCGAGCGGCTGGCAGGCGAGGGCGCGGCCGTGGTCGTGGTCTCCTCCGAGCTGTCTGAAGTGCTGACCGTCTCCGACCGGATCCTCGTCATGCGCGAGAGCCGGATCGTCGGTGAGCTGTCCCGCCACGAAGCGACCGAGGAACGCATCATCCATTACGCAACAGGGGGGGAATAATGAGCACCGCCGTCACACCCGGAGATGTCCCGGCCGGGCCCGCGCCCGCCGACGAGGCGGCCCGCCGGCTCGCCCGCGCCGAGCGCGCACGCAAGCTCTCGGTCGGACTCGGGCTCGTCCTCGTGCTCGCGACGTTCTCGGTGCTCGCCGACAACTTCCTGACCGGGGACAACTTGTCCCAGATCGCGCTGCAGTCATCGATCAACGCCGTCGTCGCGGTCGGCATGACGCTCGTGATCATCACCGCGGGCATCGACCTCTCCGTCGGCTCCGTCGCCGGGCTCGCCTCGGTCATCGCCGCGGTCCTGATGGTCGAGCAAGGGGTTGACTGGCTGGTCGCGATCCCGCTCGGCATCGGCCTCGGGGTCGCAGCTGGGCTGCTCAACGGCGGCCTGATCGCCTATCTCGGCCTGGCGCCGTTCGTGGTGACGCTCGGCACGTTGAGCATCTACCGCGGCCTCGCGCTCGTGACAACCGACGGCGAGACGATCTTCAACTTCCCGCAGCCGTTCCGGGACATCTTCGGAGGCGACCTGGGACCGATCCCCACGCCCGTCATCATCGCGCTGATCGTCGCGGGGATCGCCTACGCGATCCTGCGCGGGACCTCCCTGGGCGAGCACATCACGGCGGTGGGCGGCAACGAGGAGGCCGCACGCCTGGCGGGCGTGCGCGTCGGGAGCGTCAAGCTCTTCGTCTACGGCTTCGCGGGCTTCTGCGCCGCGATCGCCGGCATGATCCTGATCGCCCGCGTCGGCGCCGCCGAGCCGATCGCCGGCACCGGCTTCGAGCTGTCAGCCATCGCGGCGGCGGCGATCGGAGGCGCGTCGCTGTACGGCGGCATCGGCTCGATCCCGGGCACCCTCATCGGCGCCCTGATCCTCGGCTCGCTGCAAAACGGGCTAACGCTGATGAACGTCCAGGCGTTCTGGCAGCAGGTGGCGTCGGGCGTCGTGATCATCCTCGCCGTCCTGCTCGACCGCTTCACGCGAGGACGGGCGGCATGAGCCCGCCCACCGTCAAGCGGGTCGTCGACCTCAGCCACGAGCTCTACGACGAGATGCCGACCTACCCCGGTGCGCGCGCGGTGGAGACGGAGGTGATCCACACCCACGAGCACGACGGCTACCAGATCACCGCGCTGCACATCACGACGCACCACGGCACGCACGTCGACGCGCCGATTCACTTCTCCACCGGGCGGCGCACGACCCTGTCGGAGATCCCCGTCGCCGACCTCGTCGGCGAAGCCGTGATTCTCCGCGTGCCGCGAGGGCCCGATGAAGCGATCGACGCGGCGCTGCTCGACCAAGCGCTCGCCGATCACGGCGAGGACCTGCCCGAGCGGCCCATTGTCCTGCTCAACACCGGCTTTCACGACCGACACGGCGATGACGCCGAGCTCTACGGCATGCATCACCCGTACGTCACGGAAGACGGGGCGTCATGGCTCGTCGAGCACGGCGCGCGGGTCGTCGGCCTGGACTCCTCGGGCTTTGAGCGCCACGGCGCACCGATCCCGGAGGCCTCGGTGGCGCACAACACGCTGCTCGGCGCCGGCGTGGTCCTGATCGAAGAGCTCGTCCGACTCGAGCAGGTCGACTTCCAGCGGCCGCTGGTGGTCATTGCTCCCCTTCCGGTCCGCAACGCGGACGGGGCCCCCGCCCGTGTCCTCGCCCTGGAAATGAGGTAGAGGACATGCGCTACGCAACGCGACTCAACTCCCTGCGATCACGGCCGGAACTGTGGTTCGAGGACGGCCATACCGGCACCCTCGACGTCCTGCGCCGAGCCGCCACGATCGACGGGCTCGACGCATTGAGCCTCAACTATCCCGAGCACTTCCACGACGTCACCCCGCAGCAGGTCCAGGCCTGCCTCGGCGAGCTGGGGCTCAGCGTGGACAGCCTCAACATCCGCTTCCCCGCGGAGCAGTTTGGCCAGGGGGGCTTCACGCATCCCTCGGCGAGCGGCCGGAAAGCGGCGATCGGGCTCACGCGCGACGCCGTCGACGTCTGCGCCGCGCTCGGCGGCGACCACGTCATCGTCTGGCCGGGCTACGACGGCTTCGACTATCCGTTCCAGGACTCCTACGAGCGGATGTTCCAGCACAGCGTCGACGCGTTCGCCGAGCTCGCCGGCCACAACCCGCAGATGCGCATCGGCATCGAGTACAAGCCCTGGGAGCCGCGCAAGCACTCGATGCTGGCGAACATGGGCGAGGCGCTGCTCGTCGTCTCGGAGGTCGACGCGCCCAACCTCGGCGTGGTGCTCGATTACTGCCACGCCCAGATGGCGAACGAGCACCCCGCGAAGGCCGCCGCGCTCGCGCTGCGTGGAGGGCGACTGTTCGGCGTGCACCTCAACGACGGCTACGGGCGCCAGGACGACGGCATGATGGTCGGGACGAACTCGCTCCTCTCGACCATCGAACTGCTGTGCGGGCTGCTCGCGGCGAACTACGGCGGCACGATCTACTTCGACACCTTCCCCGTGCTCGAAGACCCGGTCCGCGAATGCGAGTGGAACATCCGCGTCACCGAGCGCCTCTTCGAGGTGGCGCGCGGCGTGCTCGACTCCGGCGCGCTGGACACGCCGCACGACGCGTTCAATGTGACCCGGGTGCTCGAAACCGTGCTCGCGATGGAGCGCGTTCATGACTGACGTCCTGGTCGTCGGAAGTGTTCACATCGACCGCATGCTGCGCGTCGAGCGGCTGCCCGACCCGGGCGAGACCGGCGTGGCCACCGAGGCGTGGACGCAACTCGGGGGCAAGGGGGCGAACCAGGCGCTCGCGGCCGCGATGCAAGTGCCGACGGCGCTCGCCGCGTGCGTCGGAGCGGACGCCGAAGGCGAGCGGGCGCTCGAGATGCTGCACCGACAGGGGGTTCGGACCTGCGTCCGGCGCTCCGCCCACCTCCCTACCGGCAGCAGCGTCGCGCTGATCGACGCCGGCGGAGAGAACCTCGGGGTCATCTTCGCGGCGGCCAACAGCGAGCACTCGCCGTCCGACGTCGTACCGGTCATCGACGAGCTCCGCCCGTCGCTGGTGCTGTGCCAATGGGAGTCACCACTGGACGCGCTCGGCGCGACATTAACGACGGCGAGAGAGAAGGGGATCGCGACGCTCCTCAACTCCGCGCCCTGGCGCGAGGAGCTTCGGCCGGTGCTGTCCCTCGCCGACCACGTCATCGTCAACGCGGTCGAAGCGGCAGCGTGGGCCGGCGAAGGAGTCGACCACGTGCCGACGGACGTGGCCTTCGCACATCCAAGCGTCGTCGTCACGCTCGGAGCCAGAGGCGTCGCGCACTATCAGGACGGGACCCTGGAGCACCACCAGCCTGCAGAACGCGTCAAGGTCCGATCGACGCACGGTGCAGGCGACCACTTCGCCGGCGCGCTGGCAGCCGGCCTCGCCGGTGGCGTCCCGCTCGCCACGGCCATGCGCGACGCAAGCCGCGCGGCCGGGAAGTGGGTCGAAACACTGCACAAGAACCTGATGTACGCAGCCCCCCGGTGAGCACATCGGTGTAGGCCCGGATCGCATCCCGAGGTGCCCGGCATTAAGCCGAGCCCGGCGCTCGGTTGCAGGGCGCGAGGGCTCGCCGGAGGCTGTGACCCTCCTCCCCCCGGCGGCCCCTCGCGGCCTTCAACTGGGCTCTGGCCACGACGTGACTTTCAAGGATTCACCCAACGCCGGAGATTGACATGCCCATCAGGCCCGGCGGTGATGCCGTGATGCGGTGATGAGTCGGCTGATTCCGGCGTCTCGACATGCGAAACGCACGGCCGCGGCTATGACGTCATTGGTCGCTCTCGCGCTCAGCGAGCATCTCGGCGAAGGCGCCTGTTGTTCCGCACACGATGAGCGAGCGTCTCGAAACCGCAGTGACCCGCACCCGCTCAGGACGAGGGGGGAGCGTGTGCGCGAGCGCTGGCATCACGCCCGCTTTGACACGAAGCAGGGGGCGCCGACGGCAACCGCCGCCCGCAGGCCCGCTTCGGCCTCTACGCCGGATCGACGACGACACTGACCGAGCCATCTCGCCACCACCGCTCGGCGTCAGTGGCGACAAACACTAAGCGTTGATTTCGCGCCGATGATGGCGCTACCCCTGTTAGCAGCAGGGCGCATTCCCGCCTGAGCGGGGATGCGCCACTTGGAGCGGTCGTCGCGAACTTGTTTGCTCGCGGTGACTGCTCACCGGCTTAAGGGATGTGAGCGTCCATCGCGCCCCGCCTCTCGTGTCTGAGACGCTCGTCTCGGCGGCCCTCCTCCGCAGGGCAGGTAAGTCGTGATCGCCGCCGTCCTGGCCATGGGCGCGATCATGCTCGCGGCGCCGATTGGGGGCCTCGGGGCGTGGTGGTTGCACCGCCGCAGTCGCCTCTCACCGCGCAACTTCTATCTCGCCGCGATCGTCGCGCTGCTCGCGCTGACGGCTGCCGTCGTGGCTGGCGAGCAGGTCGCGATCGCGGTGGCGGCGGCGTTGGTCTGCTGCACGCTGGCTGCCGCCACGGTCGCGCGGCGGTTGCGCCTGGGCGCGCTGGGCGCCGGCGGCGAGCTGCGTGAGTACGAACTCGCTCGCCGGATGCTCTGGCAGCCGCGATCCCGGGCGGGCGAACGGGCAGCGATCGCTACCCAGGGCGAACTTGTGCGCACGCGCGAGTGGCCGGCCAGCGAGCCGTTCGTACCGATGACGGGCGACGGCCGCGGCCGCGTACCGTGCCGGGCCGGGCAGCACCTGCTGATCGTCGGCGCCACCGGCGCCGGGAAGACCGTCAGCGCCCGCCGGTGGCTGCTCGCCCGGATCTTGGCCGACGGCGCCGCCGCGGTGATCACCGACCCCAAGGGCGACCGCGACCTCGAGCACGATCTGCGCCACGCCGCCCGCCTCGCGAGCCGTCCGTTCGTGCTGCTCGACCCGCGCGATCCCGACAGCGACCGTTGGAACCCGCTGTGGAGCGATGACACCGGCGCGGTCGTCAGCCGCCTGGTCGCGCCAATCGCGGCCGGCGAAGGCAACGCCCGCTACTTCGCCGACCTGCTGCAGATCCACCTCGGGGTCGTGACCGCCGGACTGCAGGCCGGCGGCCTCTGGCCGGCCAGCATGCCGCTGCTGCTCGAGGCCGCCCAGCTGAGCAGCTACGACAAGCTCGTCGCCCTGGTCAGGGCCGCCTGCGGCCCTGAGGCCGAGATCACCCACCGGATGCGCGCGCACCGCGCGATCATCGGCAGCTCCGAGGGCAAGCGCGACCTCACCGGCGGGACACTGCGCCTCCGTGTCACCGCCGGCGAGACCTGGCGGCCCGTGCTCACCCCGGGACCGCGAGGCGCCGTGACGCTGCCCGCCGCCCTGGCCGAGGGCGCCGTCGTGCTGCTGCGCACGTGGGTCGACGACCTCCCCGACGAGGCCAAGGCGATCACCACCCTGTTTCTCGCCGACACCGCGGCGGCCGCGCTCACCCTCGACCCCGGCCAGGAATGGGCGGTCCTGATCGACGAGTTCGGCGGCGTGCTGTCCACCGGCGCCGGCGAGCGCGCGCTCGCGCTCATGCAGCGCGCCCGCTCCGCCGGCGGCCAAGTCGCGGTCACCACGCAGAGCATCAGCGACTTCGCGGCCGCCACCGGCAACACCGCGCTGCTGGACGCGATGGCCGACAACTTCGCCGGCGGCGTCTTCCATCGCCAGGCCTCGCCCGAATCTCGTGACTGGCTGGCTCGTTTGATCGGCACGCGCGAGCTGTGGCAGTCCACCGAACGGACTACCTTCGCCCGCGCCGACGGCACCGGCAGCCGCCGACGTGTCCGGGAGTTTCTCGTTCGCCCTGACGAGTTGCGCACCTTCACGGTCGGCGAAGCGATCATCTGGAGCGCCCTCGGACCCGCTCCGGAACAGCTCCACGTCACCGCGGCCGCCCTGCCCGCCACCGACGCGCCGCCCGCCGACACCACACCCGTCTACCGGGCGTGCGGGCCCAGCGCCCTGCCCCACACCCCCGGCGGCGCGGCCCCCGAAATCCGCGAGCCCACCACCACAGCGCTGAATCTGTGACGAGCCGCGACGACTTCTTCGAGCAGCTGGCCCGCGACCGCTATCCCGGACCGCAGGCCGTCTACGACGGGCCTGACGGCACCGCCCGTCGCAGTGCATGCCACGCCCCGCGCCGTGCTGCCTCGCGCCGCGTCGCGCAAGTGCAATGCGGCCCGCGCGAACACCGGCGAGCCCGCGCTGCAGCCGTCGTGGCGATCGCGGCGCTCCCCCTGTGCATCGTCGCCGTGGCGCTGGTCAGCACCCGCGGCTCGACCCAGCCCGCGCGCGAGCTGACCCGCTCGCACCCGGCACCCAGCGACGAGCTCGCCGCCACTCCGTCCAGCCGCCCGCGCCAGCCAGCACGCCAGGCCGCGGCGACCCGGTCGCGGACAGGCCGCGCTCACCAGCCTCGCACCCGCCGGCAGCCCGCCACGCGCACGCGCCCACGGCGGGCCCTGCCTCGCGTCGCGTCGCGCCCGTCCGCCGCGGCGGCCCTGCGGCCCTCGCCGACTCCAGTCGTGAGCGCCCAGCCAGCTCCGGGGTCGCGCGCGACCCCTCCCAGCTCGCCACAACCGACAGCGAGTGAACCCAGCTGCGAGTTCCCGCCGTGCTGACCCATCCATCCCTCCAGGAGGCACCAATGCCCGTCAGGCTCACCGCGCTGCGCGCCGCAGCGATCACCGCGATCTCCGCCGCGTGCGTTGCTAGCGCGCTAGCGCAGATGGAGGCGCTGCGCGCCGCCGGCGTGACCGGCAAGGCGCCGGCGAACGCGACCGCGATCACCAAGTTCGTCTCCACCATCACTGACAACGCGCTCTGGATGATCGGCACCGTCGCTGTCCTCGGCGTCGTGGTGATCGGCGCGCTGTTCTTTTTCGGTCACAGCCGAGCCGCCGACTACGCCGCCAAGATCGCACTCGGCGCGGTCATCGTTGTCTCCGCCCCGGGCATCGCCGCCTGACCCAGACCGGTGACGCGCGCCAGCCGCATCCACCGTCTTGCCGTCAGCGCGTCGCGCCACGGCCGCCACGCGTTCCCCGCCGTGGCGGCCGTGTGCGCCGCCGCGCTGGCGCTGGCGCTGCTCGTGCCCGCTCCGGCGCACGCCGCCGACCTGTTCCCCGTTGACGACTGGATCGGCGACGGACTGAAGAAGACCGGCGAGGTCGTGCTCGGGCCGCTGAAGCTCGGCGCAGAACAGATCGCCAAGCTGCTCGCCGCCGTCGTCGGTGCCCTCGCCGACCTGCTGATCCCCAAGAGCCTCGTCCGCGCCGGCGTCGACGGCATCGCCTGGCTCGTGCAGCTCCCTCCGGTCGGCGCCACATTGACCCCATCAAACGGCGGCTACGCACTCACGGTCCGGATGCCGCACGTCGCCGAGCTACGCAGCACCCTGACCTGGATCGGGATCACACTGCTGCCGCTCGGGCTCGTGCTCGCCGGCGGCCGCGCGCTGCTGGCCCCCAGCCTGTACGGCGACAGCCCGACCGAGATCCTGCTCAGGGTCATCGCCGCCGGGATCGGCCTCGTCGTCTACGACTGGGCATGGGCCGTCCTCACGCACCTCTCCCATCTGCTCACCAGCAGCCTCCTCAAGCTGCCGTGGGTCGCCGACGGCATCGAGCGGATGCTCGAGGCGCTCGTGATCGGCGGGACCAGCGGCGCCGTCGTCGCCGCCGAGTTCGTAATCCCACTCCTGATCGCGCTCGCGGGCGCCGCGCTGCTTGCACTGCTGCTGCTGCGCGTGGCACTCGAGGTCGGCAGCGCCCTGCTCTACGTCCTCGGCGGGCTGCTGCTCGGCCTCTCACCGACCGAGTTCGGGCGGCGGCTATTGACCGGCTGGCTGATCGCCGCGACGGCCATGCTGCTGCTGCCGCTTCTGTGGACGATCGTGTTCGTCTGCGGCGCCGCGATCATGCTCGACGCCGGCACCGCGACCGGCAAGGGCGGCCTCGCCGAATTCGTCGCACAGCTCTACAACGTGGCCGCCGCGATGGCGACGTTCGGCATCGCCATCAAGCTCGCCCAAGGCGTCATGCGCCGAGCCCACAGCGGCATTGGCGCCCTCGGCGCCGCAGGCCCCCTCCCCGGCGGTGGCCGCGGGCCCGGCGGCGGCACTCCGACCCCGGCCCTGACCGCCAAGACGCAGCAGAGCCTCGCCACGTTCTCCCAGGGGATCCGCGGGCGCATCGGCAGCGCCGCCGCCGCGGGCGGCCGCGCAGTGACGTTCCCCGCCCGGCACCCGACCCGCGCCGCCCAAGCCATCAGCTACCCCGCCCGGCGGCCCGTCCAGGCCACCCGGGAGGCCGCCGACGGACTGCGTGACGCGTTCGCCAACGCTCACACCAGGGGCGCCGCCATGGCCGACACCGCCCGCAGCAACGCCAATCGCCGCTACGAGTTCGAGCTTCACGGTGGCCGCTTCTCCAGCCGCAACGCCGACCAACGCCGCGAAACGGCCACGGCCGCACGCGACCGTGCACCCGCGGCGCCGCGAGCCGCGACCTCGTCCGGCAGCGGCCAGCCATCCCCAGCACCACCCCCGACCGCTCGTCGCGCTCTACCCCCGCAACCCCAGGGGTCGCGCCCGTCGACGCAACCGGCGCCCGGGGTCTCCCCACCGCCGGAGCCCAAGCCTGCGCGGCCGGGGCGCAGCCCGGCGACCTCGAGCCCAAGGCCTCCGCTCAACGCCGGCGACCCACCCGTGTCGCTGCCGCTGACGCCAGGTCGTCGACGGCGGCGCCGAGATCGGGACCGTGATGAGAAAGGTCAGTCGTGAACAGCATCGAACTCCGGCCCGCCTACCGCACGCTCAACGAGCCCAGCCGGCTGTTCGGCCTCTCCCTGTCGACGATCCTCGCCGCCGCGGCCGCCGGCGGCCTCGGCTACGCGTGGCTGCTCGTCTCGCCGCTGCCGTGGCGCGCGAACGTCTCGATCGCAGTGATCGGGCTCGGCGCGCCGCTCGTGTTGCTCGTCGTGCGCGAAAGCGCCGCGCTGAGCCCCGCCCGGTTGCTGCTCGCCGTGATCCGCTGGCGCGCCCGGGCATCCACCGTCGAGGCAGTCAGCGCTCACTCCAGCGTCCGCCGCGGCGCGGTCCGGCTCGACCAGCCCTCGCTCGCCACAACGCCACCGGCACCCGAAACGGAGCTTCCGTGGCTCGCTGACACCGACGCGGAGGCGGCGTCGTGACGCGCACCCGGACCCTCGCCGACCTGCTCCCGCTCGCAGCCGTGGAGCCCGACGGGCTGCTCATCACGACCGGCTGCCGATACGTGCGACTGCTCGAATGCACCCAGCCGCTGCAACCCCAACGCGGCGGCCGCGAACACCGCGACACGATCCGCTCCCAGCTCGCCACGCTCGCCGCCCGCATCCCCGCCGGGCAAGCGATCCAAGTCGTCGTCGACGCCGAGCCGCTCGACGTCGACGACGAGCTGCGCGCCGACTGGGCGGCGATCGACACCGCCGCGAGCGCCGCCCGGCGCAGCGGCGATGCGCCGCGCGCGGAGGCGATGCGCCGCCTCGGGTACGGGCTCGAGCAAACCATCCGCCACAGCGCCCCCGCCGTCGAGGCGCTACGGCCGCGGTACACGATCGCCACCAGCTGGCAGCCGCCCGGGCTGCCTCGGCTCCCCACGCGGCGGCCCGTGCGCACGCTGCGCTCCCGCGACCACGAGCGCGCCGCCAGCGACTCGCTGCGCTACACCGACACGATCGCCGGCGAGCTGATCGCCGCCGGCTGCCAGCTGCAGGCCCTCGACGGACCCGGCGCGTTGCACGCCATCGCTCGCGGCCTGCGCCCCCGCGTCGACGTCGACGCGGGCGTCGAGCACCCGCTTGCGGCCGCCTCGCAGGTGCTCGAGACGACCGCGGCCGCCGACGCCCTCGCGCATCGCCACCAGCTGCTGGCCGCGCTCGGCGACGCCACGATCGACACCGAGAATCGCGACTGGCTTCGCCATCCGGCCACCGACGAGCTGGAGGCGGTCCTGCACCTCACCACCCCGCCGAGCGATACCAGCCTGTGGTGGCTGCAGTACCTCATGCAGGCGCCGCCGCCGTGGCGGCTGGCGGTGCACATCACCGCCGGCGACCGTGCCCGCCAGCGGCGCGTGCACCGCCTGCGCCGCAAGCGGCTGTGGGCCGACCTGCGCCGCCGCGAACGCGACGGCAAGCTGATCGCCGAAGAGACCTACGAGCAGGAACGCGAAGCCGCCGAGCTCGACGCCGAACTGCGGCTGTCCGGCGCCTCGGGCATCTACGACGTCAGCGTCTACCTCGCCCTGCGCCGCCCGGCCGGCGCCGAGGACGAGCTCGCCGACCTGATTGGCGCCCTCGCCCGGGACTTCGAGAGCTACACCGACGCGCGCCTGTACACCGGCCGGTTCGTCGCCGAGGACTCCTGGATCTCCACGCTGCCGGCCGGCGTCGACCGCCTCCACGCCACCCGCCGCTACGCGCACCGCAACATCGCCGATTGCCTGCCCCTGCTGTCCTCCAGCGCCTCCAGTCGCCACGGCGTGCCATTCGCCTACGCCGACCCGGGCGGCACGCTCGAGCGCATCGACTTCTTCGACGAGCGCTACCGCACCCACGTCGCGCTCATCACCGGCAGCTCCGGCTCCGGCAAGACCGTCGCCACCAACCTGCTGCTCGCGCGCAACCTCGCCCGCGGCGCGACGGGCTACATCATCGACCGCTCCTCCAGCGAAGACGAAGGCGGCTCGACGCGGCACGCCGGCCACTACGAGCAGCTCGGCGCCCTCGTCCCCGGCGCCCGCACGATCCACTTCGGCGCCGGCCACCACGACGCGATCCTGTGCCCCTGGGACGTCGCCGACCCCGCTCACGTGCCGGCCGCCAAGGTCGAGTTCCTAATCGCACTGCACACGATGCTCGTCGGCGACCCGCACCACGCCGCAGTGACGCTGAGCGGGCTCGAACGGACGCTGCTCGCCCGCGGCATCGAAGCCGTCTACCACCGCTGCGCCCGCACCGCTGAGCGCCCACGCGAGCAGCTGCTCTACGAGGAGCTCCGCCGCCTCGCGCGCGAGCAGACCGCCGACGGCGCCGACGGCGACGCCAGCGTCGCCTCCGAGCTGCGCCGCCTCGCCGAACGCCTGCACCCCTACATCGGCGACGGCGCCGCAGCCTGGCTGGCCGATCGGCCCACCACCGTCCCCACCGACGCGCCGCTGGTGCTCTGCGACCTCGCCGGCGTCCCCGACGCCATCGCCGGTCCCGTCACGCTCGCACTGGTCGAACACATCGATCGCGCCGTCGCCCGCCGCCGCGCCGAACACATCCACGACCCCGGCGCGCAAGCCGGGCCGTGGGCCGGACGGGCCTTCCTGGCCATCGACGAGGCCTGGAAGGCCCTCATGTCCCCCGCCGCCGGCGCCTGGCTCAACGAACGCGCCCGCCGCACCCGCCACATCGCCTGCGCGCTGCTGATCATCACCCAGCACCTCGCCGACCTCGCCAACCCCCAAGGCCACGCGCTGCTGCGCAACTCCGTGCTGCGGCTCCTCTTCCGCACCAGCCACGAAGAACTCGCCTACGTCAAGGACACACTCGGCCTGCACGACGAGGACCTCGCCACCGTCGCCGCCCTGGAGACCCGCAAGGGCGAGTACTCCAGCTGCTTCATCGACTCCGAAGCCCACGGCCGCACCCAGGCGCGCATCTACCTCGGCGACATGGAGTACTGGACCTGCTCGGCCGACCCACACCGCGACCAGCCGATCCGCGAACTCGCGCTCGCCGAAGCCAACGGCGACCCCTGGGAAGCGCTGCGCCGGCTCGTCGACCCCGCCTGGCACCACGATCACGCCGCCGCCCTCACCGAACACCTCGGTGCCGAGGAACTGCCCGCATGACGCTCGCGCCCGCCGCGACCCGCGCCGCCGCGGTGCTCGCGCCGCTGCGCGCCGACCCGCAGCCCGAGCCCGACGTCGGAGCTCGCCCGGTCCTGCCGTGGCTTGCGGCCGTGGCGGTCCCCGCCGGCCTGCTCGCCCTCGTCATCGGCCTCGCGCTCCTCGCCGGCGGGGCGCTTGAGTCCTGCGGCACCGACACAAGCCAGTTCCCCGGCCCCGGCGAACTCGGCGGCTTCGCCGGCACCGGCATCCCCCACGACGCCGTGACCCGCGTGCGCACCACCAGCCCACACGCCGGGCAGCGCGTCACCCCCGGGCGCTACCAGGCCACCAGCTACGGGCCGCCGTGGGGCGGCATCCAAGGCGCCGGACACAGCACCAGCGGCGGCCTGGCGCTCAACGGCCGACAGCCCCGCTGGTACATGCTCGCCGTGGACCCCGCCCAGATCGCCCACGGCACACTCGTGCAGGTCTGGCCCAACCCCTTCGGCCGGCGCGGCCCGTTCCTCGCCGCCGACACCGGCTCAGCGATCCGCGGCCGCCGCATCGACTTCTACGACTGGCGCGGCCGCAGCGCCCAGCACGCATGGGGCCAACGCGACGTCACCATCACCCCCGCCGCCCAGCAAGGCGCCGGCCCGCAGTTGGCCGCCGCCGGCTGCGCGGAGGGCGTCGACTCCACAGCCGTCGGCCAACGCATCGGGCTCCTGGCCCGCGCACAGCTCGGCCGCGGACCGCACATCAGCGCCTTCACGCCGCCCGTCGTGGGCTACGCCTGGTGCGCCTGGTTTGCGACCAACATCTGGCAGCAGGCCGGCGTGAAGATCCCCGTCAACGGCTGGTCCGGATACCCCTACACGTGGGCGCAGGCCCGCGGCCAGCTCTACAAACGCGTCGGCCAGCCGCCCGCCGGCCCGACGCCGCCCGTCGGCGCCGCGCTGATGTACGGCACCAGCCCCCAGCCCGGCGGCGACTCGCGGCACATCAACCTCGTCGACCGCGTCCTACCCGACGGGACCTTCATGGTCACCGGCGGCAACCAGGACGGCGGCCGCGTCACTCGCTACGGCCCCTGCCGCCTCCAGCGCACCGACCCCGCCCGACTCACCGGACCCGGCTGCGACGGCCGGCCCATCTACGGCATCGCGACCCCCACCGCCGCATGACCCGCCCCGCCGTCATCGTCGCGCTCGCCACCGCAGCGATCGCCGCCGCCGCACTCGCCACGATCAGCTCCGACAACGCCCGCCCCACCGATCGCCCGACCGGCGCCGGCCCGCGCGTGGACATCGGGGAACCCACACCGACTCCGGCGCCGCCCGCTCTCTCCGTCCCGGCCCTGGACCGCCAGGACCGCGCCGCGCGCCGCCAGCGCCACGCCGAAAGCGCCGCGCACGACCAGCGCCCGCTGCTCACCCAGCTCCCGCTCACCCGTGCCGGCGTGAGCATCGACATCACGGGCCTGCACACCGACGGACGCCACACGCTGCTCACGATCCGCCACACGCGCAGCAGCCGCCGCCACGCGCGCGCCGTCTACCAGCAGGCGCTGCGCACCGCCCGCGACAGCGGCCGCGCCTACCGGATCCGGTACCGACCATGAACACCCAACGACTCCCCGGCGCGCCGCCCCACCGCCCCCGCCGCACAGCACTCGCTCCCGTGCCGCGAGCGGTCGCCGCGGCATGGGCGGCACTGTGGGCAACCACCGCACTGGGGGCGCTTGCCGTCACGGCCAACGTCGGCGCCCTCCGCACGCCGGCCCCGCACGACGCGCTCGCCGCCACACTCACGACCACCGCTCAGCTGATCGCCCACAACGCGATCGTCGCGCCCTGGCCGCTCGCGCTCACCGCGCTCGGCTGGGCTGACCTGCCCGGCGCCCGCCGTGTCGGCGATGCGCTCATCGCCGCACAGCTGCTCGGCCACGGCCTCGTCGTCGGCGGCGCCCTCGCCAGCCACCCGGACATGTGGCGCTACCTGCCCCACCTGCCCGCCGAATGGCTCGCGCTCGCGATCCCCGCCGGCACCTGGGTTGCCGCCCGCACCGGCCCCCCCGGCCAGCCTCGGCCCCGTCAGCTCGCGACCGCCGGTGCGGCCAGCCTTTGCGCCGTCGTCGCCGCCGCGGTGCTCGAGACCTACCTGGTGCCGCTATGACCCACGACTCAACGTCGACGGACACAAAACGGCAGGATGCGCCGCGTGCCCGACCCCAAGCAGCTCGAGCAGGCCGATCGCCGCGCCCGCGCAGCCATCGAGCAAGCCGGCGGTCTGCTCACCCACAAGCAGATCGCCGAACTCGCTGCCATCACCAGCCGGCGGCTGCACATGCTCATCGCCGCCGAGGACCCCACCTTCCCTGCGCCGCTTCAGGAACTCCCCGGTCGGCGCCGCGTCTGGACCCGCGCAGCCATCCAGGCGTGGCTCGTGCGCACCGGCCGCGGCTAAGCCCCGCGCAACAGCCGCTCGAGGGCCGCCTGCTTGCCCGGGTCGCTCGGATCGACATGCCGCTCGACCAGCGCGGCGATCACGTCGCTCAGATTGCGCCCGGTCATCGCGGCCGCGACATCGAGACGACGCTTGGTCGTCGCCGGCAGCCGCACATACAGGGCCGCGACCTCGTCGGAGGATCGAGTGTCACGTCGAACACGGGGCGGCGCGGAAGCGACTACGGGCCGGGCCTTGACCGGCGCCACGTCCGTTGCCACCGGCGCAGGACGAGGAGCTAGCGTTGCGCGTCGCTTCTTCGCAGCGGCGGCCATCACGCCACCGCCTTCTGCGTGACCCCGAGCAGCTCGCCGGCCAACGCCCGATAGGCGACGGCGCCAGCAACGTCCGGACGCCACGCCACCAGAGCGGTGCGGCGGGCGCCGGCCGACGCGAAGAAGCGGCTCTCCGGGATCTCGGTCACCGCGATCGGCAGCTCGAAGTCGGGCAGCGCGTTATTGATCTCGCGGTAGGCGGCGGCGTCGCGCTGCACGCGTGTACGCACGAGTGCCCGCAGCGTCGGGGCGCCGCCGCGGCGGCGCTGCACGGCAGCGAGGCGATCGCGCATGCCCGCGACACCGTTAAACGCCCCCTCGTCCTGCATCGAGACGGGCACCAGCACGGCGTCCGCGGCATGCAGGGCGTTGACGGTCAGCAACCCGAGGTTGGCGGGGCAGTCGAGCAGCACCAGCCCCCACGGGTCGAGCTCGTCGCGCAGCGCGTCGTGCAGGATCTCTTCGCGGTAGTCGGCGCTGGCGAGCTGCTGCTCGATCTCTTCGAGCGGCTCGCCGGGCGAGGCGATCAGCGAGACGCCCTCCAGGGTGCTCGCACGCGCCGCGCCGGCGACGTCGACGTCGCCGCGCAGCAGCTCGGCGAGCGACGCGCCCGGGCCGGCGTCGTCGGGAAGCAGCCAGCGCGTGAGCGAGTAGCGCGGGTCGAGATCGACGCAGAGCACGCGCTGCCCGGCAGCCGCCGCCGCGGCGGCCAGGTTCATCGCCGTGGTGGTCTTGCCGACGCCGCCCTTGCCCTGGGCGATCGCGATCACGTGGTCTGCTCGGTGGGCGCTCATGTTCGTTCTCCTCGTCGCAATGACGCTAGCGCGCTAGCGCGGCTGATGGTTCCAGAGGCGGCGGCGGATTGCTGCGGCCAGACGGCGACGGCGCTGTTCGGGGCCACGCCAGCCGCCAGCGGGCACGTCAGCGCGATCGACGGCGGCGGGCCGTCACGGCTCCCGCTGGTGAGCGCCGGGATCGCGTCCCTTCTGCGCTTCAGCGTGCCCGACCTGCACCCAGGTCGTCCGCCATCCGCCGCACCAGCTCCCGCGCCTGCGGCGCCGGCCCTGACGGGCCTGGGAGCTGGCGCGTGCGTTGTCGGCCGCCCGGGCTCCGGCCGGGCGTCGCGAGCTTGCAGGAACTCTCACCCACCCACCACCAGGAGGACCTGATGGCCACCGCCAACATCAACCGCGTCGTGCTCACCGGCAACCTGACGCGCGACCCCGAACTGCGCTCCACGCAGTCGGGCACGAGCGTCTGCAGCCTGCGCCTGGCCTGCAACACGCGCCGCAAGGACAACGCCAGCGGCGAGTGGCGCGACAAGGCCAACTACCTCGACGTCACCGTCTGGGGCGGGCAGGGCGAGAACTGCGCCCGCTTCCTGGCCAAGGGCCGGCCCATCGCCATCGACGGGCGCCTGGAGTGGCGCGAGTGGACCACCGACGGCGGCGCCAAGCGCCAAGCGGTCGAGATCGTCGCCCAGACCGTCCAGTTCCTCGGCGCCCCCAACGGCGACATCCCCGACGACGCGCCCGCCGACGCCGGCCCCGCCGACGACGAAGACAGCCCGTTCTAAGCACCGCCGATGCGCGGCCGTCCATCCCGGGGCGGCCGCCACCCGCGGCCACGGAGATCACACCCATGCCTGACGCACCCTTCAACATCGACTCCCTCTGGAGCGTCGACCTACGCCCCGACCCGGCCTGGGAAGAGGCCAAGCGGCGTCTGTGGGCGATGACCGCCGACGAGCGCCTCGCCGCGATGTACGCCGGCACCCTGAGCCTACGGCTGTGCTTTCACTGGGCCAACCACGCCCCGCATGAAGCGCCGGTCCTGAACGGCGAGTTCTGGTTCATCGCCATCAAGACGCCCGAGGTCGCCGACGCAGCCGAGGCGAATGTCACCATGCGCCGCGAGGATCGGCCGTGACGCAGTCCCGAGGCGAGCGCGCCGCGCTGCGCTACGCCCAGCTCGGCTGGCGCGTACTGCCGCTGCACACCCCCGACCGCGACGGCGCGTGCAGCTGCGGACTCAAGGACTGCCCGAAGCCGGGCAAACACCCACGTACCCGCCACGGCGTCCGCGACGCCAGCGCCAGCGTCAGCGCGATCAGCTCGTCGTGGGCCAACTGGCCCGACGCCAACGTCGGGCTGGCCACCGGCGCGCTGCTCGTCGTCGACGTCGACGGAGCCGACGGCGCTCGCGCACTGCGCCAACTCGCCCGCGAGCAGGATCTACCCGTGACCTCAAGGCCGCCACCGGCCGGGGTTGTCACCTGTACTTCGCCGCGGCCACGGTGGCGCTCGGCAATTCCAGCGGCCGCCTCGGCAGAGGCCTGGACGTCCGCGGGCACGGCGGCTACGTCGTCGCCCCGCCAAGCCTGCACGCGCTCGGGCAGCGCTACCGATGGATCCATCGATGCCGCCCTGCGCCTCTGCCCGCCTGGATCCAGGAGCTGCTGACCACATCAGCGTCACCGCCAAGCGCCACGCCGTCTTCTCCGCCCAGAGGTGGCAGCCGCCGCCGTCGCTATCTCGCCGCGGCGTTACGTGGCGAGCTCAGCGACGTCGCGAGCGCCCAGCGCGGCACGCGCAACAACGCGCTCAACCGCGCCGCGTTCCGGCTCGGCCGGCTGGCCCGACCCGACGACGCCACGCTGGCCGACGTTGAGAGCTACCTGCTCGACGCCGCACTCGCCGCAGGCCTCACCGAACGCGATGCCCTAGCGACGATCGACAGTGGCCTCCGCGCCGGGCAGCGGCATCCCCGCTAGCCCTACGAGAGGCCTAGACGAGCCAAGCGCTGACGGGCAGGCTGGTCTTGTCGGCGCCCGGCGACGCGCACCGCCTAGCTGCAGAGGCGCCTGAGGGTGTCCAGCGCGACGGCCGGTTGCTCGGCCATGTGCTCGAATGACCACGACGCCGCTGTTACCTCGGCCAGGGTGGCGTCGGGGCGCTCGACGCAGAAGCGCGCCAGCCACCGCAGCGCGGCGCGCTCGTAGCGGTGGGGCTCGGCTTCGCGGATCGCGACACAGACCGCCAGCGCATCACCCAGATTGACCTGCGGCAGTTCCGCTGCGGCGGAACGGATGATCGCCAGGTTGCCGGTCTTGAGCGCGCGTTGGAAGCGGCTGTAGGCGGATCCCTGGCTCGTCACGAACGTATGTTCGCATAGAGGACGAGGTTGGAGGCGCCTAAGGTTTCGCGCATGCCAAGGACGGCTGCCACTCGGGAAGCGCTGCCGAAGCTCGCGAGCCCATGCTGCTTCGCCCAGGTCTTCCGCCGAAGGCCGAATGCTCAGCATGGGCGCTTGAGCTCAAATGGGACGCCCGGGGCGCGACTGCTCCGATCAGTTTCCCGAGCTCGCCTCGTTCGCAGCGGCGCTCGGCCGGCGCGACGTCCTCGTTGATGGCGAGCTTGTGTGTCTCGACGGCGACGGTCGGCCGGACTTCCACCGGCTGCGGCGCCGGCTCTCCGCGGGCGACCCCACGGCGGCAGCTCGCCTCTGCTCCGACCACCCGGCAATGTTGATGGTCTTCGACCTCCTGCACCTGGACGGTCAAGCCACTCGCAAGGAGGTTGTCCCGTAGCTCGTAGAACTTCGTAGGTGGCGGTCCCCTCGCCTCGTCCGCTCGCGTTGCGAGCGTGGCGAGTTGCGAGACAAGTCCACCGAGACGAAGGGACCGCGATGAGGACCG
>Ga0136617_10000544_pt1 | contig 31782 bp, 29 predicted proteins | sample AntDrymUQ3222106_2_FD_129672 | JGI IMG/M metagenome (GOLD analysis project Ga0136617, IMG submission 129672) | Polar desert sand microbial communities from Dry Valleys, Antarctica - metaG UQ322 (21.06) | ecosystem: Environmental > Terrestrial > Soil > Desert | place: Antarctica: Dry Valley... | reverse complement strand
GGCTTCCGCGTCGTGCACATCCCCGGCCACGCCCCGGGGATGATCGCGCTGTTCCGCGAGTCCGACCGCGTCGCTCTGACCGCGGACTGCTTCTACACACTCGACCCCGGTACCGGCCGCCACGGCGCGCCGCGGGTGCCGATGGCGGGCTTCAACCTCGACACCGAGCAGGCCCGCGCGTCGATCCGCAAGGTCGCCGCGCTCGAGCCGTCCGTCGCCTGGCCGGGCCACGCCGATCCCGTCACCGGGGACGTGCGCGGCCAGCTCGAGCGAGCCGCCTCGGAGACGTAAGACATGGGTCGGCGCAGCCGTCGCCGCGGCGCGGAGCCGCTCGCCGCGCCCGAGACCCCGTACGCGGACGCCGAGGGCAGCGTGCTCGTCCTGCGGGGCGCGATGACGCCGGCGACGCGGGCGCAGTACGCGAAGGTGCGGTCCGGTGGCCTCAGCCAGGAGGATGCCTGGCAGCGCTCGGTCGAGTTCCTGTTCGAGCGCCTCGCGGTGCGCTGGGAGATCGCGGGTACCGAGCCGATCGAGCGCCAGCGCGACCTGCTCGCCCGCTACCGCGTTGCCGGCGGCGACGAGCGGGCCTGGATCCGCGACGTCCTGCGCAAGCATCTAGCCGAGCACTTCCCGGACCTCGAGGCGCCGTGAGCTCGATGCAGCCCGACCCGCGGCGCTTCGCCGCGCTGCTCGCCGGCTACTGCCTCGACGTGCAGCCCGGCCAGCAGGTGCTGGTGCGCTCGACGACGCTCGCCGCGCCGCTGCTGCTCGCGCTGCAGCGCGAGATCCTCGAGCGCGAGGCGTGGCCGGCGTTGCGCACCGCGCTGCCGGGACAGGCCGCGGGCTACTGGGCGGCGGCGCGCGACGTCCACCTCGACTCGCTGGCGCCCGGCGAGCAGGCGGAGACGGAGACCGCCGACTGCCTCCTGACGATCCAGGCGCCCGACAACACGAGCGAGCTGGCGGCGGTCGACCCGGCGCAGATGGCGCGCGCGGCACGCACGCGCGCGCCGGTGCGCGAGCTGGCGATGCAGCGGCGCTGGTGCGGGACGCTGTGGCCGACCCCGGCGGGCGCGCAGCAGGCCGGGATGGCCACGGGCGACTTCGCGGCGCTGGTCGAGCGCGCGCTGTTCCTCGACCGCGACGACCCGGTCGCGGCGTGGGGCGAGCTGCGCGCGCATCAGGCACAGTTGATCGAGCGCCTCTCGGAGGCGAGCGAGCTGCGCATCGAGGCCGAGGGGACCGACCTGCGCCTGAGCGTCGCCGGGCGCACGTGGGTGAACTCCGACGGCCGCCGCAACATGCCCTCCGGCGAGGTCTTCACGGGGCCGGTCGAGGACTCGGCCGAGGGGCACATCCGCTTCACGATCCCGTCGAGCCCCCGCGGCGTGGCGGTCGAGGGGATCGAGCTCGAGCTCCGTGCCGGGCAGGTCGTCAGCGCGCGGGCCGGCCGGGGCGAGGCCTACCTGCGCGAGACGCTCGCCACCGACCCCGGCGCCTCGCGGCTCGGCGAGATCGGCATCGGCACGAACTTCGGCATCGACCGTCCGGTCGGCGCGATCCTGTTCGACGAGAAGATCGGGGGCACGGTGCACCTCGCGGTCGGTCGCTCCTATCCCGAGACGGGAGGCGTCAACGAGTCGGCCGTCCACTGGGACATGATCTGCGACCTGCGCGACGGCGGCCGTCTCAGCGCCGACGGAATCCCGCTGCTGGAGACCGGCGCCTTCTGGACGGATAGCAGCGGCCGACTGGACGAATAGCGGCGGTCGCCCTCCCGAACCTGGGGTAGTGTCGCCGCCGGCATGGAAGTCAGACAGCGCATGGTTGCCGCGGCCCTGGCGGCGTTCGCCCTGGCGGCGGCGCCCGCAGCGGCCGCCCCCGGAGACCTCGACCCGTCCTTTTCGAACGACGGTCGCGTCGCCACGCTCGCGAGCCCGGACACGTTCGTGGCGCGCGCCGTCGCCGTGCAGGGGGACGGGCGGATCGTCGTCGCCGGCTACTCGTGTGACACCGGGACCTGCGGCCCGACGGGCGACTCGTCGTTCCGGCTCGCGCGCTTCACCGCCGACGGCGGGCTCGACACCGGCTTCGGCGACGGCGGGATCGTCACGACCGCGATCGGGTCGGGCCGCTCGCAGGCCTACGACGTGCTCCTGCTGCCCGACGGCCGCATCGTCGCCGGCGGCGTGGCGAGCGTGGACGCGCTCGACCCTGGCTCGTTCGCGCTCGCGGGCTATCTGCCCAACGGGCGCCTGGACCAGGGGTTCGGCGCGGGCGGCCGGCTGCTGTCGCGCGTGGGCGCGGGCTTCGACGCCATCTCCGACCTGGTGGCGAGCTCGCCCGACCGCGTGGTCGCGATCGGGCAGGCCCAGGAAGACGGGCGCGATCGCTTCGCGCTCGCGCGCCTGGACCAGCGCGGGGTGCCGGACCCGGCGTTCAGCGCCGGCGGCTCGCTGATCGTGCCGACCTCCGCGCCCTACGCCTTCGCCGCGGGCGGCACGCTGCTCCCCGACGGGCGCATCGTCGCCGTCGGCGCCTCGGGCCCGTCCTCGGCCGTCGCGGACCTCCGCTTCAGCGGGGCGCCGGTCGCGTCCGGCGGCGGCGCGAGCCCGCCCTGGCTGCGCCCGATCGGCGCCTCGTACTCCTGGGCCAACGCCGCCGCCGCGCTCCCCGACGGGCGCGTGCTCTCGGCCGGCGTCGCGACCGAGCGCAGCGGCCGCCCCGGCATGGCCCTCATGCGCACGAACCCGGAGGGCGCGCCCGACACGTCGTGGAACGGCGACGGCAGCGCGCTCGTCCGCGCCCGCGACGGCTCGGTGGCGGCCGACGTCGTGCTCGAGGCGAACGGCCGCGCGGTCGCCGCCGGACACTCGAGCGACGGCGCGGGGCATGCGTTCATGCTCGCCCGCTTCGACGCCGGCGGGGCCCTGGACCGCGGCTTCGGCGGCCAGGGCGTGGTGCTCACCGGCTTCCCGGGCGCGGAGGTCGCGCGTGCCACCGCGCTGGCGCGCCAGCCCGACGGCAAACTCGTCGCGGCGGGCATCGCCTGCGCGTCGGGCAGTGGCCCGCAGTGCAGCGGCGGGACAGCGCGGCTCGCGCTGGCGCGCTACGAAGGCGGCGAGGCCTCCGGCCCGCTGGCGGCGAGCGGCATCGTGCCGCGCAGCGGCAGCTCGCCGCGCCGCAGGCGGTTCGTGTCGCTGCCCTCGCGCCTGAGGGCCCGACGCGGCCGCGCGGGGGTGCGCATCCGCTGTCACCAGGCGATCCGCTGCCGCGGCAGGCTCAGCCTGCGGCGGCTGCGGAACGGGAAGTCGTCGCTGCTGCTCGGCTCGCGCACGGTCTCGATCCCGGCCCGCCGCGCGCAGACGTTCGCCGTCGCGCTGCGGCGCACGCGACGCGGCACCCGGCGCCGGCTGCGGGTGCAGATCGTGTTCGCGGGGCCCGACGCCGCCGGCGCGCAGCGCACGGTCACGCGGCGCGTGACGTTGCGCCGCGGCTGAGCCGCCTTCGCCGCGTCGCGTGATAGATACGGGGCCATGCGCCGGACGAAGATCGTCGCGACCATCGGACCGGCCTCCCGTGAACCCGAGGTCCTCGTGCGGATGGTCGAGGCGGGGATGGACGTCGCGCGGCTGAACTTCTCGCACGGCAGCGCCGAGGAGCACGCCGAGGTGATCGAGCGCGTCCGCGACGCCGCCGGCCGCGCCGGCCGCCAGGTCGCGGTGCTCCAGGATCTGCCGGGGCCGAAGCTGCGCATCGGCAAGCTCCGCGACGACGTCGTGGAGCTCGCCCCGGGCGAGCCGCTGACCTTCGCCTGCGGCGGCGACGACGACGGCGCGGGCGACAAGCACCGCATGTTCATCTCCTGGGACGGGCTCGCCGAGGCGGTCGGGCCGGACGAGGTCATGTACCTCGCCGACGGGACCGTGCGCCTGCGCGTCACCGCGACGCGGCCGGAGCAGGGGGAGATCGACACGCTCGTCGAGATCGGCGGCCCGGTCGCCTCGCGCCAGGGTCTCAACATCCCCGGCGAGGCGGCCTCGCTGCCCGCGGTCCCGCAGGAGGACCTCGAACACCTTGCGGTCGGCGAGAAGATCGGCGTCGACCTCGTCGCGCTGTCGTTCGTGCGCCGCGCCGAGGACGTCGAGTTCGTCCGCGGCCACACGCGCCTGCCGTTGATCGCCAAGATCGAGAAGCCGCAGGCGGTGCAGCGGGCGGAGGAGATCGTGCGCGCGGCCGACTGCGTGATGGTCGCGCGCGGCGACCTCGGCATCGAGATGCGCATCGAGGAGGTCCCGATCGTGCAGAAGCAGGTGATCGCGCTGGCCGGCGCGCTCGCCCGCCCGTCGATCACCGCGACCCAGATGCTCGACTCGATGGTGTCCTCGTCGCGCCCGACGCGCGCGGAGGTGGCCGACGTCGCCAACGCGATCCTCGACGGCACCGACGCCGTGATGCTGTCCCAGGAGAGCGCAGTCGGCAAGTACCCCGTCGGCGCGATCGAGATGATGGCCGCGATCGCCGAGCGCACCGAGGGCACCGCGCCCTATCGCGAGTGGCAGGAGCGGCGCGTGCGGCGCGATCGCCGCGACCCCGCGTACACGATCGCCTACACCGCCTGCCGCGCCGCCTACGAGCTCGGCCTGGCCGCGCTCGTCTGCCCGACGCTCTCGGGCCGCTCCGCGCGGCTGCTCTCCGCGCACCGCCCGGCCGTCCCCATCCTCGCGCTCTCGCCGGGGCGCGAGACGGTGCGGCGCTGCGGGCTGATGTGGGGCGTGCAGGCGGCGTCGCTGAAGCGCTACGAGGTCACCGAGGAGCTCGTGCACGCATCCGCCGCGCGCGTCGTCGAGCTCGGCTGGGTCAAGCCCGGCGAGCGCGTCGGGATCACGGCGGGACTGCCGTCGGGGAAGCCGGGGACGACGAGCCTGTTGCAGATCCAGGAGGTCTGACCTCGCGGCGCAGCAGCGCGAGGCCCGCCACCGCCATCGCCACCAGCACCACCGCCGCGACGATCGTCTCCGGCGAGTTCCAGTTCCCCAGCGACCCGCCCAGCGCGGTGTAGGCGAACGCCCGCGGGGCCGCGCCGAGCGCGGTCGCCCCCGCGAAGACCCGCAGCCGCAGCGGCGTCAGCCCGGCCGCATAGTTGACGATCGTGAACGGCATGCCCGGCACGATGCGCGAGTAGAGGACGGCGACGAAGCCGCGGCGGGCGATCCAGTCGCGGACCCGCCGCACACGCGGCCCGGCCAGCTGCTCGACCGCCGACAGGCCGACGCGGCGTGAGATCAGGAAGGCGCAGGAGGCGCCGAGCGTGGCGGCGGTCAGCGCCACGGGGAAGCCGAGTGCGGTCCCGAACAACAGCCCGCTCGCGCCGGCCAGGACGGGGCCGGGGAAGAGGACGCAGGTGAGCGAGGCCGAGAGGACGATGAAGACCAGCGGCGCCGCGACGCCGAAGCCGTCGACCCAGTCGCGCACCCGCTCCGCCGAGAACCCGCTGACCGCCGCGACGATCAGCAGCGCGGCGAGAACGCCGGCCGCCAGGCCGCCCAGCCGCAGCCAGGCGAGCCGCGCGTCAGCGGTGGGCGCCGGCGTAGAAGGCGGTTTCTTCACGCCCGAGCTCCGTGACGGGCTCGTCGCCGTAGATCCACTCGCGGGCGATCCGGTGGAAGTTGGCGTGGGTGCGCAGCTGCGAGAGCACGGCGAGCGTGAGCATCTCCACGCGGCGGCCGAACAGGTGGTCGGCGGGCAGCGTCTCGTGGCGCATCTGGCCGAAGTGCTGGGAGCGCGGGTCGGACATGTCGATCATGACCTGGGTGGCGATCTCGGGCTCGAGCTCGATGTCCGCGTCGAGCACGTACCACCACGTCGCGTCACGGAACTGCGCGAGCAGCTTGTCGGGGCGGAAGTTCTCCGGGTGCTTGAGGAAGCCGGTCTCCGTCCAGATCCGCTTGAGCTCGTCGCCGTCGCCCTCGTGGCCGGCGCGCTGGCAGGCCAGCTCGATCTCGAGCAGGGTGCTCGGCATCACCTTGAAGAGGCCGAAGTCCAGGAACGCGACCTTGCCGTCGTCCATCAGCAGGAAGTTGCCGGGATGGGGATCGCCGGAGAACTGGTGGTGGCGGTACATGCAGCCGAAGTAGAAGCGGAAGACGGTCTCCCCGACGCGGTCGCGCGTCGGCTGGTCGAGCTGCTTGATGGCGTCGAAGCCGAGACCGGAGACGAACTCGGAGACGATCACCTTCTCCCGGGTCAGCGAGGTCACGACCTCGGGCACGACGATGAACGGGTGGCCGCGGAAGATGCGCGCCATCGAGCGCTGGTTCTGGGCCTCGAGCTCGTAGTCGAGCTCGTCGCCGATGCGGCTGCGCACCTCCTCCGCCGTCGCCTTGACGTCGAGGCCCGGCGCGATCCGCTTCAGCAGCCGCAGGATCATCCCCAGGTTCTGCATGTCGGCCCGCACCGCCTGGGCCACGCCCGGGTACTGGACCTTGACCGCGACCTCGCGGCCGTCGTGGAGGCGGGCGCGGTAGACCTGGCCGATCGAGGCAGCGGCGATCGGCGTCTCGTCGAACTCGGCGAACGCGTCGCCGATCTTCTCGCCCAGCTCGCTCTCGACGACCTTGCGCATGTCGGAGAAGCGCACCTTCGGCGCCGCGTCGCGGAGCTCGCCGAGCTTGCGCTGGAACTCCTCGCGGTACTCCTCGGGCACGAGGCCGACGTCGAGGAACGACATCACCTGCCCGAGCTTCATCGCTGCGCCCTTCATCGTCCCGAGCGCGGAGACGATCTGCTGGGCGGCCTCGACGTGGCGGCGCTCGAGCGCCTGCTGTTTGCCCTCCTCGCCGCGCGTGAGGTTGGCCGTCGCCGTGCCGAGCTGGCGCGCGGCCTGACCCGCCGCGAGGCCGGTCACCCGCGCGGTGCGGGAGATGCGTGAGGTCGGGATGCGGTCCTTCGCCATGCCCGCAGGCTACGGCGTGGGTGCAGGCGTGGCGTTCGGCGCGGCGGGTGTCGGGCTCGCGGCGGCGGGCGTGGGCGTGGCCTCCTCGCCCTCCGCGGGGGTGGGTGTCGGCGTGGCCGAGGGCGTCTCGGACGGGGTCGGCGTCGGTGTGGCCTCCTCGTCTTCGCCGGGCGTGGCGGCCGGGGTCGCGGTGGGCGTCGGCGGGGCGTCCCGCTTGCCCCCGAAGAACGTCGTGCGCTTCTTTGACGAGGTCGAGTCGCCGAAGGTCAGCTCGCCGGCCGTGACCACGACGGCCGCGATGGCGAAGGCCAGCAGCCCGGTGACGACCGCGACCATCACGCGGCGGCGCGTGAAGAAGCCCCCGCGCTCGGGCTCGCGCAGGCCGAACGGGTCGTCCGAGTGCGCGGGATCGACCTCGAGCCGCTCCTCTTCGGGGTCGTGGACCTCGAAGTCGCGGCCGCCGGCCTGGCGCACCGCGGTGCCCTGGGGCGTCTTGCGCCAGACCCCGACCTCCGAGACCTTCTCGACGGGCTTCTTCAGGCCCTCGCTGGTGAGGGCGACGATGATTGGTGTGATGGCGGCGGCCACAAGGCTGCCCCGTTCCCAGAACAGCGGGACGATCACGGCGGCCGCCGCAGCGGATCCGCTCGCGATCAGGAGCGTGGTGACCGAGAGTCCGCCGGACTGCTCGCGGCTCATGCCCCCTTACGCTAGCGAGACCTGCGAGCCGGGCACGATGTCGTCCTTCCCGTCGGCCCAGCGGACCCACGCCTTGTGCCCGCCGTCGTAATCGTCGCCGAGCAGCACGAGCGTCGCCTTCTCGCCCAGGGCCGTGCATTCGCGCCCGTCCTCGGGGTCCTGACCGCGCCAGATGCGGACGAAGCCGTTGGACTCGAGCTCGTCGCCGACCGTGGTCGGGTCGGTGTGCCCGGGCCGGATCGTCGTCTCGGGCGGCAGCGCCAGCAGGACGTCGATGATCGAGTGCTTGAGGTCGGCGTAGCCCGTGCTCCCGGGCGCTCGCACGCCGCCGACGGAGCCCTTGAACAGCGTGTCCCCGGTGAAGACCTCGGACCCGTCGACCAGCAGCGAGAGCATCCCGGCGGTGTGCCCGGGCGTGTGCAGCGTGCGCACCGTCAGGCCGCCGATCTCGAGCTCGGTGTCGGGCTCGAGATCGCCGGTGGCGCCGTCCATCAGGGAGCGCTCGGCGGGGTGGATGAGGACCTCCGCGTCCGGCCAGCGCTCCGTGAGGGAGTCGAGCTCGGCGACGTGGTCGTGGTGGTGGTGGGTGAGCAGGACGTGGGTGACGTTGAGCCCGTGCTCGTCGGCCTTGGCGATGAGCGGCTCGACCGGGCCGCCGGCGTCGACGACGAACGCGTCGCCGTCCGACCCGGCCGCGACGAGGTAGGTGTTCGACAGCCAGGGGTCGCTCATGGAGCGTTCGAGGATCATGGATGGGACACTATTGAGCCCATGGAACTCATTCACACCTGCTACCGGATCGGCGAGATCGACCGGTCCGTCGCCTTCTACGAGGCGCTCGGCTTCGAGGAGCGGCGGCGGATGCCGATCCGCGAAGAGGCGATCAACGTCTTCATGGGCCTGCCCGGAGACGGCGACCGCCTCGAGCTCACCTACAACCACGGCGTCGACGCCTACGAGCTCGGCACCGGCTACAACCACATCGCGCTGACGGTCAGCGACCTCGACGCCACGCTCGAGGAGCTCGGCGGCCAGGGCATCGAGCCGGAGAAGCCGCCCTACCAGGTCCGCGAGGGCGGGTCGCGGATCTGCTTCGTGCGCGACCCGGACGGCTATCGCATCGAGCTGATCGAGCGGTAGCGTGAGCGACCGGCGCCTGGCGGTCATCGACCTCGGGTCGAACTCGTTCCGCCTGGTCGTCTTCACGTGGGGCGAGCGCGGCGGCCACGGCTGGTGGCGGCGGACGGACGAGATCTACGAGGCCGTGCGCGTCGGCGCCGGGCTCGACGCCGCCGGTGAGCTGCAGGCCGAGCCGATGGAGCGGGCGCTCGAGACGATCGAGCTGTTCGCCCACTTCTGCCGCGCGACCGGGATCGACGACGTCCGCCCCGTCGCCACCTCGGCGATCCGCGACGCCACCAACCGCAAGCAGTTCCTCACCCAGGCGCGCAAGCGCTCCGGGCTGAAGGTCGAGGTGCTCTCGCCCGAGCAGGAGGCCCGCTACGGCTATCTCGCCGCGGTCAACTCGACGACGCTCTCCGACGGCGTCGCGCTCGATCTCGGCGGCGGCTCGATGCAGCTGACCCACGTCGAGGAGCGCGAGGAGCGCGACGCGCGCTCGTGGCCGCTCGGCGCGGTCCGCATGACCGAGCGCTTCCTGTCCGGGGACAAGGTCAAGGGCAAGCAGCTCAAGGCGCTGCGCGCGCACGTCTGCGAGGCGCTGACCACGGCGGGCTGGCTCAACGACGCGGGCGAGGACGGCGGGCGCCTGGCGGGCATCGGCGGCACGGTGCGCAACCTCGCGGCGGCGGCGGAGCTCGCGGCCGACAAGCCGTCGTTCGGGGTCCAGGGCTTCCTGCTCGAGCGCAAGGCGCTCGACGACCTGGTCGACCGCTTCGCCGACATGAGCCCGGAGGAGCGCGGCCAGGTGCCGGGCATCAAGCCCGAGCGCGGCGACCTGATCCTCGCCGGCGCGTTCACGATCCAGACCGTGATGGAGCTCGGCGCGTTCGAGACGCTCGAGGTCACCGAGGCGGGCCTGCGCGAGGGCGTCTTCTACTCGACGCTGCTCGAGGGCCAAGATCCGCCGCTGTTCGAGGACGTCCGCCGCCACGCGGTGCTCAACCTGGCGGCGCAGTACGGCGCGGACTTCGCCCACGTCGAGCACGTCGCGCGGCTCGCGCTCGGGATGTGGGACGCGCTCGGCGAGGCCGGCGCGCATCCCGCCGACCCACGCGAGCGCGACCTGCTGTGGGCGGCCGCGATGGTGCACGACATCGGCACCGCGGTCGACTACGACGACCACCACAAACACTCGCGCTACCTGATCCTCAACGCCGGCCTACCCGGCTACACGACGCGCGAGACCGCCCTGATCGGCCAGATGGCGCGTTATCACCGCAAGGGCAACCCGTCGCTCGGGGTCGCCGAGGCGCTCGCGCGCGACGGCGACGAGGCGACGCTCGTGCGCTGCTCCGCCCTGCTGCGCCTCGCGGAGCAGTTCGAGCGCTCGCGCGACCAGTCGGTGCACGCGGCCCGCGTCGAGGTCGATGACGGCCGCGTCGACATCCGGCTCGAGGCCGAGGAGGACGTGTCGGTCGCGCGCTGGGCCGCCCAGGGCCAGGCCGAGCTGTTCGAGCGCGCGTTCGGCATGGAGCTGAAGGTCAGGAAGGCCTGAGCGCGACGGCGCAGGTGGCCTGGCCGCGCTTCTCGAGGTAGCGCTGGTGGTAGTCCTCGGCCGGCCAGAACGTCGTCGCGGGGGCGAGCTCCGTGACGATCCGGCGGCGCCGGCCCAGCAGCCCCCGGCCGCCGTCCTGCTCGAGCGCCGCCTGCCGCGCGTCGCGCGAGCGCGTCGCCGCCGCCTCCTGCGCCGGTGACGCGAAGAAGATCGCCGAGCGGTACTGCGAGCCGATGTCGAAGCCCTGGCGGTTGCGCGTTGTCGGGTCATGGGCGGCCCAGAAGCGCTCGAGTACCTCGTCGTAGGAGATGACGGCCGGGTCGAAGGTGACCTCGACCGCCTCGGCGTGGCCAGTGCGCTTGCCGCACACCTGGCGATACGTGGGATGGTCGGTGTGCCCACCGGTGTAGCCGACGCGCGTGGCGGTCACGCCGTCGGCGCGGCGAAACTCGGCCTCCACGCCCCAGAAGCAGCCGGCGGCGATGATCGCTGTCTCCGTCATGTCCTCGTAAGTGTCGCGCACGACCCTTACGTCGCAATGAACCCGATGACCACGCCGGCGCTTCAGCCAGGCGACCCCTTCCCTGACCTCGAGCTGCCCGACCACGCGGGCAACGCGCGCCGGCTCTCCGAGCTGGTGAGCGGCGACCCCACCATCCTGCACTGCTACCGCGGCTGGTGGTGCCCGAAGGAGCAGCGCTACTTCCGCCGCCTCCTCGAGCTGCAGGAGGAGGCCGAGGTCGCCTATGTGCGCATCGTCTCCCTCAGCGTCGACGCGCCCGAGGTCGCCGCGGCGTACCGCGCCGGGCTGGGCGCGCGCTGGACGTTCCTGTGCGATCCGGAGCGGCGCGCGCTCGCCGAGCTCGGCCTGCGCGAGACGACGGACACGAAGAACGACCCGTATGTCCCGCGCGTCTTCGCGCTCTCGCCGGAGAACCTCCGCATCCATGCGGCCTACGACGGCTACTGGTACTCCGGCCGCGCCACGCTCGAGGAGCTGCGCCAAGACCTGCGCGCGATCCAGCGCTCGCTGCGGGACGACTGGCAGGCGCCGGCGGGATGAGCTGGGCCTGGCTCGCGCTGGTGGACCAGCGCCCCGAGGACGCCGACGCGGCCGCGTCCGTCCGCGACATCGCGGGCGAGCCGGCCGGCGTCCTCGCCGCGTGGCGGCGGCACGCCAAGCCGGTCCGCCATGCCCGCCGCGTCGACGCCCGGATCGTCGACCCGCAGGGCGCGGCGGCGCGCGTCTCGCTCGTGCTCCCGCCCGCCGGGGCCCGGCTCGCGTTCGACGACGTCGCGGTCCAGCACGCGCGCCGGGAGCTGCTGGCGGGCGAGCCCTTCGACGCCGTCTCGTCGCTGCTGACCGACGACTCGCACTTCGAGGGCTCAATCCTCGTCGCGCGGGGCGCGGACACCGGGCGACTTGCCGACGACCCGTTCGCGCGCGTCTTCCGCGCACGCCTGCTGGACGTCGGCGGGGAGTGCTCGGCCGCGTCGCGTGGCCCGCCGGCCCGGTGATCGAGCGCTACGGCAGCGCGCAGCCCTGGCCGGCGGATCGATTCGGCTGAGCGCGGCGGCGCGCAGACGGAGCGGTCGCTCGCTTTGTGACGAACTGCGCATTGAGGGTGTGACGAAAGTGTGGCGGCGCCGCCCGTTTCGTCGGTCTCGAAGCGCCAGCGTACATCGGGTGTGGTGTGTTCATCGCAATAATTCCCATGAACCCACCACACCCGACGTTCTGAGCGCCGAATCACCGCTCGCCCGGCCGGAAGCGACCGCGACCGCCCGACGCACCCACTCCTCCCCAGCGCAGTTGCCGTTCGCCCTATGCCGCCCGGCGCTGGCGCCCATCGGCCGCGAGCGCCTGCAGCGCCGCGGGGGCATCGTCGATCGGCGGCAGGCTCTGGGCCTCGAGCGCGACGCGACCCGCTGTGACCCGGAAGGCCGGCTCGGCGAGCAGCCGCTCGACGGCGGCGCGCACGCCCGCCGGGTCCTGCGCGTCAGCGGCGAGGCCGGCGCCGAGGTCGGCGATCCGCTGCGCGTTGAATGGCTGGTCGGCGAACAGCGGCACCACGACCTGGGGGACGCCGGCGAGCAGCACCCCCAGCGTGGTGCCGAAGCCGCCGTGGCCGACCATCGCGTCGGCCCGCGTGAAGACCTCCGCCTGGGGGATCCAGCGCTCGACCTGCACGTTCGCGGGCAGCGGCCCGAGCTCGGCCGGGTCGGCGGCGTCGCCGACCGTGACGAGCAGCCGGATCGGCAGCTCGGCGAGCGCGTCGATCACGGTGCGGTAGAGGCCGGGGTAGAAGCCGATCGTCGCGGCGACCGAGCCGAAGCTCATGTAGACGAGCGGCGCCTCGCCCGGCGGACGCACCGCTCGCAGCGGGGGCGGCGCGTCGTGGAAGCGCAGCGTGCGCGCCGGCTCTGGCTCGCCAGGCAACTCGAAGGAAGCGGGCGTGAGCGTCAGGTACGGCGAGGCCGACAGGCGTGCGCCCGCGGGGTCGGGCTCGAGGCCGGCCCACCGGCGCAGGTCGTCGACCGCGGGGGCGGCCGTGCGGACGGCCAGCGCCTCCATCACCAGCTGGACCACGCCGACGCGCACGACCGGGATCCCGCGCGCCTCGGCGGCGACCGCGGAGGCGAACTCGCACGACTCCCGCACCACGACGTCCGGCCGCCACGCATCGATCGCCAGCTCAACGCCGGGCAGTGCCGCGCGGGAGCGGACGCGCCCGAACAGCTCGCCCAGGACGAGCTCGTTGGCCTCGTCGGGCGTGGCCGCGCGGACGCGCTCCCACACGGGCGCGACGTCGCGCTCGAGCGGGTCGGCGAAGGAGATGAAGGGCAGGCCCGCGCGCTCGACGCGCGCCTGCGCGGAGATGGGAGCGGCGACGAGGATGTCGTGGCCGGCGCGGCGGATGGCGGCCGCGAAGGGGACGAGCGGGCCGAAGGGCCCGGCGCCGGAGGTGGCGGCGAGGAGGACGCGCATGTCCTCCCCCAAACGCCGGCGGCGGCCGGCGTATTCCCGGCGCCGTCAGTTCGTGCGGTGCTCGATCTCCCCGTCGCGCGCGATCAGCACGTCGGTGACCAGAGAGGGCGGGAACAAGCCGTGGTCGATCACGCCGGGCGTCGCCGACAGCCACGTCGCGAGCGCGGCCGGATCGTCGAACGCGCCGAGGTAGTCGGCGATCGCGCCGCCGTCGGGGCTGAGCGGCACGTGGCGCAGCCGCGCGTCCCCCAGCGCGCGCAGCGTCGCCGGGATGCCGAACGCGAGCAGCTCGAGCGGCACCGGCGGCCCGAGCGCGTCGACGACCTTGTCGTCCGAGGCGATCACCACGAAGCGGTCGGCCGCGGCCGCGACGACCTTCTCGCGCGTGTGGGCGCCGCCGCCGCCCTTGATGATCCAGTTGCCGGGATCGATCTGGTCGGCGCCGTCGATCGCGATGTCCAGCCGGTCGAGCTGCTCGAAGGGCTCGACGGCGAGCCCGAGCGCGCGCGCGGTCACCTCGGTGGCGACCGAGGTGGCGACGCAGCGGAGAGTCAGCCCGCGGCGCGCGAGCGCCGGCAGCAGGGGGGCGACGGTCGAGCCGGTGCCGAGGCCGACCCTGCTGCCGTCCTCGATCAGCGCGACCGCGGCCTCGGCGGCGGCGCGCTTGTCGGCGTCGCGGTCAGCCATCGACGGTGATGCGGAACGCAGCGCTGAACGGCTCGCCCGCCGGCGCGAGCCGCAGGCCGTCGTGCGAGCGCAGCGCGTTCGCGGGCGCGGTCATGGGCTCGAAGCAGATCAGGTCCTTGCCCGCCGGGGCGAAGACCTGCGCGTGCGTGTAGCCCTCCAGGAACTCGAGGCCGAGCGTGCGGTCGCCACCCGCGACGGTGAAGGGGCGCGGGCGCTTGGGCATCGTGTACGCGTCGTCGAGCGCGCGGTCCTCGAGCGCGCCGCGGCGGAAGCCCGGCGGCTCCTCCTCCCCGGTCGGGATCATGTCGTCGTCGAGCACCAGCCGGTTCTCGACGGGCAGCTCGACCTCCCACTCGGCGCGCGGCACGCCGGGGATCACCAGGTAGGGGTGGTAGCCGAAGGCGACGGGGACGGCCACCGCGGCGGTCGCGGTCAGCGTCGTGCGGATGGTCAGCGCGTCGTCGGCGAGCGTCGCCTCGACGCTGAGCCGGTGCGGGTAGGGGAAGGCCTCGAGGCGCTCGCGGTCGACCTCGGCCTCGGCGCTCAGCGCGTCGCCGCGCTCCTCGACCTCCCAGCTCAGACCGTGCGGCGCGAGCCCGTGGATCGGGAGGTCGTGCTCCTCGATCCGCAGCAAGGCGGAGTCGCGGTCGAGGTCGACCTCCTGGCCGGCGACGGCGTAGCTGAAGTCCGCCAGCCGGTTGGCCCACGGGTGCAGGAACGGGATGCCGAAGGTGGAGCCGCTGCGGGCGTACTCGTCGAGGCCCTTGCGCTGCGCGAGCAGCTCCTCCCCGCGATGGGTCAGCGAGCACCCGACGAGGCCCGCCTCGGGGGCGAAGGCCGCCTCGAGCTCACCCCCGCTCGAGCGGAGGCGCACCAGCGTCATGACGGCGTGGCCGGCACCAGCTCGCGGTCCGAGACCGCCTCCACGATCTCGACCTCTTCCTCTTCGGAGCGCCCGCCGCCGTCGCCCTCCGCGTCGCAGGTCACGCGCATCATGCCGGTGGCGACCGTCTCGTCCCCGACCACCACGAGCCCGCAGATGACATCGCCCTCGTCCCAGCCCATGCGCTCGATGTCGAACCAGGCCAGATGCACCTCCGTGCCCTTGCCGCCCCACGGGCAGTTCTTGTCGTGGGATTCCTTCGCCTGGCACACGGCCTGCATGTTCTTGGCGCTGGCGCTGCTCATCGAGCGTCGAAGAGTACCCCTGGGTTGAGGAGCGCGCGTGGATCGAGCTCGGCCTTGGCCGCGCGCAGGGCACGTACGAACGGCTCGGGGCGCTGGCGGTCGTAGTAGGGGCGGTGGTCGCGGCCGACCGCGTGGTGGTGCGTGATCGTGCCGCCGGCGGCGAGGATCGCCTCCGAGGCGGCCGCCTTCACGCGGCCCCAGCGCTCGGCCTCCTCGCCGCGGCGCACCGGCCCGAGCACGGTGAAGTAGGGCGCCGCGCCGTCGCGATAGGCGTGCGTGATGCGGCAGGTCACGATCCCCTCGCCGAGCGCCGCCGCGGCCGCCGCCTTGACCTCCGCGACGAACGCGGGCGCGCGCTCCCAGGTGATCGCGGTCTCGAACGTCTCCGACAGCACGCCCATCGCCGCGAAGGTGTCGCGCAGGTAGGGGGCGCGCAGGAACGCCTCGCGCCAGGCGCCGGAGCCGCCGCCGCGCCCCTCGGACACCTCGCCGCCATGGGCGCGGCAGAGCGCGAAGGCGCGGTCGGCCGGCTCGACGACCTCCTCGAAGCCGAGCACCAGCAGCGCGCGCGAACCGTCGCCCGCCAGCGTCAGCCGCGCCTCCTCGGGCTCGAGCAGGCGGCAGTTGGCGGGTGTCAGGCCCGCTTGCACGACGTCGCGCAGCGCGTCGATCCCGGCCGCGAAGTCCGGGAACGTCACGCTCGCCGAGCGGCGCTGCTCGGGCCGCGGGCGCACCCGCACCCACGCCTCGGTGATGACCGCGAGCGTGCCCTCCGAGCCGAGCAGCATGCGGTCGGGCGAGGGGCCCGCGCCCGAGCCGGGCAGCCGCCGCGACTCCCACACGTCGCCGCCGGCGGTCAGCGCGCGCACCGACTCGACGAGGTCGTCGATGTGGGTCGGGCCGGTCGCGAAGTGCCCGCCCGCGCGGGTCGCGATCCAGCCGCCGAGCGTCGAGAGCTCGAACGACTGCGGGTAGAAGCGCAGCGTCAGCCCGTGCTCGCCGAGCTGGCCCTCGAGCCCCGGGCCGGTCGCGCCCGCCTGGATGCGCGCCGCCCGCGACACGGGATCGACCTCGAGCACGCGGTCGAGCGCGCGCAGATTGACGGTGACAACGCCCGCGTGCCCGGGACCCGCGATCGCATCGACGCCGCCGACCACGCTCGTACCGCCGCCGAACGGCACGACCGCCACGGCGCGCTCGCCACACCAGTCGAGCACCGCGCGCAGCTCGTCCTCCGTCGCCGGGAACGCGACGCCGTCGGGCGGGTGCGGGAACTCTCCGCGCAGCCCGCGCACGACATCGAGGTAGGAGCGGCCCTGAGCGTGCGCCGCGCGCGACCACGGGTCCTGCGCGTAGGGGGTCGCGAGCCGCGGCGGTGCCAGCACGACGTCCGCGAGCGCAACCGGCGGCTCGGGCTCGCGCTCGCCGAAGCCGAGATGATCGGCGAGCCCCGCGGCGGCGGCGCGCAACGCGTCCGGGCCGGGCTGCTCGTCCTCGTAGCCCCAGCCCCAGTGCTTGCGACGGCGCTCGCCCACGTGCGGGTGGACCCTACGCGTCTACGATCAGAGCGACGGTGTCCTACCCCCCCGGCATCCTCGCCCGCGGACCCTGGCAGGCGGATCAGGTCGCGAGCCGCTGGCGCGAGGACGCCTACGAGCCGCCCGCCGCGCGCACGGAGGCGGCCGACGAGGCGATCGCCGCGCTCGAGCACCGCGGCTCGCCCGCACACGACGGGCTCGCCGCCCGGCTGGCCGACTTCCGCACCGGGGAGGGCCGGCTCGAGCTCGAGTTGCAGCCGCTGCGCTGGTCGCTGCGGCTGGTGCGCGACGACGCGTCGGCCTCGCTGGCGGCGCTGTGCGTGACGCGCTCGGCCGACGGCCGCTGGCTGGCCGGGCGGCGCGCGCCGTGGGTCGCCTCGTGGGCCGGGCGCTGGGCGCTCGGCGCGGGCGGTGCGGTCGAGGTCGGCGAGAACCCGGTCGAGACGCTCGCGCGTGAGCTCGAGGAGGAATGGTCCGTCCTGCCGGAGCGCCTGACGGCGGAGGCGCTGATCCTCCTTCCCAACCGGCTGGCGATGCTGATCGGGCTCGCGTGGCTGCCGGACGGCGTCGAGGTCACACCGGACGACGAGCACGACGCGCACACCTGGTGGCCGCGCGATCCGGCCGACTGGCCCGAGGCGGACGCCGACCCGGCGCTACGTCGGATGGCGTCGCTGCTCGTATGAGCGTGCTCCTGCGGCGGCCGGTCCTGCGCTACGGGTCCTACGCGCACTCGATCGTCTACACAGCGCTGCTGTGGGCGGCGTTCACCGACCACGAGGGGATTGTGTCCGTGCTCGGGTGGGTGCACGGCATCGGCTGGATCGTGATGTCGCTGCTCTGCCTCGCCGCCGTCAAGCGCCGCGTGATCCCGCCGTGGCTGGGCGTGATGGTCGCCGTGATCGGCGGCGTGGGGCCGTTCGCCGGCAGCATCGGCTTCTATCTGGAGGAACGTCGCGTCCGCCAAAGAACAAGGTCCCCCCGGCCCGCTGTGGAAAAGGTATCCTGAGACACCCAAATGGCAGTTGACACCACGGTCCAGGTCGTCATGCCGGCGATGGGGGACTCGGTCACCGAGGGAACCATCCTGGAATGGCGCAAGCAGGAAGGCGATTCCGTCTCCGAAGACGAGACGATCGTCGAGATCTCCACGGACAAGGTCGATGCCGAGGTGCCCTCCCCCGCGACGGGCACCGTGGTCAAGGTCCACGCCGCCGAGGGCGACACGGTGAACGTCGGCGCGCTGCTGGCCGAGATCGCGCTGAATGGTGCGGCAGCGCCCGCCGAGGCCGAGGACGAGCCCGCAGCGCAGGGCGAGGGCGAGGCGGTCGAGATCACGATGCCCGCCATGGGCGAGTCGGTCTCCGAGGGCGTCATCCTCGAGTGGGCCAAGCAGCCGGGCGATCAGGTGGAGGAGGACGAGACGATCGTCGAGATCTCCACCGACAAGGTCGACGCAGAGGTCCCCGCGCCCGCCTCGGGCGTGATGGAGGAGATCCTCGCCAAGCCCGGCGACACGGTCAGCGTCGGCCAGGTGATCGGGCGGATGAAGTCCGGCGGCAATGGGTCGCGCCCCGCGCCCGCTGCCGAAGCAGCGGCGCCCCTACAGCCGGAGGCGCCGGAGGCGGAGGAGGTCCTCCCCGACGGCGTCCGCGTCTCCCCCGTCGCGCGTCGGGTCGCCGCCGCCGAGGGCATCAACCTCTCCAGCGTTCACGGCAGCGGCCCCGGTGGCCGGATCACGAAGGCCGACGTGCTCGGCTCGGGCAACGGCACCGCCGCTCCCGCCGCGCCCGCCGAGAACGCCACCCTCATCAAGGGCGCCTCGGCGATGCTCGCCCGCTACATGGACGAGTCGCGGTCGATCCCGACCGCCACCTCGTTCCGCACGCTCACCGTCACGGTGCTCGACGCGCGCCGCAAGGAGCTCAAGACCGCCGGCCAGAAGGTCTCTTTCACGCACCTGATCGCCTACGCGATCGCGCGTGCCGCGACCGAGCAGATGCCGGTGATGGCCCACCACTTCACCGAGGTCGACGGCAAGCCGCACCGCGTCGACGACGGCGCCGTCAACCTCGGCATCGCGGTGGACGTGGAGCGGAAGGACGGCGGGCGGACGCTGATGGTGCCGGTGATCCGCGACGCCGGGCGGCTCGGCTTCTCCGGCTTCCTCGGCGCCTTCAACGACCTGATCGCTCGCGCCCGCGAGAACCAGCTGACCGCCGACGACCTCGTCGGCGCCAACCTCTCGCTCACGAACCCCGGCGGCATCGGCACGATCGCCTCCGTCCCGCGGCTGATGACCGGCCAGGGCACGATCGTCGCAACCGGCTCGATCGGCTATCCGCCGGGGCTCGGCTCGATCGGCTCGATGATCGGCGCCGAGAAGGTGATGACGATGACGTCGACCTACGACCATCGCGTCATCCAGGGCGCCGAGTCGGGTCAGTTCCTCCAGGTCGTCGAGGCCTACCTGCAGGGCGAGCACGGCTTCTACGACGCGATCTTCAAGGACCTCGAGGCCCAGCTCGGCCCGCCGCCGGACGTGCCCGCGCCCGCTGCCGCCGCCGCGACCGTGCGCGACAAGCCCGCCGAGGACGGCGCGGCGCCGAGCGAGGAACTGCTGCAGGCGGTCCAGGCCGCGGTCTCGCTCGTCAAGGCGCACCGCATGCACGGCCACCTGGCGGCCAAGCTCGACCCGCTCAACTCCGAGCCCGAGGGCGATCCCGCGCTCGATCCCGAGCCGCTCGGCCTGACGCCCGAGCTGATGGCCATGATCCCGGCGCGGATCCTGCGCACGCACGTGCCGGGCGCGACGCTCGCCGACGCTCTGCCGCACCTGCGCGAGACCTACTGCGGCACGATCGCCTACGAGATCGAGCACATCTCCTCGCACCGCCAGCGCACCTGGCTGCGCGAGAAGGTCGAGTCGGGGGCGTTCCGAAAGCCGCTGACCAACGACGAGGCGAACGCGCTGCTGCGGCGCCTGACGATGGTCGACTCGCTCGAGCGCTTCATGCACAAGGCCTACCTGGGCCAGAAGCAGTTCTCGATCGAGGGCCTCGACATGACGGTCCCGATGCTCGACGAGATGATCCAGCTCTCGGCCGCCAACGGCGCGCGCGAGGTCGTGATCGGGATGGCCCACCGCGGCCGCCTCAACGTGCTCGCGCACAACCTCGGCCGCGCCTACGAGACGATCTGGCGGGAGTTCGAGGGCGCGTCCTCGATCGAGGCCGTGACCACGATCCCGCAGGGCGGCACCGGCGACGTCAAGTACCACCACGGCGCGCAGGGCACCTACCAGCTGCCCAACGACTCCTCGGTGATCGTGCGCCTGGAGTCCAACCCGTCGCACCTCGAGTACGTCTCACCGGTTGTCGGCGGCGCCACCCGCGCGGTCCAGACCTCGCGCCAGGGCCCGCACGCGCACATCGACAACAACGCCGCGATCCCGATCATCCTCCACGGCGACGCCGCCTTCCCGGCCCAGGGCGTGGTGGCGGAGACGCTCAACCTGCAGGCGCTCGACGGCTATCAGGTCGGCGGCTCGCTGCACCTGATCCAGAACAACCAGGTCGGCTTCACCACCGATCCGGAGGAGGCGCGCTCCACCCGCTGGGCCTCGGACCTCGCGAAGGGCTTCGACGTCCCGATCATCCACGTCAACGCCGACGACGTGGCAGCCTGCGTCGCCGCCGTGCGGCTCGGCTTCGCGTTCCGCCAGGAGTTCGGCCACGACGTCGTCATCGACCTCATCGGCTACCGCCGCTTCGGCCACAACGAGGCCGACGAGCCCGCCTACACGCAGCCCGAGATGGCCGCCAAGATCAAGGAAAAGACCCCGGTGCGCGAGATCTTCGCCGCGCAGCTGATCGAGCAGGGCGTGATCACGGAGGAGGAGTCCGACGCGATCGCCAAGGAGATCTGGGACGGCATGGCAGAGCGCCATCGCGAGCTCAAAGAGGAGCTCTCCCACGTCCAGACCGAGCAGCCCACGGGCGGCTACCAGCTCGACCGCTCCCCGTCGCCCGAGGTCAAGACCGCGGTCTCGGCCGACCGGCTGCAGGGGCTCAACGACGATCTGCTGCGCTTCCCCGAAGGCTTCAACGTCCATCCCAAGCTGCTCAAGCAGCTCGAGCGCCGGCGCGAGACGATCGGGCCGGAGGGCGGGATCGACTGGGCGCACGCGGAGGCGCTGGCCTTCGCCTCGCTGCTCAGTGAAGGCACCCCGGTGCGCCTCACCGGCCAGGACTCCGAACGCGGCACGTTCTCCCAGCGCCACCTGGTGCTGCACGACGTCAAGACCGGCCAGCGCGTCTCCCCGATCCAGTCGCTGCCGGGCGCGCTCGCGCCGATGGAGCTGCACAACTCGCCGCTGAGCGAGATCGCCTGCCTCGGCTTCGAGTACGGCTACTCGATGGAGGCGCCCGAGACGCTCGTGCTGTGGGAGGCCCAGTTCGGCGACTTCATCAACTCGGCTCAGGTGATCGTCGACCAGTTCATCATCTCGGCGCTGGCCAAGTGGGGCCAGACGACGCGCCTGACGCTGCTGCTGCCGCACGGCTACGAGGGCTCGGGCCCCGAGCACTCCTCGGCCCGGCTCGAGCGCTTCCTCACGCTCGCCGCCGAGGGCAACATGCGCGTCGCCAACCTGACGACGCCGGCGCAGTACTTCCACCTGCTGCGCCGCCAGGCCCGCGTGGCCAAGCAGCGTCCGCTGATCATCATGACCCCGAAGTCGCTGCTGCGCCTGCCGCAGGCGACGTCGCGGATCGAGCACCTGGCGGAGTCGCGCTTCTTCCCGGTGCTGAGCGAGCCGCGGATCGACGAGGAGCGGGTCAGCCGGCTCGTGCTGTGCTCGGGCAAGATCTTCTACGACCTCAAGGGCCACGCCACGCGCGAGGACAACGAGGGCGTGGCGATCTCCCGCGTCGAGCTGCTCTACCCCTTCCCGCAGAGCCAGATCGAGGAGGAGATCGCGCGCTACCCGAACCTGCGCGAGGTCGTCTGGGTGCAGGAGGAGCCGCGCAACATGGGTGCCCGCGCCCACATGTCCCCGCGCCTGCTCCAGATGCTCCCGTCCTCGCTCGAGTTCGGCCACATCGGTCGTCCCGAGCGCGCCTCGCCGGGCGAGGGCTACCCGGCCGCGCACACGATGGAGCAGACGCGGATCATCCGCACCGCGCTGGATCTCTCGATCCCGGTGTCCGTGAACCCGGCCAAGGCGCCGGGCGAGCGCTAGCGCAACCCTCGAGGACGCCACGTGTCGGAGTGGGGGACGTAACCCACTCAAGGGAGGCAGCTCATGTCCGGGAGGACGCTCCGCTACACCCTCGTCGGCGCGCTCGTACTGGCGATCGGCATTCCGTCGGTCGCCATCGGGTTCGGCGAAGGGCGCACGATGTTGCTCGGCAAGCGCAACCCGAGCCCCAGCCCCAGCCGGGCGCTGAACGCCGAGACCGAGATCATCGCCTCGAACGGCAGCTACGGCACGCGCCAGTCCAACAAGCGCGACGGCGACGGCGGTGGCGCCATCTACGGCTGCCGCTCCAACCCCGGCTCCGAGCCGTGCGTCCGCGCCAACAACCTCAAGGGCGGCCGGGCGTTCGAGTTCGAGACGGCCGGCAAGGAGGCGGGCCGGATCGAGGTCGGCGACCCCACCGGCGCGCCGCTCACGACGAACGCGACCGGCACGGCCACCGGCCTGAACGCCGACAGGGTCGACGGACGGGAGGCAGCGGACTTCGCCGCCGCGGCCGACCTCAAGACCGCCGTCGTCAACGGCGCGGGCGCGCTCGTGCGCGGCCGCGGCGCGACCGCGTCGCGGCGCGACGTCGGCACCAACACCTACGTCGTGACGTTCGACCGCGACGTCTCGCTGTGCACCTACACCGCGACGCCGACGGGCGCCACCAGCGCGCAGACGCTCTCCGTCCAGGCCGGCGGCGAGGTGGCCAACGTCCGCGTCGACGCGGATCAGAACCCGACCGGGTTCCACCTGCAGGTGATCTGCTGAGCTAGCTCGAGTCGAGCGCTCGCCGGACGCTCTCCCCCGCGGGGGCGAAGTCCGGCGAGAGCCGCTCGAGCAGCGTCCGCCAGCCGGGGTGGATCTCGATCGCGCGCCGCACGGCCGCGATCCCCCGCTCGGCGTCGCCTGCGTGGGCCTGCGCCAGGCCGGCCCAGAACAGCAGCTCGTCGGACTCGGGCGCGAGCGCGGCCGCGCGCTCATACAGCGGCCCGGCCTCGCTCGCGCGATCCGAGGCCATCAGCTCGTCGGCCTGGCCGGCGAGCTCGTAGGCGCGCGCGAGCGCGAGCAGGCGCCCCAGCTCCTCGACCGGCTCGTGGTGGTCCTCGACCCGCAGCTCGAAGCGAGCCTGCCAGGGCTCGCCCGTGCGCGGCACCACGACGAGCGCCGCCGACTGTCGGCCGCGGACGTCACCGCCCTCGCCCTCCGCGGCGGCGAGCGCGGCCATCAACCGGGCCGCCAGGTCGCCCTCGGCCGCCGCGAAGCCCGCGGTCATCGCGGCCGGCACCGTCGCGCGCGCCATCATGTTGGCCTGGGCGGACACGTGGTCGCCGGTGACGTGCCCGGCGCACGCAATGCAGTCGGCGCCGGTGTGGACGGCAACCCGCCCGGCCGCGTCGACGATGCCGACCTGCCACACCGCGGCGAGCGGATCGGCGCCGAGCAGACCGCCCAAGGCATCCGCGGCGGTCGCGCCGGCCGCCAGGCGGTCGAGCCCGTGCGGGCCGTGGGTCGGCTCGACGACGGACTGCGTCGCCACCGCGCCGACGCCCGGCCGGGCCCAGAGGCAGAGCGAGCCGACCGAGAACCAGTGCGAGTGCACGGCGGCGCCGTGCTCACCCGTGGCGGGCTCGAAGGCGACGATGGAATAGGTCCCGTGGCGCACGACGCGCGACCATACCCGGGTGACCCGCACCGAGACCGTGCTCGCCCGCATCCGCGACACGCCGCCGGGCTTCGTCCGCGCCTACGGCGACGTCTCGCCCGGCGCGCCGCGCTTCGCGGGCTCCGTGCTCGCCGCCTGCGACGATCCCGACGTGCCCTGGCACCGCATCGTGCGCGCCGACGGGTCGCTCGCGAAGGGCGAGCGGCAGCGCCGCCTGCTCGACGCCGAGGGCGTGCCGTTCCGCGGCGACCGGGTGGACATGCGTATGGCTCGTCTGCCCTGAGTTCAAGCTTCCCTCAACCTGCGGCGCGGCGCTGCCGATGGGCATCCAATGGCCCGCGCGCGCGTGAGCACTCCTCTTGCCGACCCCGTTCGGCTCTCGATGCTGCGCAGTACCGGCATGCTCGGCAGCCCGCCCGAGGAGGCGTTCGACCGCCTGGCCGGCCTCGCACGCAAGGTGCTCAAGGCACCGGTCGCGATGGTCGCGCTGCTCGACGACCGCCATCTGCACGTGAAGGCGTGCATCGGCCGGCCCGAGCTCGCGAAGGCTCGGCGCATCCCGGCCACCGAGTCCTTCTGCCAGCACGTCGTCGCCTCCGAGGAGGCGTTTGTCGTCAACGACGCCCGCGAGCACGATCTCACTCGCGACCTCGCCGCGGTGAAGTCCGGCCAGTTGCTCGCGTACGCGGGCGTCCCCTTGACGCTCCACGGCGGCTTCGTCGTCGGCACCCTCTCGGTCGCGGACGTGAAGCCCCGCGCCTGGAAGCCGGGCGAGATCGAGATCCTCCACGACCTCGCCGCCTCGGTCCTGACCGAGATCGAGATGCGCGCGGACATCGAGGCCCGCAGGCAGGCCGAGACCGAGCTGCAGCGCTCGACTGACCGCCTGCGCGGGCTGATGGACAACAGCCCGACGGTGATCTACGCCAAGGACCTCGAAGGCCGCTACCTGTTCCTCAATAACGCCGGCGAGCGGTTCCTCGGGGTGCCCGAATCCGAGGCGATCGGCAAGCGCGACGCGAACCTGCACCCGCCCGAGCTCGCGGCCGACCTGTGCCGGCACGACGAGGCGGTGATCGCGGGCGGCGAGCCGGTCGAGATCGAGGAGACGATCGCGCTCGGCGGCCGCAACACGATCTACCGCTCGGTCAAGTTCCCGCTCACCGACGAGGCCGGCGAGCCCTACGGCGTCTGCGGCATCTCGACTGACATCACCGAGCGCAAGGACACCGAGCGCGCTCTGCGCGACGCGGAGCAGCGGCTTGTCAGCGCCTTCGACCACGCCCCGACCGGGATGGCCATGGTCAGCACCGAGGGTCGCTTCCGCCAGGTCAACGCCGCGCTCTGTGAGCTGACCGGGCGGACCGAGGCAGAGCTCCTGAAGCTGACGCTCGCCGACACGATCCACCCCGAGGAGTGGGCGGCGCGCAAGCGACTGGTCGAGCGCATGCTCACCGGTGAGATCCGCACGCACCAGACCCAGGGGCGCTTCGTCAGCGGCGACGGCGAGCCGCGCTGGGTGTTCGTCAACGCCACCGCGCTGGCCAACGAAGACGGCTGGCCGACCGAGTTCTTCGTGCAGTTCCAGGACATCACCGAGCAGACGCGCAGCCAGCAGCTGCTCGCTGCCCGCCACGACGTCACGCGCGTGCTCGCGCACGGGGCGAGCGTCGAGCAGGCGGCGCCGCTGCTGCTCGAGGCGCTCGGCGCGAACCTCGGCTGGCAGGTCGGCACGCTGTGGCTGACCGACCCGGTCTCCGGGGAGCCGCAGCCGGCGGCCAAGTGGCGCGATCGCTCGTTCGAGGCCAAGCTGCCCGCCGACTCTGCGCCGCCCGCGGCCGACGACCTGCCGATGCGCGTGACGCGCTCTGGCGAGCCGATATGGACCGAGGCGCTGATGGCCGGCGCCGCCTCGGTGCGCGCGACCGCGATCGCGGCCGCCGGGCTCTCGGGCGCGGTCTGCCTGCCGATCGTGACGGCCGACGGCTGCCTCGGCGCGATGGAGTTCTACTGCCGTGAGCTGTCCGAGCCCGACGCGCAGCTGCGCGAGCTGCTGGGCACGATCGGCACGCCGATCGGTCTCTTCATCCAGCGCCGGCGCGCCGTCGTCGAGCTGGCCGCTGCGCGTGACGAAGCGCTCGAGGCGGCGCGGCTGAAGTCGCAGTTCCTTGCCAACATGAGCCACGAGATCCGCACGCCGATGAACGGCGTGATCGGGATGGCCGAGCTGCTGCTCGACACGGAGCTCTCCGAGGAACAGCACGGCTACGCCTCGATGGTGCGCAGCTCCGGCGACGCGCTCCTGCAGATCATCAACGACATCCTCGACCTGTCGAAGATCGAGGCCGGCAAGCTCGAGCTCGAGCACGCGGAGTTCAGCCTCGCCGAGGTCGTCGACACCGCCGTCGGCATGCTCGCCGAGCACGCCCGGGGCAAGGGCCTCGAGCTGCGCGCCTTCATCGAGCGGCGCGCGCCCGTGCAGGTCGTCGGCGACCGCTTCCGCCTCCAGCAGGTGCTCACCAACCTCGTCTCCAACGCCGTCAAGTTCACCGCCGTGGGCGACATCACCGTGCGCGTGACCGAGGGCGAGCCGACCAGCCACGGACAGCGGGTGCGCTTCGAGATCGCCGACACCGGCATCGGGATCGAGCCCGGCGCCGCCGGGCGGCTGTTCGAGCCGTTCAGCCAGGCCGACTCCTCCACCACCCGGACCTACGGCGGGACGGGGCTGGGCCTCAGCATCTGCCGCGAGCTCGTCGAGCTGATGGGCGGCGAGATCGGGGCGAGCGGCGCCATCGGCCGCGGCAGCACGTTCTGGTTCACCGCGGACCTCGGGCTCGTGGCCATGCCGATCCCGCGCGCGAGTGCGCCCACGGTCGTTCCGCCCGGCCCGGACGGCGAGGCGGTCGCCCTGCTCGTGGTCGACGACAACGCCGTCAATCGCACGGTCGCGGCCGAGATGCTGCGCAAGCGCGGCTACCGCGTCGAGGTCGCCCGCAACGGCGCCGAAGCCGTCGCCGCCATCGCGCTCGCTCGCTACGCGGTCGTCCTGATGGACCTCCATATGCCGACCATGGACGGCTACGAGGCGACGCGGGCGATCCGCGCCGCCGAGGGCGACGGACAGCGGACGGCGATCGTCGCCATGACCTCCGACACACTCGACAGCGTGCGCGAGGCGTGCTTCGCGGCCGGGATGGACGACCACCTGGCCAAGCCCGTGACCGGCAAGGCGCTCGCGGCGGCGATCGAGCGCTGGTGCGCGGACTCCCGCCTCGCTCCGGCCGCGCCCGCGTCCCCCAAGGGGCCGACGCAGGACCTCGACCTCGGCGTGCTGCGACAGATCACGGCCGAGACCGGCGGCGACGAGAGCTCCGAGCTGATCCGCGACCTCGCCGGCCTGTTCCGCGAGGACTCCAAGCGCGGTCTCAAGCAGGTCGCCGACGCGCTGCGCCAGAAGGACGCCCAGGGCGTCGCGCGCGCCGCGCACGCGCTCAAGGGCTCCAGCGGCCAGCTCGGCGCCGCCCGCACCGAGGCGATCTCCGCCGAGCTGCAGGCGGTCGCGGAGACCGGCGAGCTGGCCCCGGCCAAGGCGCTGCTGCGGCGCCTGGAGACCGCGGTCGACGCCGCGCAGTCCGCGCTCACGACCGCACTGCCCGAGCCCCCGACGAAGTAGCGTGCGGAGCCATGTGGCTCCAGCGCGAGATCTCACTGCGCCCGCCGGGGCGCGGCTTCCACCTCGTCACCCGCGAGGTCGTCGGAGAGCTGCCCGAGCTCGGTGAGCTGCGCGTCGGGCTGCTGCACCTGTTCATGCTCCACACCTCGGCGTCGCTGACGCTCAACGAGAACGCCTCGCCGGACGTGCGCCGCGACTTCGAGTCGTACTTCAACGAGGCCGTGCCCGAGGACGCTTCGTATTGGACGCATACCGACGAGGGTCCCGACGACATGCCCGCGCATATCAAGGCGTCCGTGCTCGGTCCCTCGCTCTCATTGCCGATCGCCGACGGGCGCCTCGCGCTCGGGACCTGGCAGGGGATCTACCTCTGCGAGCACCGCGACCAGCCCTCGGGCCGCCGCGTGCTCGCGACGGTCTGGGGTGAAGAGGCCTAGCGGCCCTTCCAGACCGGGTCGCGCTTCTCCGCGAACGCGGTCGCTCCCTCGCGGGCGTCCTCCGAGCCGAAGACGGGGTCGGCGATCTCGCCCTGGCGCTGCCAGGCCTCCTCGTCGCTCCAGTCGCCCTGGGCCTGCAGGATGCGCTTGCTCGCGTCGAGCGCGAGCGGGCCGTTGGCGGCGATCGCGGCGGCGAGCTCGCGCGCGACCGCGACGGCCTCGCCCGGCTCGGCCAGGCGGTTGACGAGGCCGACCTCGGCGCCGCGCTCGGCGGTGATGGGATCGCCCGTGAGGGCCATCTCCATCGCCAGGTGGTAGGGCATCCGCTGCGGCAGGCGCAGCAGCGCGCCGCCGGCGGCGACGAGCGAGCGCTTGGCCTCCGGGATGCCGAGCTTGGCCCCGCGCGCGGCGACGATGAGGTCGCAGGCGAGCGCGACCTCGAGGCCGCCGGCGACGGCGAAGCCCTCGATGGCGGCGATGATCGGCTTGCGCGGCGGGCCCTGGGCGATGCCCGCGAAGCCGCGGCCCTCGACGTGCGGGCTCTCGCCCTGGACGAAGGCCTTGAGGTCCATGCCGGCGCAGAAGCCGCGGCCGGCGCCGGTGAGGATGCCGACCTGCAGGTCGTCGTCGGCGTCGAGGCGCTCGAGCGCGGCCGCCACGCCGGCGGCGAGCGCGGCGTTGACCGCGTTGCGCGCGTCGGGACGGTTGAGCGTGATCAGGAGCACGCCGCCGTCGGCCTCCGTGAGAACTGCCTCCTCTGCCATGCCGAGCGGCAGCCTACTGCGACGCGGCCTCGAGGTCCGCCAGCAGCCAGTCGTCATCGCCGCCGAGCCCGCGCAGGACCTTGCCCATCGCGCGGGTGAGGACGTCGATCTCCTCGTCGGTCAGGTGCGCGTGGAAGTACTCGTCCACCTTGGCCATGTGGATCGGCGCCGCCCGCTCGAGCGCCTCGCGGCCCTTGTCGGTGACGTGCGCGTACGTGGCCCGGCGGTCGTGCGGCGGGATCTCGCGGCGGACCAGCCCCGCCTCCTCCATGCGCGCGATCAGCCGCGTCGCACCCCCGCGGGACAGCAGCAGGTCGTCGGCGAGCGCGCCCATGCGGCTGCACTCCTGCGGCGCCCAGCTGATCTTCGCGAGCACCTCGAACCACGACAGCGGAATCCCGGCCTCGGCCTCGAGCTCGGCGTTGATGCGCTCCGTGAGGCGCGTGTTGGCCTGGAGCATCGCGTACCAGGCCAGGAACGGCTTCTTCTCTCCATGAATCCCCATGTCGTGAAGAATTGTATCTGCAACGGTTGACAAGTCAACTCTCGACTGTCACTCTTGCCGCGTCAAGAGTTTCCTATGCAACGTTTGCGAGGTCAACGTGAGTGACGAACAGCACACACCGCAGCGCACCGGCCGGCTCGCACGCCTCGCCGACCTCGCCTTCCGCCGCCGGCGGGTCGTGCTGCTGGCATGGGTCGTCGGCCTGGTGGCCGCGTTCGCGGCTTCAGGCTCGCTCGCGGGCGAGTTCTCCGCCGACTACGCGACGCCCGGCTCCGAGTCTCAGCGCGCCGGCGACCTGCTCGCCCAGCGCTTCCCCGCCCGCTCGTCCGACACGGTTGACGTCGTCTGGCAGGCGAAGGGCGGAGTGAAGAGCGCCACGGTGCAGGAGCGCACCGGCGCGCTGCTCACCACCGCCACGCGCCTCGAGGGCATCGGCGACGCCGCGCCGACCGAGGTCTCGCGCGACGGGACGATCGCCGTTTCGCGGCTGTCGCTCACGGAGCGGCCCGACAGCGTGCCCGTCACCACGGGCGAGCGCCTGATCTCGCTCAGCCAGGCCGCGAGCGAGGACGGGCTGCGCGTCGAGATGGGCGGGCAGGTCATCACCTCCGCGCAGGAGAGCGAGCTGTCCTCCGAGGCGGTCGGCCTGATGATCGCCGCGCTCGTGCTGGTCCTGACCTTCGGGACGTTTGTGGCCGCCGGCCTGCCGATCGTCACCGCACTGTTCGGGCTCGGCATCTCCTCGGCGGCGGTCGGTCTGCTCGCCGCGGTGATGGACGTGCCCGACTGGTCGACCGCGGTCGCGAGCATGATCGGCCTCGGCGTCGGCATCGACTACGCGCTGCTGATCCTCACGCGCCACCGTGCTGCCCTGGCGACAGGGCTCGATCCCCGCGCCGCGGTCGTCGAGGCGGTCTCGACCGCGGGCCACTCCGTGCTGGTCGCGGGGACGACCGTCGTGATCTCGCTGCTCGGCCTGTTCCTGATGGGCCTCAGCTACCTCCAGGGCGTCGCGCTGTCGGCCAGCTTCGCGGTGCTGGTGACGATGGCCGCGTCGGTCACGCTGTTGCCCGCCCTGCTCGGCTTCGCCGGCCGCAAGGTCAACCGGCTGCGGATCCCGGGCACCGGGCGCTCCGAGGCCGCCGACCCCGAGACGACGCCGGCCGCGCGCTGGAGCCGCGGCGTGCAGCGCCGCCCGTGGCGGGCCGCGCTCGCCGCCGCCGCGGTGCTGCTCGTCCTCGCCACGCCGTTCCTCGGGCTCAAGCTCGGCTTCCCCGACGCCGGCAACGACCGCGCGGCCACGACGACCCGCCAGGCCTACGACCTCGTGTCGCAGGGCTTCGGCGCCGGCGCCAACGGCCCGCTGCTGCTCGCCGCCGAGCTGCGCGGGCCGAGTGACCGCGCCGAGCTCGACGCGCTGGCGAGCCGCCTGCGCGAGGAGCCCGGGATCGCCGGCGTCGGCCGGCCCACGATCAACGCCGCGGGCGACACCGCCGTGCTGATGGCGACGCCCACCACCTCGCCGCAGTCACCGAAGACCGGCGACCTGATCCGCCACCTGCGCGCGGACGTCCTGCCGAGCGCGGGCATCCCGATCAGCGTCGGCGGCACCACCGCCTCGTTCGTCGACCAGAGCGACGTGACCCAGGACCGCCTGCCGCTGTTCATCGGCGGCGTGGTGATCCTCTCGATCATGCTGCTCACCGTCACGTTCCGCTCGGTCACGGTCGCGCTCAAGGCCGGCGTGATGAACCTGCTGTCGATCGGCGCCGCCTACGGCGTGGTCGCCTACCTCGCCGAGGGCGGCTGGGCCGGCCAGCTCGTCGGGATCGACACGCCGACGCCGGTGCCGCCGTTCATCCCCGTGATCATGTTCGCGATCCTGTTCGGGCTCTCGATGGACTACGAGGTGTTCCTGCTCAGCCGGGTGCGCGAGGAGTTCCTCTCCAACGGCCGCAGCACGGCGCGCGCCGTGACTGAGGGGCTGGCGCGGACGGCGCGGGTGATCACCGCCGCGGCGCTGATCATGGTCGCGGTGTTCGGCGCCTTCGCGCTCAGCCCCGAGGTCTTCCTCAAGCTCATCGGCATCGGCATGGCGGCGGCGATCCTGATCGACGCGACGATCGTGCGGATGGTGCTCGTGCCGGCCGTGATGCAGTTGCTCGGCGACCGCAACTGGTGGATGCCGAGGTGGATGGAGCGCCTCATCCCGGGCGGCGAGCCTACGCCCCAAACAGCGTAAGGGCGGGCTCACGCTCGCCGCGCAGCACGGCGAGGTCGACCTCCACCCAGGCGATGCCCCGGGCCTCCGCAAGGACGCGGGCCTGGGGCTTCACCACCTGCGCGGCGAGCACGCCGCGACACTCGCCGAGGGCAGGGTCGAGGCGGATGCGCTCGAGATAGCGGGTGAGCTGCTCGACCGCGTCGATCGTGCCGATGCGCTTGATCTCCACCGCAATCCAGCCGTCCTCGTCGTCGCGGCACATCAGGTCGACCGGGCCGATGTCGGTCGGCCACTCGCGGCGCACGAGCCGGAAGCCCTCGCCGCACCAGCCCGGCGCGGCGGCCAGCGCCTCCTGGAGGTGCGCCTCAACGCCGTCCTTCTCGAGCCCGGCGTCGGCCTGGTGGTCCATCGCGTGGGTCGAGTCCGAGATCACCTCGGCGATCCGGATCTCCAAGCGGTCGTCGCCCTTGAGCTTGCGGACGACGATCAGGCCGGGCTCCTCCTCGATCACCGTCGGCGGCGTCATCCAGTT
>Ga0136617_10000543_pt1 | contig 31825 bp, 29 predicted proteins | sample AntDrymUQ3222106_2_FD_129672 | JGI IMG/M metagenome (GOLD analysis project Ga0136617, IMG submission 129672) | Polar desert sand microbial communities from Dry Valleys, Antarctica - metaG UQ322 (21.06) | ecosystem: Environmental > Terrestrial > Soil > Desert | place: Antarctica: Dry Valley... | reverse complement strand
TGATTCCATCAATCCCCAGGGCGCGATTTATTTTTCGGCGCAGTTCAAGCTTCATGACCGCTCCGTGGGCGGAAAGGCGATTGTCAGTGACGAGGATATCCGGACGTTGCTGCTGGAGAAGGCGGAAACGGCGGTGGTTCCGTTTACGGCCTTTGGAGTGAAGAACAACACCGGATGGTTCAGGCTTTCCGTCGGGGCAGTTTCGATGGAGGAGATTCGCGGTTTGTTTCCGCGGCTGGAGTCGTTGCTGCGGGAAATCGACTAGTGCCGTCGCGCCATCAGTCACCCGTAACCGGCAACCCGAAACTGGCAACCCGTGACCGGAGCCGTAACCCGCAAGCCGTAACCGGTATACGGTTCGGGCCCCGGTAACGGGTAGCCGGTCAACGGTCCCCGGTCACGGTCTCCCGTCACGCCGAACCTTCCACCGGTTCCTGGGCACGCCCGGCCTGAAACAATCCCGGCTCCAACCTCGTTGGGTCTCCATGTTCTTCAACCCTGCCGAGCTCGTCCTCATGATCGTTCTCGTCGTGGTCACGGGGTATGTCGCGAAGAATCTCATGATCTCGTGGCACCGGCTGCAAAACGACGAGCGGCCGAAGTCGGATCGACTCGGGATGATCGAAGAGCGACTCCGAAAGATCGAAACTGCGACGTCGAGCCTTCTCGTCGACGTCAGCGGGCTGCGGGAAAAGCAGCGGTTCATGAGCCAGCTTCAGACTCGCCCCCGGGAGGCGCCGCCAGCTACACCCGCCAGTGACAGCGACATCTCCCCGATGGTCACTCAGAACATCCCCATTGTCTCCCGTTTCGGCTCACCGCGGCAATAGCCTGCGGTCGCAGGCTTCAGGGCTCGCCGAGAACGTCGATCGCGAAGGGGGCCCGTCGTTCGCACAAGCAATCAGGACAGATCAGGCGCCTTGTCGGTCGCCACCTCCTCGCGTGTCTCGGGCGCCCGGGGGTTGTGCGGCACCCCATCGGGCGGAGCGTCGTCAGTATCGGGATCGTCGGCTTTGGCTGCGCGCTTCACCAGCGTGAGAATGGTGTAGACCGCCACTGCTTCACTATCCTGGTTCGTCACCTCGACATCCCATGCGACGACACCCTGCGGCACGGTTCCCGGCGGCGTGTCCTTCGCCGTTTTCTGTTTGCAGGTCAAGCGTGCTCTGATCGTGTCTCCCACATACACCGGTTTGACGAAGCGCAGATTGTCGAGTCCATAGTTGGCCATCACAGGGCCCGGCGCGGGATCCACGAAGAGGCCGGCAGCGGCGGAGAGAACGAAGTAACCGTGCGCAACGCGCTTCTCGAACATCGACTCCTTTGCGGCAATGTCGTCCATGTGCGCGTAGAAGAAGTCGCCGCTGATGCCGGCGAAGTTCACCACGTCAGCTTCGGTTACGGTACGGCGATGTGTGATCAGCGTCTCACCGATGTCCAGCTCGTCGAAATACTTCCTGAACGGGTGGACGCGGTCGGAGGGCTGCGCCGCCCCCTTGACCCATTCGTTCGACACACGAGTGATCATCGTCGGCGAGCCCTGAAGCGCGGTACGCTGCATGTAGTGCAGCGCGCTTCGTGATCCGCCGAGCTCTTCGCCTCCGCCCGCGCGGCCGGGACCCCCATGCACGAGGCCCGGTAACGGCGAGCCGTGACCGGTCGATGATTTCGCACTCGTGCGATCGATCACCATGATCCGCCCATGGTGAGAAGCGGTGCCAAGGACCACCTCCCGCGCCACATCGTCGCTCGAGGTGAACAGCGAACCGACCAGGCTGCCGCGACCGAGTTTCGCGAGCTCAATCGCTTCGTCGATCGAGCTATAAGGCATCACCGTGTTCACCGGGCCGAAGGCCTCGATCTGGTGCGGCTCATCGGCGTCGAGCGGTGAATCGCAGAAGAGAAGTGTCGGCGGGAAGAATGCGCCGCGCTGCTTGTCACCCGAAGCGATCTCGAAGTTGTCGGGGCCACCGTAGACGAGCTCCGCACTTCGCCTGATCGACTCGACGTTGTCACCGACATCCCTGACCTGCGATTTGCCGACGAGCGGGCCCATCCTCACGCCATCGGTGCTCGGGTCGCCGACTTTCACTCCGCTGAGCCGTTTGGAGATCGCCTTGATGACATCGTCCACCATTCTCTCCGGCACTATCGTGCGCCTGATGGCGGTGCATTTCTGGCCTGCCTTGGACGTCATCTCCCGAACGACTTCCTTTACAAAGAGGTCAAACTCGTCAGTGCCGGGAGCGGACTCCGGCCCGAGCATCGAGAAATTGAGGGAGTCCGCCTCCTGATTGAATCGGGTTGAATTCTCGACGATCGCGCGGCCCGCCTTCAGCTTCCTTCCGGTAGTCGCTGAGCCGGTGAAGGTGACGACATCCTGGCCGGTTACGTGATCGAGGAGATCGCCCGTCCCGCCACAGATCAACTGGAGTGCTCCTTCGGGAATGATCTTCGATTCGATCATCGCTCTCACCATTCCCTCGGTGAGATACGACGTGACCGTTGCCGGCTTGACTATCGCCGGCATTCCGCCCAGGAAGGTAGGGGCGAGCTTTTCGAGCATTCCCCAGCAGGGAAAGTTGAACGCGTTGATGTGGACGGCCGTGCCTTCCAGCGGGACGCAGATGTGTCGTCCGACGAAGGTGTTGTCCTTCGACAGCGGCTCGACATTTCCCTCCATGAAGAACCGTTCGTTCGGGAACTCGCGGCGGCCGCGGCTGGAATACGCGAAGAAGGTTCCGATTCCGCCCTCGATATCGACCCATGAGTCGGTCTTCGTCGCGCCGGTGGCCTGCGAAAGTAGATAGAACTCGTCCTTTCGCTCCATCAGGTACTTCGCCATCTCCTTCAGCATGCGCGCACGTTCGTGGAACGTCATTCCGCGCATTGCCGGGCCACCCTTGTTGCGGGCGTAATCGAGCATGCCGCTGAAGTCGAGGCCTTCGCTCGTCGCCTCGCCGATCTTTTCGCCGGTCACGGCGTGGATCAGATCCGTGGGCTCACCGGTTCCTTCGATCCACTCGCCCTGCGCGTAGCTTTTCAATCTCTCCATCATTGGTCCCTGTCGCCGGCCGTGCCGGAAATTTGCCGCCATGTTTTGTAGCTCATGCGTTGTAGCGCTCTGTCGGCGGGTACTTCCCGCAGCGGTTCGCACGGTTTCAAAGTCGCGCGAAGGCGCTCGGGAAGCGACTGATAGAGTCTCGTCCCCTCGGTTTTCCAAGCGATCATCTCGTCGCTAACGTCCTTCACGATCTTCGCCGGGTTGCCGACCACCACCTTTCGATCCGGTATCTGCATCTCTGCCGGAACGAAGCAGAGAGCTCCAACGATGCACTCGGCACCGACTACCGCATTGTCCATTACTACCGCGTTCATTCCAATCAGCGAATTGCGGCCGATGGTTGCGCCATGCACCACTGCGCCATGTCCGATGTGCGCGCCTTCCTCGAGAACGACAGTCACTCCAGGGAACATGTGGATGGTGCAGTTCTCCTGAACGTTGCACCCATCGGCGATCACGATGCCGCCCCAGTCGCCTCTGATCGCAGCGCCCGGCCCGATGTAGACGTCACGGCCGATCGTGACGTTGCCGGTGACGGTCGCATTCGGATGAACGAATGCCGATTCGTGAATCACAGGTCGGAAGCCATCGAACTCGAAAACATTATTCATTCTTGTGCCCGGCTCGGGGAGCAGACAACAATGCTTGTCAAACTCGCTCGATGATCGTCGCCATGCCCTGACCAACCCCGATGCACATCGTGCAGAGTGCGTAACGGCCCCCGGTTTCTCTCAGCTCATGGGCCGCCGTGAGAATCAATCGGGCACCCGACATGCCAAGAGGATGCCCGAGCGCGATCGCGCCGCCGTTGGGGTTCACTCGCGCGTCGTCATCGGCAAGTCCAAGCTCGCGAAGGCACGCCAGCGATTGCGCCGCAAACGCTTCGTTGAGCTCTATCACCGACATGTCGTCGAGCGTAAGCCCCGCGTTCTTCAACGCCAGTCTGGAAGCCGGCACGGGCCCCATGCCCATTATCCGCGGCTCAACACCAGCCGCAGCAGCGCCGACGACACGTGCGATCGGATTCAGTCGTCCGCGTTCCACCGCCGTCTCGGACGCCACCAGCAGCGCACACGAACCGTCGTTGATGCCCGATGAGTTACCAGCGGTCACGGAGCCTTTGCCATCGGTCCGAAATGCCGGCTTCAGCTTCGCAAGGATGTCCAGCGTCGTGTCCGGCCGCAGAAACTCATCCTCGGAGAAAAGCGTCGGATCCTTGCCCCTCTTCTCCGCTAGTATAGTGACAGGGGCGATCTCCCGTTCGAAGCGGCCACGGGATCGCGCGGTTGCCGCTCTCGATTGCGAGCGGCATGCAAAGAGATCCTGGTCCGCCCGGCTGATCGCGAACTGCTCCGCCACATTCTCGGCCGTCTGCCCCATCGAATCCACACCGTACATCTCGCGCATCTTCGGGTTCACGAACCGCCAGCCGATGCTCGTGTCGAACATCTCCAGATTGCGAGCGAACGGCTGAGTGGCCTTCGACGTCACGTAGGGCGCGCGGGTCATGTGCTCCACACCGCCCGCGATGAAGATGTCACCTTCCCCGACGCGCGCGGCGCGAGCGGCGTTCACGACCGCATTCATTCCCGAGGCGCACAGCCGGTTTACCGTTTCGCCGGGAACCGTCGGCGGAAGGCCGGCGAGAAGCAGCGCCATGCGCGCGACGTTCCGGTTGTCCTCGCCCGCCTGATTGGCGCATCCCATGACGACGTCGGACACCGCCTCGCCCGCAACATCGGGATTGCGGGCCAGGAGCGCCGAGATGGAGTGAGCCGCAAGATCATCGGCCCGAACCGGCGACAATGCGCCGGCGAAGCTGCCGATGGGCGTGCGCACTCCGTCTATGATGTATGCGTTGGGCATCGGTTTCTGAACGTTGGAACAGAGTGGCCGCCGAGACCGTATTGCCGGCAGCAGGCAGATCCGGAATCTAACAGATCGGCAATCGCGTTTTCCGTGCGATCACCGGTCGAACTCCGGTCACGAACTACCCGGCAGTGGCAGGTTCGTGCATCTTCCCACCAGTCACGAGTGACAGCGGAGCGATACACATGAGCACACCCTATTTCGCGGACACCGAACGCGCGGCCATCTATGATGCAGGCCGGAAATCGACGGCGGTCGCCTACCTTCTCTGGCTATTCGGCGGACTGCTGGGACTTCATCGCTTCTACGTCGGCAAGATATTCACCGGCCTGTTGCTGGCGGCGATGACGCTGTTCTCCTTTGTGCTGATGTTCGTGCTCGTGGGATTTTTCACTCTCGTCGTGCCCGCGCTGTGGGCGCTGCTCGACGCCCTGCTGATCCCGGGATGGGTCCGTCGCTACAACGAAAGACTCGCCGGGCGCGCTGCCGGCTACTGACAGCCGCATGCACCTCCCGCCAACGGAGAAACCGTGTCCGATCGACTGATTGAGGTGGGAAAAGAGGGGGGCGTGATGACGATCACGCTCAACCGGCCCGACGTTCTCAACAGCTTCAATCTGGAGATGGCGCATCAGCTGCGTGCCGCGCTCGATGCAGCGCGCCCCGCGGATGACGTTCGCGCGGTGTTGCTGACAGGGTCGGGCAGGGCATTCTGCGCCGGACAGGACCTCACGGACGTTCCGCCGCCGGCGGCCGGTGGTCTGGACCTTGGCGCCGTCGTGCGGCAGACATGGAATCCGATCGTCATGGCAATCCGCAAGCTCGAGCTGCCCGTTGTCTGCGCAGTCAACGGTGTGGCCGCCGGTGCGGGGGCGAACCTGGCGCTGGCGTGTGACATTGTCATCGCATCGGACGGCGCCTCGTTCATCCAGTCATTCACGAAGATCGGCCTGCTGCCCGATACGGGGGGGACATTCTTCCTGCCCCGCGCAATGGGACTTCCGATGGCGACCGCTCTCTTGATGCTTGGTGAAAAGATCACCGCGGAGCGTGCGCTCGAGCTCGGCATGATCTATCGTGTCGTCCCCACGGATTCTCTCCGATCCGAAGCGATGAACCTCGCGGTGCAGCTGGCTGGAATGCCAACGCGCGCACTCGGCCTCACCAAGCGCGCGCTGAACGCCTCGATGTCGAATAGTCTCGAAGAGCAGCTGGCGCTCGAGGCGGAGCTGCAGCGAGACGCCGGCCGTACTCTCGATTTCACGGAGGGTGTCAGCGCGTTTCAGGAGAAGCGAAAGCCGGTATTCACGGGCGCCTGATAGTGACTGCGCCGGATGCGGGCATGAAGGTTGGCGTGGTGGGTGCTGGCGCGATGGGAAGTGGCATCGCGCAGGTCGCGGCGACATTTGGACACACAGTTGTGCTGACTGACGCAATGCCCGGAGCAGTGGATCGCGCCATCGCGACGATCGATGCGAATCTTGCGAGGAGTGTCGATAAGAAGAGACTGAACAACGAGCAGGCCGCGTCGATTCGAGCGCGCATCGCTGGTTCTGCCACTCAACAGGCGAGCGACAGGCTCGACGATTTTCGTGACTGCGGATTGGTGATAGAGGCAGTGGTCGAGAGCCTCGAGGTGAAGCGCGAGCTGTTCACCAGGCTGGAATCGGTGATCTCCGACGACGCGGTGCTGGGTACGAACACGTCGTCGCTTTCCATCACCGCCATTGCGCGCCCCTGCCGGCATCCCGAGCGAGTCGTCGGCATTCACTTCTTCAATCCCCCGACAGTTCTCCCCCTTGTCGAGATCATTCCGGGCCTGGCCACCAGCAACGGCGTGACCGAGCGCACACGATCACTCGTGGATGCGTGGGAGAAGACGACCGTCGTCGCCGCCGATACGCCCGGCTTCATCGTGAATCGCATTGCACGGCCGTTCTATGGAGAAGCTCTTCGCATCTACGAGGAGGGCATCGCGGACATGCCGACGATCGACTGGGCAATGCGCGAGCTCGGCGGCTTCCGAATGGGCCCGTTTGAGCTGATGGATTTCATCGGTATCGACATCAACCTAGCGGCGACGCGCTCCGTTTACGAAGCGACGTTTCACGATCCGAGATTCAAACCGTTTCTCACGCAGCAGCGCCTGTTCGACGCCGGCTTTCTCGGAAAAAAGTCGGGACGCGGATACTATGACTACAGCCCGGGAGCCATCGCCCCCGAACCAGATCGCAACCGGGAGCTCGGAGACCTGGTTTTCCGTCGCATACTGTCGATGCTCATCAATCAGGCGGCCGACGCACTCTACTATCGCGTAGCCACGGCGCGTGACATCGACAAGGCAATGACGCTCGGCGTCAACTACCCGAAGGGTCTGCTTGAGTGGGCCGACGAGATCGGCATCCCCGAGACGGTGAAATGGCTTGGCGCGCTCCACGACTTCTACGGCGAAGAACGCTACCGCCCTAGCCCGCTGCTGAAGACCATGGCCGCTGACGGATTCACCTTCTTCGGAAAGTGACACAGAGTAGCTTTACTGCTCGTCCCTGATCAACCCACCAGCCCGAGTGAATGACCGGCACGCTCGCTTCCCAACCGCAGTCGATTGCGACTGAAGTGAATCCCCGCTTCGACTGGGAGCGGATCGCCTACCTGACGCTGGCTTCGCGCGGCCTCGATTATGTCGAGGAGACGCGCCTGCTGCCCGAGAAAAAGGTCGTCTATCAATTCTCGGCGCGCGGCCACGAGATGGCGGAGATAATCCTCGGCACACTGCTGACCGGGCAGCATGATGGTGCGGGCGCCTATTACCGGTCGCGACCGCTGCTGCTGACACTTGGCCTCACGCTCGAGGATGCGCTCGCCGGCCCGCTGCGGAAATCAGGGGGATTCAGCGACGGCCGCGACATCGGAGTCGTGTGCAATCTCCCGAACCGCGACGGCGCAGTCGTGCTGCCGATGTCGGGCGATGTGGGATCGCAATACACGCCATCCGTGGGATGGGCGCAGGCGATTACGTATCACCGCGACGTAATCGGCGACCGCTCGTGGGATCGCGCGATTGCCGTCGTGCTCGGCGGTGAAGCTTCGGCCGCCACGAATGGATTCTGGTCTGCGCTGACGATTGCTACGACGCTGTCGCTGCCGATTCTTTTCTACATCGAGGACAACGGTTACGGGATCTCGGTGCCGAGCGAGTTACAGACTCCCGGCGGCAATATCGCAGCGAATCTGGCTTCATTCCGCAATCTCTACATTCGAGAAGGCGATGGATCGGATCCGGCTGAGTCGGCCGCGCTATTCGAGGAAGTCGTCGCGTACGTGCGTGACGGAAAGGGCCCTGCGTTTCTTCGCCTCAACGTTCCGCGTCTTTGCGGACACTCCGGGCAGGACACGCAGGCGTACAAATCGGGGGACTGCATCGCCGACGAGAAATCGCGCGATCCGCTGCCCAAGCTGCGCCGCTATCTCGTTCCCGCGGTGATGTCGGACACGGAGTGGGACCAGCTCGAAGCCAAGGCCCAGCGCGATGTCGAAGCCGCACTCGCGGGCGCGCTCGGTCGTCCGGAGCCCGATCCTGCGAAAATAATGCGCTATCGGTTTGCGGAAACCTCCGATGATGGCGCTCTGGATGTGCAGCTCGTGGGAGGCCTGGCGCCGAGCGGGCACCGGTTTCCAGCAGCGTCGGAGTCTCCCTCGCCCGAGCCGCAGCGAACAAACATGCTGACCGCGATAAGGCGGACCCTCGAGTACGAGCTGCGCACGAATCCAAAGCTCCTGATCTTTGGCGAGGACATCGGGCCCAAGGGCGGAGTGCACGCGGCAACAATGGGCCTTCAGGATGCGTTCGGCGACAAGCGCGTATTCGACACGAGTCTGTCGGAGGAGGGAATCATCGGGCGCGCGGTCGGGATGGCGATTGCCGGCCTGATGCCCGTCGCCGAGATACAGTTTCGAAAGTACGCCGATCCCGCGACAGAACAGTTGAACAACTGCGGCACGATTCGCTGGCGCACCGCCAACAGATTCGCTGCACCGATCGTCGTGCGGATGCCGGGTGGATTCGCCAAGGTGGGTGATCCGTGGCACAGTGTATCGGGTGAAGTGGTGTGGGCGCACGCTATCGGATGGCAGATGTGCTTTCCCTCCAACGCGGAGGACGCTGTCGGGCTGCTGCGGTCCGCTTTACGCAGCAACAATCCCACGATCTTCTTCGAGCACCGTCATCTGCTCGATGGTCCCTGGGCGCGTCGACCCTATCCCGGTGACGAGTACATCGTCCCGCTCGGAAAAGCGCGCATCACGATGAAAGGCGACGTGCTCACGGTCGTCACCTGGGGTGCGATGGTGGAACGGTGCGAAGCCGCGGCAAGGAAAGTCGGTGAGTCGATCGAGGTGATCGATCTCAGAACAATATCCCCCTGGGACAGCGAAGCAGTTCTTGCTTCGGTTCGACGAACGCGCCGCTGCCTCATTGTGCATGAGGACAGTCTCACCGCGGGATTCGGTGCGGAGGTCGCGGCAGTCGTCGCGCAGGAGGCGTTCTTCGACCTCGACGCTCCGATTCAGCGGCTGGCGATCCCCGACGTGCCGGTACCGCACAACTTCGGCCTGATGGACGCGGTTGTGCCGGGTGTGGAATCCATCGCCGCAAAGATGTCCGCCGTTCTCGAAGCATAAGGGATCCCATATATATGTCGAGCATGGTGGACGTCGCAGTTCCCGTGGGTCAGGCCGAAGGAACCGAGTCAATTGTGTCGACCTGGTTCAAGAGCGTCGGGGATGACGTCTCGGAGAATGAGCCGCTGCTGGAGATAAGCACCGACAAGGTCAACATGGAGGTCGCGGCGCCGGCCTCGGGGCGACTCGCCGAAATTCTAAGAAAGGATGGCGAGCAGGTGGAACCCGGAGATCTTCTTGGCCGGATCGAAACCGGGGGCACACCGAGCGAAATGACTGTCGCCAGCGACGCGGCCGCGTCACCGGTGAGCTCAATTCAGGCCGACGGTACTGCCAAGGTGCGCTCGGCTGTTGGCGGAGGCACGAGTGAGCTGAGCCCTGCCGTGCGACGGCTCCTCAAGGAGCACGATCTCGATGCTTCGGAGATAACAGGTACCGGCAAGGGTGGAAGGATCACTCACCAGGACGTTCTCGACTTTGTCGCGCGTGGGGTGGCGAGCGACGCCGGCACCGCGGGCGCGATTGCGTACGATTCCGTGGACGCGTCGAGCCCGGGGAGCAGACTCACGCGGACATCGATTCCGGGGCGTCTCGTGCCGCACACTCAGATGCGGCGCAGCATCGCTCAGCACATGGTGCAGAGTGTCGCGACTGCCCCTCACGTCACCACTGTATTCGACGCCGACATGTCGGCGGTGATGAGGCATCGCGAAGCTCACAGGACTGAATTTCAGTCGCGCGGGGCAAAGCTCACGTATACCGCGTACTTCGTCGCTGCGACCGTGGCGGCGCTCCGGGAAGTGCCGGAAGCAAACAGCAGATGGCAGGATGACGGGCTCGCGATCTTCGACGACTTCAACATCGGTATCGCGACTGCGCTGGGGTCAGGCGGCCTGATTGTCCCTGTGATCGGGAAGACTCAGGACCTCGACCTCTTCGGTATCGCGGAGCGCCTTCATGACCTCACCGACCGCGCGCGCGAAGGGAAGCTCGATGCCCGCGACGTGCAGAATGGAACGTTCACGATATCAAATCACGGAGTGAGCGGCAGCATCGTCGCGACGCCGATAGTAATCAACCAGCCACAGTCGGCGATCCTCGGCGTTGGCCGTTTGGAAAGGCGTGTCGTTGTGGAAGGCAGCGGAGAAGCGGAGCGCATCGTGGTGAAGCCGATGTGCTACGCGACGCTCACGATCGATCACCGGTCACTCGACGGATTCCAGGCGAACCGGTTTCTGGCGAAGTGGGTGGAGACCGTCGAGTCGTACTAACGTTCGCGAATCAGTTCCACTGCCCGGGCCCGCAGTCCCGCATCGGCGCTCGATCTAGCAATCTCCGCGACTGCTTTCCACGCGATGTCGTTGTCCACCTCCGACAGCGACTCGAGCGCCTGCATCCGCACATCCTCATTGCCGTCCGCGGCAATGATTGCCTTGAGCATTGTCACCGCCGCGGTCGGGCGCGCCGAAGAGGCATAGGTTTCTATCGCCTTGAGCCGCAGCTCGAGCTGATCCCTGCCGCGTGCGAGCGTCGACAGCTCTGCCAGACCGCGTTCACCCGCAGCTTCGCCCAGCGCCTCTATCGCCGCGAGGCGCAGCTCGATCGACTCTCTGCTACGCGCTATCTGGACGAGCGCCTCGACGGAGCCCTGCTCTTCATGGAAATCCCCCATAGTCTCGAGCGCCTTCTTGCGCACCTCGAGTGACTCGTGCGCCCGCGCCAGCTCGCGAAGCGCTGCCATCGCCTCGCGCGGCGCAGCTGTCTCGCCGAGGCTTTCCGTCGCTTCGAGCTGAACGCGCAGGTCGGATCCGGACTTCGCCAGCTCTGTCAGAATTCCGACTGTTCGCGGGTCATTAACTTCGGCGATCGTTTCTGCGGCCTCGCTTTGCACCGATGGATCCGGATCGCTGCGAATGATCTGCCGAAGAATCTCCAGAGCACGGCTCGGCGGTTCGGCGTGTGCCAGCTCTTCGACCGCCTTTCGACGGATTTCGGACGACGGGTCATTGCGCGCGATGTCGGTGATTGTGGCGAACCCGCGCCCGTCCGGCATGCTACCGATCGCTTCGATCGCATGTATCCGCAGCTCCGACGATCTGCCGCTGCGTGCCATGCGCGTCAGATACTCCAGTGCCCTCGCATCGGCACGGTGGCCAAGCGCCTCGATCGCAACCTTTCGCAGCTCCTCCGACTCGAGTGACTGGCCGAGCGCGATCAGAGTGTCGGACGCGGCGGTGTACTTCATGTGACCGAACGCTTCGATCGCATCGTGCCTCACGCCCTCGTTCCGATCGGTTCGTGCGGCGCGCACAAGAGCGGCAATGCTTCGTGGGTCAGGCTTCTTGCCGAGCCATTCCGCTGCCTCGCGGCGAACACCTTCTGTCTCGGTGCGCGATTGGAGCAGACCGATGAGGAAGGGAACCACCAATCTGGAATCCTGATGCACGCCGGTCGCGGCGACTAGCTCCCGGCGGATCGCTTCGGAGCGCGCGCTCGTCATGTACGACCTGACCCGCTCGATACTCTCGCCATCGCCCGCCGAATCGAGCCAGAGGAGCGGCGCACGATCGAAATGCACTGGCAGCGCGAAGCTGCTGAGGTGTATGCGCTCCACTCGCGAAGGATTGCCCCGGTCGACGAGCATGAAGATCGCGGTCGACCTCGGCGCGTGATTGCCGACCAGGGGAGCGAGAGCCGCGCCGGCGAAACGGAAATCGCTGAGCGGACCGTCACCGAGCTGCATGCGGCCGGAGAAAGTGCTTTCGCCAATTCGCACCGGGACGTTGGCGTCGAAGTAGTAGCGCGCGCTTTCGTCGCTCGGGGCCGCAACCACATATCCAATCCAATAGCTTCGCGATGGAAGATTTCGGCCCTGCTGTTCCGCCCAGCGCCAGCGTTCGGCGAGGGACCCACCTGCCGGCGCGCGCAAGACTCTCTCCGGCGCCGCGCGCGAGGCATCAGGCCACCCATCGTCGCGCTTCCGGGAGATGGTGTCGGAAGCGATCGATCGGGGCGGCGACACGCTCGCTTCGCGAACGAATGCAGTGCGGACGGTCCCGCCGACTGCCTGCGTCGCGGTCAAAAGGGCCGCGGCGATCGTTATCAGTCCGGCGATCCAGCGCGGACCGAGGTCCGAATGATTCGATTCGCGCACCAGCAGGCGTCGCGCCCGCTTGACGAGCGAGCCACCAGTTGCCGCGGCCGCGAAAACGAGCCCGTCGGTTCGCGATTCCTCGAGTGCGAGCAGTGTTGCCATGTAGGCGGCGGGGTCGCCACCGCAGGCGGCAACCGCGATGTCGTCGCAACAGTTCTCCCGTTCGTCGCGCACGCGCTCGGACAGCCAGCGTGCCGCCGGATGATAGAAGAGAAGTGTCTCGACCACGGTCTGGGCGAGATTGGCGAGATAGTCGTACCGCCGGATGTGAGCGATCTCGTGAGCCAGCAGCATCTCGAGCTGCCAGGGCGTCAGGCCGGTGATGAGACTCGCGGGGACGACGACGATCGGTTGCAGGGCACCGACTACCATCGGGACATCGATGCTCGTGCTCTGTAAAACGTGAACGAGTCGGTCGACGCCCAGCGTTCTCGACACACGCCGCACAGCGAGAACAACGCGCTCCTCGGCCCGCGAGGTCGAGTGAGTAGTCAGCCGGCGCGTACGGGTAATTCCGCCTATGAGACGCACCGACAGAACGAGCAGCCCAAGCAGCCAGGCCGCGACCATCCAGGGCAACGCCAGCGGTATATACCGGTTCGCGATGGCTCTCACCCCGGCAGCGAACGCAGAGAGAGACTCGACGCCCACAGGGCGCGGTGTTGTTTCGGCGGCCCGTTTGGCACCGTCGGTGGTAACGGTTGCCGATGGGGTTGCAGATGCAGATGCAGCCGGCGCCGACAGGCCGGGCGAGAGCTGACCGGAACGTCCTCGCTCAGCGTCCGCCAACGTCTCCGAGCCGGTAGTTCCGGTCGAGATCGCGGTCGAACTGAATGATCGGGAGACGGCAGACGTCGTACGGAATGCAGTAACGACAGGCAACGCGAGCATCAAGCCGAGCCCGGCCATCCCCACGGCGTAGCGGAGTGTCGGCGGTGCATGGCGCATCATCGCAAACAATCCCGCCACCACAAAAGCGACGAGCGCGACCTGCCACAGTGAATGCGTCAGCGCCCATCCGATCAGTTGCATCGTCATGCGTCACCTTGCTTGTGCTCGTCAAGCAGCTGGCGAATCTGCTTCAGCTCGCCGGGAGTCGCTCTTTTCGAGGAAAGGGCCTGAAGTACGAGTCCAGCCGCGGACCCACCGAAGGCTCGTTCAACCAGGTCGGATACCAGCCGACGTTTGACAGACGCCTCCGGCACTCCTGCCGCGTAGACATGCGACCGCTCGGTTTCGTCGCGCACGACGAGTCCTTTCTCCGCCATGACCTGGAGTGTTTTGAGGACCGTGGTGTACCCGATGTCCCGTTCACGCCTCAGCGCGGGGTGAATCTGTCTCACTGTCTGCGGACCCTTCTTCCACAGAACGTGCAGAATCTCGAGCTCGGCGTTGGTAGGAATCGGTGCGGTTCGCGGCATGGGTCTCGGTTAAACAGTCGAGACTCAATATACGAGAAGCCTCGTACTTGGCAAGTACGAACCTTGTCGTACTACACGGATCAAAAGCTTTTGAAGTAGTCGAAAGGCTGATGGCAACCGTTACAGAAATGGATCGCCTTGCACGCGGTAGAGCCGAACTCGCTTCGCTCCGAGGTGTTGGCCGATCCGCAAAACGGGCACGCGATCGTCGGCCTTGCCCGGCGCAGGCTCACCAGCTCAGCGATCCCGCCGTCCCGATCGGTCACCAGGTGCGGCGGAGCGATTCCGTATTCCTCGAGCTTCCGCTTTGTGGTGTCGCTGATCCAGTCGGTCGTCCACGGCGGCGAATAGATCGTGCGCACTTTCGCCCCGGGAAATCCATGTAAATCGAGCGTCGATACGATGTCCCGCTCGATGACCTGCATGGCCGGACATCCCGAGTAGGTGGGAGTTACATCGACGACAATTCCGGCGTCACCAATGTCGACGTCACGCACGATGCCCAGCTCGACGACGTCTATCATCGGCAGCTCGGGATCCATCACTTTCGCGAGGATCTCCAGGATCGACTCTTTGGACGGGTGGGCCTTCATCACCATTCGGCTCCGGGATGCGAGCGCGCAACTATCTGCATCTCCGCCAGCATGTGGCCGAGGAACTCTGTGTGCCGGCCTTTGCGGCCGCCGCCGACCATGTATTTGTCGGCGGGCATCGTCAGTGTCGCGCGCGTCACGACATCCCGCACCACCAATTCCCATTGTGGCTTGATTGCCAGCAAGTCCGGCCCGATTCCGCGGGCCGTCATTTCCATATCCACTTCATCCGGTACGAAAATCTCTCCGGCAAACCGCCAGAGATCGTCGAGTGCATTTTGTGAGCGGACGTGACTTTCCTCCGTGCCATCTCCCAGTCGCGCCACCCATTCGCTACTGTGGCGCACGTGGTACCGAACTTCCTTGAACCCCTTCGCCGCAATCCCGGCGAGCTCGGAATGCGAGCTGGAGCGCAGCCTGTCGAGCAGGTGATAGCTGTACACGTCGAACAGGAACTGTCGCATGATCGTGTACGCGTAGTCGCCATTGGGAAGCTCGGCCAGCTGCAGATTCCGGTACTCGATGCCGTCGCGGAAATAGGCGAGAGCATCCTCGTTGCGGCCTTTTCCCTCCGTTTCGCCAGCGAGCTTGAGCAGCAGCGTCGCCTGTCCGACGAGATCGAGAGAGATGTTCGCGAGTGCGATGTCCTCTTCGAGAATGGGCCCATGACCGCACCACTCCGACAGCCGGTGACCGAGCACCAGACGATCGTCGCCGAGTCTCAGGAGATACTCGAAGAGCGCGCTTCGCTCGTCCACGCTCAGAAGCCCTTGAGGCCGCGCGGAATCTTGTAGAACTGCGGGTGGCGGTAGACCTTGTCCGCTCCCGGATCGAACAATGGTCCCGCGTCCTCGCTTTGTGAGGCCGTGATCTCGATCGAGGGTACCACCCAGAGGCTCACCACTCCGCCGCGCCGCGCATACACATCCCGCGCATTCTGAAGCGCCATCTCCGGGTCAGCGGCGTGGACGCTGCCAGCGTGCTCGTGCGGCTCACCACCGGTCTTCTGCGTGAAAACTTCCCACAGGGGCCACTGACTTTCACCCTGTGCCGCGGCGCCGTTGCCTGCCGTGCCGGGCAGGTCTATCGGGGGGGCCTGGCCCGTGGCGTCCCGCGCCTCAGCCATGGTCGATCAGGCCGCTGTCGGCTGAGACCGGCGTTCGTGCTTTGCCGCGTATGCTTCCGCCGCTTCCCGCACCCACCGGCCGTTCTCGTGCGCATCGCGTCGCGCCTGAATGCGCTCGCGGTTGCAGGGTCCGTTGCCCTTCACGACCGCCCAGAACTCTTCCCAGTCGATCTGCCCGAAGTCGTAGTGCTGAGTATCGGGATTGTATTTGAGGTTCGGGTCGGGCAGGGTGAGTCCAACCGCGTCAGCCTGGGGAACCGTGAGATCGATGAAGCGCTGGCGAAGCTCGTCGTTGGTCTTTCGCTTCACTCTCCATCGCATCAGCTCGGCCGTATTGGGCGAGTCCGTGTCGCTTGGGCCGAGCATCATCAACGAGGGCCACCACCATCTGTTGATGGCGTCCTGCGCCATCGCCTTCTGCTCCGGCGTCCCGCGCGCGAGAGTGGCGATGATCTCGTAGCCCTGCTTCTTGTGGAAATTTTCTTCCTTGCAGATGCGGATCATCGCCCGCGCGTACGGCCCGTACGAGGCCTTCGCGAGTACCGTCTGGTTCACGATCGCGGCACCGTCAACGAACCAGCCGATCACACCGATATCTGCCCACGTGAGTGTCGGGTAGTTGAAGATGCTGGAGTATTTCGCCTTGCCGGAGAGAAGCTGGTCGACGAGCTCCGAGCGGTCGACGCCGAGTGTTTCCGCACCGCAATAGATATAGAGTCCATGGCCGGCTTCGTCCTGGACCTTCGCTATCAGCGTCATCTTCCGGCTGAGGCTTGGCGCCCTCGTGATCCAGTTTCCTTCGGGCAGCATGCCGACGATCTCGGAATGTGCGTGCTGCGACATCATGCGTATCAGCTGAGTGCGGTAGCGATCGGGCATCCAGTCCTTCGGCTCGATCGTCTCGCCGGCGGCGATGCGCGCCTCGAACGCGGCATTGAGTTCTTCTTCAGTCATGTCAACCCTATCCTCCGTCAACGGGCCAGCAACGAACGATGCCCTTCGCGGACTCCGGACTCGTGATCCGAGCGATCAATCCCCTCTGCCGCTCGGCAGTTCCTCCGCGCCCTCGCCGTGCCTGAAACGTATCCGGCACCTGTCAGTAAATTTAGCCGACCTCCGCCTGCAGGTGTAAACTTCCGCTGGATAAGGAGTTCCGTCTTACGATGACACTCGTCCCGAACTCGTGAATTCAATCCAGTGACAGCTTCCGGCAGTACGACAACAGAGGGCGGGAGCGTCCGGTCAGAAACGGCTGACGGCATCGCGACGATTACGTTTTCGCACCCGAAGAGCAACTCGATGCCGGCCACGCTGCTGGCGGAGCTGGCGCGATCCGTCACCGAAGCCGGTCGCGATGAGAACGCGCGGGTACTGCTGCTGAAAAGCGAGGGCACAGGCGCTTTTTGCGCCGGCGCGTCGTTCGCGGAATTGCAGGCGCTCACGGATGCGGCCGCCGGGAAGCGCTTTTTCTTGGGCTTTGCCAATCTCATACTGGCGATGATCCGCTGCCCCAAGTTCGTGGTCACGCGCGTGCATGGAAAAGCGGTGGGCGGGGGAGTTGGGATCGTTGCCGCTTCGGATTTCGCGATCGCCGTCGATGGCGCCGCGCTGAAGCTGAGCGAGCTCGCCGTTGGGCTCGGGCCCTTCATCATCGGCCCCGCGATCCAGCGAAAGATCGGAGCGGGCGCGTTTGGTGCGATGGCTGTCGACGCCGACTGGCGTGACGCGCGGTGGGGATACAACAGGGGACTGTACGCCGAGCTGCACGCGGATGTCGCGGCGCTCGATGCGGCAGTGGCGAGACGCACGTCGATTTTGAGTGCAAGCAATCCCGAGGCGATGTCGCGGCTCAAGGCGGTTCTCTGGGAGGGGACGGAGAACTGGAGTGATCTCCTCCAATCACGGGCGGAGATGAGTGGAGCGCTCGCGATGTCGGAGTTTACGAGCCGGGCAGTCGGGCGGAACTGACAACTGCAACCGAGAACTACGCAGATCCGAGATGCCAGAAGCGCAGTTCAGGGGTTCGAGGGTACAAACCTTCAGGTCCGCTTATCTCGCACCCCTGAACTATGCCTCCGGGATCTCGGATCTGAGTCGTTCTCAGTTGCAGTTGCCGTTGCAGTTCGGCTATCCCTCCCGATTTGGCAAACCCTCAGCGGCGGTCACCATCGTCGGCACGAACCGAGGCGGCCGTCGATGTCGCGTCGCCTGTTCAAATGCGTATGCGATGCGTATCAAAACCGGCTCGCTCCAGGCGCGACCGATGAACGATACTCCGACCGGCAATCCGCGCGTGAATCCGGGCGGGTACGGTGATGAGTGCGCCGGGGTCACGAGCGCGAAGCGCCATCACCCGATATGGCAGCTCGACAGTCCCCGTTTTTCGAGGTACTGCTGGTGATAGTCCTCGGCAGCGTAAAACGCTGATGCCGGAGTGATTTCGGTGACGATCGGCCGGCGGTACCGCCCGCTTCGCTCTCGTTCCTCCTTCGAAGCTGCGGCGGCTGTTTGCTGCTCGTCATCGTGAACGAAGATCGCCGACCGATACTGCGTGCCGACGTCAGGCCCCTGTCGGTTCAACGTGGTGGGGTCATGGTTCTCCCAGAAAACCGTGAGTAGATCGTCGTATGTGATCCGCTCGGCATCATAGGCAACCTCGACGACTTCAGCATGACCTGTTCGCCCGCTGCAGACATCCCGGTAGGTGGGGTTGTCCAGTGTGCCGCCAAGGTACCCAACGGTGGTGGATATGACGCCGGGAAGCTGCCGGTACGCGGCCTCTACTCCCCAGAAACATCCCGCTCCGAAAGTTGCTTTCTTTTCCATGGTTGTCATCCGTGCCTGCCGTTGCTGCCGGCACGGCCATCCCGTGAGGGCGTCTCGTTCATGTAGCGCGCCAGCAAATTGTGAAAATGATGGGTACCAACCTCGCGCCGCGGTGAGAACCGGCCGCGATTGTAGAGCCGCGACGAAACTCCCCGCTGCACGGACTCCACTACCTCTTCGTCTTCCATTTCAACCTTGTGCAGATCTCCGCCAACGCCCTGCTCCAGCAATGACTGATTCCACACATAGGATATGAAGGATACACGCGTGCGCGCCGGACTGAGGGGAGAGACCACGTTCATCGAGAGGCCCCAAGGGTAGAAGTTGAGCATGATGTTCGGGAACAGCCAGAAATAGAACGCCGCTACCGGCTTTCCATGATCTGGATGGTCGGAGGGAAAGTCGAACACCGGCTCCCCTTGCCGGGCCATTCCCATCTGCAGGGCCGCGTGCGGCGAGAGTTCGGTGTAGTAGGCGCTGTAATCGAGCTTCTCGGCGAGCCCCTGATGAACGTAGGGGATGTGAAACTCCTCGAGGTAGTTATCGCAGTAGAGAGCCCAGTTCGCGCCGATCAGATAGTCGCGCGAAGTCTTCGCATCGCGGCGGAATTCCTCGAGCGGCATCCACCCGACACGGTCGGCCACCGGGGCGATCCACTCATCAAACCCGACTGCGGGGTCGATTCCCGTGAACAGCAGCGGACCCCACCGCTCCAGCGGCAGCTTCGGAAGGCAGTCAGCAGCTGTCGGAAAATTCGCCGTCTCATCGAACTCCGGCATCGAGACGAAGCTGCCGTCGAGAGCGAATCTGCGCCCGTGATAGCGGCAGCGGAGGCCGCGCAGGTGACCCTCTCCCTCTACCACGATCGCTCCCCGGTGCGTGCAGACGTTCGAGAGGCAGCGCACCTTTCTCGAGTCGTCCGATACGAGCACCAGGGGCTCTTCGAGACAGCCTTCGAGGAGCGTGAAAGGCAGCACGTGTCCGGGAGCTTTCACCCGTGCGGAATCGGCGGCGAACTGCCAGCTGCGTGCAAACACCCGCTCTTTCTGAACCGCATACCACGCCGGATCGGAATAGACAGTTGCCGGAAGCGTGGAAGCGACGCGGATGTCACCGTCAACATCTACTTTGAAAGGAAGTTCAGCTGTTCCGGCTTTGGGATCCATGCTCCTTCCAGATGGGGCTGACAGGGGAGAGATTACCCATTGCGCGCGAAACTTCCAGCCCGCGTGGTCGTACGGTGAGCAATAAGGAGGCGTTCATGTTCACGATTATCGCTTTTGTAATTGCTACTATTGCAGCGTTCTTCGGATACAACGCCGCGAAGAGATTCGTGCGCGACCGGCTGCGCTATGTCGATGGCGCGCACAAGGCGACGACGCCGATCATCGCCGGCATCGGTGCCTACATCATCGCCGCTATCGTCGTCGGGTTTCTCCCGATCGTCGGATTCGGAACCGCGATCGCGTTCGCGCTGAGCGTCGCGGCCGGCGCCGCCGCCGGCTCGCGCGATGTCAAGGCGGGTCATTATCCGTCGATTACTTCGGGGGGATGACCCCCGAAGCTCAACTCGCTATTCGTTTTTCGAAGGGGCGAGACGGGCCGAACACCCTCAGCTGCGTACGCCCTGATGGCAGCACCACGTGGTCGAAGGTATCAGAGTTTTTTCCAGTTCATGATCTGACCCACTACGTCGTCGAGACCACACTCGGGCTCGACGGCGCTTTTTTCGGCCTGATTCGCTCCGGCTGGTCAATCCAGGATTTCGAATCTCCGGGCGCTTCGAAGCGCACTCCGCCCGAGGCGATCCTCGCCGAGGTGATGGTCGGTGTGCTGCAGCGCGAGGTGCTGTTGCGGCAAGGGTCAACCGCCGACAGCTACAACCGCGAAGTCTTGGCGTCGCTGCAAGGCCTGGCACAACCGATCCGCCGCGAGGTGAGCCCGGAGGATTTGGCGACCATGCAATCCCGACTCGAGGGATTGCTCGCCAACTGGAAGTCCATCTCGCCGGGCCAGTGGCTGGAGCTCAGGTTTCCACCGGAAGGGTCGCCGCCGGCCAGCTGAGTTTCCGTCCTCCATGCAGAACCTGGGCGGAAGTCTCGGGTGCAAACGGAATCGGGAATTGGCCCATTGTATGCAATCTTGTAAGACCTCAACTCCGCCCCAGTAGGAACGATTGTGAGCCGCAAACGCAGGCTCAATCCGCCGCGTGGGCCAACCCGAGGATTTCGATGTTCACAGCTTCACAGCGCCGCTTTCTGCTTCCGTTTCTTGCCCTCATGTCCGCCGGTTGCCAGGCAAAGGATGAAAGCGCCAACACCCCAGCCATGGATACCGCAATGACACCAGCCCAAGCAGCCATGCCGACCGCAATGGCGGCTCCTGATGCCCAGATGAAGGCAGTTCTGGATGAACTAGCCGCGCTCGGCGGCAAGCCGATCGAAACACTTACCCCCGCCGAGGCCAGGAAGCAGCCCACGCCTACGGATGCGGTTATGGCGTTGCTCAAGAAGCAGGGAAAGCCGACCGCCCCGGACCCCGCAGTGGGTTCGGTCGACCGCTCGATCACGACCTCCGGCGGCTCACTTCCGGTGCGCATTTACACACCGAAGGCCGGCAGCGGCCCGTTCCCTGTGATCGTTTACTACCATGGCGGTGGATGGGTGATCGCCAACAAGCAGGTGTATGACGGTGGAGCTCGCGCGCTGTCGAAGATGGCGAACGCCGTCGTCGTATCGGTGGACTACCGGATGGGACCGGAGCACAAATTCCCCGCTGCGCACGACGATGCCTACGCCACGTACGAGTGGGCGATGAAAAACGCGGCATCGATCAAGGGTGACCCGAAGCGCATCGCGCTCGCTGGCGAAAGCGCCGGCGGCGGCCTGGCCGTAGCCACCGCGATCATGGCTCGCGACAAGCAGGCGCCGATGCCGGTTGCCGTCGTCGCCGTCTACCCTATCGCCGGTACCGACACGACAACGCCATCATACGTCGAGAATGCCACCGCAAAGCCGCTCAATCGAGCGATGATGAGCTGGTTTTTCGAGAACTACCTGAACGGGCCGCAGGATCGGGCCAACCCGCGGGTGAACCTCGTCGCTGCCGATCTCAAGGGACTGCCACCCACTACCATCATCAACGCGCAGATCGATCCGCTGCGCTCGGATGGCGAGATGCTCGCACAAAAGCTTCAAGCCGCGGGCGTTACGGCGACGCAGAAAACCTATGATGCCGTGGCGCACGAGTTCTTCGGAATGGCTGCGGTCGTCGACAAGGCGATGGGTGCCGAGCAGATGGCGGCCGATGCGCTGAAGAGCGCGTTCGGCGGCTGAGAAGGGCAATCACAGCCCACCAGGTGATCGGAGAATCACCGCGCCTTCGGCTGTCTGTCCGGGATGACACTCGGGACACTCGCCTGTCCGCCTGGATAGACAGCCACCCCACCTCTCTCGAGCCGCCAGGAAAGGCAACTCGCGGCGCAGCACCAACTTAGAGCCACAGTTCACCGGGCCGCGACCGACGGTCTCACTCCTGCCTGCACTGGGCCCGACACCATTGACCCACAGGAGTAATCATGATCAGGAAATTCGTTCTTGCTGCAACGGTGGCGGCCGCGCTCGGACTCACAGCGGATTCCGCTGACGCCCAGCGGAGGCAGAGGCGGTTCGAGCCGCCGGCACCGTCGCTATCTTTTTCCCCCTACGGCGGCTACATGATTTTCGGCAGCCTTGCCGAAGGACCACTCGATACCAGGCTGAGCACCGCAGGCGCGCCTGTTTTCGGTGCGCAGGTCAACCTGCCACTTGGCAGCACCCTCTCGATCGTCGGCAATGTCGCGTACTCGGAGCCCGACCTTCGCATTGGCGTCCCGATCCTGGGCGGTATCGACGTTGGAAAGAGCACCGTCTGGCTGTATGACGCGGGCTTTCAGTTTAGCGCTCCAACAGGCATGGGCGATCGATCGATCGTGCCGTTCCTGCAAGTCGGAGCTGGCGCGATGAAATACAATGTGCAGGTTGCCGGAATCAACCGCGATGCGACCAACCTCGCATTCAACGCCGGCGTCGGCGCCGATGTCCCGCTTGGCCGCAACTTCGGCCTTCGCCTCGCTGCGAAGGACTACATCGGCAAGTTCGATTTCGACGAGGCCACGACTATCGACTACGAAGCGAAGACCTCGCATAACTTCGCGCTGAGCGCGGGGCTTAAGCTCGGCTTCTAACGGAGCAGCCGCGGGAACGTTGCTTTACGCTTGCATGAACCCTGTGAGTGAGCAAGGCGCCGCAAGAAGCTCCGGATTGACCTGAATCACTTACCTGCCGCGTTCGAGTCAGCATGATCGGGCGCGGCAGCCGGTTTTCCCACCCGATGTATCCCCGTTATGGGATTCTGCATAACTGGAATACATTGGGAATCGCGTGTGAAGCGGTACATCGGCCTTCATCATCAGCCTCTCCAGGCAATCACGCTCTGGAGCCGGGAGTTCTGGTTCTTTCTATGCGCAAGATGCTCGTCACAGGCTCTTCCGGGCTGATCGGTTCGGAGGTCGTCGCCTATTTTTCCCAAGGCGGCTGGCGAATCCATGGCGTCGACAACAACATGCGCGCCGATTTCTTCGGCCCCGCCGGCGATACCCGCTGGAACCAGAAGAGGCTCGAACATTCGCTGAGCGGCTTTGAACATCACGAGCTGGACATTCGCGACCGCAAGGGCTGCCGGGATCTTCTGTCTTCAATAAAGCCGGATGTCGTCGTGCATACCGCTGCGCAGCCTAGCCACGACCTGGCGGCCTCGCGTCCGTTCGACGACTTCGACGTCAATGCCGCCGGGACTCTGAATCTTCTGGAGGGGTTGCGGCAGGTGCGTCCCGACGGCGTGTTCGTCCACCTGAGTACCAACAAGGTGTACGGAGATGGTCCCAACAACATTCGTCTGCGGGAACTCGAAACGCGCTGGGACTACGCGGATCCGGCGTACGAGAACGGAATTACCGAGTCGTTTTCCATCGATCAGAGCAAACACTCACTGTTCGGTGCTTCCAAGGTTGCCGCCGATGTGTATGTGCAGGAGTACGGACGCTACTTCGGACTCAACACGGTTTGCATGCGCGGAGGGTGTCTCACCGGCCCCAACCATGCGGGCGTCGAGCTGCATGGGTTCCTCAGCTATCTGGTGCGCTGCAATCTCGAAGACAGGACCTACAGGATCTTTGGATACAAGGGCAAGCAGGTGCGCGACAATATCCACTCTCTGGATGTAGCTCGGGCGATTCACTCGTTCATCGAGCACCCGCAGTGTGGGGCCGTGTTCAACATCGGCGGCGGCCGCGCCAACAGCTGCTCCATTCTGGAAGCATTCAAGCTGGTCGAGGGCTTTACCGGAAAGGAGCAGCGATATGAATACCTCGATCGGCATCGAGAAGGCGATCATATCTGCTACATCTCGGATCTGACGAAGATGAAGCGCGAGTTGCCCGGTTGGGACATTTCCGTTTCGCTGCCGCAGATCTTCGAGCAGATCGTTCTCAACTGGGAGGAACGGAACCGGGGCTGACTCGCGCGGTGTGTAGTTGACAGCCCGATGGTCGACACAATGAGACTTTGTATCCTTACCGAGTACTTCGATAACACGGGAAGTACGCCGACCATCCTGTCCAACCTGACGCAGTACCTGAGAGAGACGTATCCTCAGCTGTCCGTCGATGTCATCGCCAGTCGCAACCTGTATCGCGGCGATGCGAGACTGCCTTCTCGTGAAGTTCAGAATGGCATCAATGTCATTCGTCTGAGCACACCGAAGTCGAACCGGCCTTCGACCCTGCTTCGGCTGACTGTCGGAATGATCTTCACGTCAGCGGTCGCTCGGCGCCTTCTCACGCACGGTCGGTACGACCTGGTGTTCGTGGTGACGAACCCGCCGTCCCTGCCGATTGCGGCGCAGTTGTTCGCAAGGATTCGAGGCGTTCCGTTTGTCTATCTGATTCACGATCTATACCCGGATGTCGCGACGGTTCTGGGAGTCCTGTCGCCGACGCATCCAATCGCTCTTTCACTGAAAAAGCTACAGCGTAGCTGGCTGCATTCGGCCGCGAAGGTCGTCGTGCTCGGACGCTGCATGCGCGATCACCTCCGGGAGCATTACGAGCTTCCCGTTGAGCGCATCGAAGTAATTACGAACTGGTGCGATCCCGATGAGGTTGTCCCGAACGCGACCAGTAGGTTCCGCGAACAGAGACAGCTCGACGGAGTAACGGTTCTTTACGCGGGCAATTTCGGACAGTACCAGGATTTCGACGACGTGTTGGACGCGGCCGCGCTGCTTCGCGATGTCGAGCCGCATATCAGCTTCGTGCTGGTGGGCGGCGGTGCGCGCGAGGAACACATCAAGCACCGCGTTTTGTCAGAAGAGCTGCACAACGTGAAGGTGTTTCCGCTCGTCCCCGTAAGTGAGTATCCGGACGTGCTGGCGGCGGCCGACATCGCCCTGGTCGTTCTTGCCAAAGGTGCGGAGGGAGTGGGTGTGCCGGGAAAGTTCTACAATGTGCTTGCGTCCGGACGTCCCACGATCGCGGTAGTGGAAGCGAGCTCGGAGGTAGCGCTCGTGCTGGACGAGGACAATTGCGGCGTTCAGGTCGATCCGGGAAATCCGGATCGGCTGGCGCAGGTGATAAGAGAGCTGGCCGGAGATGCAGAGCGTCGAAAAACGCTGGGGCACAATGCGCGGCAGGCTCTTTTGCAGAAATACACGTTGCAGAGAGTTGGAGATCGATTCTGGAACGTCTTCAGTGATGTCGCGAAACGCTGAGTCGCGATGGTGCCTAGCGCGCGCTCACGGGAGTACACGTCGCATCCGCCGGCGGATCTGGTCGCCCGTACGTCTCCCGGAGCAATCTGGGCGCGCCGCTCCGTGAGATGGTCAGTATGAAGAGATTCGAATGCTCGAAGTCACAGAGGTCACCGATCGTCGGCCCTCCCAGTGCGGCGAGGATCGGCCCTACGGTATTGCTGTGGCCTACCACCAGTACCCGCGAGCCGGGCCGCAGGCGTATCGCTTCGGCGATATCCTTCGCGTGCTTCTCCACCGTCGTTGCGAGCCCGATGACTTCAACCTCGAGGTTTCTGAGCCTTGCCAGCGGCTGCGCCGTCAGGTTGGTGCGCTGGCGGTTGGAGCTGACGATCCTGTCGACGCCCGCTTCCCGCAACCGCGCAGCCAGTGAGTCGGCACGTGCGTAGCCCGCCGATGTTAGCACCGGGTCAGCCGGATTTTCGGCGGCTTTCTCCGCATGACGGACCACGTAGACGATGGTTTCGCCGACCGACGCAGCTGATTGATTTAAGCTGACTGCCGGGGTGCATGCGCCGGCGAAGATGAGCGCGGTACAGGCCAGCACCCGGCACCGCGGAAAAGCTCGAAGGAGTATCATTAGTCCTGAATAAGTCCCACCTCCCTCGTTGGCAAGCGACCGTTGCGGCGCTGGCATATCCCCTGCTTTCCAGAGTTCATCATGAAACGCTCGAGTCGTTGTGTTTCGACAGGCCTTTTCATTTCGATTGTGCTGTGGGGATGTGATGGCGGAAGCCCTTCGACGACCGCCGACGACATTGCCGCCGATTCGGCGCTCGCCGCCGATCTTGCGATCGCCAACCGCGACACGCTGCTCGTCGATTCGATCGGTGAATACCGTCCGGCAGACGCTGCCGAGCGTGCCGCGGAGGCGGAGGCTGCGCCTGTGCCGGCGCCTCGGACTGCGACTCGGCCTGCGCCTGCCCCGGTGGATCCCTGGGCGGGAGTGACAACAGGGCAAAGCTCGACGGGGAGAACGGGCATGGCTCCGGCAACGAGCCGCACGCGTGTCGCGACAAGGCCGGGCGCGCCGCCGGCAGGGGCAGGCGGCGGAAGCTCGTCTGCGGAGGCTCCGGCGCAGGGAGGTGCTCGACCAGGTACTCCGACGCAATCACCGGACAACGTTCAGGAGCGCTCCAGTGGGGCGGGCAACGAGGCCGACGCCGCGCTTCCAGCGCCCGTCGCGACGGGTCCGCGCAAGGCAGGCGCGGCCGCCTGCAACTCTCCTGCGCTCGACGATCAGACGGAGTGCGTTCGCGCATCGCTCGCTTCGGCGGACATGCGTCTCAACCGCATCTACCGCGCGCTGATTACCGAGATGCGGCGGCAGGAGCGATTGCGCCCGGGCCAGCGCGACGCTGCTTCGGTGCAGCGCCTCCGCGTGGCGCAACGCGCGTGGCTGGTGTATCGCGATACGGAGTGCAGGCGGCGTGGACGGGGAAGAGAAGGACGGTTGTGGGCGCGCCCGAGAGTTCGATGCCTTGGTCAGTTTTCAGTTCGCCGTGCGAACGAGCTTGCGGACAATTTCAGCCGGCTGACTGCACCATGAACGAAAAGAGGTGCAGAGGGCTGCGCCACGCAGAGGCTCAGAGGCGCAGAGGCAAAGACTGAGCCGCCCAGCAGGTTGCTGAAAAAGTAGAAAAAAGCGCTGGCGCATGTGAGAGAACTCGAAGAGAACTCTATGTTGGCGACTTCAACACCGAGTGCGCGCGACGGAGGAGCCAAGGCCAACCTGTTGTAGAGGTTCACCGACGCGCTGCACGCGCGTGACCAGAGCACGCTTCTCACGCTCTTTGCACCCGATGCCACCTTGACGGCCGATGGCAGAGGTCGTAGCGCCGCTACGCTGCATCCAATTGTCGACGCGGAGCGGAATCGCCAGATTCGTGCTCGGGTTGCGTAAGTACCTGGAGGACGACACCTCCAGCATCGAACTGGTCGATGTCAACCGCGAGACCGGGCTGTGCGTCCGCGCCGATGGTCGCATCGTTGCCGTCGTGTGACTTCTAACCGATGGCGAACGCATAGCTGGCGGCGTGGCTTCGTTGAAGGTTTTGGGGCCGACAAGCAATTCTGAAGGTCGCTGTTCGCTTCGGTCGCTTTGGTTGCTATTCTTCGCCACGATGAGCGATCCTCACAGCTTCCAGCGTGAGCCACGGGTCACCCAGGTTCAGGGACACCATTTGTTGACTCGGGCCTACCTCATACACGCAGACGGAAGGTGGAGGATGAGAGCTAGCGCGGTTCTACTAATCGTGATGGTGCCGCTGTCACTTCAGGCTCAGACACGTCCACGAGCACGGGATCTGGGCGTCGTCCTCGAGGGCACGCCCGGAGCGTACAATGCGATCACCGACGTCGTCGGGGTGGAGGTCGGGCATACGACACTGATATCTGGTGAGGGAAGGCTGACCGTCGGTCGGGGCCCGGTTCGTACTGGAGTTACCGTGATCCTTCCGCGTGGCAAGACCAGTTCGGAGCCAGTTTTCGGCGCCTGGTTCACGCTCAATGGAAACGGTGAGATGACTGGGACCACCTGGCTTCAGGAAGGTGGATTCGTTGAGGATCCGATTGCAATCACAAATACTCACAGCGTCGGCGTAGTTCGAGACGCGATTCTTCGGTGGAAGGTAGGCCGTGCCGGCCTGCAGCCTTGGGGATTGCCGATAGTTGCCGAGACATATGATGGCAACCTGAGCGACATCAATGGATTTCATGTCAAATCGGAGCACGTGGTCGCCGCACTCAATAATGCTGCTGGAGGTCGAGTGCCGGAGGGCAACGTCGGTGGTGGCACTGGCATGATGTGCCACCAGTTCAAAGGCGGCATCGGCACAGCATCAAGAGTATTGAGCGCCGCGAACGGCGGCTACACAGTGGGTGTGTTGGTTCAATGCAACTATGGACTCAGAGAGGACTTTCGCGTGGCAGGCGTGCCAATTGGAGAGGCGATTACCGACTTAATGCCATGCATCAGCATTGCTGACCCAGCGGTACGGCCAAGGGTACCACGATGCGGTACGACGACGTCTTCCAAGGCGAGCGAAGATGAAATTGGCTCGATCATCGTAATCGTTGCCACCGACGCGCCGCTACTCCCGCATCAATTGAAACGGATCGCGACGCGAGTGTCGCTGGGTATCGGTCGGACTGGAGGATTTGGAGGTAATGGCTCCGGCGACATCTTCCTCGCGTTCTCCACAGCGAACGCAGGCGCGGCGACAAGTACCGGCGTTACATCTGTCCAGATGATACCAAACGACCGGATGAACGCTCTGTTTCGGCAAACCGTATACGCGACCGAAGAAGCGATCGTAAACGCAATGCTGGCGGCGAAGACAATGACAGGCGCAGACGGCTACACCGCACACGCTCTCCCGTCAGCGAGACTGCAAGCTCTCTTTCGCGCGGCACGAGGATTACCTCGACCACCGCTCGCCCCGACCCCGAACACTCGCTGAAGCTGTCAAGCCACCTCGAGTATGACACGGAACGCGTGGTGCTTTCCTGCGTTCGTCGTCGAGTTGAGCGAAGACAGCGACCACGGGTCGGCTGACCTGAGCCTTCGCTGACGGTGAGATGACCGTTGCCAGCGCGACGGCGGCGAGGGCATTGATGGGGATGCGCATGCTACCAAGATGCAATGACCGGGTGAGAATAGTCACAGGCTGAGCAGCGCCCTGCGTCCTCCCGAGCGCGTAATCCACGCGCTGCGGAAGGGTCTCCTTGGCGCCACATTAATGCATGAGCGACCAACTCGCGCGCCTCGCCGCCGCACTCGCCGACCGATATCGCATCGACCGCGAGCTGGGTGCAGGCGGCATGGCCACGGTCTATCTCGCCGAGGATCTGAAGCACAATCGCAAGGTCGCGGTGAAAGTGCTGAAGCCAGAGCTCGCCGTTGCCATCGGCGCCGAGCGTTTTCTCGCGGAGATCAAGACCACGGCAAATCTGCAGCACCCGCACATTCTCGCGCTCCACGATTCGGGCGAAGTGAATGGCACTGTGTTTTACGTGATGCCGTACGTCGAGGGCGAATCACTTCGCGATCGGCTGGACCGGGAGAAACAGCTCCCCATAGACGATGCGCTGCGAATTGCAGGAGAAGTCGCTGACGCACTTCAGTACGCGCACGAGCGCGGTGTTATCCACCGCGACATCAAGCCCGAGAACATTCTTCTTCAGCGCGGACACGCAGTCGTCGCTGACTTCGGGATCGCACTCGCCGCATCGAAGACCGGCGGTACTCGAATGACCGAGACCGGGATGTCTCTCGGAACGCCGACATACATGAGTCCCGAACAGGCGATGGGCGCACGCGAAGTCGACGCGCGTACCGATATCTACTCCCTCGGTTGCGTCTTATACGAAATGCTCGCAGGTGAGCCGCCGTTCGTCGGGCCGACTGCGCAGTCTATTGTAGCGAAGGTGATAACCGAATCGCCAAAGAGCCTGACCGGACAACGCCGTACCGTGCCGCCGCATGTGGATGCGACCGTTCAGACGGCGCTCGAAAAACTCGCGGCCGATCGATTTGCAACGGCCGCAGCATTTGCCGAATCCCTTAGGAATCAGGGCGCATCCGCGCACCGCGCGGCTCATCGATCGGCACACGCGGGTCAGCGCTCGCGCGCTGTCGCATCCAACGCCCTCAAGTGGGCAGGTGCAGCACTAGCCGGCGCAGTGCTAATCGGAGCGGGCGCCTTCCTCTTCGTACCGCGCGAGCCACTTGTAGCCGATGCGTCGACTGACGCCGTACCGGGCGCAGAGCTCCGACATCGTAAACCGGTCGCTCAATGCGTCCTGAATGAACTGAAGTCGCTCTTCCACAGGGACAGTCTCCAACCAGGGCATCGGCAATCCTCGCTCAACGGGGAGTTGCCGTGCAGTTTAGAAGGAGTGTTACCCATGTTGCCGGACAGGTCTGTTACCCATGTACCCGGACTATACCCGCCTGTCGCCGAACACACGTTGAAGGTGAAAAGCGATCTAGAGTCCTATTCTTTTCAAGAGTGCAACAAAATGCTCGTCCGAACCCAGTGGCTGTCCGTCCTCGAAGAGGTGAAACTGGATGGGGTAGTAGTCGCCGATCACGCAGCGAGCAAGGTACCGACAATCCCGACTATCGCCACCAGCCCGGCTCCGGGTACGGCGAATCGCATCCATCGTCCAAACGACACCTGCGCCCCCGCAAGGATCGCCAGAAGCGCACCGCTTGTCGGGATCATCATGTCAACCAGTCCCGCGCCGGTCTGATAGGCGATCACTGCCGCGTCTCTCGAAATCCCGAGCAGGTCCGACAATGGCGCCATCACCGGCATCGTGAGCACTGCCTGCCCGCTCACGGATGGCACCGCAACGTGGAGCAGCGCCTGAAAAGGAATCATCAGGAGTGCCGCTGTCGACCCGGAAGTCTGTGACAACGGAACTGCGAATCCGTGGAGTATCGTGTCGATCACTCGTCCATCGGTCAGCACAACGCTGATCGCTCGCGCCACGCCGATATACAGGCTGGCCGCAAGCATCGTTTCCATTCCCTTGAGAAATGCAGCAGCGCTTCCCGAAAGGCTCAGCCCGGACACGACGCCGATGACAAGTCCCGCAATCAGGAACAGCGCCGACAGCTCGTTGAAACCCCAATCGAACTTCAGCACGCCGAACACGTACGGCGCAAACGGAATTACTGCGATAGCCAGGAGGAGGAAGTCGCGCGAAGTGGCGGGCGCAACAATGACCGACACCTCGGGCTTGACATCGTCGCGCCGCGCCATTGCGAGCGTGTACACGATCCAGACGGTCACTGAAGCGCCAAGCAACGCGAAGCGAAGCGTCCCCTGACTCAGCGCCGGCAGCTCGGCGAAGCGAAGAGCGATGCCGGTCTGAAAGGGATTCGTTGGGCCGAATGCAGATCCGACGACTGCGGCGCCGAGGCTCATCGCAACAGCGGTAACAGCGCCAAAACCGAGCCGGCGGCTCAGCACCACCAGCGTAGGCACGAGTGCAATGATCTCCTCGTGCATGTTCTCCAGGGCGCCGAATGTCGCAAAAGTCAGACTCACCACGACCACGATCACTTGCGGGTTGCGTGCGTGCGCGACGAGGGATGCGACAAGACGACCGAGTGCACCGGTTGCATCGAGAAGCGCGAATGCGCCGCCCACCAGCAGCACTACGAGAATGACTTCGGCTCCTGCGACGAATCCTCGTGGGACAGCCATCGCCGCCGAGGCGGGCCCGACAGGAGCC
>Ga0136617_10000542_pt1 | contig 31857 bp, 24 predicted proteins | sample AntDrymUQ3222106_2_FD_129672 | JGI IMG/M metagenome (GOLD analysis project Ga0136617, IMG submission 129672) | Polar desert sand microbial communities from Dry Valleys, Antarctica - metaG UQ322 (21.06) | ecosystem: Environmental > Terrestrial > Soil > Desert | place: Antarctica: Dry Valley... | reverse complement strand
CGAGCCCGTCAAGAGGTCAGGTACGTCGGTGTCATACGGGGGCGGGAATTCGGCCCTGACGCGGGCCCCGTACTCCACGGCACCTCGGCCTCGCTCATTCGCGTGCTGGCCCGGGCTGCGCTGCGTTGTGTTACCGGTAGGTCCTGCCCAGCGCCGTATGCCGAGCTGGTGTCGCCCGACAGCTCGTGGGCAGTGGTCGAAGCCGCGCTCGGGCGTGATACTGTCAGCGTGCGATGGCCGCTACAGGTGGCGCTGCTCGACAGCATGCCGATCGTCACCGAGTTCAACGACGATACCGCTGGCCAGGGCAAAACCGACAGCCTCACACCCGGCCGTGCCACACCCGGAGGCACATATGCGTGGTTCTTTCCCACCGGGACCCGCGCGTCCGTAACAGCACGGGTGAACGACGATCTGCGAATACGACTCTCTCCCGGCTCCGAGGCGTGGGTACCCGTTGCGGATGCGGTATCACTTCCCAGCGGACTTCCCGAGCCGCACGCTGTGGTCGGATCCGTTACGCTGACCCCGGCCGCGGACCGAAGCATCCTGCGGATTCCGCTCACTCAGCGCGTCCCCTTCCTGATGACCGAGAGCGAGCGACGCCTCTCGATCACTTTCTACAGCGCCGTGGGCGACGTGGACTGGATGCGCTACGGGGCCGACTCACTGGTGCGCCAGATGAGTTGGGCCCAGACCCAGCGCCACGAGTTAACCCTGACTGTGGAGCTGTACGCTCCCCTGTGGGGCTATCGAACGCGATGGAGCCGAAACGACTTACTGCTGGAGATTCGGCGGCCTCCCAGCCTAGCGGCCGCGAATCCTCTGCGGGGACGCACGATCGCCATCGATCCTGGACATCCTCCTCTCGGGTCCACGGGACCTACCGGTCTGCGCGAGGCGCAGGCCAATCTTGCCGTGGCTCTACGCCTTCAGAGACTGCTGCAGGCCGGCGGCGCGCGGGTGCTGATGACCCGCACCTCGGACTCCGCCGTGGATCTCTGGCCTCGCGTGGCACTGGCCGAGAGCTCCGGGGCGGATATGCTCGTTTCGATTCACAACAATGCGTTACCGGATGGGATTAACCCCTTCACGAACAACGGAACCAGCGTATTCTATAACCAGCCTCGCAGCTTGCCGCTTGCCTCGTCTATCCAGAGGTCGCTGGTTGGCCGGCTGGGCCTGCCCGACCTAGGCATCAGCCGCGCGGATTTTGCGGTCATCCGCGCGACATGGATCCCTTCGGTGCTGGTCGAAGGGATGTTCATGATCCTGCCGGAGCAGGAGGCCGCGCTGCGGTCTCCGGCTGGAACGCAGCGGTACGCTCGCGGAGTGTACGACGGGATCCGTGGCTTCCTGCAGGAGCGGGTCAGAAGTCAGTCACCTGCCGGTGTGGGCCGGCCGGGATCAATGGCGTCTCCTAGGGCGCATCCCTCACTATCGCACCAGGCGCCCGCGGCCGGCGCCCCGGGTCGCGGTGTCGCCCCTAGAGTGCAGTAACGAGGTTTGGTAGATGTCCTCCTCCTTATTACCGGTGAACGCTTCCCTGTACTCTCCACCACGCACCAGCCTCAGGATTCTAAGCGGGGCCGCCGTCCTGGCGGCCCTGATGACGATCTCCTCGGGCCTCAATGCTCAGAGCCCTGAAGATCGAGTCGCGCTGGAGCGTTTCCGCGATTCCGTGACGGCCACGGTGGATTCCATCGGGCTTCTGACGCTTGAGCGTCGGTTGATCGATTCTGCCAAGGTAGAGCGCTCCAATGGCATGATCCACCTGAAGCTCGGCTTTCTGTCGCTCAGACTGGGGGACCTGGGCGGGCAAGATCATTATGACGACGCCGCCTCCGAGTTCCAGTGGGCGATCGACCTCCACCCGTCCTGGCCCTATGCCTGGTATGGGATGGGTCTCGCGGAGTACGGTGTGGGTGACTCGCAGGTCTCATTCGTTACCGGCCTCAAGACCATGCTGGGCAAGGACGCTCTGACGCGTTCGGCGGTGGCGTTCGCCAAGTCGGCGGAGATCGACCCCTCATTTGTCCGCGGCCTGGTAGACCTGGCCAACACCGCGTTGCGTCAGCGGGTCAACATCAAGCTCGGTGTAGCGCTCGAGGCTCTCCGACGGGCCGGGCCGACGACTGCCGGCAGCGACCCTCAGGTCCTGCTCGCCCGCGGCCGCGTGGAGCGCGAGGTGGGAGACGGCGACTCGGCCGTGGTGGCGTTCAATGGCTACCTCCGGCATGGGAACAATCGAGGGGTTGGCCTCCTGGAAGTAGCGCGGACCCTCCTGCTGCTCGGTCGATTTGAGGGCCTGGCGCCGTACTTCGAGGGGGCGGTGCTTGACGATTCGGCATCCGTGAGCGGCTACCGGGCGGACCTGGTTACCATCGCGTCCGATAGCGTGCTCGGCGAATTCGACCGGCAGCAGGGGCCTCGCCGAGCCGCCTATCTCCGGCGGTTCTGGAGTGAGCGCGACCTCACCGAGCTCCGCACCGATGGCGAACGATTGCGCGAGCACTATCGCCGGCTCTTCTACGCCCGGAAAAACTTCCAGCTGACCGCCAACAACCGCCACTATGACATCGTCGAGCGCTATCGGTCCGGCAGCCGTGATTTCGACGACCGGGGCGTCATCTACATTCGTCACGGTGAGCCATCGAGTCGGGCCAGCTATGCCGCACCGGGGCTGGAGCCGAACGAATCATGGCGCTATGGCCGGACCGACGGCGACCTGATTTTTCACTTCATCGCCCGGGAGGACGTGCAGGACTTCAAGCTCGTCGAGAGCCTTTTCGACGTGCTGGGATTCAGTGATGCGGTGTGGCTTCAGGGGGATAAGCGCGATGGTGGGGCGGACTACGCGATGGCCGAGCAGCTGATGCTGTCTCGAGAACAGCTCTCGCCCATCTACCGCCGGCTGCAGGGAGCGGGGCGGGGGAGCGCCGGACGTTATCAGAATCAGGAGCGTAAGGTGGGACAGGAGAGTATCGCCCTAGGGACTACGAGCGACAGCTACGAGCTCCGCTTTCCCAATAAGCTCAAAGCCACCTCTGAAGTGCTCGCCGTGGGTCGCGACTCAACCGGTCATCAGGTGCAGATTGCCTATGCCATCGCCGGATCGAGCCTGGAACCGGTGACCGTCACCCGGGGGTTCCTCTACAGCGTGCGGCTGCGCTTTGTCGCAACCGATGACAAGGGCAAGATCGTGTCTTCGCTCGACACTACCCGGCACTTCGTGGCGCCGGAGCGGGTGCCGCCCAACGAGCACCTGGTGGGCCGGGTGGGTACATCGGTTCCGCCGGGATCCCTGCAATACCGGCTTGCCATTCAGCAGGGCGACGAGGTCGGGATGGCTCTCCCCCGCGACAGCATTCGAGTGGGCTCGACGAGCGCCGCCGCCCTGAGCCTCAGCGATCTGGTCCTCGGAGCCCGCAGCGCGAATCTCGGCTGGCGCCGCACCCCCGACGACACCGTGCTGTTCAACCCGCTTCGCACCTACAAGCGCGGCGAGGAGATGCAGCTGTATTACGAGATCGAGGGGTTGCGGCCGGCGCCCTACACCGTGGAGCTGGCGGTGCGGAAGAAGGGTGGCGGTGGTGGGATCTTCAAGAAGATCTTCGGCGGTGGAGGGGCGGCCATCAAGCTCAAGTTCGAGCAGCAGGCCACCACGGCCATGGTGTCGACTCACCGAAGCCTCAAGCTCGACCGGTTGAAGCCAGGGACTTACGTGCTGCAACTGGTCGTAGTGGACGCGGCCGGGCGGCGTGACCACCGGACCAGAGAGTTTCAGGTGGTCGAGGACGAAAAGCGTGAGCGGGAGACGTAGGCGGGACTGCGGGTCAGCGGGTAAGCGCAGTCATCGTACGTTTCCGTACTAAAATAAAAAGACCTCGGATGCATGGAGATCCGGGGTCTTTGATATGCGTATGCGTTGATAGCTACCCGCTGTCCCGCTTCCCCGCTGTCCGCTTAGAGTGGCCACGCCGCCGGACGGGATGGGGTCAGGATCAGGAGCGGCTGCACCAGGCTCTCCGCCTTGACGATTGCCTCCACCTGCACCAGGTGCTGGGTCACGCCGGTGCTGGTGTCGAAGGTGGCGATGTGCATCAGCATCGAGGCCAGAGGCCGGTCCGCCTGCTTTGTCCGGCCTCCTTCGGGGGGTGCGATGGAGTTACCGGGAACCAGCGTTATGCGGGCGTGCCCAAAGAGCCAGAGCGGAAGGCCTTCGAGCGACTTGAGGAGCCGTTCATTGAAAGCCAGGCTCTCGCCGTGCAGGGTGATCAGGCCCAGGCTGGGGCGTTCGTGCTGCCTCCGGGAATGAACCACGAACCCGTAGGTAAACGCCGGCTCCTGCCCTTCGGCGCGGCGGAGGGCAGCCCGGAGTTTCTGCTGGCTGAAAGCAATGGTGTGATACGGTACCACAGGGCTCTCCAGGTAGATGGTGCGAGACGGTCGGGTCCGCTGCAGGGGACGTGCCAGTTGAGGCGGGTAAGCGGGTAAGCGGGTAAGCTGGTCGGTTTCCTCTCTGAGCGTTGCCGGACAGCTACTTACGCGGGCTCTTGCTTACCCCGCTTACCGGCCTACCCGCTTACCTGCCTTTCGCAAACCATCTGGCGATACGCCACTCAATCAGCTTGACTCCCCCGGACGGTTACGTAGCTTGCGCGGATGTTCTGCTCCCGTTGTGGAAGTGAAATCACCGGAAAATCGAAGTTCTGCCCTTCCTGCGGTCTCGACCTGATGGCGACCACCCCGGTCCACGCTATCGCGACCGGGGTGTTGCAGGAGCTCGATCTCGTCCGTGAATCCCTCGCGGCGGAATACGAGATCATCGAGGAGCTGGGCCGAGGCGGAATGGCCATGGTCTATCGGGCCAAGGACCGGCAGCTGGAGCGCGAAGTTGCCGTGAAGGTCCTGCCTTTCTCCCTCGCCTTCGATACCGAATTCGTCGAGCGCTTTCAGCGCGAGGCGCGCACCGCCGCCCAGCTCGAGCACCCCAACATCATCTCCATCTACCGCGTCGGCCGTTCCGGCCGGGTGATCTACTTTGTCATGAAGTTCCTGCGCGGTGGCTCGCTGTCCAACGTGCTGGCAACGCGGAAGAAGCTCTCCCCGCCGGAGATCCGGCGGCTGCTGTCCGAGGCGGGAAGCGCCCTGGGCTACGCCGCCCAGCGCGGCATCGTCCACCGCGACATCAAGCCCGACAACATCATGTTCGATGAGTTTGGGCAGAGCGTGCTGACCGACTTCGGTATCGCCAAAGCGGCTTCGGGACAGAAGCTCACCGGCACGGGCATGTCCATTGGAACGCCTCACTACATGAGCCCGGAGCAGGCCCGGGCTCAGGGCACAGATGGGAGGAGCGACATCTATAGCCTCGGTGTGGTGGCGTACCAGTGCCTGACGGGCACGGTGCCGTACGACGGTGAGGACAGCTTCTCCATCGGCTACAAGCACATCACCGAACCGATCCCCACACCCAGCCTGATAACAGCCGACGAGCGCCGCATCTTCGAGGTCATCAAGCGGATGCTGATGAAAGATCCGTTCGACCGGTTTCAGAGCTGTGAGGAGCTCGTGGCCTCCTTCCGAGGCCAGCCGATTGCGGCTCCGGGTGCAGTGCGCTCCTCGGCGGCCACCTACGTCGGCAGCGCTGCCGCCGCGGCCGGCGCGGGGGCGACGTTTGGCGGGGGCGCTGGGCTTCCCCCGATCGTAAGCCAGCCAACCACCCCGTTGGAATCGCCCTCGGTCAACCGGCGCATGACGCCGCTGGAGCGACGCGAGGTGCCGCGGCGGGTGGCCGATCGCTCGGTTGCCATGCGAACCAGTGCCTCATCTTGGGCCTGGCTCTGGGTGCTGCTCGCCGTGCTCGGCGGTGCGGGCGGTGCCTTCTACTACTACAAGGCCAGGGGGTTCGCGGCCGGAGCTATCCCCCTCGATCCGCCACCCGATTCGCTATCCTCTCGCGATTCGTTTTCCGCCCCTCCTCCAGCGGGGCAGACGCCCACCGTGCCGGGCGACACCGCCCTGCCGCCGTCGGTTGTCACGACTCCGCCACCGAATCGCGACTCCTCTCCCCCCGCACTCACGCCGCCAGCCGAAGTGGCCGGGTCTACCGATGTTACCGGGCCCGTGGATAGCGGTGGGGTACGGCTGATAGGTTTGCCTCGGGGCTCGACGGTTCTCATCGACGAGAAGCCGATTACTCAGGCACTGACCAGGCTGGCGCCCGGACCCCATGCCCTGGCCATCTCGGCCCCGCGGTACAATTTCTACTCCGATACCATTGTCGTCCGCCCGGGACAAGTCCAGGAGCTCACTCCGCAACTGACGCAGATCGGGGCACCCACCCCCGCCGTCGCGGCTGGCGGCCGGCCGAACGCGAAGTGCGCTCCCGGAGCGGCCTACAACGCCGACGGATCCTGCTTCGACGAACGGCCCAAGCCGGTGAACCCACCGTTTGTGACCGTTCCGCCCGACGCGAACGCCGCACCCAGGCCCTCGCTTCTCTGGGTCAAGGTCTCGGCCGAGGGACGAACGGTGGACATCCGGCGGCTGAGGCCCTCAGACGATCCCGCCTACGAGCGCGAGGTGCGGAACTTCGTGTGGGCCGTTACCTGGCACCCGGCCTTGAAGGATGGAGCACCGGTAGAGGCCTGGACTCAGATGCTCTTCCCACCGGCCCAAGACCCGTAGGGGCGCATTACATGCGCCCCCTGTCGATCAACCCCATGCGCCCTGCTTCGATCCACCCCACAGCTTTCATCGCACCGACCGCCGCCGTCATGGGCGACGTGTCTTTAGGCGAAGAGGCCAGCGTATGGTACAACGCCGTCCTCCGTGGTGACATGGCCCCGATAGTCATTGGCGCTCAATCCAACATCCAGGACGGAACCATCGTGCACGTCGATACGGGTGTGCCGTGCACCGTGGGTCGGCGCGTCGGCGTGGGACACCGGGTGATCCTCCATGGCTGCACCGTCGAGGACGATTGTCTGATCGCCATGGGCAGCGTGCTTCTGAACGGAGCCCGCATCGGTGCCGGGAGCGTGGTAGCCGCGGGGGCGGTGGTGCCGGAGGGAATGCAGGTGCCCGCGGGGTCGCTGGTCATGGGTGTGCCGGGACGCATCATTCGGCCGGTGGACGCGGAGTTGTCGCGACGCGCGGCCGCCACCTGGAGCCATTACGTCAAGGAAGCCCGAGCGCACCGGCAGGGACGGTATCCGCTGGTGGGGCGGTAGCGGGACAGCGGGACAGCGGGACAGCATAGGCGCCAAAGCTCGAGCACTCTCAGGCCCATTCAGCTTTCTGCATGGTTTATACTGACTCGCATACCCGCATACCCGCATACCCGCATACCCGCATACCCGCTGTCCGTCTTATCCCCAGCAATCCACTCCTTCCACATTGTCGGCAGGGCTATATTTGTGATGTGGACAGCGTTATTGGACGTAGTTATGGCCATTTTTCATGGTATTGTCTCGGCTCGGTCACAGGCCTAGCTTGGCCTTCCGTTTCGGTTGGAAGTGCCATGACGGATCTGGTTGGCGCCACCCTCTGAGATCAATACCTTCAAGCGGGGAGCACTATGAAATCGTCCACCCCACGGGACGCCGTTCGGCTTTCGGCCAATGCCATCACTGTCCTCGAGAAGCGTTACCTCATCAAGGACGAATCGGGGAGGCCGGTCGAAACTCCGCGCGATCTGTTCCAGCGGGTGGCTCACACGGTTGCACAGGCGGAACGTCGGTACGGCGGGACGGATGCCGCCATCGAGAAGGTTGCCGGCGATTTCTATGGCCTCATGGCCAATCGACTCTTCGTGCCGAACTCGCCGACCCTGATGAACGCCGGCCGCCCCCTGGGCCAGCTTTCCGCCTGTTTTGTGCTCCCGGTAGACGATGCGCTCTCCAACGGGAAGAGCGGCATTTACGATACGCTCAGGGCGATGGCGCTGGTGCACCAGTCGGGTGGGGGCACCGGGTTCAGCTTCTCCCGCCTTCGGCCCAAGAACGACATCGTTCGCTCGACTATGGGGGTGGCCTCAGGACCGGTCTCCTTCATGACGCTCTTCGACGCGTCCACCGACGTCGTGAAGCAGGGAGGAACCCGGCGCGGCGCCAACATGGGCATTCTCCGAGTTGATCATCCGGACATCATGGAGTTCATCACCTGCAAGGACGACACGACCAAGGTCACCAACTTCAACATCTCGGTGGCGGTCACCGACGCATTTATGGCGGCGGTCGAGGCGGACAGCTCCTACGATCTGATCCATCCCAAGACTGAGAAAGTCACGGGGCAGCTCCGCGCTCGAGCTGTCTGGGAGCGAATCATTCATGGGGCGTGGAAGACCGGTGAGCCAGGTGTGTTTTTTGTAGACAAAGCCAACCACTACAACCCCGTGCCGCACCTGGGCCCCTACGAGGCCACCAATCCTTGCGGCGAGCAGCCGTTGCTGCCGTACGATGTGTGCAACCTGGGCTCGATCAATCTCGGTGCGTTTGTAAGGGGAAAGCCTGCCCTGAGCGCAGCGAAGGGAGGGAACGAGGGAACGAGGGAAGGAGGGAAGGAGGGAAGAGAGATCGATTGGGATCATCTGCGCCGAGTGGTTCATCTCTCGACTCACTTCCTCGAAAACGTGATCGATGCCAACCAGTATCCGCTTCAGGAGATCACCGATCTCGCCCAGCGGATCCGGCGTATCGGCCTCGGCGTCATGGGTCTGGCCGACGTCTTCGTAAAGCTGGGCATTGCCTACGACTCCGAAGAAGGCGTCTCGCTCGGCCGTCGGATTCAGCGGTTCGTGGATGAAGAGGGAAAGGTCGAGTCCGAGCGCCTGGCCGCCGAGCGGGGCGTCTTTCCCGAGTGGGAGCGGAGCATCTGGGGTCCCGACGAAACCGCGGCCCGCAGTGCCGGCGGCGAGCGGATCCGTCCCCTGCGACGCCTGCGCAACTGCAACGTGACCACCGTGGCGCCCACCGGCACCATCTCGATCATCGCCGGGTGCAGCTCCGGCATCGAGCCGCTCTTCGCCGTGGCGTTCATGCGAAACCAGGCTGGCGCGCTCATGCCGGACGTGAATGAAGACTTTGTCGCCATCGCCAGGAGCGAGGGCTGGTACTCGGAAGAGCTGATGCGAAAGATCGCCGAGACCGGGCACATCGGATTCCCGGAGGTTCCCGAGAAGTGGCAGCGTGTCTTCGTCACCGCCAACGCCATCAAGCCCGAATGGCACATCCGGATGCAAGCGGCGTTTCAGGAGTACAACGACAGCGCCATCTCCAAGACGTGCAACTTCGCCCACGACGCCAGCGAAGAGTACGTCGAGGAGATTTACCGGCTGGCGTATCGGCTGAACTGCAAGGGTGTGACCGTGTATCGGGACGGGAGCCGGGAGATGCAGGTACTGTCGGCCGGTGCGACCGCCAAGAAAGTGAGCGCCGGCGTCGCGGTTGCCGCCGATCTGCATGGAGAAATCGCCGAGCTTCGCACCGAGAACGATCGCCTGCAGCGCATCGTCCACGAGCTGGAATCGGAGAATCTTCAGCGCCGGCAGAAGCGCTCCCGGCCCGAGGTCCTGCGCGGCACCACCCGCCGGGTGGACACCCCGCTCGGCACCCTGTACGTCACGATTACCGAGGATGACAAGGGCCAGCCGTTCGAGGTCTTCATGACCCTGGGCAAAGCGGGTGGCGCGCTGATGGCGGACGTGGAATCCCTGGGCCGGCTGATCAGCCTCGCCCTGCGCTCCGGAATACCGATCAAGGAGATCTACCGCCAGCTCCGCGGCATCAGCTCCGATCGCGTCATAGGGCTGGGGCCCAACAAAATCCTCTCCGTACCTGATGCCGTGGGCATCGCCATCGAGCGCTGGATGCAGGAGAAGCAGGGCATCCAGCAGGAGCTGCTCCCCGGCGGGGGCCCGCAACGGGGTACGGGGTCACCCGAGGATGCGGCCTCAGTCACTGCTCAGTCCGGTTTGCAGACCGGTGATCGAGGCGAGCAGATGATGCTCCGGGGCATGCAGGAGACCCTATCCGGAGCCTGCCCCGACTGCGGCTCACAACTCGAGTTCGCGGAGGGGTGCATGAAGTGCCACGTGTGCGGCTTCAGCGAGTGCGGCTGATCGTGGTCATCCGCAGATAGCTGAGCAGCAATGGCCCACGACAGCGCCCGCAGGCTAAAAGGTCTGCGGGCGTTGGTGTGCGGGGAGGCCGTATTGCGTATCTCACGCGGGCGGCGCACCTTTTGGCTACCCGTTCAGTCCCTCGCCGCGGAGGGACGCTGCGGCTGACCACGACATCCCGCGATTGCCCGAGCACTCGGCGACTGTCTCTAGAGTTCACATCAGCACCGGGCGCGGTGTCTACCTATGACAGACTTGAGCCGCGCATCATCTGCGGCAGCCCAGACCACCGTCCTCCGGGGCGGTGGCGAGATGGGGGCCCTCATGCGGGCCATGGACTGGGACAGGACGGCGCTCGGCCCCGTCGACATCTGGTCCACGAGCCTCCGCACCACCGTCAGTACACTCCTCCCCTCCCGCCACGCCATGTTCCTCTGGTGGGGCCCCGACCTGATCCAGTTCTACAACGACGCCTATCGCCAGAGTCTTGGCCCGGACCGCCATCCGTCCGCGCTCGGTCAAAGGGGACGCGAGTGCTGGGCGGAGATCTGGCCGACGATCGGTCCCGAGGTCGAGTCCATTATGGCCGGGGGCGAGTCCACCTGGCACGAGGATCACCTGGTGCCGATCACGCGGGGCGACCGCGTGTACGATGCCTACTGGAGCTACAGCTACAGCCCGGTTCAGGACGACGACGGCAGTGTGGGCGGGGTGTTGGTCACAGTGCAGGAGACCACGAGGCGTGTCGTCGGCGAACGCCGGATGCGGCTCCTCCAGGAACTGGGAACCCGCATGCAGCATGCCGGATCGGTTGAGGAAGTCTGCAGTGCAGCGGCTACCTCGCTACGTAAAGGGCCGCACGATGTAGCGCTTGCGCTCCTGTATCTGGTTGACGTGGAGGCTCGCGCACTGCGCCTTGCGGTTTCTGTGGGTCGGGAGCCCGGCGCGCCTACGGTTCTGCCTGAGCTCCCCTTGTCGGCGTCGATCGAGACCATCATGCGAGACCTCTGGCCCGGTCCGGTTGGTGGGGCTCTCACGTTGCCGCTCGCCACTGCACTGCCTAACTCCCAGGCGCACGGGGTTGTGTTGGTGGGCCTCAATCCGCGCCTGCCGCTCGACCGCGCCTATTCTCACTTTGTGGAGCAGGCGGCGCGCGAGATCGCCACCGCGCTCGATCGGGTGCGGGAGGAGACCCAGGAGCGGCAGTCCGCGCTCGCAGCGGCCCACGCGGAGCGAGCGCTACTCGAACGCGTCTTCGATCTGTCGCCTGCCTTTCTCGCCGTGCTCCGCGGTCCACGCCACGTCTTCGAACTTGCCAATCCCGCCTTCTTCCAGGTGGTGGGACACCGGCCCATCCTCGGACGGGAGGTCCTCGACGCGCTCCCCGAGGTCGCCGGGCAGGGTTTCCTCGAGCTCCTCGACGGCGTATACCGCACCGGCGAGCCCTTCGTTGGCAACGAGCTGCCCGTGCAGCTACAGATCCTGCCCGGTGGCGCGCTCGAGGAGCGGCACGTCAACTTCGTCTATCAGCCCCTGCGCGACGCAGGCGGTGCCGTAACCGGTATTCTGGCCAGCGGCGTCGACGTCACCCCCCTGGTGGCTGCCCGCGAGGCGGCGGAACGGGCCCGTCTTGAGGCGGAGAAAGTAGCTGCCGAGCGCGACATCGAGCGACGGCAGCTCCTGACGGTACTGGATCAGGCGCCGCTCGGGATCGTCATCACCGAGGCGCCCACGGGGCGGTTCTTGTTCTTGAACTCCAAGGTCGCTGAGCTCTTTGGTGTGACCCCGGCCTTGAATGCAGGGAGCGAATACAGCGCGGACTACCGCGGCTTCCATCCTGGTGGAGGAGCGATCCAGCCTCACGAGTGGCCGATGAGCCGGGCGCTGCAGGGCGAGGCAGTCTGGAACGAGATCTTTGAGATCGAGCGCGGGACGACGGGACAGCGGCTCGAGATGAGCGTGAACGCCGCCCCGGTGCGAGACGCCCAGGGGCGGATCATCGCCGGGGTGGCGATGTTCTGGGACGTGACCGAGGAGCGCCGCATCGAGCGCCAGCTCCGCGACGTGCAGCGCATCCAGGCTGTGGGGACGCTGGCCGGCGGCGTCGCCCATGAGATCAATAATCAGATGACGGCGGTAGTGGGCTTCGGTGGTTTCGTGCTGCGCGCTCTGGGCCCCGATCACTCGCAGGCGTCAGACATGCGGCGGGTGCTGGAGGCGGGCCGGCGCGCGGCCCGGGTCAGTCAGCAGCTGCTCGCCTTTACCCGCCAGCAAGTCACCCAGCCGCGCTTGCTCGATCTGCAGGAGGTCGTCCGCGAGCTCGAGCCCGTGCTCCAGCATCTGCTGGGCGCCGATAAGCTGTTGACCATCACCGCCGCCGCCGGCCCCAAAGTGAGCGCCGATCCTGATCAGGTTCAGCAGGTCCTCGTCAACCTCATCGCGAACGCTCGGGACGCGACGGAGACGGGCGCCGAGGTCTGGATCGTGGTGGAGGACACCATCGTCGAGGCAGAGATGCCCGCGCCGCTGGGCGAACCGGTTGCGCCCGGGAACTATGTGCGGCTGAGCATCATCGACACTGGCGCGGGCATGACGGCAGAGACGTTGGGGCACATTTTCGATCCTTTCTTCACCACGAAGGCGGTCGGCAAAGGCACCGGCCTTGGGCTCCCAATGGTTTACGGCACCATGCGTCGCCACGGGGGCTACGTGGTTGCGCGAAGCGGTCTGGGCGCCGGAACAACAATGGAGCTCTACTGGCCAGTCACGGCGGAGACGGAAACGCCGGCTGGCGACGGTGAGGCAGAAGATCCCCGGCAATCCTACGCCGCTGGTGGCGGTGTGGTGATTCTGGTGGCGGAAGACGAGGACGCGGTGCGCGCACTTGCGGTGCGCGCGCTCGAGGAGGAGGGCTATCGGGTGCTGGAGGCCGCGGATGGGGTGGAGGCGCTGGAGGCGTTCGAGCGCGCGGTCCTGCCCGAGATTGTCGTCACGGACGTCATCATGCCGCGGCTGAATGGGCGACAGCTGAGCGAGGCGGTGTGGGCGCGCTGGCCCGACGTGCGCGTGCTCTTCATGTCGGGCCATACGGGCCAAAGCGACGTGCTCGAGCGGCTGGTACCAGCTGGGGCTCCTTTTCTCCAAAAGCCGTTCACCCCTGAAGGACTCGCCCAGGCGGTCGGAGTCTTGCGCGCCCAGCCTGGCATGAATCACGCCCCCCAATAGGGCAGTCATGGCCGGTTGGGAGCGAGAGTTGCGGGCGCTGGCGGAATCGCTGGGACGGCGGGTTAGACACGTTGCCAACAGAGTGGAGCGTGTCGTGGACCGCGATCCATTTCATGTCGTGGGCTACCGTGGCTACGCCGGCAACGGTCGCGTACTCGCGCTCGGCCGCGTGCTTCAGAACGAAGGCCTGGCCGATCCCGACCCCTCGCATTCGAAGATTAGCAATCTCCTCGCGATGGTGAAGCGGCTGGAGAGCGACCCACTCCCGTTCGCCCGGGTGCGCGCCCGGCTGGCCGGAACTGAGCGCGAGCTTGTCGCGGACGACGAAGGATTTCTACGAGAATGGATTGACGTGGACTCGGGGATCGAGCCCGGTTGGGGCTCGATCCAGCTGGAGCTGATCGATCCTCCGGACGGCAGAGCGAGAATAGCCGCTGCACCCTTCCTTGCGCCCCCCGGAACTGCCACGTATGGCGTCATCAGCGACATGGACGATACCGTCCTCCAGTCTCACGTCACCGATTTCATCCGTGCGGCGCGGATGGTGCTCCTGGAGAACTCACGGACCCGGTTGCCGTTTCCCGGTGTGGCAGCCTTTTATCGTGCTCTGGAAGAGGGACGAACCGGCGGGGCGGGGAACCCTATCTTCTATGTCTCCAGCAGTCCCTGGAACCTCTACGATGTGATAGCCGAGTTTCTCGAGGCGCAGCAGATCCCTGCCGGCCCGCTGCTGCTTCGCGACTGGGATCTCGGCCCGTCTCTCCTGCGCAACGCGGCTTATAAAACCGGCGTCATTCGGGAGATCCTGTCCACCTACCCGTCACTCCCGTTCATTCTCGTAGGTGACAGCGCCCAGGAAGATCCGGAGATCTACGCCGACGTCGTGGCCACGCATCCGGGGCGGATCCTCGCCGTGTACATCCGAAACGTAAAACAACATCCGGAGGACTCCGCCACCATTCGGGAGCTGGCCGAGCGGGTATCGAGTGCGGGTTCGACCCTCGTGGTGGCGGACGATACCCTGACGGCTGCCCGCCACGCCGCCACGCATGGTTGGATCAGGCACGAGACGTTGGGCGACATTGGCGAGGAGAAACGGGCGGATGAGGGGGCCGGTAGTAAGCAACCGTCGCCTGGCGTCGAGCAGACGCCGGCTGCACCCACCGTGGTTGTAGATCAGGACATCAAAGCGGTAGAACTGGAGTAGAGCGTCCCCTCGGCCAACTATCATCTATCCAGAATTCACCACGACTACCACTATCTCCGCAGACTGTCACCAACCTGCCCACTGTCGCCATGGGACGCGCTGTCGGGAGGGCTCTCCAGACCTTCATCGGCCTCGGCGGCGTCTTCAGGAGACCAGCCGTACCGCTTGACCAGGCATTCGCGGATACCTCCGGTCACGTACGCCGTTCGATAGATGCCCACGCATTCGGCCACCTGCTGCTGGCGGTCGGAGCGGTTGCAGGCAAGGAGAAGGAGAATCGCGACGTAATAGCAAATCGGTAAACGCATAGCAGGCTCGGGCTCGAGGCACCGAGAGGATAGCACCGGGTGAGCCTCCAGCGCCAGGCGGGGGGCTCAACCAGCTTGCGATTATTGGTAGACCCATGAGATTGGATGGACCGTCTTTTTAATTTGCCGCCGCGAGAGCCTGGGAAGCACGAGGACCATATGATCAGCATAACCGTGAATGGCAGGTCCCAGGAATTCACTGGCGATGGAGCCATGCCCCTGCTGTGGTACTTGAGGGATGAGCTCGGGCTCACGGGGACAAAGTTCGCCTGCGGTGTCTCTGCCTGTGGCGCCTGCACGGTCCATCTCGATGGCCAGGCGGTGCGCGCCTGCGTGACTCCGGTCTCCGCGGCAGGGGGTAGGAAAGTGGTCACTATCGAAGGGCTCAGCAAAGACGGCTCCCATCTGGTGCAGCGTGCCTGGCGCGACCACAATGTTCCCCAGTGCGGCTACTGCCAGACCGGCCAGATCATGCAGGCGGCCGCGCTGCTGGCGTCTACTCCGCGGCCCAGCGACGCGGAGATCGACCAGGCCATGGCCGGCAACATCTGCCGCTGCGGCACCTACATCCGCATCCGATCCGCCATCCACGCGGCGGCCGGGGAGGCCCGGTCATGAGCTCGAAGGCTGGCGGGATGGAGCGCCGCGAGTTCGTCCAACTGCTCGGCACCGGTAGTCTGGTGCTTGTGGTTTCGCTGAGCGGGTGTCGCCGGCTCAGTGACGGGCTGCGCGGGGCCCCTAAGACCGCGAGTACGTCGGTTACTCCGGCGGCCTACCTTCGCCTGGACGACACCGGGACGGTGACGGTAATCTGTCACCGCTCCGAGATGGGGCAGGGGATCCGCACCTCCGTCGCCATGATTGTGGCCGACGAGCTCGACGCCGAGTGGTCCAGAGTACAGGTGGAGCAGGCGCCGGGCGACGAGAAGACCTACGGCTCCCAGAACACGGACGGCTCGCGCAGCATCCGCGACTTCTATACAGCGCTCCGCGAGGCGGGCGCCACCGGACGGGCTCTGCTGGAGGCCGCCGCGGCCAAACGGTGGAACGTGCCGGTTTCGGAAGTCGAATCCGGACAGCACGTGATCGTGCACCGGCCCAGCGGACGGAAGCTGGAGTACGGCGAGCTGGTGGCCGCGGCGCGGGACCTGCCCATGCCGGCGAAGTCCGCCATCCGGCTCAAGGGGCCGGAACAGTTCCGCTACATCGGCAAGGACATGCCCATCGTAGACATGGCCGACATGATCACCGGTGCCGCGCAGTATGGCATGGATCTGAGGCGCGAGGGGATGCTCGTAGCGGTCATCGCGCGTCCGCCGGTTTATGGCGGTACCGCAAAGTCGGTGGACTCCGCGGCCGCGGAGAAAGTGCCCGGCGTCGAGCGCGTGGTGCGACTGGAGTCCACGCCGCCGCCCTCCGGCTTCATGCCGCTGGGGGGGGTGGCTGTGCTGGCGCGAAACACCTGGGCCGCCATACAGGGGCGGCAGCAACTGAAGATTGAGTGGGACAACGGTCCGAACGCCACCTACGATTCTACCGTGTTTCGCACTGAGCTCGAGCGTAGCGTGCGCCGCCCCGGCAAGGTGGTCCGCAACCAGGGAGACGCCCCTCGCGCCCTGGGCCGTGCATCCAGGAGGGTCCAGGCGGACTACTACGTCCCCCACCTCGGGCACGCGCAGATGGAACCGCTCGCTGCCCTCGCCACCTTCGAGAATGGCAAGTGCGACATCTGGGCGCCAACCCAGCACCCGCAGGCCGCGCGGGACACGGTAGCTCTCGCGCTGAAGATCCCGGTCGAAGATGTGCGCGTCAACGTGACGCTGCTCGGCGGCGGGTTCGGCCGGAAGTCGAAGCCGGATTTCATCGTCGAGGCGGCGCTGCTCGCGCGCGAAGCGGGCAAGCCTGTTAAGGTCGTCTGGACCCGCGAAGACGACATCCAGCACGATTACTTCCACACCGTGGCGGCTCAACATCTCGAGGGGGGACTGGACCCCAACGGCAAGGTGACCGCGTGGCTCCACCGCACCGCCCTCCCCTCGATCATGGCCACTTTCGTGCCTGGCACCGTCTACGCCGGCGAGGGGGAGCTGGGCCAGGGTGTTACCGACCTGCCGTTCGCGGTGCCGAATCTCCGGTGCGAAAACGGCCCCGCCGCCGCACTTGCCCGGATTGGCTGGTACCGCTCGGTGATCAACATACCGCACGCCTTCGCCATCTGGTCCTTTGCGGACGAGCTGGCCCATGCCGCCGGAAGGGATCCCAAGGATTTTTTCCTCGAGCTCATCGGCCCCGGCCGCATCATCGACATGAGCAAGGCCGGTATCACCGGGAAGCCGTCGAATTATGACCGAAGCTTCGAGGACTACCCCCTCGATACCGCCCGCTATCGCAGGGTGCTCGAGCTGGTTGCGGACAAGTCGGGGTGGGGCAAGCCGCTGGGCAACGGGCGGGCGCGGGGCATAGCGGTACATCGGAGCTTCCTGAGCTACGTGGCCACGGTGATCCAGGTAGAGGTAAAGGCTGACGGCACGGTGAGCATCCCCCGGGCCGATGTCGCGATCGACGCCGGAACGGTGGTACATCCGGACCGGGTACGCGCGCAGATGGAAGGAGCGACGATCATGGGGATCGGCAACACGCTCTACGGCGAGATCAGCTTCAAGGAGGGCCGGCCGGCTCAGTCGAATTACACCGACTACCAGGTAGCCCGCATAGATGCCGCGCCGCGTGAGTTCGGCGTCTACATCGTGCCGAGCGAAGAGCTGCCTGGCGGGGTCGGTGAGCCGGGAGTGCCGCCGGTGGCGCCGGCGCTCTGTAATGCCATTTTCGCGGCCACCGGCCGCCGCATCCGGAGTCTGCCGGTGGCCAAGCAGCTGGCCGGCGGCATCGCCTAGGGGTTCCTCTTCGGGCGGTGAAGGGGAATGACTCTGGACGGTGTGTGGTGCGTCCGCGATAATGCAGGTCAGTAGTTCGCCGGTTCACAGCTTTGGAGAGAGGCACGACATGTCGGCTGATAAGCAGGGGGGCGCTCTCAAGCCCGTGACGCCCGCACGGGTCGCGGAAGAGCTCAGGAAGCTCAGCAGTCAGCAGAAGGACGGCACGCTTGACGCCGATGAGTACGAGCACCGCTTCGCCCGAATGATAGGCGAGCTACGCGATCGGCGCATCGATGGCAGCCGCGCCGAGATCCTGGCCACGCTCACCCCGCTCAAGAATGAGGGCATCGTGTCCGCCTCGGACTGGCAGCGGCTCACCCGGCAGCTGGGCCTCGCGTGAGGGAAGGAAGGAAGGAGGGACCGGGGGACCTCAAGACTGACGGAATGATCCCCCGCCGGAGCCTCGGCCTCGATGCCCCGCCGGTCTCTGCGGTGGGGTACGGTGGGATGCATCTCTCGATACAGGATCGCCCCGATGAGGAGCAGGGGATTCGAGTCATTCACGCGGCGCTCGATGCCGGTGTCACGCTCGTCGACACGGCGGATGTCTACTGCCTCGACCACCGGGATATCGGACACAATGAGCGGCTCGTCGCACGCGCGCTCGAGAGCCGGCAAGGAGACCGCGACGATATCATCGTGGCCACGAAAGGTGGGATCACGAGACCCTCGGGACGCTGGGAGACGGATGCCCGGCCCCAGCACCTGCGAGTCGCTTGCGAGCGATCGCTCCAGGCACTGGGCGTCGAGCGAATCGATCTTTATCAGCTGCATGCGCCGGATCCGCGCGTGCCGCTGGCCGAGAGTGTAGGAGCGCTCGCCGAGCTGCAGCAGGAGGGGAAAATCCGCTGGGTCGGGCTCTCCAACGTGTCGGTGTTCCAGATCCGTGAGGCTGAGACCGTCGCACCAATAACCAGCGTACAGAACCGGCTGAACCCGTTTTTCCGGGAGGCGCTGGCCGAGGGGGTAGTGGAGTACTGCGCCGGACGGGGAATGGGCTTCCTCGCCTACAGCCCCACCGGAGGAGGTCGGCTGAACCGTAAACTTCCAGCTCATCCCGTCCTTCAGCCGATGGCCGCCCGGCTGGGGGTCACTCCTCACGCCCTGGCGCTCGCGTGGGTATTGGCGCGCTCACCGGCAGTGATCGTCATCCCCAGCGCCCGAACCGTCGAGCACGCCAGGGACAGTACCGGAGCAGCGGAGCTGGTCTTGAGCGACGCCGATCTCTCCGCGATTACGGCGGCGGAGTTTTCCCGGGCGTAGGGGCGCACTGCGTGGGCCCCTATGACCACCGCACCAACGTAGCCCCCGAAGTGAAACCCGCCCCCACCGCCGTGAACACCACCAGATCATCTCGAGCGATCTTGCCTTCGCCGAGCGCACCGTCCAGCGCGAGGGGCAGAGTTGCTCCAGTTGTGTTGCCGTAATGGGCCAGCACCGACGCCACGCGTTCTCGGGGGATGCCCAACCGCTCGGCCGTTGCGTCCAGAATGCGCTGGTTGGCCTGATGCGGCACGACCATCGCTATATCCGCAGGAGTAAGACCGTTTCGCTGGAGCAGAATCTGGACGCTTTCAACCATCGTCGTTACCGCAAACTTGAAGACCGCACGGCCGTTCTGCTTGAGGAAGTGCTGCCGGGCGGTCACGGTAGCGATGCTGGGGGGCAGGAGGCTCCCGCCGGCAGGCATCATCAGATCATCGCGCCCACTGCCATCGACACGGTGATAAAAGTCCAGAATGCCGTATCCGGATTCCGCGGGCTCCAGAAGCGCTGCCCCGGCGCCGTCGCCGAAAAGGACTGCGGTGGTACGGTCCAGCGGATCGATGATCGAGCTCATGAGATCGGCGCCCACCACCACTACCCTCGCGTGGGCGCCGCTCGCCACCATTTGCGCGCCGGTGGTGAGGGCGTAGAGGAAGCCTGAACAGGCGGCTGAGAGGTCGAAGCCCCAGGCGCGCTTGAGGCCAAGTTGGTCCTGGATGAGGCAGGCCGTGGCGGGGAAGAGCATGTCCGGCGTGACGGTTGCGACGAGAATCGCATCGATGTCGTCCGGCACCAGGCCGCGCTTCGCGATCAGCCGGCGCACCGCCTCCGCACCCATCTTCGAGGTGGTTTCGCCCGGAGCCCCGATCCGGCGCTCGCGGATGCCGGTGCGGGTGACGATCCAGTCGTCTGAGGTGTCGAGCCGGGTAGCGAGCTCGGCATTCGTGAGAATGTGCTCCGGGACGTACATCGCGACCGCGGTAATGGCGGCGCGCGGCGGCGGGGGTTCGGCTGGCATGCACGAATGTATCAGGAACCAGGAACCAGGGACCAGGGACCGGGGGTTAGGGCGGGGACTAGGGCTAAGGGGCCAGGAGCAATTCATGAGCGGGTCGAACCAACCTGCTTAGAAAATCCTGCCGCTCTCGGATGCCCAGTCCCTGTTCCCTATTCCCTGGTCCCTGTTCCTGGTCTCTGGTCCCTGGTTCCTGGTCCCTAGTCGCTCGACCCTCCTTATATTTCCGCTCATGCCGCCCCGGACGCGTCGCCCTACGGTCACCGCCACCCTCGGGGGTGTTTCGGTCGGTTCCGATCATCCCATCGTCATCCAGTCGATGACGAACACCGATACCGCCGATGTGCCCGGTACCGTGCAGCAGGTGGCAGAGCTGGCGCGCGCCGGGAGCGAATTGGTGCGCGTGACCGTCAACAATGAACCCTCTGCGGCGGCGGTGTCCCGCATAGTCGAGGAGCTCGATCGCCTGGGGCTCGCGGTTCCCATTATCGGCGATTTCCATTACAACGGGCATCTCCTCCTCACCAGGTATCCGGACTGCGCTCGCGCGCTGGCGAAATACCGCATCAATCCCGGCAACGTAGGGGGCAAGCGGCACGACGAGAACTTTCGCGCCATCATCGAGGTGGCTCTCGCATACGACAAGCCGGTGCGAATCGGTGTCAACTGGGGCTCGCTGGACCAGGGTTTGCTGACACAGCTTATGGATGCCAATGCGGCGGAGTCGGCCCCGCGTTCCACTCGGGATGTCGTCATGGAGGCGATGGTCGAGAGTGCGCTTCAGTCGGCCGCGCTCGCTGAAGCAACCGGCCTGGGGCACGACCGCATCGTGCTCAGCGCCAAGGTCTCCGGGGTGCAGGATCTGGTCGAGGTGTATCGTTTACTGGCCGCGCGCTGCGACTATCCACTTCATCTCGGTCTTACCGAGGCCGGATTGGGCAGCAAGGGGATCATCGCCAGCACCGCGGGTCTCAGCATTCTGCTGCAAGAGGGAATAGGCGACACTATCCGGGTCTCGCTCACCCCGGCACCGGGAGGAGACCGCACTGAGGAGGTCAGGGTTGCGCAGCAGGTCCTTCAGTCCCTGGGGCTGAGGAGTTTCACTCCGCAGGTTACCAGTTGTCCCGGCTGCGGTCGCACCACCAGCACGTTCTTCCAGCGGATGGCGCAGGAGATTCAGGATTACCTCTTGGAGAAGATGCCCCTGTGGCGTAGTGAGCGCCCCGGTGTAGAAGAAATGAAGGTGGCGGTCATGGGATGTGTGGTGAATGGGCCGGGAGAGTCGAAGCATGCCGATATCGGCATTTCCCTGCCAGGCACCGCCGAAGAGCCAAAAGCCCCGGTGTACGTCGACGGCCGCCTCCTGGTCACGCTGCGCGGAAACCAGATCGTTGCGGAGTTCCTCGGTATTCTCGATGACTACGTGGCCTCTCGCTACGGGGTGGTCGAGTCCGCGGAGAGATGCTGAGCCGTGCTGTTCGTGCTGGGCTCCGGACTCGAAGCCGCGCTGAGAGATGAACCACTTGTCGCAGTGGTCGTTCTTTTCGGCGCCGGCCTGGCCACCAGTCTCACCCCCTGTGTGTATCCCATGATCCCCATCACCGCCGGCATCCTCGGCGGCGCTGGATCCGCCCGTCGATCGCGCGGACGCACGCTGCTCCTGACTGCGGCATACGTTCTGGGGCTTGCCCTCGTGTACTCCACTCTGGGACTGCTTGCCGGCCTGTCCGGCACTATCTTCGGATCGGTGAGCTCCAGCCCCTGGGCCCTGTTCGTGATGGGAAATCTTTTGCTGGTGTTCGGCCTGGCCCTGTTGGACGTCTTTACCGTGAATGCTCCGGCCCGACTCGCGGCGTGGGCAGGGCGCCTGGCCGGCGACTCGGTAAGCGGTGTGTTCGCGCTGGGCGCTACCTCCGGCCTGGTAGCCGCACCCTGCGGAGCTCCCGCGTTTGCCGCAGTCCTCACCTTCGTGAGCACCACCGGCAGCGCAGTGCTTGGTTTCCTGTACCTCTTCGTGTTTTCTATCGGGCTCACAGCGTTACTGGTGGCGGTGGGGCTCTTCAGTGGCAATCTGGCCATGCTGCCTCCGGCAGGGAGGTGGACTCTGTGGATCAAACGGGCCGGCGGAGTTCTCCTGGTGCTGATGGCCGAGTACTACTTCGTCAAGGTGGGAAGCGTGTTATGAGCAAGACTCTGGGAATGGCACTGTTCCTCGCTGCTGGGATCGGAGCGCTGCCCCTGCGGGGGCAAGAGGCCGGGATCAGTGTGGGGGCCATGGCTCCTGTGGTCACTGTTCGTGATCTGGACGGCAAGTCGGTAGACCTCGGACAGTATATTGGAAAGAAGCCCGTCTTTCTCGAATTCTGGGCCACCTGGTGTGAACTTTGCGAGGAGCTCTTGCCCCGGGTTCGCGCCGCCAAAGCCAGATATGGAGAAGGCGTGGAATTCATCGGAATCAACGTCACCGTCAATCAGACCCAAGAACGGGTCCGGCGTTACCTGGAGAAACATCGACCCCCGTTCACGACCCTCTGGGACGAAGAGGGAACCAGCACGCGGGCTTATCAGGCGCCGGCCACCTCGTACGTGGTGATCGTCGACCGTTCGGGGAAAGTTGCCTACACCGGGAGCGGCGGCACGCAGGAGTTCGACGGAGTGCTCCGCCGCATCACTCAAAACTGACTCATCATCGAACAGGAAAGTTTCTTCATGCGCGGATTGATTCTCGGACTGACCCTCGGCGCGCTGGTGCTCACGCGTGTCCCCGTGGCTTCAGCCCAAAAGGACACCATCAAGAGTGTCACAGCCGTACTCCTGAGCGGCCCCGACGTTGGCAAGCGGGCGCCTGACTTCTCACTACCATGGGCAAACCGCGATGGTGTTGGTCCAGTCGAGTCCCCGTATCAGCTGGCAAGTGACCGCGGGAGGATCGTCGTGGTTGCCTTTTACCCTCGGGATTTCACTAAGGGGTGCACGGCCCAGCTCCAGACCTTTGCCGAGCAGTACGACAGCCTGTTCGGGCCGGAGGTCACGCTGGTTGGGATCAGTAGTGATTCGGTAGCCACCCACAGCCGTTTCGCCGCCAGTCTGGGTCTGCCTTTTCGGTTGCTGAGCGATCCGGAACAACGGGTCTCGAAGCAGTACTCCAGCAAGGACTCGCGTGGCTACAACCGGCGCACAGTCTACGTCATTGGGCCGGACGGCAGGGTGAAGTACCGCAATATGAAGTTCAACGCGCTGGATCCGAAGTCGTATTCCGAGCTTCGCAGCGCCGTCAAAGCCGTTCGCGGTACCTGACTCCACGTGCTCCCAAGCATAGGGAAGTCGCACTTGGGCCTGGCCGCGTCCACCTTCTCCGCCGCCGGCCGGCATGGCCGCGCAAGACCCTGCCACCGGGCGCCAGGGCCAGTATGGACCCTCGAGGGTCTTCGTGCACCTTCCTGACAGAGTCCGTCTGTTTCGGGCCGATCGCTTCAGTCCCTGCATTCCAGATGCTACCCTAAGGCCTGCATGAAGCCGTCGCTTTAAAGGCCTCTCCACGCGCTTCGGAGGGCCGAATCCCCTTCTCGCTACTGGCCCTTGACCTCACTTCTTTTCCCTTTTTCCACCCCGCTCACGGGGTTGTAGGGGAGTGCTCAAAATTGCATGTCGATGATGTTCATAATTCAATCGTCTGCATAATTACTGGGCCACTGACGACACTGTCGCCTTCTTTAGAACCCGCCACTGTACCGCTTCGTAATCGCTTGGGATTATGCGACATAGGCAGCTGACGTAAAGTTCATTCCACGGCAATCTTCAAGCTAATTGTGAGCTTTTACCGGCAAATAAGATATTCACTTCCTGGGTTTTTCCACATGTGGAAACCGTGAATTTTGAGACTTTATGCCCCCATCGCGGGCCTGAAATTCCATCGCTGCCGCGTAAGGCCATTGCTTCACGCGGTGATGCGGGTGGGACCTCCTCCCATTAGACTCCTGCCATGCGCACCCCCATCCGGCGTACCAAGATCGTCGCCACCCTCGGTCCTGCCTGGGATGAGCCGGCTAGAATGACCGCCCTGCTCGACGCCGGAGTGGACGTGGTCCGCATCAACGCTTCGCACGGCAGCCCCGAGATCCGCAGCCGTTGGGTTACTCAGCTTCGAACCGTTCTCGCCGGTCGTCGCGCGGCCGCTGCGGTCCTCCTCGATCTGCAAGGCCCCCGCATTCGGGTAGGCAGCCTCAAGGAACCGATCCGGCTGGAGCCGGGACAGAGAGTGGTGTTCGCCCCGGAGCATCTCGCAAACGCGGGAGAGATTCCGACCACGTATGACGACCTTGCTAAGGACGTGCGTGTGGGGGCCCGAATCCTCCTCGACGACGGTCTACTGGCCCTGGAGGTTCGGGGAGTGCAGGAAGATCGGGTCGAGGCAGTGGTCCACTACGGCGGCGACCTCAAGGCGAACAAGGGGATGAACCTGCCGGGCATCGAGGTGAGTGCCCCGGCGCTGACCGAGAAGGACATTGAAGACGTGAAGCAGGCAGTCACGCTGGGAGTGGATTACATCGCACTTTCCTTCGTTCGCCGGCCCGAGGACATGGAGCAGCTGCGCGCGCTCGTGCCCCGAGGGGTGAAGCTGGTTGCCAAGATCGAGAAGGACACCGCGTTGAAGAACCTCTGCGGGATCCTGGATGCGTCCGATGCCATCATGGTGGCCCGCGGTGACCTGGGGGTGGAGCTGCCGTTCGAGGAAGTTCCCCTGATCCAGAAGCAGATTATCCGGGAATCGAGCCTGCATGGCAAGCCGGTCATCACCGCCACCCAGATGCTGGAGTCCATGGTCCACGCACCGCGGCCAACGAGAGCCGAGACTTCGGATGTGGCCAACGCGATTCTCGACGGAACCGACGCCGTGATGCTCTCCGCCGAGACCGCGGTGGGCGAGTATCCTCTCGAAGCGGTCCAGGCCATGGATCGGATCGCGCGGGAAATGGAAAGCCAGCGGCAGTCACGGGGGGCCACGATCGATGTGGCGCTCGGCCGTCGATCCGCGGGAGACAGCGCCCTCACCCATCATCGCTCGCTTCAGGCCGGCCCCATTCGAACCGAAGACGCCATCGCGGTGGCGGTGTGCGCTGCCGCCGAGATGCTTTCCGCCCCCCTGATCGTCTGCTTTACCAGCAGCGGCTTTACCGCGCGCAAAGTGGCAACCTGTCGTCCGACGGTGCCGGTATTCGCCTGCACGCCCGAGCCCGAGACCTTCCGACAACTTTCGCTCGTGTGGGGTGTAACGCCGGCTCTTACCGAGCACTCGACCAACTATGACACGATGCTGGCGGTGGCCCGACAGGAGATCCTCAATCGTCAGCTGGCCCAACCGGGTGAGCGTCTGGTCGTCACCGCGGGTGTCCCATTCGACATGCCTGGTACTACCAACCTTCTCAAGGTCGAAGCAGTTTAGGGCATGCGCCTCACGTTTCTGGGCACGGGAACCTCGTTTGGCGTGCCCCAGATCGGGTGTAGCTGCGCGGTGTGTCGCTCCAGCGATCCGCGGGACAAACGTACCCGATCGGGTGCCATAATCGAGGACGCAGGCTCCACCATACTCATCGACACGCCCCCGGAGCTCAGATTGCAGTTGCTTGCCGGGGGCTTCTCTGCGATTGACGCCGTGGTCTACACCCACGAGCACGCGGACCATATCAACGGCATCGACGATCTCAGGATTTTTTCAGTGCGCCGGCCACTGCCACTGCCGATCTACGGGCCCGCCGAGACGCTGGAGCGAGTCCGTGCGTCGTTCAACTACATCTTCGACGATGCGGTACGTCCTTACGAGGGAACCTCGAAGCCAAGGCTCAGTCTTCATCCGACCGAGCCCGGCCAGCCCGTCCGGGTAGCTGGCGTCGAGGTCCTTCCCCTATCGTTTCAGCACGGCCACCTGCGCGTGTTCGGCTACCGTTTTGGCGGCATGGCCTACATCACCGACGTGAAAGCGATACCCGAGTCGGCTCATGGACAGCTGCGGGGCCTCGACGTGCTGGTGTTGAACGCGCTGTGGTGGCGGCCGCATCCGACTCACCTGAGCATCTCCGAGGCGGTGGACACTGCCCGCCTGCTTGGCGCCCGGCGCACGTACCTCACCCATTTGACCCACGAAACGGGCCACTCCGACTTGGAGGAAAAACTCCCCCCGGGAGTTTTTCCAGCGTTCGACGGGCTCACGGTGGAGGTAGCGTGATCAAGCTTGGTGGTGATTCGGTGTCCTGAGCAGGCCAGCGCGTTGCGGGGCTACGGTTCCCGCCCTAACTTTGGCAGGACCGAGGGGCCCTGCTTCCAAGAGGATAGACGTGAATGGCTGATGCAACACAGCGGGTGATCGACCTCTACGGAGGTGGGCTCACTGTCGTGCCGGGCGGCGTACAGGTGCGGGATCAGGCCAAGCTTCGCTCGCCGGCCACCGACCGGCTGGTCTGGCAGGCGGTATTCGGCACCGGCGACGATCGGGAAGCGGCCCGCTGGCTTCTATGGGAGCTGGGGCAGGTAACCGGGGCGCGTCCGGCCTCGATCAACGACCTGTATCTGGCCCGGGGCCGGGGAGAGTGCGGCGGCTTCACCGTTCCCGCCATCAACGTGCGGATGCTCGCCTATGACACGGCGCGTGCGATCTTCCGCGCGGCCCGTGCGGGAAAGGCCGGCGCCATCATTCTCGAGATCGCGCGATCGGAGATCGCTTATACCGAGCAGCGCCCGGCGGAATACGTCTCTGTATTGATCGGGGCCGCGCTGCGTGAGGGCTACACGCTGCCGCTGTTCATTCAGGGCGACCACTGCCAGGTGAACCACAAGAAGTATCAGGCCGACGCGGCCGGTGAAGTCGGTGAAGTAAAGAAGCTCATCGCTGAAGAGGTCGGATCCGGATTCTACAACATCGACGTGGACACCTCGACGCTGGTGGACCTGTCGCACGCCTCCCTGGAAGAGCAGCAGCGGCTCAACTACGAGCACGCCGCCGAGATTACCGCGTTCATCAGAGAGCAGGAGCCCGAGGGGGTCACGGTTTCGGTAGGTGCCGAGATCGGCGAGGTGGGCATGAAGAACAGCACGGTGGAGGAGCTGCATGCCTTCATGAGGGGTTATAACCGGAGCATCGCCGCGCTGGGCGATCATCCGGGTATCAGTAAGATCTCGGTCCAGACCGGCACCTCGCACGGTGGCGTCGTACTGCCGGACGGCACCATGGCAGATGTAAAGCTGGACCTGCAGGCACTGGCGGCTCTCTCGCTTGTGGCACGGGAGGAGTACGGTCTGGCAGGGGCAGTGCAGCACGGTGCCAGTACCCTCCCGTCGAATGCCTTCGGTAACTTCCCCCGGATCGAGACCGCCGAAATTCACCTCGCAACCAACTTCCAGAACATCGTCTTCGACCACGCCCGTCTTCCCGCTGAGCTCAGGGAGCGTATCCGAAGCTGGCTGGACGAAAATGCCGCCGGCGAGCGCAAGAGTGGTGACACGAGCGAGCAGTTCTATTACAAGGCCCGCAAAAAGGCGATTGGGCCGTTCAAGCGCGAATTCTGGTCGCTCCCGGAAGACATCCGCAACGCCATAGCCTCCGATCTCGAAAAGACCTTCGTATTCTTGTTCGAGCAGCTGAACGTGAACGGAACACAAGAGCAGGTAAACCGATTCATTCAGGCCCCGATGCAGCACCATGTGGCACTCAGACCGGTGCTGGTTGCGGCGGCCGACGACCCGGACGCCGGGGAATAGGAGGACCGCATGCGTGGCAGGCAGCGTAAAGAGGTGGTGTACGTTGAGCGGGCCGGTGACACTTCGGCCAAGTGGCTCTTCTGGGGCGCGTTGCTCGGCGCCGGAGTGGCCCTGCTGTATGCTCCGAGCAGCGGCGAGGATACCCGCCGGAATCTGCAGCGGAAGCTCTGGAAGCTGCGGGCCATGACGGAGGAGAAGCTGGATGAGCTGACCCAGCAGCTGGGGGGAGCCAAGGACACCCTCGGTGGTCTGTTGGAAGATGAGGAGGAGGATCTCGAGAGCGAGGCGGAAAGCCGCGGTGGCTACGGCCGGAGCCCGGCCCCCTCGTCGCCCAGGGAAGAGCTTGAGCGGCGCCTGGCTGATGCCCGGGCACGCCGGCGGTCGCCCGCTGACCTCGAGGAACCGCTCGCCTGAGCGGATCTCGAGCCGGCGGGTGGTATCGCTCGCCCGCCGGCTTCCTCGCCCGTACTCTTCAGGCCGCTGATGAAAACAACATCCCTTTCCTCGCCAGCGCCCTGACGTTCGATGCGCTGCTGGCCGCGGTGCCGTTCATCCTGTTGGTGCTGATCGGTCTAACCCACCTGGCCCAGGCCGTTACCCACGGCCCGCCGATCGATACGGTCCTTCTCTTCCACCGCTTTCTGCCGCCACACTCCGCGGTGTCGGATGGCGATCCCTTCGGCATCATCGAGCGACTGCTGACCGGTATCACTCAGAACCGGGGACAGCTGTCGCTCTACGCGGCGCCTGCCTTTCTCTGGTTCAGCACCCGGCTGTTTGCCGGCATCAGGACCGCCCTCAACGACATCTACGACGTTTCGCTGCGGCCTGCCCGAACCCGGGGGTTCATCGCGGTGTACCTCCAGGCCAAGCTGCGCGACACGATCATGGTCATCGGTACCGTCGTTCTCTTCCTGATGAATACTCTGCTCACGACCGGTCTCGCGATTCTTCAGGCACGCGGCACCGCCACCGTTCCACAGCTGGCTTTTTTCGTGTCCACCGTGGGCCGGATCGTCACCGAGATCTTGGCCTTTACCTTCTCGGTGTCGCTTTTCTCCCTGACCTATCGCTACGCGTCCGCGCGCCGGCTGCCCTGGAAGACGGCGCTGCTGGCGGCGACCTTTACCGCGGTCCTCTTCGAGATCGCGAAGCGGCTGTATGCCCTGTACCTGGCGAGTTTCACGTCCTTCGATGGCTGGGGTGACGCCAACGTGGCCGCGGCTGCCCTGTTTATCCTCTGGATCTACTATACGGCCATCGTCTTCCTGCTCGGTGCGGTGGTGGCGGAGACCTGGGAGCTGCGGAACATGCAGGGGAGGCAGCGGGCGATCATGCGCTGAACAATTGCTTCTTGTTTGTTCTGACCCTACCCACTGAGAGGTACCAATGGTTGCAGACCGGATCTTTGCAGGGTTGATGGGGATCGTAGCTCTGGGAGTGTCAAGCGGGTGCCGGCCGACGGATGCTGGTGACCGCGCAGAGACCAAGGTTGCTTTACTCTCTTCCGCGGACGAGGCGGGAATCCGGTCGGCTGACTCGGCTTTCATGGCTGCGGCCAATGCGGGAGACGCAGAGGGAATAGCAGCTGTCTACGCCGAGGAGGGTTCGCTCCTCGCGCCTAATCTCCCGCCTCAGAAGGGTCGGGACGCAGTCAAGGCGTTCTGGGGCGGCTTCCTCGATGCCTACACTGTGCGCTTCGAAGTTGTCTCAGATACCATCGAGGGCCGAGGTGACCTCGCCTACAATCAGGGTCATTACCGCTTCACCGCGGTGCCCAAGGCCAAAGGCGTCCCGGGGGTGGCGGACGAGGGCAAGTTCGTCGAGATTTTGAGAAAGCAGGCCGACGGCAGCTGGAAGTATGTAGTGGACATGTACAGCTCGAATCTCACCCTTCAGCACTGAGCCGTTGCGATTCCCCCTCGGACCCGGGCCGGTTATATTGGAGATGCCTCAGGTCCGAAGGGCGCCGGCGCGTGAACCGCGTCAGGACCTTGCCGGTAGCAGCGCTAAGCGATGCCCGGTGTCGCTTCGGGGTGCCTGAGGCACTTTTCTTTTTCCACCCCCCGCAGCACCGCCCCGGCTATGGGCTCTTGGCTGTGGGCTATTCCGCCGGCTTGCCGACCTCCGCATTCTTGATCAGCCAATAGCCAATAGCCAATAGCCAATAGCCAATAGCCTTCATGATCGCTCTCGCCCGCCGATACCGGCCCAAGCGCTTCTCCGACCTGCTGGTTCAGGACCACGTCGTCGCCGTGCTGCGCGGCGCCGTCGCCCGCGGGCGTGTGGGGCACGGTTACTTGCTCACCGGCCCCCGCGGGGTCGGCAAGACCACCGCGGCGCGCATCCTGGCTATGGCGCTCAACTGCGCGAGTCGCGAGCCCTCCGGCGAGCCCTGTGGTGAGTGCGAAAACTGCATGCGGATCTGGAACGGATCGGCCAACATTGACGTCGTCGAGATCGACGCGGCCAGCAACCGCGGTGTAGACGATGCCCGGGACCTGCGTGAGCGGGCCATGTATGCGGCGTCCCAGGAAGGGCATCACAAGGTCTACATCGTCGATGAAGCGCACATGCTTACCCGTGAGGCATGGAACGCGCTCCTCAAGATTCTGGAGGAGCCACCGCCGGGCGTGGTGTTCGTGTTTGCCACCACCGAGCCCCAGAAGATCGCCGCCGCCGCGGCGCCGGTCATGTCGCGCCTGCAGCGCTTTGATTTCCGCAGGATAGGGCCCTCGGCCATTAGGGACCGCTTGCGCCAGGTTCTCACCGCCGAGGGAATCGCGGCCGACGATGACGCCCTCACCCTCATCGCCCGCCACGCCGATGGCGGCATGCGCGACGCGCTATCGGTGCTGGACCAGTGCCTCAGCTTTGGCGAGGGCGCCGTGACAGCCGACCGGGTGCGCGAAGTCCTCGGTCTCGTGAACGACGAGCTGTACGCGGAGGTGTTACAGCTCATAATCGACCGGCGGCCCGCCGGGGTCTTTGCCCTCGTCGACCGGCTCATGGATGCCGGGGTCGATCTCGCGGAGTTCCTGGCGGGAGCGGCCGAAGTTCTGCGCGGCCTGCTCATGCTGCAGGTTGGCGCTCGACCCGAAGGCATAACCGACGCTCTCCGGAGCACCCTGGAGAGCTACCAGGACCGCCTTCAGTCGGGCGATGTCCTGCGGATGCTGCGGCTCCTCGCCGAGAACGAGGTGGGTATCCGGCGGACCGTGAACCCGCGCCTGGCGGTCGAGACCCTGCTTCTGCGGTGGGCAATGCTGGATCGGATCGTCGATCTGGAGCAGGTGATTGGGGCGGGTAAGCGGGTAGGCGGGGAAGCGGGTAAGGAAAGCCGCGGGGAAGCAGGTAAGCTGGCCAGCGGGGAAGCTAGACGGGCTGGCGGCGGGGGAGGGGAACCGGCAGGCGGCCCAAGCCAGTCGGCACCACAGATCGACTCAGCACGAGCTGACCCGCCTACCTACTTACCCGCCTCCCCGCCTCAGGGCCCGCCTACCCTCGAATCCATCCGCGCCGCCTGGCCGGCTGTCGTTGCCGCCGTGCGGTCACAGAGCCGCTTTCTGGGCGAGGCGCTCGCGGCCAGCGAGCCGGCTGCCCTCGAGCTTCCGTGGCTCACCTTGGTCATGGCCGAGCCGAACCCCCTGTTCGGCGACCGGCTGCACGAGGAGGCGGGTAAGGTTGAGGAGGTCTTGAGCCGAAGCTTGGGTGAACCGGTTCGGCTCCGGGTGACGGCCAGACCGGCTGCCGGGGGCGCCGTGCCAGGCAAGCCACGCCGGATGTCCGAATCCAGCCTCAAGGCCGAGCGGCTGCGGGACTTCCGGTCCAGGGATCCCGCCCTCGACACGGCGGCGGATGCGTTAGATTTGGAGATAGTGGATTGATAAGAGGCTGTTGGCTGCTGGCTATGGGCTGCTCCGTGGAACCACTAGCCCAAGCACCTAACCAACAGCCAATAGCCAACAGCCAACAGCCAACAGGCCTCACATGGCAGGACTACCCGAGAGCATGGCGGATCT
>Ga0136617_10000541_pt1 | contig 31964 bp, 18 predicted proteins | sample AntDrymUQ3222106_2_FD_129672 | JGI IMG/M metagenome (GOLD analysis project Ga0136617, IMG submission 129672) | Polar desert sand microbial communities from Dry Valleys, Antarctica - metaG UQ322 (21.06) | ecosystem: Environmental > Terrestrial > Soil > Desert | place: Antarctica: Dry Valley... | reverse complement strand
TCATCCCCGAGTCGGGCGGGATCAGTTGGGCCGACACAATGGTGATACCGAAGGGCGCCGAGAACCGCACGGAGGCTGCGGCCTGGATGGACTTCGTGTACGACCCGGTGCAGGCTGCCCAGCTCACCGCGTGGGTGCAGTACATATCGCCGGTGAAGGGCGTACAGGAGGAAGTCGCCAAGATCGACCCCGACCTGGCCGAGAACCCACTCATCTTTCCGACCGAGGAGACGCTGGCGCAGGTCCACGGTTTCGCCAACCTCGACGAGGACACTGAGGCGGAGTTCGATGAGGCGTTCGCCTCGATCGTCGGCGCCTGACGTCCGAACGAACTGACTGACTGACCAGCACACCCGTGACCGCGACCGTCGTCGAGCCTGATCAGGCGCAACGTGTCCGATCAGGTCGTCATGTCGAACGGATCGGGCTTGGAGCGTTGCTCGCGGCCGGTGTGCTCGTCGTGCTGCTGGGCGCCCGGGTGGTCACCGGTCCGCTCGCTATCCTCGTATCGGCGCTGCTCTTCGTCACGATCGTCGGCTTCATCGTCATTGCGATCCTCGGCGGTCCCGAGGCCAGGAGGCAGTTAGCGCCGTACGGGTTGCTCAAGCCGGGCATGTTGTGGCTCGCCCTGTTCTATCTGGCGCCGCTGTTCACGCTGTTGAAGCAGTCGCTCTCGTCGCTTCCCAGCCGATTTGCTGTGGAGGCCGAGTTCAACTGGAGCTTCGGCAACTACGCCGACGCACTTACGGACTTTCGAGGTCAATTCACACGCGGATTTCAATACGCCGGGGCCGCCACGATTTTGTGCGTCGTGATCGGCTACCCGCTCGCATACGTCATCGCGTTTCGGGGGGGTCGGTGGAAGAACTTGCTCCTCGGGCTCGTCGTCGTGCCGTTCTTCACGTCGTACCTCATCCGCACGATCGCGTGGCAGAGTCTGCTTGCCGACAACGGTCCCATCATCGACTGGATCGAGCGGGCCAAGTTGACGGGACCGATGGAGTCGCTCGGGATCATGGACAACGGCCGTCTGCTCGACAGCGCCTGGGCGGTGATCGGCGGTCTCACGTACAACTTCCTGCCGTTCATGATCCTGCCGATCTACGTCAGCCTCGAAAAGATCAACCCCGCGCTCGTCGACGCGGCGAAGGACCTGTATTCACCGTCCACCCGCGCGTTCCGGAGAGTCGTCGTGCCGTTGTCGCTGCCCGGTGTGTTCGCGGGGACGCTGCTGACATTCATCCCGGCTGCTGGTGATTTCATCAACGCCGAGTACCTCGGCAACCCGAACACGACGATGATCGGCAACTCGATCCAGGACCAGTTCCTCGTGCAGAGCAATACACCGCTGGCTGCCGCGATGTCGTTCGTGCTGATGGCCATCATCACCGTGGCCGTGCTCGTCTACACGAAGTTCATGGGGACCGAGGAACTCGCGTGAGCGAGCGGATCAGCCCCCGAGCGGAAGAGGAACTCGCGTGAGCCCCAACCGCGGAAGCGTTGCGCGGTGGGGACTCAACGTCTACGCCGCGCTCGGGCTGGTCTACCTCTTCATCCCGATCGGGTGGATCGTCTGGTTCTCGTTCAACCAGCCGAAGGGTCGCTTCAACCTGTCCTGGCAGGAGTTTACGCTCGACAACTGGCGCCACCCGTTCAGCAACGAGAACCTCACCAATTCGTTTGTCGAGAGCCTGAAGATCGCATCCATCTCGACGGTGATCGCCACCCTGCTCGGCTCGTTGATCGCCATTGCCCTGTCCCGCTACACGTTCAAGGGTTCGGCCGGGCTCAATCTGTTCCTCGTGCTCCCGCTCACGACGCCCGAAATCGTGCTCGGATCATCGCTGGCAACGCTGTTCCTCGATGCCGACGTGACCCGCGGGTTCACGACCGTGATCATCGCCCACGTCGGTTTCCAGGTGAGTTTCGTCGCCCTGACGGTGCGAGCTCGCGTGCGTGGCTTCGACTGGACGCTTGAACAGGCCGCTCAGGACCTCGGCGCGTCGCCGATGCGAACGTTCTGGAGAATCACGTTCCCTCTCATTCTCCCCGGCATACTCGCGGCCGCGCTGTTGTCGTTCGCGCTCTCGATCGACGACTTCATCATCACGCTGTTCAACGCCGGGTCGCTGCAGACGTTCCCGCTGTATATCTACGGCAGTTTCAGGGTGCAATTCCCGCCCCAGGCAAACGTGCTGGCTACCGTGATTCTCGTCGCCAGCGTGGCGCTGATGATGATCGGCGTGTTGCGTTCGATCCGTCGCGAACAACGCGCCTGAACCTTCTCCGGCCCTGTGCGTCACTGAGCCTCCCGAGCGTCGCGGCCTCGCTGCCCACCCTTCACCCACATGGTCGAGAGTACCGCTCGTCTCGCGCCCGACGCCGCGCAATGCTGGCGCGAGGAAGTCCGGCTGGGCCGGGGAGACGAGCCGACCGGGTCGCTGTTGCAGCGGACATCTCTCGAGCGTGGCGGTCGACCCTTGCTATGGACGCGACGTCGTGGACCATCGTGAGCACCCGAGTGTCGGCGATGCGATCGATGCTCGCCAGCCTCCTTGGTGACGGCCGGTCGAGCAAACGCGGCAGCCTCACGCACTAGCCTCGCGTATTCATGTCACGACCTGACGCCCCCCGAATAGCCGTCGTCCCCGAGTCATCGCCGACCTGGATGGTCGACGCGGTGACCGAAGGGGGCGGACACGTCGTCCCGCTGACCGAGGCGGAAGGCATCGTCTGGGGCGACCCGCGTGATCCAGCGGCGTTGGAGCGAGCGCTCGATCAAGCACCGGACGCGCGATGGATTCAGTTGCCGTTCGCCGGCATCGAGAACTTCGTGCACCTGCTCGACGACGACCACCTGTGGGTCTGCGGCAAGGGTGTCTACGCCGAACCGGTGGCCGAGATGGCGCTCACGCTCGGACTCGCCGGACTGCGCGGGCTCGGCACGTTCACCCGGGCGTCAGCGTGGACCGCGCCGATGGGCACCAACCTCCAAGGCGCCAGGGTCACGATCCTCGGTGGGGGAGGCATCACCGAATCGCTGGTGCGCCTGCTCCGGCCATTCGACTGCCACATCACTGTGGTTCGCCGGCGGGCCGCCGATCTCGACGGTGTGGACGACGTGCTGGAAGCCGATCGCTATGCCGACGCCTTGCCCGGTGCCGACCTCGTCGTGCTGGCGTTGGCGCTCACACCCGAGACGGAGGGCATCATCGCGGCGGACGAGTTGGCGTTGATGGAACGTCACGCGTGGCTCGTCAATGTGGCACGAGGACGGCACGTGGTCACCGACGACCTGGTCGTCGCGCTTCGTGATGGCATCATCGGCGGCGTCGGGCTCGACGTCACCGATCCGGAACCGCTCCCACCAGAGCACCCGTTGTGGTCGATGACGAGCTGCATCATCACGCCGCACGTGGGAAACACCCCGGAGATGGCGGTGCCGCTCCTGTCGCACCGCATCGCCGCCAACGTCCGTCGCTACGCCGACGAGGACGAGCTGATCGGCCTCATCGACATCGAAGCCGGGTACTAGCGAACCGAATCTCGGCTCACTGCGGAGGCACGCCGGGCTGGGCGAGAATCTCCTGTACCAGCTGTTCGTATTCTTCGAACGAGATCTCCCAGTACGGGCAGCCGTCTCCCTCCGTGCCGGAGTCGACGTTGATCGCGAGCAGGATTCTCGTGCCGCGAGGGAGATCGACACCCGCGACTGGAACCTGATCGTTCACGAGTGGATCGCAGGTGCGGCCAAAGTTCCCGGCGGTGGGCACCGCAACGACCTCGAAACCCTGGGCCTGAAGGATTTCAGTCGCGGACGAGATCGGAATATTGACGTTGACGTTTTCAAGCACGGCGTGTTCGGGCAATGTGGGCAGGGGCGGAATCGTCTCGAGAACGTCGGCGGGGGCCGGGTCGCCAGGGTTCCATTCGCGCAGGGCCCGCACCGCAGTTGTGAACGCCACGTCGTAGGGCTCCGTCACCCCAGTGTCGATCGTCGGCCAACCCGTTGTCATGATGACGGGAACCTGGTCAAACCCTCGTGCTGCGAACGCGTCAAGGGAAGCGGTTCGAACCGAGTCCAATTTCGCCTGATCCGCTGCCGCACCCGATTCAGTGATGAGCAGGCCGACGCGGGGCACGTCGAGGTCGGCCAGATCGGAGATCGCGGACCGCGTCGCGGCCCGCAACCCGGTCGTCGCACTGACCACCACGAGCACGAGTTCGGTCGATTCCGACACATCCCTGATGCCGACGGCGACGTCGCCCAGATCAGCGTCGCGAACTCGATCCGCTGCCACGTACAGCGAGAACTGGTTTCGCTGGCCGACCAGCACGATCTCGTTCGTGCCATCGCACGACGCCACGGGCTGGACCGCCGGCAATCCCAGCAGCCCGCTCACTTCGGCGACGAACGTCCGGTTCGGCAGCGTGAGCACGGCGACCGGGCTGATGCCGTTCCTTTCGAGGAGTTCCGTCGCCTCCAGTTGCACGAGTTCGCGCAGCTCGGGGTCGTCCACCTGGTCCGTTTCAGACAGGACCAGCGCAAGCGGCAGCTCGTCAAAGCCGGCGAGTTCCTCGATGCTTTCGCGCGTTGCCGGCCTCGGACCATCGGGGGCGCTCACGAACGCGAGGACGAGGTCGGTGTCGTTCGAGACGCGTTCGACCCCCACGCTGACATCGGAAAATCCGGCATCGAGCAACACCTCGGCATTCCGGAACATCGCCATGTTGTCGGCCTCGTCACCGATCAAAACGACGGCTGGGCTTTCACCACAGTCGACAGTCGCCGTGGCATTCGCACGGTTCGAGCCCATCGTCGTCGATACGCACACGACGGCGAGAAGAAGTCGGGCGTGCACACTGTTGAACATGCGCCCGGATGGTAATCCTGGAGTGTTTGGCCCTCCAGGGATTTACGACGTCGGCGGCGAGGTCGCTTCGATCAGCCGAGTTCGACGTTGGACACCGTCGACGCGGGATCGGAAAGCGACGCAGCGAGCGGTGCCGACGCGGACACTGCAAGCTGGCTCGGGGCTGAGTATGCACCCTCAAAGTTCGTCGTGCTGTTGACGCCGATCGTCTGGCTGAGCGCCTGCTCCACACCGTCGTCGGTCTCGACGGTGATCGACATGCTCGACGAGCCGGCGGTGGCGCTCATCGTGGATTGTCCAGACCGAACGTGGCCTTGGTAGGTGATGTGGGCCTCGGGCAGGCCGTCGGTCCACGCGTCCGCGAGCGCCTTCGCCTGGGTTGCATCGAAGTTGGCGCTGAACGAACATCGGTTGTCTCCCGACAGCGACGGCGTGCCGGACAACACGATGTCGCCGGTGAGCCGAACATCGACGGTGGCATCCGCCCACTCGGCGCTGAGCAGCGCCGGTGTGATCGGCGGCTCGTCCGAATCCTTGGGCCACGCTTCCGCCAGATGCTGCCTGAGCAGTGCGACCACCTTGTCGAGGCTGGCAGCTGCGACCGAAAGTTCGGTCGACAGGGTGATCAACGCGCCAGACGGCTCGAACCCGCTGGCCGTGCGCCGGCCATACACCGTGAGCTGTAGCTCGGGGCGCCCATCGAAGCCGACGGCCACGCTGGGCGCGGTGGCCACGGCATAGAAACCGCCGACCACTCGGTTGTCCGCGTAGACGGTGCAACCGAGATCGGCTGGGACGTCGACGAGCTGTTCAGGATCGAGCACCGCGCCGGCCCTTCCACGTATCGCGCTCAGTCATGCCGCTGGCGGCTTCAGGACGAGTACCTCGCTCGATCCCTCCTGCTCGGGCAGCTTGACTTCCTGGCCGTCCGTCGTGAACAGCGTGAGCTGATACGTGTAGGTGTGCCGGTCTGGGGAACCGAGCCGGAAACGCCAGAACTGGTTGACCCCAAAGTCGTCGATCTGAAGGTCCTTCTCAGCACTGATGTTCGCCGCCTCGTCGTCGAACGACAGATGAATGGTCGCGAACGCGTACTTGTTGGCGATCTTGAGCAAGTTGGGCGAGATCTGGACCCGGAAGCCGAACGGATCCCCGATGGGCAGGATCGGCTTGTCGGTGGTGATCCATTCGTCCTCGCGCGTGACCCCGTCCGAGTAGAAGACGGTGACGCGGTACTCGTACGTCCGCAGCGTCTTGTCGGCGAGCGGCACGATCCAGGTCTTCGTGTCCGCGTCGGATGTCAGGACGAACGTCTCCTGAGCGGTGAAGTTGTGGGCCGGATCGCTGTAGCGCAGGGCGCCGACGACCTTGGAGATGAGTCCCTCCGGGCCAAACGAACCGGCCGGGATCACGCTGACTTCGAGCATGTCCTGCACCGGTTGGTCGATCGCGATCGACTTCTGCGATGTCTTCACCGGCTCGAGCGTGATCCGTTGCCCGTCCTTGTCGACAAACGTGCATTGGTATTCGTACTTGCCGACTATCGGCTCACCGATGACCTCTTTCCACGTGGCACTCAGGCTCCCGCTCGTGAGTGTCACCTGCTTCACCTTGGCGGACGGCCCGGACCCGTACGTGAGGTCGACGATGACCGATGGCACCTGGGCCCAGTCGATGACACCGGCCTGCACGTCGACGATGAGCACGCCGAGCCGGTCGGTGTCGAGCACGAGGATGCCCTCGTTGGACGTGCCGCTGTGGCGAACGGTCTCGGCGCCACCCTTGTAGAACACCTCGTACTCGTAGTCGTACTCGGTGTCGTTGGGACCGGCGAGGTAGGTCGTGAAGCTCTTCGGCAGGGCGTCGGCGGTCGAGAACACAAGGTCCTGGGCCTCGTCGACGGCGCCCCGCTCGCCAGTCGCCTTGTAATGGAGACGGGCGCGCACGAGATCGACGAGCTCGTTGTCGAAGTCGGCTGTGCAGATCACCTGGACATCGAGGAATTGGTACCAATCGGGATCGATCTCGATCTGCGTCCGGAAATCCGCGATGGCGTGTCCCGCGGTGATGTTCGAAAGGTTGTCATTGGGCAGCAGATGGCCCTCCATGACTGCCTTCGTCTTCACCTGGACGTCGAGGGTGGCATGGGCGCTGTCGAACTGCGACTTGACGTTGTACAGCTCGATGCCGTGGTGGCCGTACTCCTTGCCATCCTGGCTGGCGAGCGCCGTCTCAAGATTCGGTGCCGGGTTGCGGGCGAACTCGGCGCTCTTGAACTCGAGCAGCGCCTTGCTCAGAAAGTCGCCGACCATATCGGTGCCCGAACGGGTGAGTTCGGCGATCTGCTCCGGCGTGACGACATCTGGCCCTGCCTCTGGCGTGACGACGACCCTGCTGGCGTCGCTGGCCGTCGCGATCGTCACGAGCGCGTCGGTGGCCCGACGGCTCTCATCGTGCGAGAACGTGTAGTGGGTGCCGTTGTCGTTGTGCTTCACCGACCACGACGCGTCGTCGCTGATCGAGGCCCATTGCGTCTGCGTTGCGTTGAGCGTCTTCTGCGCGTCGGCCCAGACGGTCATGGTCACGCCGTTGAGGCGGTGGTTGAAGACCATGTCGTAGCCGATACGGATCGCGGCGAGGTTCTTGTCGAGCATCTCCCAGAGCAGGACGGCCCCTTCCTGGGTGAGCTTGGCCATGAACGAAGCCCGCCCGGTGCCCGTCATGCTGACCCTTCCGGCGCCGATGAGGCTCCCGACGAATTCACCCGTCGACCCTTCGGTCTCGGCGAGGATCGCGATGCTGACCGTGCCGTCCTTCACCGGCAAAGGCGCCGGCTTGATGGCCTTCGCCAGCTCGCCGCGATCCCGGCGGATCGTGTTCGCCCACCAGTCGCGGAGGTCAGGACCTTCGACCGGTTCCGATTCGAGGCGGGCGTGGAGGTCGGGGTCAGCGGCCAGCGCTGTGCGGATCTCCTGATCTTCCGCAGGCGTCACCTGGAGTTCGGTGGAGAGCGTCAGAATGCCGCCACCGAGTCTCGTGCGCCGCTCCTCCTCGGTGAGGTTTTCGAGGGGCCGCCGGTACCAGACCATCGACAGGATCGGCTTGCCGCCGTCGTCGAGCGCAATTCGCGGCGGGGGGACGAGGTAGACCGTCAGTGGGTCGACGTCGTCGCGAAGAACGTCGACCTTTCCGATCAGCCGTCGACCTCTCAGTGTGATCATCACGGTCTCCCTTCGGTGGTAAAGCGGGTTGGCCCCTCCGTCGTGCGCCCCCAATTAATCACTCCCAGCGAACGGAGCGAGATGATTTAATCCACCGACGATGCTCACGCTCGTCGATCAACTGCGTATCGACGATTTCACCGTGTATCGCGACGTCATCAACGACGGTGGCACTCGGTCGTATTCGTCAACGTTCTATGCGATAGCGGACGCCCCGCGGCTCGCGCGCGACGGCGACGGGCCGGCGTTTGATTTTCTCTGGTACCGCTCACCACCCACCAGCGAAGCGGTCCCCGACGCGGGTGGGGTGGTCACGGTCACAGTCGAACTCGGCCCGACCGCGGACGAGCGCGAGGATCTGGTCAGCGCGATTCGGGCGAAGGTAGAACCCCTGCCGACCGACCCGATCGTGGCGGTCGTGCCGTTCCACGGCGGATCGGTGGAACTCACGTTTGCCGGCGATGCCGGCGATGACGGCGGTGACCTGGCAACCCTCGCCCCACGCGTTCCCGCGAGCCTGCTGGGCAATCAGCGCGCGACGTTCGTCGTGCCGCTCACGGGTGTCGGCGCCGGACTGCTGTGGCAGGCGCTCGAGGCCGGCACGGACTTGTTCCACGCGCGCTATGAGCTGCTCTTTACGTATCGCCTCGACGACGTGTCGTTGCGGGTCTGGTGCGACAGCCGCCGCGCTCACGATCTCGCTTCGGCGCAGGCAGCAGCCGGTGTGCTCGACGTTCCTGCGCTGACGGCGACGCTGATTCGCGAACGGGTCGGTGGCGTCGAACTGATGTCGACCCGGATGGTGGGCGACGCGCAGCGGAGTGCGCTTGAGGACATTGGCTCCCGCCTGCTCGCCGCCGCGATCGCCGCGACTATGGTTGACGCCACACCGTCGGGCGCGCCGGCACGCGTCCGGACGTATTCGCCGTCGATGGACTCGTCGTTGAATCTGACGTTCGAGGAGTCCCGGCCGGTCGAGGGTCGCGTCGTGTCCGAGGACATGCTCCGGATCGCGATGTCCGTCGACGAACTCGGCGACCACGTCCGCCTCGTCGAACCTGAAGGTGGTTTCTTCAGGATCCTCGAGGTCAAGGTCGTCTGCACGGTCAACTTCGAGGACAGTCCCGTCGAATCGGTCCGAGTCGTCGTGTCGTACGAGGCGCCGGGCGACACCGCCGTGCATCGCTCGACCGAGTTTGTGTTCCGCGCCGGCGTCGGCCCGCAGACGTTCCGCACCGATCTCGCCACGCCCGACCAGCGCGCCGTCAGCTACGAGGTCGAGATGTTCTATCGGGACGGTGGCCCTCCGCTCACGATGAGTCATCCAGCTCGGGAGACCGAGCTGATCGTTCTCGATCTTGATGGCACGGGCGTCCTTCAGGTCGACGTCGCGCTCCGGGACGTGCCGGCCGACGCTGATCTCACGGCAACCGTCGAACTCGGACACGAGCCATCTGGCTCCACGGCGACGTTCGTCCTTGATGGCTCCCATCCCTCGGCGGTGTGGACCGCGGTCACGCGCGACCGAACGGGGCCGTACCGGTACCGGGTGATCTGGTCCGCTCCGGACGGCCGCCAGGTCGCGACAGACTGGGTCGAGTCGCACCGGACCGAGATCGAGCTGGACGCACCGCCGTCATTCCGCCCGGCAGGCGACGTGCACGTCGTCGCCGCCGGCGCGTTCGAAAACGTTGCCGAGCTGATGGTCGAGTTGCGGACGGTCGACCCAACGCCGACGACGCTCCGATTTACCGTTCCCGGCCAGATGGAAGTGTGGCATCCGACGAGCGCGCCACCGACCGGGGCCTACGAGGTCCGCCAGTGGATTATCTATACCGACGGCGCTCGCAGCGAGCTGCCGTGGGAGCACCATGACACTCCCGTGCTTGTCGTCGGCGATCTCCTGCGCTTCGGAGTCGTCGTGACGCCGCGACTGCTGGACATTGGCGGGCAGGTACGCCTCGCGACCGTCGAGCTCGTCTCCGACGCGGCGGACGGCTCCGAAGCACGAAGCACGCTGGTGTTTCGTGACGCCGAATCGCAGACGTGGTCGTTTCGCATGCCATCTCCAGACAGGCACACGTATTCCTATCGACTCACGCTCGTGCACACGGACGGCAGCCGCGAACTCGGCGCGTGGCGGCCGGCCGAATCCGGCGTCCTGGTGCTGCAGCCGACCGACATTGCTCCCGAGAACTGAGGACACGACATGTTGACATTCGAATCACCGTTCTACGAGGTCGACGGCGTGATCGTGTTCCGCGATCACGCCAGCCCGACCACGTTCCATTACCTCGGCGGACCGCCGCGGCTCACACGGACGTCGCCGGGGAACGTCCCGAACCTGCTGCTGCTCAAGTATCGGCACGCCCTCGAGGCGTCCGCCTCAACGACAGCCGCGACCCGCGATCAGTTGGGTGGCGGGTTCCTCATGTTCGGTGTGGACTGCGGCCTGAGCGACACGAAGAAGCAGGAGATCGCGAACACGATCTCGGCGAAGGTTGGTGGTGAGGTCGAACTCGTGCCGGTGCTCTTCACGAAGGGCAAAGTCAGCGTGATCGCGCTCGACGCCCAGCCCGCGATCGCGGCCGACCCGGCCGATTCCGCTTCCACGTCGAAGTTCGTGCGCGGCGTCATCGGCACGGCGACGCCGTCACTTCTCGGCGACCAGCGAGCGATCTTCTCACTGTCGCTCTCGCCCGATGCGGTCACGCTCATCGAGGACGCCTATCAGTCCCAGCTCTCTCCGATCGGTGTGATCTACGAGCTCGAGTTCACCGGGCTGCGACCGGCCGTCAGCATCAAGGCGACGATCGACAAGAAGCGCGTCTACGAGTTCTTCAAGGCCGGACTCCATCTCGGCGTCCACGCCGGCGGCGGGTCGACCGGCACACCGGCAACGAATCCGACGACCGGGAATCCGAACCCGGCCCAGCCACGACCGGGCGATGCGACGAGACCAGCGGCCGGCCCGCCCGCCCCGCCTCCTCCGCCTCCTCCGCCTCCGCCGCCCGGACAAGCCGGACCGCCATCACCGGCAGCGCCGCCGTCACCGCCCACACCACCGGGCCCGGCCCGCCGTGCCGAGCCGCCGACGCCGCCGGGGCCGACCCCGCCGACGCCGCCCGGTCCGACGCCGCCGTCGCCGACGCCGCCGGGCCCGACGCCGCCCACCCCGACGCCGCCCGGTCCGACACCGCCGAATCCCACGCCTCCGAATCCAACGCCACCGAATCCATCTGGGCGCGGCCAGCCGCAGACTCCACCAATGCCGCCGAACCCGGGCGGGGCTGCCCCACCGCAAGCTCCGCCCCGCCCGGCGAATCCGACCGGGGGCGGCCAGACGCCACCGAATCCCGTCAATCCGTCAGGGGGCGGGCAGAACCCGCCCAACCCCACCGGATCCGGTCAGGGCGCATCATCCGGACGTGCGTTTGCGCTCGACGCCGACCTCTCGTATTCGGTCACGCAACTCGAGCAGACCGGCGCGATCACCATCGAGGTCGTCCAGCAGCAGATGGGGGAGTCCATCGACAGGCAGCGCGACGCCGCGATCCAGTTGATGAAGGAGACCCTGATCCAGGAGTTCTTCCGCCCGTCGATGACCAATGTCAGCTCGGCGGCCGCCGATGCGCAACAGCTCATGGCGAGCACCGCGAACACCGGCCGAGGGTCTGCTGGAGGCGACGCCAAGGTGCAACTCGGCTTCCAACTCCAGTACAAGAAGGAAGAGGAGCTGACGACCGCGACGTTCGACTACAGCTCGATCTCGCCGGAGGTCCGGACCCACGCGCCCAACGGCTTCTTCTCAGCGCTCCTGACCGACACCCAGCGCGAGAAGTTGATCCGGGAAGTCGACCTCGATGACGAATTCTTCAAAGTGCTCGGTGTCGACATCAGCACCGCGGCGGACTATGACGAACTCGACGTCGAGCTCATCAAGGTGCGGGTCAAGTACGGCTCGGTCGCGGAGGAATACCACTTCTCCAAAGCGGACAACGCGCCGAAGCACTTTCAAGCGTTCGTGCAGGGTGGGGAATACGCGTACCAGTACCAGGTGGAGTATCTGTTCGGACAATCTCCGGACATCGGTGCCCAAAAGCAGAGCTACGTGGGCGAGTGGCAGACCACGACCGATCGCGCCATCGTCGTGCACCCGCCCGATGACGTGTCGATGCTGCGCGTGATCCTCGAACCCGGGATCGTCGATTGGGAATTGGTCGACAAGATCGAGGCGACCTTCAGCTACGACGACGCGCCGAACCAGTTCCACAGCGAGCGGACGTACCTGATTGCCAGCGACACGGTGGCGCAGAATTGGACCGTTCGCCTGACCGATCCGACCGCTGCCACCTACACCCTGCAGCCAACGTTCCACATGAAGGATCAACGCGAGATCGAGGGTGCGGCCGTCGTCGAGCGACGCCCGCACGTGCCGATCAAGGATCCGTTCGCGCCGCTGCCGATCAAGATCCAGGCTCGGGTCAACCCGAACGACATCGTGCGAGTCGACGTCGATATCACCTACTCCGACAAGGCCAACGATCTGGAGGTGCGCAGGTCGGTTCAGCTGGTGCCGCCGTTCGAACCCAAGGACGTCATCCTTCCGTTGATCAACGAACGCAAGCGCACGTACAAGTACCGGGCCACGCTTATCGAAACGAGCGGCGCCGTCGAGACCCAGCCCGAGGTCGAGACGGACCGCAACTCGATCCAGATCACGGAGGGCGGCATCGTGCTGGATCTCGTCGTCACCGTGCTCGGCGACATGACCCAGCAGCAGATCGAGGCGATTCAGCTGGAATTTCGGAGTGAGCCGCTGCCCGGCGCCGTGCAGCAGCCGACCAGCGTGCTCCTTCAGCCGGGTGGCCAGGCCCAACAAACCGTCCCCCTCGTGCTACGCGCCGATCGCACGACGTTCGAGTTCCGGACCAAGACGTTCCTGACCGGCCGCCCGCCCGTCGAGAGCAAGTGGAAGCAGCAGTCGGATCCGAACGTCGTGATCCAACCGAGCCAGCTCGTGACGCCGTGATGGGACGGCGCCGATGATCGACCTGGGCCGGCCGGCGATGCACGCCGAAGGGCTGACCATCTTCGCCGACCACGCTGAGGCCGGACGGTTCCACTATCTGCCGGACGTGCCTCGATTGCGACACGACATCGACGGCAAGGCCGACATCCGGCTCGTCAAGTACCGCCTCGACCCGTCGCTGACGGCGCAGCTCGGCGGTGGCCTGTTGACGTTCAGTGTCGAACTCGGCGCCGACGAGACAGCGGTCGGACGGGCACGCGGCCGCTTGGCTGCTCGCGAGGGTTTGAGCACCATCAGTCTCGACCCCGTCGCGGTCGAGGGGGGCACGGTTGGCGTCGTCATCGCGGACTACTCGACGCTGTCGGACGCCCCGGTCACGAGTCCGTTTGTGCTGCGCGTGTCTGGCGGCGAGACCCCGTCCCTGTTCGGAGGGAAAGCCGCATCGTTTGCCGTCGTGCTGACACCCGAGGGCGCCAACCTCGTGGAACAGGCCCTCCTGGCCGGCGCGCCGTTGGTGTCTGCGTTCTACGCACTCACCGTGAGTGGGCTCCGGCCAGCGCTCCGCGCGGGCATCCGAGCCCGCTGGGATCAGGTGTACTCGTTCTACGAGAACCGTCTCCACGGCGGCAAGCTGCTCCTGGCCACCGACATCGGCCCCACTGTCGAGGAACTCGTGCGCGCCGAGGCGATCAGCATCCACATCGACGAGTTGCTGCCGGCCGAGGAACAGAATGCGGCGAGCCGCGCGGCGATCGAGGAGGCGCAACGCTATGTCCTGGAGGAGCTGTTCACCCCGACGCTCGGGCAGACGCCGGCAGCGCCGCCCCCGGACGGCCTGGCGGTGATCGGGCAGACGATCAAGGATGTCATTGGGTTCTTCTCGATCACCTACAGCCTGCGCAAGGTCGAACGCAGCGAGCTCAAGACGTTCGACTACCAACTGGCGACGGCCCAGGCGCAGCCATTCACGCTGGCACCACAGGGGCGGTTGCAGGTCGCACTCGAAGAGCTCCTGCCGCCCGAGCGGCTCATCGCAGAGCTCGACATGGGTCCGCAGCCGGAAATGCGCTTCGACATTGGAGTCGGCTGCGACCTCGCCGCCGAGGACATCGACCACGTCGAGGTGGTCGTGTCCTACGGCGATCGGCGCGAGGAGATCGTGCTGGACGCGGCGTCCCCGAGTCGTGAGCTGTCCATCTGGTACGTCGCGGAGCTCGGTATCGAGATCGACTATCGCTACACGGTCGCGTTTCGACCCTCGACCGGCGACGTCGACGTGCTCGCCGCCGAAGCGCGGACGACGGATGATCGGATCATCCGCATCGATCCCCGCGAGCTCTACCGCCGAGCAACGGTTCGAGCAGTGGCCCACGGGGTTCCGTTCGAGACGTACCCTCGCGTCGTCATCGATGTCCAGGCCCGCCAAACAGGTTCGGGTTGGGCGGCCGACGCGACGCTCGAGCTCGATGCCCAGCATCTCGAATCCAGCGTGCGGTTTCGCACGAGTCGCGACGCGAAGACGCTCGTGCGACGTCGGATCCGCTATCTCGCCGGCGACGGGCAGATCGTCACGAACGACTGGGATGACGCGGAGCTCGGCGTGCTTGTCGTCGGTGACCCGCTCCCGGATGTCGTCGACGTGCAGATCCTGGGTGCCGCCCGATTCGGCACGCACATCGCGCGGCTCGTTGTGGAGTTCCGCCCGCTGAGCAATCCGGGCAAGGTCGACACGGTCATCCTTTCTGCGGAGCGGCCATCGGCGACCTGGTCGTGCCCGATGCAGCCCGGATTTCCCCGCGGCTACGAATATCGCGTCACGACGCACAGCACGCTCGCCGAGGTGCGCGAGGGGGTGTGGCTGGCGGGTGCGGAGGGGAAGCTGGTCGTCGGCGAGGGCATCGCGCAGTTGCGTCAGGTCCAGCTGCTGTTCGTGGGGAAGGCGCTGGGCGAACTCGGCCTCCTCGGCGTGAAGGTGCGCTTCTCGTTTGTCGATTCGGTGGCCGAGATGACGGCCGAGGACGAGCGGCTCGTCACCGATCTTTCCCAACCGGTGCTGTGGTCCTACCCGGTGGCGGACCGGACACGCCAGGCGTACACCTACGAACTGACGTTGGTCCACAGCGACGGCCGCTTGGAACCACTGGCCCCCGTGTCCACGGAGGACCTCATGGTCATCCAACCGCTCGCTGCGCCGGGAGGGCCGTGATGCTGACGATCGAGCCGCCGATCTACCAGGTGCGAGGGACGCCGATCTTCCGCGACCACGCTGATGCCGACCTCTTCTACGTGTTGCCCGGAGTCCCGGTACTGGTCGTCGTGGGGGAGCGCCCGGGTTTCAGGATCTACAAGTACCGCCGCGATCTCACCGACAACCCGGCGCTGGATCCGACGCAGGCGATGGGCGGCGGGTTGGCCATGTTCGACGTCCAGACGTCGACGGTCCCTATCACTGCGTTGGTTGCCGAGGTGTCGGCCCGTGCCGAACGACCGAACGCCCGGGTGGTGCCCGTCGTGTTCCGATCCGGAATCGTGCGCAGCATCGTGGCCCAGAGCGAGGGCGACCACCTGATCAGCGATGTCGTCGAGTCCTCGATCGCATCGGTCACGGCGCCCCATCACGCGTCGTTCGCGATGGCGTTGACGCCCGAGGGCACCACCCTCTTCCAGGCCGCCGCACTCGGCGGGCAGCTCCCAGTCGGCGTCGCCTACGAGCTCAAGTTCCTCGCCCTCACGCCGGCCCTCCACGCCCATGTGACGATGGACGACGACCGGGCCTATGAACGCTTCTCCGGCTCGGTGGGTTTCAGCTACTACGTAAATGCCCGGCTCGATGCGGAGATCTCCAAGCTCGTCGCCGACGGGATCGTCAAGATCGAAATCACCCAGTTCATCGACGACGCCGACCAACGGCGTCAGCACGAGATGGTCCTCGGCTTGCTCAAATCGCGGGTCCAGCAGGACTTCTTCCGACCGACGATCCCCACGCCGCCGGTGGCCGGGGCCGGTGGCGTCGTCCGGGACATGGTGTCTCAGATGATCGGCGAATCGGTCACGTCGGCATCGGCGTGGTTCGTGCTGAAGGCGAAGTACGAACTCGTCCGGGAGGAGAAGACGTTCGAGATCAACTACGACGGGCGAACCGCGATCGAACTGACCCACGTCACCACCGGCGGGATCTCGACGATGGCACCCGACGGACCCAGCGTCGAGGTCCTCGAGATCGATCTCGACGACGAGTTCTTCGACACGCTGAGGGTGACCGTGCGAGTTGCCGTCGACTTCGACGAGATGACCGACCTCGACTCGGTGACGGTGAACTTCGCCCACGGCGAGCACCGCTTCGGCGCATTGTTCGCCAGCGGACGAGCAGATGTCACCGAGTTCGTCGTGCCGCTCGCGGGACCACGAGACGACGAGTACACGCTCGAGACCGAGTACCGGTTCAACCCCACGCTGGGCACGGGTGAGCCCGTGGTTCACGTCGGGCCGCTCGCCTCGCGCCAGCGGGCTGTGGTGGTGAGTCCCGCGGCCGACCTGCAGTACACGATGATCGAACTCGTGCCGCTGATCGATTGGACTGCCGTGACGCGTGCCGAGGTCGAGATCGTCGGTCGTTCAGCGGATGGGTCGCGGGAGTTCGTGCGCGACACGGTCGTGCTCGACGCGTCGACGCCGCAAACCCGCTGGCGGTTTCACCGACCGATCGATGATCCGGCTTCGTTCTCCCTCCGCACGACGTGGGAGGAAGCAGGCGGCCAGCGACACGTGGGCGACCGCGAGCGGCTTCGGGGTTCCAGCTACGTCGTGCGCGCCGGTTTCGCCACCAACCTCCAGATCACGGTCACCGCGCCGCTCGACTGGAACAAGTTTCTGCAGGCCGTCGTCGAGATCCACTACGAAGACGGTGCCCACGTCGCGGACCGGATGTTGACGTTTGACGCGACATCGCCGCCCGCCGACGTTGTGATTCCGCTGCTCCACACGGACGTTCGGACGTTCCGGTCACGAACGACCCTGATCCGTACCAATGGCACGACCGAGGTCACGCCGTGGACCGAGTCGGACGGCGGGCGCGTGATCACCGCCCACGACCCGACGGCGACCACGGCCGTGAACGTCACGTGGGTGGGCGATCCCGCTGGGGCCCTCGGCTTGCTGGTGAACTTCCGGGTGGCGCAACCCACCGGCGAGTTCCGGACGAGCGTCTTCTTCCGCCCGGGCGACACCGACAAGGTCGTGCAGCTACCGGTGTCGTCGCGACAGCCGCTGGCGTACAACTACGAGGTGCGACGGGCCACCGAGGCCGGCGAGGAGGTCGTCACTGCCGGCACCGGCGGCAGCAACGTGCTCATCGTCCGAGCACAGTAGGAACGACACCGCTGCCGAACGATGGCGTCAGGCAGGCGGGTCGAGTACGAGGATCATGCCGTTTTCGGTCCCGGATCCCTGGCGGGTGGTCTCGTCGGCGAGGATGTAGGTGACGCGGTAGCGGAATGGTGGGACGCCCGCCGGCGGCTGCCACTCGGCCGACGCGGAATGCGCGGCGTCGAACTGGAACGAGGTGGTCGGTGCCCCATCGCGATCGGCCTGCAGCTGGAGCAACACCTTTTTGACCGTGCCGTCGGCCAAGCGTGGCGCGATGAGGTCGTTGACGATGGAGATGGCCGGCCCGGTCGGAGTCGGGTGTTCGTCGGGAATATCCGCGTCGGGGTTCGTCGCCGGTGTCTCGGGAGTCGCCGGTGTTTCAGGAGTCGTCGGGGCGGTCGACCGACGCGCGGTGATCCGCCAGAGGTCGTCGTTCGTGCGGAGCTGCTCGGTGAGCGCCTGGGCCGCCGCTCGGTCGAGCCCTTCAGTCGTCTCCGTTGCTTTCCCGACGGCGTGGTGCTCCACCGCAAACGTCGATTCGGGGAGCTCGATCAACACCGGCAGGGTCAACTCGCGCGCACTCGGGCTGATCTCGATGCGCTGCGGGAGGCTCAGTTCGCCGTCGTCGTAGAGCCCGGCGAATTCAAGAACGTACGCGAGCGGTTCCGATCCAGCCGCGGCGAGCTCGGCCAGGCTCTGTTCGATGACGAGATCGACTGCGCCGCCCGGCGGCGCGTCGACATCCGAGCGCGGTGCGGTGTCGTTGGGACCGAATACCTTGATCCGCACAACCTGAACCGCGCGACCCGGGCTCGCCGGCATCACGGTGGAGACCTTGATCTTCTGCCGTTGCGGCTGCAGCGACGGGTCGCGATTCACCCGGTCGAGCCACTCCTGCGGAGCGCCGCCGTCCACGTTGATCTCACCGAGCTGGACAACCATGTCGTCCCACACGCCGATCTGCTCGGGCATCACGTCGACCATGGCGGACGAGTTCGCTCCCTCGCGCGGATCGAGCGTCAACTCCTCGTGGAGGAGATCAAGTCGCTCGGCGTTCCAGATCCATTCCGGTCGCGGGCCGCGATCGAGACAGAACACCGTGAGCGATTTCACGCGGACCGGATGGCTCAACACGTTGTTCATCGTCAGCGTGTGCTCCGGCTTGGCGGCGGCGTCGCCCGCTTCGGGCGCCGCGGCGTCGGACGCGGCGGCGTCGGGCTGCGGAGAACCAAAGCCGGCCGCGGTGACGGCGACCCTGTTGGTCGTGAGTCGATCAAGGCGAAGGGACACGTCGATGGTCGCTTGGAGACCGTCGTCCTTCAAGGTGATCCGACCCCGAATGCCCTTCTTGAGCAGCTCGCAGAAAATGCCGTAGTGGACCGCCTCCATATCGAACAGCAATTGGAGGCGTTGATCGGCGGAGACCTCTTCCGCGGTGAACGTGATCGTCTCGGGCAAGACGACCTGGTCACCCGTGCCGCCAGCGGTGAATCCGGACACGAACTCGGCGCGCAAGCCGGCACGCGGCTGGAGTTCCACGAAGCGCGCGGTCCCGCGCAGCACCCCTTCGCGCACGTACTGGCCAAGTTCGTTCCGATCGGCGTCACTGATGTACGGCAAGGCCACGAGGGTCACCTTGACTCGGTAGCCACCGTCGCTGCCGAGGTACTGCGTGACCCGGATCGGCGCGAGGTCGCCCTCTCCCGACGGTTCGGTGCCACGGAAGAAGCCGAGCCGGAATTCCGTCGGCAGGAAGTAGTAGACGTCGGGCCGCGGCGAGTCCTTGAAGTGCAACGCCGGCGCATCGTCGCGATCGGGGACCTGCCCCCAACCGTTCTGCGCCGCTCTCGGCGTGTCGGGGTACACGGCACTGTCGCTGTCCGGACGATGCATCGGCCGCAGAATCACGGACTCGACAGCTGCGTTGCTCACGCTATGTGGTCCGTCGGCGGCGAGTGTGGGTGCAGTCCAGAGCCGCCCCAGGTCGCTGCTGGTACGGAGGACGTCGAGCATCGCCGGGTTGTGTCGCAGTGTTGCCCGCGCCACGGACGGCGCGAGCATTTCGTTCGCAACGAGAATCGGTTCGTTGCTGGCGAGACCCGTGACAACGGCGCGTGAGAGGTCCCTCGTCGCGGCCGGGCTCACGGTGTCCGCGTCCAGGCGGTGGCGGCGGGCGCGCTGGCGAAGGACGCTGATTGGCCGATCGCGGAGTCCCGGCACGAGCGTCGCAGCCGGCTCCGCGACGGTCATCGCTGAGACCTCGGGCAGCACCAGGATGAGTTCGGGCCGAAGGACGCTCCACGTCGGGGGCGCGCCGAGTGGGATCCAGCCGGACCAGCCGCCGTCGCCGGTCCACGCCTTCTGCCAGACCTGGTCGTCGGTGCCGCGGGCGAAGACGTGTTCGTGGTCCGGTCCGAGTGTTCCCGGCGCCGGCTCGGACGTGATCACGCCGCCGTCGTCGTGGCGCGCCCAGTCGTGCCACTCGCCACCCCACCACCCGCGCTGCCACAGCGCATTGTCGCCCCCGCGCACATACACGTTGCATGCACCGGGGTTCCGGGCGACCGTGCTCGGAGCGCCGACAAACCCGACCGGCGGCGCGCCGAGTGGGATCCAGCCGGACCAGCCGCCGCTCCACGCCTTCTGCCAGACCTGATCGTCCGTACCGCGGGCGAAGATGTGTTCGTGGTCCGGTCCGAGCGTTCCGGCAGCCGGCTCGGACATCAGGACGCCGCCGTCATCGTGGCGTCCCCAGTCGTGCCACTCGTTGTCCCACCGTCCGCGCTGCCACAGGGCGTTGTCGCCGCCGCGCACGTACACGTTGCATGCCCCGGGGTTCCGGGCGACCGTGCTCGGTGATCCGACGAAACCAACCGGGGGTGCGCCGAGTGCCATCCAGCCGGACCAACCGCCATCGCCGGTCCACCACTTCTGCCAGACCTGATCGTCGGTGCCGCGGGCGAAGACATGCTCGTGGTCCGGCCCGAGCGTTCCCGGTGCCGGAACCGACGTGATCACGCCGCCGTCCTCGTGGCGCGCCCAGTCGTGCCACTCGCCACCCCACCACCCGCGCTGCCACAGGGCATTGTCGCCACCGCGCACGTACACGTTGCACGCGCCCGGATTCCGGGCAACCGTGCTCGGTGCACCGACGAACCCTCCGGTCGCCCTCGCCTGCGGCGGCCCGGTCACGGCGTATTGGTGCGAAGCCAGCACCTTGATCTGCACCCCCGAGGCGCTGTCGCTCAACACGTCGACCATCGCGGCGTACTCGTCGAGTGTGGTGAAGTCGAGGACCAACTGCATGGTGCGCGACGCGACGTCGACGACACATTCCATGGGCTGCTCGTGATCCGTGCGCTCGGCTCCTGCGCCGACGGAGTACAGCAGCGTTGCGATCGGCGAGTCGGCACCGAACGGAAGCGGCGAGGAATCGCCATCACCCTTGGCCCGGAACGTGATGGTCAATCCCGCCTTCCGGCACAGCACGGTTGCGTCGAGTCCGTCGGCGTCCGGCTTCAGCCAACCCTCGAGGGTTTGCCACCGGCCACCGTCGTCGGACACGCCGACCGAGACGAGGTCGGCCTGCAACGCAGCATTCGCCTCCTCGGTGAACTGGGGGAGTGGTTGGGCGTCAACGCGGAGGACCTCGAAGACATCAACCCGGAATGCAGACATCGTGCTCATCTCATGACCTCCTCACCCGACCGCTGATCGGTCGAGTAGTAGTACCTGATCGCGGATTCCCTCGTGGTGCTGCTCCGAGTTCTTCGCGCGGTCATAGGCGACGAATCGAACTGCGACGTCATAGGTGTCGAGGGAACGATCGCGTCGGGCGACGCGCCACACCTTGGGCGCGGCGTCGGCCTTGGAGAACGTGAACGTTGTCGTCTCGAGAATCGAGTTGGCGTCGTCGGTGTAGGTGAGTTGCACGACGGCGAGTTGCACGTCGTGTTCGAAATCCACCAACTCGGCGAGAATTTGGACGGACAGGAAGTCGACATCGGTGCCGACCCACACCGTGCCCGCCTCGGCCTCCCCCGGGCCGAGGGCGACGTTTGATCCGTCGTTCCGGGTGAGTTGCGCGCGCCACGTCGCCGTCTCGGGCCCGCCGGCGAAGACGCCGATCGACAAGGGGACCTCGCCGCTGAGGGCGGTGAAGCGAAACGGCTCGGTGATTGTGTACTGCCGCGCTGGATCCTTATAGATGAGGTCGCCGCTGATGTCGGCGACGTCCTCGAACGATCCCTGTGGGCGCATCGTGAACTGGAGGATTCGGGCAAACGGGGTCCCGATCTCGAGGGTCACGTCGTCGGCGGTCCGCGACGGCACCGCCACCGGGGTGCCACGGATCCAATAGCGAGTCTCGTACGAGTAGCTCGGGGCCCGGTCTCCGGCGGCGCGTCGCTCGCCGGTCGGCTGCAGCCATGTCTTGCGGGGATTCTCAGCGGTCAGCTCGGTCGACCAGTCAAATGCCGGACCGGTCGCGGGTTGGTAACTGGTGTGGACCTCGGCGGACTGCACGAGGGCTGACGGAGCCGTGAGTACCAATTCGACCCGGATGGCACCCATCGCCTCGGGAGTGAGCAGCAGCGATCGGTCGGTGTCTTCGGCCCAGTCCGTCGCCACGTCCGTCCCGTCGGCGTAGATAACCTGGAGCTTGTAGGTATACGTGCGGATGTGCGAGCCGTTGCTGGCCCGGGCCATGTCGAACGCGAACCGGAGCACGTCGGTGTGGCTACGCAGCGTGCCGTCGAACACCCGCTTGATCGTTGGGCGGTCCGGGTGGCGTTCATCGACATGTTCGTACAGGAACTCCACGTGGATCGAGGCGATGCCATCGGTCTCGAAATCGACCCCGGCGGTCGACGCGAGGACGACGCTGTGGGCGAGTGAACGGTCGGACAGGCGCAACTCCCTGAAGCATGATGCGACTGCGTCCGCGTCGCCCAGCAGCACCTGGACGGGGCCCGAGGGAAAGATCCGTCGCTCCAGCGACGTCTGGTGATCGAGGACCAGATCGAACGTCGAATCACCGTCGTCGTTGTCGGTGACCGCCACGAGATCGCGGGAGACGTCTCCATCGGCCTCGCTGGCGGCACCCGGCTGCCCGGGCGCGCCACCGAACAACATCGGGATCACGCGCTCGCTGAGCACCTCAGTCGCGATCTTGAACAGCAGCTCCTGGATCTCTGAACCAGCCTCGCCCTCTGCCGCCCGGTCCGTCTTGATCGTCACCGTGATCGAATTGTTGGCGATCGACTTGCTGATGACATCGTGGATCTGCGGTCGTTCGATCATCGCCGTCACCGGCGCGCCGCACTGCAATGACAGGTCGGCGACCACCGAGGATGTGAGCACGCCGGCGTAGTTCAGCGGTGCGTATCTGATGAACGGCGAGGTGTAGAGACGGTACGGCCGCGCGGCCTCCCAGATCTGCCGCCTCACGACCTCGTGCTTGGCATGGATTTCCATACTCGCGGAGACTCTGGCCTTGTAGCCCAGGTCGTACTGCACCGAGATCGGAATTCGCTGCTGCCCGTAGTTCTGAAACGCGCCCCAGAAGATCTCGGCGCCGTCCTCGTCGAGTTGGAGCGACAGCATCGCGCCGAGGCTGCCGGCAAGGTCGACCGGGACGACCTCGGTCGCCTTGCGCACGAGGCCGGTCTCGCTCACGCCGAACGTCGACATATTCACCGAACCACTCGTCCAGACCGGCGACGCCAGCAGCGGTTCGGTTGTCGTGATGGCCTTGCCGAACGGCGTTTTTCCTGCCGCCTGCTCTTGTTCGAGGCGCCGTCGAAGGGCCGCGATGACTCGTTCGCGCCGCTCCGGGTCGATCGTGAGGGTGGTGCGGAACTGGACGAATCCGGCCCCGACGTCGGCTGCTTCATCGAGTGCGCCGAGATCGTTGATGTAGCGAATGAACAGAAAGTCGGGCTGCCCTGCGTCGTCGGGCGGAATCACGGCCTTGTCCGGCAGCAGGTAGAATTTCCGAGGGTCGTCATCGTCGCGGAAGATCGAGAGATCCTCGACGGCAACGGGATCGAGCAGGTTCAGCACGAAAGCTCCTACGCGGTGGTGATCGGGACGACGAGCATCCGATCGGTTGACGTGGTCCACGAGCCGACATCCGTCGCGCCGGACGTGCGGTGCGCCGTGATGCGGTACTCGTAGGTTCGTTGGGTTGGGTCGACGAGTTCGACCTCCCAGCGCGGGCGGTCGACGAGCGCCCGGACGACCTTGGTCTCCTGCGCTCGTCGCTGGTTCGGTGCGTCGACGTACAGGAACTCGATCTCGACGAGCAACACGCCCGCCGTCGACAGCTCGGGACCGACCGGCGTGATATCGACGGCGAGCAGGTTTGCCGCGATCCGGCCGACGAGCACGACCGGGACGTCCGTTTCCACCCAGTCGTCTTCGTCGATGACGCCGCCCGCCAGGGTCCGGGTTGTCCGATAGCGGAACCGCCGGTCGACAGGGTCGGGAAGGTCGAGGTTGACGACCGCACCGGCACCCGGCTGCTCGAGCACCACGGTGCCGGTCCGGTCGCTCCCGGCCCGTTGCAGGGCGACGGCGATGCGCTGGACGTCGCCCCAATCCTCGTCGCTGAGAAGCTGAACCGTGAGCGCGTCGACATATGCGGGCGGCACTCGCACAACCGAGCTGTCGATGCTCGTCCGCGCGGCGCGCACGACGCGGCCGTCGGTCAGGATGTACTCGGTGACGAGTTCGAAGCGGTCCCCTGGGACGCGGTCGCGAAACCAGGCGACCTGCGTCGGCGACGCATCCGACAAGATCAGCTCTCTGGCGTCGCGCTGCTCAGCGCCGCGGCGGTGGAGCACCGTGGCCCTCGTCGCCGCGACGCGCTCGTCGGGAACGACCGACACATCGAACTTGCTCAATCCGAGCATGGCTTCGAGGTCCAGGGTGACCTCCCTGGTGTCGCCGTGTAACGGAGCAAGCACGACATGGGCGCCCGGGGCGAGTGGGGCGTCGAGCGCGAATGTGATCGAGGGTTGGATCGTCCACGTTCGATCGGGGGACGCATCCGCCCAGGTCTCGACGGTGGCCTCCGACGCCTCCGGGACCAATCGGGCGCCCAGATTCGACGAGCCGTAGCCAATCTCGGCAACGACCTCACTGACGTGAACGGCCGCCAACGGAGTCGACGGCTGCACATGCAGCGCGAACCGAGCGAAGAACGGATGGTCGGTCCCGGCGTCGACGATGCACGGGGCCGGATCGATTCCCGCGATGACGTCGGCGAGGTTCGCTTGCCGCGTCAGTGTCCGCACGAGCACGACCCCGCGCTGGAAGTCCACATCGGCGGTGGCTCGTTCGATCTGAATGAGCTGCTTGGCGGCGAAACGTGTTCCGGTTCCGAACAGCTCGCCGGCTCCGAGTGAGACGGTGGCGGGCCGGCGATCGAGTTCCATCACTGGCACACAGAACCGCTCGACGATCTCGTGCTGGATCCACATCAGCGCGGGGCTCAGGTCGTTGGCGGCATCACCGTCCGGATTGAGTGTCTGCACTGCCGAAATGCGGATCGACCGTTCCTCGCGGAGGTCTTCGACGAGGCGCGTGACGTCCTCGAGGGTCAGGAAGTTGCCGGAGCGAAAATGCGACGACACGTGGTCGTAGACCCGGCTCCAGTTGACCTTGGCGACGATGCGCTGGGCCGGCCAGCACCCTTCGGTGCTGACCTGGTAGACGATGCCGATCGGTGCGGCCCCCGAGCGCAGGGCAGCGTCGACGAGGCGCACCCCGTCCGACGTGAGCGGAATGCCGAGCAGGGCACTGTGTGGGTGGTCAACCCGGGCCGGTGTTTCGCCATAGGTTCGGGCGATCAACCCGGTCGTGCCGCCCTGGCCGTCGGCCTCGCGACCGATGAAGTCGACGCGCGCCGATGCCGACGTCACCGCGGCAGGCGACACGGACACCGCTGAGTCGCGAACCTCCGCCGCAAGCGTCTCGCGCACTTCGTCGAGCCGTCCGGCCGGGTGCGCCAGGTGCGTTCCGATACGGAAGTGACCGCCGGTGAGCGTGCCGTCGGAGACGAACCGGAGCAATTCGAGGTCCGGTCGCCCCTCGTCGGCGGTGAGCGTCGGGATCGACGGAAGCGCGTGGAACTGAAGGGGGTCCCGGTCGTCGGAGGCGACGTCGACGCCGAGCACCGTGCGAACGGGGGCGTGCAGATCGAGCACGATGACACCTCGCTAGTTCGGAGGGGCGGGCGGCGAGGGGGCGGGCGGTGTGACTGGTGGCGTCGGGGCGGGTTCGGGCGCCGGTGTTGGTGTGACCGGTGTCGGTGTGACGGGCGTTGGTGTGACGGGCGTTGGTGTGACCGGTGTCGGTGTGACCGGTGTCGGTGTGACGGACGTTGGGGTAGCTGGTGTCGGCGTGACTGGTGTTGGCGTCACCGGTGCAGGTGCCGGCAACGGTGCGAGCACGACCGACTCGGCCTCGCTCGTGACCGGGTCCTTCGTCACCGTCGACCCATCCTCGGCGAAGTACTTGACCTGGTAGGTGTAGCTCCGCGGCCCGTCCTGGCGCCCCTTCACGCGGAACGAGGTCGGCTGGGCGCCCGTCTGGAAAAGGAAACTGTCGGCATGCTGGACACCGCCGGCCGGGTCGGAGTAGGCCAGGTCGACCTGAACGATCTTGGCGTGCGGGGGAAACGTCAACAGCGTCGGGATGATGTCGACCTTCATCGTGTAGTTCTCGCCGACCGTGACGAATCCGGGTTGACCGTCATACCAACTCCCTGGCGACGGCAGCTCTTTGACCAGACCACCCTTGTAGATCATCGAATAGCGGTACTTGTACGACCGGGCGTCGGAGTCGCGGAGGCTGACCGACCAGTCAGGCTGCTGCCCCTCGGCCGTGGCGACGACGTTGCCTTCCTTGGTGTAGTTGTTGGCCGCGTCCTCATACAGGAACGCGACCGCGATCGCGGAGAGCTGGTCTGGCCCACCGGTGAAGTCTCCGCTCGTGATGACCTTGACGACGAGCTTGTCGGTGACCGGGGCGTTGAACTGCAGGCTGGCTGCTGTGCTCCGCTGCCAGGTTCCTTCGACGATGCTGCCGTCCTTCGCCAGCCAGTCGACCTTGTATTCGTAGCCCTGCGTCGCCACCTCGTGGATCACCGCGGTCCACTTGCCCTTGGCACCGCCCTCCGGATCGAGCACGAACTGATCCTCGATCAGCTGTCCGAGCGCGGCGGACTGGTAGCGGAACGACACCTTGCCGGTCGGGAACTCGGCCGGATCGACCAAGCTGACGCCAAAGTCCACCGTCAGCAGCCCCAGCTTGCCAACATCGACGACGAGGAAGTCGTCCGTCACGCGCCGTTCCGCAAATGTGTAGCTCCGGTCGGAGCCCTTGTAGTGAACGGTGGCGTTCCAGTCGTACGTCACGTCGGCGAGCGAGTTTGCATAGGCCAGGAACGTCTGGATCTTGCCGCCGTCGGTGAAGTCGAACGAGTCGACCCGCTCCTCGCGACCCCCGCCGCCAAACCGCTCGCGCTGATACGTGACCGTGACCGTCACGGAGTCGATCCCGAGCGCACCGAAGTCGGCATTGACCCGGATCGGGACCTTGAGGAACGCGAAGAATGCGGTGCGCAGGTCCACGAACGCGACGAGCTCGTCGAAGTCGGCCCGCTGGAAGACCTGCGTGAGGTTCGCCGAGGGTGTGTAGTTCTGGACGAGCACCATGTGGCGGTCGAGCGAGAAGTTGAAGTGGTTCTCGTAGTTCTGCTTGAAACTGTCGAGATACGTGCGATCGATCTCGGCCGGCGGTGGGCTCGCTTGGAGTGCGTTCTCCATCTCCTTGTTGAGGAGGTCGAAGCCGAACTTCTCGAGCGCAAGCAGGGTCTCGGTGTCGACCTGGGAGCTCGCCGGCACGACCGTGACGCCCATGGTCTTGCTACGCGTGAGCGTCTCGACGACCGTCTTGATCTTGTCGATGTTCACATGGTTCTCGCTCAGCCCGAGATAGCCGTCGTCGTAGTCCTCCGTATTGTGGATCGCGGTTTGGACGAGGTCCATGGACGACACGATGTCGCACCAGACTTTCATCGTGACGCCGAGGAGCCGGTGCTCGAAGGACATGTCGTACTGCACGTTGATCGGCAATGTGCGCAGCTCCTCGAGCTGCGACATGAGCGCCGCGCCGGCTTGGGTGAGCTTCACCATCACGGCCTTTTGACTGCCGCCGATGCCGCTCACGGATCCGCTGCCGACCGCCCCTTCGACGAACTCGCCCCCGCCTGCGCCGGTCTCGCCGGCGACTGCGACCGACACCTTGCCGTCGAGGAACGGCACCAACGAGAGCTCGACCTGAAGCGTCGGATCATCGGCATCTTGACCGAACGCGTGAGTCCGGACGCCCTTGAGCAGTTTCGTCCAGTCGTCCGTGGGGACCGCGAGCTCGATGGTGAATGTCAGGATCCCGCCGCCTACGTCCTCATCGTCACCCGGCAAGCGCTCCTCGTCGTGGCGATAGACGACCAACGAAAAGATTGGCGTGCCGTCGTCCGCCGTGGCGAGCGTCGGTTCCTTGGGAAGGACGAAATACCGGGCAATTCCTCCCGCTGATCCGCCGCCCAGCGACTCCATCACCGCAGAGGCATCGTCCTGATATACCGTGTATCCCTCGATCGTGAGAGGATTGGTCATCGTAAGCATGCCGGTGCCCCCTTCTCTTCACGGCATCCCCGGAAGGCGGCGAACAGTAACAGCCGATGGAATTTGGCTCGACCGAATTAGTTCGTGGCAATCGCTCGTGAACGCGCTGACCGTGTCGCGCCCGGCCGACTCGGTGGCGCTGTCAGAGGGGGTTCGTGCGTGGCTCGCCGCCAGCGGCGAGTTCTTCGAAGCTGTCGTGGGCTGTCCGATCGCCCGATACGGGCCCCGGCTGACCCTCACCGCCCCCGCTGACCCGCCGGAGGATGCCGGTCCCGAGCATCCGTGGGGACCGCCCACGTGGGTCGGACTTCGGGTCGGTGCGGACGGCACCGTGGCATCGAAGCCGTACCACCGGATGCGCAGGCTCGGCGATCGTTTCACGCTTCCGGCGGGCGTCGCTGGTGACGTTCGGCCGGTCATGGCGGCGTGGCACGCCGACACCAAAGAGCTCTATCTCCGATCGACGCCGGCCGAGCGGTGGAGCGTCTTCGCGGCGCGGATTGCAGCTTTGATCGGAGCCGAGCCGCCGGCGTGCTCGCCGCTTCCCCGACCGTCCGAAGGATCGTTCGCGTTCAGTCTTCGATGGACTGATGACGAACTCGCGGCGGTGACGCTGTTCGCCGACGACCGGTCGCTACCCCGCGACGACGAAATCGCGAGCGCGTGGAGCGACGGTATGGAGCGGGTCGACGCCGCGGCATACGCGGCCGCGTACGCCGGCGTGTGCGCGTTCGCGCCGTCGTCAACCAGGGCGCGACACGGGATGCTCGGGTGGACCGTGGAGGCGAACGGCCAGTCGCATCGCGCCGCATCGCTGCGCGTGCTGCACCGACGCGACGCCGGCCGCGCGGCTCAAATTCCCGACTGACGAGGTCAGTTCCGTCGCGCGGAGCACGCTTCGGGCGGTCGGAAATCCGGGAAGTCGACGGACTCATCGCTCCCGTTGAAAATCGGGTGCGCCGAAAAATCAGCTGGCATACGATCCCGCGCCTGGATCGGAGCGGGCTGGGGTGCCTCGCTGTCGTCCCCAACGTTTCACCTGTTCGTGGAACCCGATTTCGCGACACGAACCAACCAGAGGAGTCCGAAGATGAAGCAGATCACGCTGGAAAACCTCCACTGCACCGATGCCGAGGACACGTTCGGTGATGAGTGCCGCCTCGAGGTGTACAACGACGGCGAACTCCACTTCGCGTACCGCCACGACATGGAGGACGGCGACGATTGGCCGGTGGCGGCGTCGCTGTTGTTCGCGGCGAATTGCACGCTTCGCCTGTTCGATGAGGACGGCGATTTCCCCGGCGACGACGACGACGCGCTGGGCATCGTGCAGATCGCTGCCACGGACGTGCAGCACGCAACGGAGACGTTCACGCTCGACGATTCCAACTACACGCTGACGTACTCGGTGGTCGATCGGGCGGATATCACGACCACCGATCTCGCAACGTTTTCGATCGACCAATTGCAGGCATCGACGGCGCCCGGCGTGTGGCCGCAGATCGTCAAGGCCAACCTGATCCAGAACCTTCGCGATCGGCGCTGGAATGCGCTGCACATCAACCAGCAGAACTCGAACTTCTGCGGCCCGACGTCGATCGTCTACGAGCTCGCGCGCACCCAGCCCCGACGGTACGTCGACTTGTGCCGGCAGGTGTACGAGACCGGTGGATTCTGGTCTCGTACCCACCGCGTCGACGCCCCGGAGGGCCTGCGAAACACCAGTGCGGGCCAGAACATGCAACCCGCCGACTGGATGCTCATCGCCACCATGCGCAACGCCGAGAATGCGATCTTCGGCACGTCGCCGATGTCGTCCGGGGTTCAGAGCCAAGTGGAGGGGCTTACCACCCATTGGGAGATGGAAGGGTGGACCTCGGAGATCCTGCTGAAGGACAATGTTGCGAACACGACGACGTTCGTCTGGGGCGAGTTTGACGCCATTCGCTACGCCCAGCAGGTGTGGTCGGCCGGCGGCAGCGCGTTCGTCATGGTCCACTCCGACATGTTCTCGCCGCCGCACGGGATGGTGCCGCCGTGGCCCGACCATTGGGTGGTTTACGCCGGTGGGCTCACCGAGGCCGGCGGTCGCATCTCGTTCGATGTCTACTCGTGGGGAACCGTGTACCACATCGACAACACCCTCGATCATTTCGAGAATTGCATGTTCGGGATCGTCACCGGATTCTGATGTAAGGAGCAACCGATGTCCGATGAGAATTTGATCGTTACGTCATACCAGGTCGAGGTCGGCGACGACCGCGCCCGCCTGACGCTCGAGAGCTCGGAGACGCCGAACTCTGTGGGTGGCAAACGCATCGGCATGGTCGAATACTCGCCCGGGGCCACGCCGAGTCAATTCACGACGCGCGGCGGATTCCTGTCCATCACCAGGCCGATCGAGTTGCTCGTCCCGACGCTCGACCTGCTGCGCAACGAGTCGCCGGTCTACCTCCACGACGATGGAACGATCGCCACGGTCGCCGAAGCGGTCGGCGAAGGCGACGACGACAGTGAGCCCGCAAGCCCGAGTCCCTGAACCTGTGCGTTGGCACGTCGGTTGACGACTCCGCGTAGCGTCACAGCATCGCTACCCACTACGAACTCCTCGGAGTCAGCGTGTCGGCTACCCAGGCCGAGGTCCGCGAGGCGTACCGAGCGCTCGCGCGGACGCACCACCCCGATCAGCGTGCCGCGACTGGGCCGGCGCTGCGGATGTCGATGTCCGAACTCAATGAGGCATATCGGGTCCTTCGCGATCCGGTCCTGCGGTCGCGGTACGACTCCGACCTCCTCCTTCGAGGGTCGTCCGCGGTGGGCGGCGCCAACCCTCAGCCCCCTGTCGCGACGCCGACCGTGCGGCCGCGATTTGTCGATACCGCCCCCGCCCGGTATCCGTGGAAACTCGTCGTCGGCATGGCGGTCGTCGGTGTCGCGGTGGTGATCGCCGGCGCCGCGTTCTACGAACCGGGTGAACCAAAGCCGCCCGACAACGTACTCAGGCCAGGATCATGCGTTGTGCTCGAACCGAACCAGGACGTGCGGGAGGTGAACTGCGACGCCGGAGTCGACGGCCAACTCGTCGTCCGCGAGGTCGTGCCGATGGATGGCACCTGTCCGGCCGGGCTCGCTCGATACCGGGATCGGCAGGGTCTCGGCATGGCCTGCGTGTCGCCGGAACCAGCCTGAACGGCGCTCGCGAATTGAAGGTCGCGCTGCTACCCTTCGGGTGCCGTTTGGGGCGCGTAGCTCAGTTGGTTAGAGCGCCACGTTCACACCGTGGAGGTCCAGGGTTCGAGTCCCTGCGTGCCCACTGCTCGCTCGCTGGCGCTCGCTCGCCGTGGGCACGAAGCGCGCACCGTATCTGCTGCCTCCTGCGGGCGTTCAAACGCCACGCAGGCGTGCCTCGTCGATGCGCGTCGAGCGGACGCTCCGACGCGACAGACCACTTCCAGCCCAACTTGGCTCTATCCGTTGGGTTCGGGCCTGTTCCGTCGGATCGGCCGCCGATCGCGGGCGCGCGGCCGTAACCGTGTCGAGCTTCCGACGCCCACTGCTGCGCGGATGCCATACCCGCGCGGCATGCGCCGACCTCTACCCGAGCGCAAGCATCGCCTCGGCGACCTCGCCGGCCGCCGCATCGGGGATCGCAGTGGCGGCCTCCTCGAGGACGAGCAGCCGCGCCCTGCGGATCTCGCGCGCGATCGCCTCGCCGTTGCCGACGGGGAAGAACGGGTCGCGACGGCCGTGGACGACGAGCGTGGGGACCTCGATCTCG
>Ga0136617_10000540_pt1 | contig 31972 bp, 34 predicted proteins | sample AntDrymUQ3222106_2_FD_129672 | JGI IMG/M metagenome (GOLD analysis project Ga0136617, IMG submission 129672) | Polar desert sand microbial communities from Dry Valleys, Antarctica - metaG UQ322 (21.06) | ecosystem: Environmental > Terrestrial > Soil > Desert | place: Antarctica: Dry Valley... | reverse complement strand
GGCGATGATGTTCACCTCATCGGAGTTAGTCGCCGCCACCAGGAGGTTAGACTTCTTGACCCCGGCCTCGGCCAGCAACCTGGGGCTCGCCCCGTTGCCCTGAATCGCGAGGGCATCCAGTTGCTCCGTCGCCCGCTCCACAAGCGGCTCGTTTTGCTCGATAAGGACAATGTCGTGTCCTTCTCTAGAGAGCATCAGGGCCGTGTTGAACCCCACCTCTCCGGCTCCCACGATAACGACTCGCAACGCGCGCAACGCTCCTGTTCTTCCGACGGTACTACCGGCAGGAAGTATAGCCCTTTCGAGGCTACGCTCTGCTCGAAGTACTACACAGGATCGAACGCCCGGTTCTGGTCCGACGGAAAGCTCTCGATCTCTTGGTTGGTCGCGGTCGCTTTTAGCATCAGACTCACTGTGGCTTTCGGCGAACAGTGGTTCATCTGGCCTCAGCGAAGTCCTGGACCTTCGTCTACCCATTGGGTGCTACTGAACCCGACTTCGAGCCTCGACTTTCGCTTGGGTTGAATGAGGGTGAAGGTTGCTTCGGCATCGTTGACGAGGTTCTTATGGCCGTCAGCGTCGTAGACCTACTCTTCCGCCTCCGCACCCGCGATGCCGCGCGGTCTCCCGTTACTGACCCACAGCCCGCAGAGGCTCGCGGCTATGAAGAGAGCGGCACTCAAGGAGATCAGGGGGAGCCCCCGGGCTAGGTTTATTACCAGCACGAACGCGACGATGAGCGCGCCAAGACGTCCAGAACTAGCGCTTCCCCGTCAACGAGAGAACGACCATGACCGCAAGCCCCACCAGAAAGACCGCCCCCGCTGCCACCACCGTGAGCAGGCGCCCGTGCTTCCGTTCGCGTCAACCTCGACCGCGTGGGAGGACCAGCGCTGGCATGGACCGTCCCGAGTTACCCGGTGAATAGTGCGAGCGCCGCGAGGATCAGGGCTATGGCGAGGAAGAACAACCCCGCGACCACGAAGAACGTCTTATCAGCCCGTTGCTCGACCTTTCTCGAAGGCCGTTGGGCGCGCCTGTTCCTCCGGGAGTTCGGCCTCCGATTACCGCCGCCACCATAGCCCATACTGTTGCCTCCTACGAAGACGTGCCTAAAGCCTCGGCTACCAGTTCCGCGACCTCCGACGGGTTCGTAGCGGCCCGGATACCCGCGCGCTGCAGGGCCTCGCTCTTGGCCTCGGCCGTACTCTCGCCGCCGGAGACGATAGCGCCCGCGTGGCCCATCGTCTTGCCTTCGGGGGCGGTGAAGCCCGCGATATATGCAACTACAGGCTTCGTCATCTCGCTCTGCACGTATTCGGCGGCGTTCTGCTCGGCGTTGCCCCCGATCTCCCCGATCATCACGACGCACTCCGTCTCCGGATCGGCCTCGAACTGCTCCAGAATCTCGATAAAGTTCGTGCCGATGATCGGGTCACCCCCGATGCCGACGGCCGTGGATTGGCCGATGTCCCTCTGCGTTAGCTCGTTGACGATCTGGTACGTCAGCGTCCCGCTACGGCTGACGACCCCGAGGTTGCCGGGTGTGAAGATGTCGGCCGGCATGATGGAGACGTTCGCCTTGCCCGGCGAGATGACGCCGGGACAGTTTGGCCCGATCAGGGTAGCGTGCCTTATGCGCCAGTAGTTGGCGACCCGCATCATATCGTGTACCGGGACGCCCTCGGTGATGCAGCAGACGGTGCTCATACCGAAGTCCAGGGCCTCGAAGATCGCGTCGGCCGAGAACGCCGCAGGGACGAAGACCACGCTCGCGTTCGCCCCGGTCTCCTCGACTGCCTCCTCCATAGTGTTGAACACGGGCACACCCTCGTACTCCTGCCCGCCCTTGCCCGGCGTGACGCCGGCGACCACGTTGGTGCCGCTCTCGACCATGCGTCCGGTGTGGAACTTGCCCTCGCGGCCGGTTATGCCCTGCACCACGAGGCGCGTCTCGTTATCTACAAGTATCGCCATCCGCTACCTGCCTCCATCCCGCGCAAGCTCCACGGCTTTCTTCGCCGCGTCGAGCATCGTCTCCTCCGTGTATACGTTCTCCGGCGTGTTCTCCGCCAGGATCTCCCGCCCCTCATCCGCGTTCGTCCCGTCGAGACGCACCACGATGGGCAGGTTTATCTCCGACCGCTCCAGCGCGCTAAGAAGCCCTCTGGCGACCTCGTCACCCCTCGTTATTCCACCGAAGATGTTGAACAGGACGCTCTTTACCTGCTTGTTCGCGGTAACGATGTCGAGGGCTTCGGAGATCTCATCCGCGTTCGCCCCGCCGCCGACATCGCAGAAGTTCGCCGGCTCCCCGCCGGCCTGCGCCACCACGTCGAGTGTACTCATGACCAGCCCGGCCCCGTTCCCGAGTATCCCTACATCCCCATCGAGCTTCACATACTGCAAGCCCGCCTCCTGGGCCCGCTGCTCCTCCGGGTCCGCCGCTTCCTCGTCGTGCAGATCCGCGATGTCGCTGTGGCGGAACAGGCTGGAGTTATCCACCGTAACCTTCGAGTCCAGGGCCAGAACGCGGCCGTCCTCGGTCGCGACGAGCGGGTTTATCTCCACGAGGCTCGCGTCGGATTCCGTGAAGGCTTTGTACAGGTCGCTCAGGACCTTGCCCACGCCCTTCGCGACGTCGCCTTCGAGCCCGGCTCCGAAACTCAGCTCGCGCACCTGGTAGGGGAGGAGGCCGACCAGGGGGTCTACGTAGATTTTCACTATCGCCTCGGGGTTCCTCTCGGAGACCTCTTCTATATCCACGCCGCCCTCGGTGGAGAACAGGATCAAGGGTTTCTTCTCCGTCCGGTCCACCAGGATCGAAAGGTACATCTCGCTCGTGATCTCCGCCCCCGCCTCGACGAGCACCTGTTTGACCTCGTGACCTCCAATATCCATCCCGAGTATCTCCCGGGCCGCCTCCTCGGCCTCCCCGGGCTCCTTGACGACCTTGATCCCACCAGCCTTGCCGCGCCCTCCGGTCAACACCTGCGCCTTGACCGCGACCGTCCCGCCTCCAAGCTGTTCGGCCGCCTCGCGCGCCTCTTCCGGCGTCTTCGCGACGAGGCCCTCCAGCGTCTCTATCCCGAACCGCCGCAGCAGTTCCTTACCTTGGTACTCGTAGAGATCCAAAACCCAACAACTCCCCGCGACGCCTCTATCGACCCCCGGAATTATACAGACGCACCAGAGAGACGTTCTCCAACAAGGTCCGCGCGGACCTTGTTGGAGATCGTGCGTGTGCATATACTGCCGAGCGTCAGAGAGGGAGCAGCGAGAGAGGCGGTACCCCGGCCTTGAATACTCGACCTACCCGGCGTCGCTCGGCGTCGGTCACTCTTGGAATTACCGTGGTCCTCGCCGCGATGCTCTCCGGGTGCTCGTCCTCGCAGCAGGGGGAAGAGGTCGGCTTCCAGGAGGAGTGCGAATACCAGGAGGACGAACAGGGCAACGTCGTCTCCCGGGGCGGGTTCGGGAGCGACTGCGACGACTCGGTGGGAGGCTGAGAGCCCCGCCGTGTACCGACACCCCTCCCGACCCAGAGAGAAGTGGCGGCGCAAGGTCGAGGAGCAGGGGCTCACCTACGCCGTCGACCGCGCCGAGAACGGCGACGAACGGCCGTACTGGCACGAGGCCGCGGTGTACGAGGTCTCCGGGGAGGAGGTCGAGTACCTTGAGGAGGTGACCGAGGAGCTCCACGACATGGCGGTCGAGGCCGCCCGCCGCATGGTGGCCGAAAAGAGTTTGATGGCTCGTCTCGGCCTGCCTCTGGCGGCAACGGACCTGGTGCGAGAGAGCCTCACGAACTGCTCGGAAACCCCGACGCTGTACGGGCGGTTCGACCTGGCGTATGACGGGACCGGTCCCGCCAAGCTCTTGGAGTACAACGCCGACACGCCCGCCGGGCTCGTGGAGGCGGCGATCACGCAGTGGTACTGGCTGGAGGACGTGATGCCAGACTACGACCAGTGGAACCTGCTGCACGAGCGGCTGGTGCAGGCGTGGACCGAGGCCGCGCCTCGCCTGCCGGATCTTACGGTCCATTTCGCCGTCGGGGCGAACGAGCCGAACGAGGATTGGGCGACGGTCGCCTACCTGCGAGACACCGCCCGCGAGGCGGGGTTGGCGGACCTCGGGATCACGATGGAGGAGATCGGCTGGCACCAAGGCCGGCAAGTCTTCGTAGACATTTTGGGGCGGGAAATATCGACCTGCTTCAAGATGTACCCGTGGGAGTGGATGCTGGCCGAGAGCTTCGGGCGGTACGTCCTCGACGGCTCCTCCTCCACGACGTGGATTGAGCCGATTTGGAAGGCGCTACTCGGGTCGAAGGCGCTGCTGCCGGTGCTGTGGGAGATGTTCCCCGACCACGAGAACCTTCTCCCCGCCTACTTCGACGGGCCTCGAAACCTGAAGGACCGGTACGTAGTCAAGCCGATGTTCGGGTGGGAGGGCGCCGGCGTTCGCATCCACGAGGCGGACTCCGGCGCCCTCGTCACGGCCCGCCCCGAGCGGCACGCCGCCGGGCAGGAGCGCGTCTACCAGCAGTTCGTCGACCTGCCCCGGTTCGACGGTAACTACGCCGTCCTGGGTACCTGGATGGTGGGGGGGCACGCCGCGGGTCTTGGTATACGCGAGTCCGACCACCTCGTCACCGACACGAACGCGCGGTTCGTGCCACACTTCCTGAACGCACCCCGCTCCACGCCGGAGCAGGTGGCCGCGTGGCTCGCCGAGCCGCGGCCCGCTGGAGAGTCCCAGCGTATGGAGCAGTCCACGAATGGAGGAGAATGCCAGTCATAATCGAAAGCCTTGGATACGCCGCCGCGTACTCCTTTTTGGGCGTCATATTGCTCGTCGTCGGGTTCGTCGCCCTGGACGTACTGACGCCGGGGCATTTGGCGCGGCATATCTGGACCGAGCGGTCCATCAACGCCGGCATCGTCCTGTCGGCGGGATTCCTCGCCCAGGGCATTATCGTGTTCGCGGCGATCTGGTTCAACGGCGAGGCCACTTTTGGCACGGCGTTTATCGCCACGGCCGCCTTCGGGCTTTTGGGGGTCCTGATGCAGGCCGTGGCGTTCCTCCTCATCGAGTTGGTCACGCCGCATAAGATGGGCGAGGTGGTTACCCTGGTCGCGTTTCATCCGGCGTCCCTGGTGATCGCCGCCGCGCAGCTCGCGGTGTCCCTCGCCGTCGTGGCGTCTATCGCGTAGGGGAGAGGGTGCGAGAGAGAGTCACGAGAGAGCTGCGCGAGAGCCGGCGAACCGGCGAGAAGGGGCTCGAAAAGGACGCTATTGGCTTCGTCGATGCTCTGGTCATCGGGATCGCTTCGACAGCCCCGGCCTACTCTCTGGCCGCCGTGCTCGGTCTGCTCGTGGTCACGGTGGGAGTACAGACGCCGGCGGTCTTAGTAGCCTCATTCGTGCCGATGTTCTTTATCGCGGCGGCGTTCTACTATCTGAACCGCGCCGATCCCGACGCCGGCACTACGTTCTCCTGGGTCACGAGGGCGATGGGACCGTACGCGGGCTGGATGGGTGGCTGGGCCGTCGGCGTTACAGGCGTTCTCGTCATCGGCTCGCTCGCCGACGTCGCCAGCCGGTACACGTACCTGCTCTTCGGTCTCGATAATGCCGCCGGGTCCAGGGGGGCCGTAACCGCTCTAGCCGTGGTCTACATCGCGCTCATGACGCTCGTGTGCGTCCTTGGGATAGAGCTCTCGGCCCGGATCCAGAACGTCCTCATCGTGGCTCAGGTGGGCGCTCTACTCCTCTTCGCGGTAGTCGCCCTCTACAAAGTCTTTGGGAACAACGCCCCCGACACCGCGCTCACGCCCGAGGCTTCGTGGTTTTCGCCGTTCGCGGTCTCTGATGGTTCCGCCTTGATCCCGGGCCTGCTCATAGGCGTGTTCATCTACTGGGGTTGGGAGAGCGCGGTAAACATCACCGAGGAGGTCGAGAATTCGGCCGTGACACCCGGACGGGCCGCCGTCCTCAGTACGGTCGTACTGCTCGTCACTTACACCTGCGTGGCGACCGCGGTGGTCGCCTTCGCGGGCCTGGGGGCGGTCGAGGGCTTCGCCGGGGACGACGCGGTCCTCTCTACCATCGCCACTAACGTCCTGGGCTCGCCGCTAGACAAGGTGGTGGTCCTCGCCGTTCTCACCTCCGCGCTCGCCTCTACGCAGACCACCATTTTGCCCGCCTCGCGCATCTCGCTCTCCATGGCCTTCGCCGGAGCGATACCCGCGTCTCTAGGCAGGGTCCATCGACGCTACCTCACGCCGCACGTCGCCACGGTTGTCATTGGCGCGCTCGCGATCGCCTGGTACGTACCCTCGAACATTCTCTCGGAGAACTTCCTCTATGACACAATAGCGGCACTCTCGCTCCTCATCTCCTTCTACTACTCGCTCACAGGGTTTTCGTGCGTGATCTACTACCGCAAAGAGCTCTTCAAGAGCGCGAAGAACCTCGCTTTCATCGGCATCGCCCCGCTCCTGGGGTCCGGGATGCTCGCCTACCTGTTCGTACGTTCCCTCGTGGACCTCTCCAGCCTCGGCCCGCCGCTAGTCGTGGGCCTGGGCCTACTCCTGTTGGGCGCGACCTTGATGGTCCTCTGGCGTACGATGGGCAACGAACGGTTCTTCGGTCGCGCACCGGAGATCGTGCCCCCGGAAGTTGCCGCCGGCAGGGCGAGGGAATCCGAAACTACCGGTGTCTCGTCGGGGAAGGGTTGAGATGAACGGGCGTACCTTGCGCATTGTAAACCCGGCGACAGGGGAGTTGATCGAGGAGGTCCCAATCTCCACGCCAGATGAGGTGAGCGCCGCCGTTGGGACGGCCCGGCGAGGTTTAGAGGAGTGGAGGGGTGTGTCCGGTCTGGAACGCGCCGAGGTCTTTCACGAGCTTTCCCGCGTGCTGCGGGACCACGCCGACGAGCTCGCCGAGGTCATGACGCGCGAGGGCGGCAAGCCCTTTATCGAGAATCACGATGAGATCGGTTGGACGGCCGCTTGTTTCGACTACTACGGCGAGATAGCGCGCGACAGCATCGGCTACCTGCCCGCCCCGATCGAGCCACAGCAACTCGCGCTCGTCGTGAAGGAGCCGGTGGGCGTCGTGGCTTGCATCGTCCCCTGGAACTACCCGCTGCTCCTCGCGGCCTGGAAGATCGCACCGGCCCTCGCCGCCGGGAACGCGGTCGTCCTGAAGCCCTCCGAAGAGTCGCCGCTCGCAACGAGGCGCCTGGCCGGCCTGATCGAAGTCCTCCTTCCCGACGGTCTGTTACAGGTGGTCTACGGGGCTGGCGAGGTCGGGGAGGCGCTGGTGCAACACGAAGGCGTGGACATGGTGGCTTTCACCGGTAGCCAGGAGACAGGGCGCAGAGTCGGCATGATCGCCGCCGGTCGCCTCATCCGGGCGAACCTGGAACTCGGGGGCAAAGACCCGTTTATCGTCTGCGACGACGTGGACGTCGAGGTCGCCGCTCAGGGGGCAGTGTGGGCCGCGTGCCTGAACGCGGGGCAGGTCTGCACCTCCGCCGAGCGTTTCTACGTCATGAAGCCCATCGCCGGCGACTTCGTCGAAGCCGCGAGGAGCTTTGTCGAGGGACTCGAGATTGGGGACCCGATGGACCGCGCAACGGACGTCGGGCCGCTGATAAACGAGAAGGGGCGCGAAAAGGTAGAGCGGCACGTCGGGGAGGCGCTCCACGGGGGCGCGCGGCTCGTTACCGGCGGAGAGCGGTGGGGCGAGAGAGGCTTTTTCTACAGGCCGACCGTGCTGACCGGCCTTGGGCCATCCATGCGAGTGATGCGGGAGGAGACCTTCGGGCCGGTGGTGCCGGTGGTCGAGGTCGAAAGTCTGGACGAGGCTATACTCATGGCGAACTCGGTGCCCTACGCGCTCGGGGCGAACGTGTACACAAAGGACTTCGAGAACATGCTCAGATGCATGCGCGGCATCCGGGCGGGCACCGTCTGGATCAACGACCCCCTTACCGACAACGACGCGGCCCCATTCAGCGGCCAGCGAGGCAGCGGCACCGGCCGCGAGCTTGGCCGCGAGGGCCTCGAAGCCTTCCAGGAGACAAAACACGTCCACATAGACCCCAGGGTCGAAAGGAAAGAGTGGTGGTACCCCTACAGCCGCAAGGATGAGGGCCAGGACCCTATGTAGCATGGGCGAACCGGGCGTTCGAGAGTAGCCTATACTCCATCCGACATGGGGCTCGGAACCGCGATAAACGTCGTAGCGGTGCTGGTGGGCGGGGGAGTCGGCACGCTCGCGGGTGCCTGGTTGCCCCGGAGGATGCGCGAAACGGCGATGCAAGCAATCGGCCTCGTTACCCTCCTCATCGGCGTCCAGAGCTTCCTTGAATTCGACAACCCGCTCGTGCCCCTCGTTAGCGTTGTCATCGGCCTCGTTATCGGCGAAGCCCTGAACGTAGACGGTGCCCTCAAACGCTTCGGCGACTATCTGCAGGCACGCTTATCGAAGGGGGAGAGTCCCGTGAGCCGGGCGTTTGTGACAACGAGCCTTCTCTTCTGCGTCGGGCCTCTGACGGTGCTCGGTACTCTGGAGGACGGCCTTACCGGCGACTACGGCCTGCTCGTCCTCAAGAGCGCGCTAGATCTTGTGGCTTCGCTCTCGTTCGCCTCCGTCCTCGGATGGGGCGTCCTGTTATCGGCGGGGACGGTCCTCGTGGTGCAGGGGACACTCACGCTCTCGGCCGGGCTGTTGGAGGAGGTCGTCACCGAGCAGATGGTCCTGGCGATGACCGCAACAGGCGGAGTTCTGATCCTGGGCCTCGGTCTCACGTTGCTGGAGCTCAAAGAGGTACGCGTCGCCAACATGCTCCCGGCGCTGCTAATTGCACCGCTCGTGATCGCCGCCGCACCTCTGTGGCCGTTCTAGGCTGAATCGCCGGACGTGCCGGAAGGCGGACTCGGGTAAAATACAACGAATCCGAAAGACCGAGAGGAGCGAAGATGGCCGAAGAGGCGAGGCATGACACTCATTGGCAGGGTAGTCCTTTACAGATGTGGAGCGGGATGGACCCGTACGGCATCCAGGAGATCGTCGTACAATTCGACACCGGTGACGAAGAGGTCTTGAAGCCCAAGTCGCGCGGAGAGTTCAAGGCCTACGAGCTGCAACAGACGGCTGTATACATGGGCACCCTCGCGCACCAGCTAAAGTGAACCGAAGATAGCTCGCCTGAGAGGAGAGTTACATGCATGGTATCGTAAGGGTCAAAAACTTCGAGCAGAACAGCAGCCAGACGGATAAGCACGACATAGCCCGTGTTGTCGTCCGCTACTCCGATGGCCGCACGTTGACCTTCATAGCCGAGGCCGGACGGGAGAACTTCAGCGAAGATGACATGATGGAGTTCGTCAAGGTCCTGGAGCGCTCCTCCTCGACCGCCGAGTGGGCGGAGGCCGGCAGCACGGCGGGCGCGGGCGGTTAGCCCTTGGTGAGACCCTCCGGGAGAGCGCTAGCGGCCCGGTGAGTCTTCGTCGGTGTACCGGTCGTAGCGGTCGAAGTAGTCTTCTTGTAGCGAGACCTCTTCGCCCGCCAGCTCGCGGCGCCTGAGGTCCCAGAGGACGTTCAGGTCATGGTCTACCTTTTCGAGCCTTGTGTGGTCCTCCGCGCTCGCGTGGTGCGCGCCCTCGCGGCCCACGAGCCGTTCCCGCTCCTCGGAGAGTTCCTGAATCCTCTGCATCACGCTCTGCGCCATCTTCCTACCTCTCGTCCCACGTGTTAGTTGTTCACCCCCGATTCTACAGTGGAAAGCTACGGTGGATCGCTGTGGTGCCGACTCGCGTACTCTACAATTGAGCTTTATAGGAGGCAGAATTTGCTAAAAAAGATCTATCACCTCGGTTACGCGGTGCAGGACATAGGCGTCGCGGCACGCTTCTATGAAGAGCAGTTCGGTGCGCGGACGGATGAGCCCAAAGAGGTAGCCGAACAGGGCATAATTGCCACGATGTTTGATGTGGGGGAGTCAAAGATCGAGCTTGTACAACCCACCCGCCCCGACTCGCCCGTCGGCAAGTTCCTCGCCAACAAAGGCGAGGGCTTCCACCACGTCGCCTTCCAGGTCGACGATCTGGAAGCGGCCCTGGAGGAGCTAAGAGAGAACGGCGTCGAGCTGATAGACGAGGAGCCCAGGATAGGCGCGGGCGGTACGCGCATGGCCTTCGTCCACCCCAGAGGCGCGTTCGGCGTCCTCACCGAGCTCGTCGAGCTTCCCGAAAAAGACGACTAGACCAGGAGAGACTCGAACATGGACGTCGATAAGCGCGGCGCAAAGCGCCAAGGCGAGCGCCAGAGCGAGCGCCGGACTGAGTCCGGCATAGAGGTAAAGCCCGTCTACAGACCAGGTGATTTGAACGGCTCGGACTACGCCGAGAAGCTCGCTGACCCCGGTGAGTACCCCTACACCCGCGGCGTGTATCCCTCGATGTACCGCGGCCGCCCCTGGACCATGCGCCAGTACGCCGGCTTCGGCACCGCTAGAGAGACTAATGCTCGCTTCAAGTACCTCACCGAACAGGGCCAGACCGGCCTCTCCGTGGCCTTCGACCTCCCCACCCAGATGGGCCGCGACTCCGACCACTCACTTGCCCTCGGCGAAGTCGGCAAGGTCGGGGTCGCTATAGACTCCCTCCTGGATATGCGCGAACTCTTCGAAGGCATCCCTCTCGCAGGTGTCTCGACCTCCATGACTATCAACTCGACTGCGTCCATCCTCTTGCTGCTCTACTCCCTGGTCGCGGAGGAACAGGGGGCGGAGCCAAAGGACGTCACCGGCACGACGCAGAACGATATTCTCAAGGAGTACCTGGCGCGCGGGACCTACATCTACCCGCCCCGGCCGTCCATGAGGATCACCACCGACATGTTCGCGTACTGCGCGAAGGAGCTGCCGCGCTGGAACACCATCTCCATCTCCGGCTACCACATCCGCGAGGCCGGTAGCACCGCTGTGCAGGAGCTGGCCTTCACCCTCTCCAACGCCATCGCCTACGTCGAGGCGGCCGTGGAGGTGGGACTCGAAGTAGACCAGTTCGCCCCTCGGCTATCGTTCTTCTTCAACGCCCACAACGACCTCTTCCAGGAGGTCGCCAAGTACCGGGCGGCGCGCCGGATGTGGGCCAGGATCATGAGCGAGCGTTTCGGCGCGCAAAACGAGAACAGCCTCAAGCTCCGCTTCCATACCCAGACCGCGGGCTCCTCCCTGACCGCCCAGCAAGCCGAGAACAATATCGTAAGGACGACCGTGCAGGCGCTCTCGGCGATCCTCGGCGGCACGCAGAGCTTGCATACCAACGCTTTCGACGAGGCTCTGGCGCTCCCGACCGAGAAGAGCGCTGGGATAGCGTTGCGGACGCAGCAGATTCTGGCGAACGAGGGTGGTACCACGGAGACCGTCGACCCTCTGGCCGGCTCCTACTTCGTCGAGTCTCTCACCGACGCCGTCGAGGAAGAAGCCTGGGAGTACATAAAGCGGATAGACGAGATGGGTGGCTCGGTAAAGGCGATAGAGCAGCGCTATATGCAGGGCGAGATCGAGGAGGCAGCCTACCGCTACCAGCGCGAGATCGAGAAAGAAGAGCGCATCATCGTCGGCGTGAACCGCTACGAGACCGACGAGGATCCGGAGATGGACCTGCACACCGTGGACGAGACTATCTGCAGCCGCCAGACCGAACGCCTTGAAGTGCTAAAAGAGAGCCGCGACTCGTCCGCCGTCGAGAAAGCCCTCGCCGACCTGAAGCGTGTCGCTGAAGGGTCGGATAACTTGCTCTACCCGATGAAGGAGGCGCTCGCAAACCTTGCCACTCTGGGCGAGGTCTCGGACACCTTACGCGAGGTCTTCGGGCAGTATCGGCCTTCTTCTTGATCCTGCCCGGCTCTTGTGGGTTGCTTGATTAAAGTTTTTTGCCGCTGGACGATAATATAGGTGCATGATGTAGGTTGAGAACAAGAAAAATACAATGAAGACGTTTATATGTCGTCTGCACGAAGAGCATGGTTACTAGCCGCAGTCCTGATCTCGACTCTCGCGGGTTATCTTGTAATCCAGAGTTCGGTCCAGGAAGCCGAGACCCAGACTGGGGGTGTTGGCCCAGATGCTGAGGCTCCGACTTATGCGGAAGGAACCCAGAGGGAGTTCGCCTCCGATAAGCTAATAGTCAAGCTCGAGGACAACGCGACAAGTGCCGATCTGGAGAGTATCAACCAGCAGAACAACGCCAGTACGGAGGAGGATCTGCCCCGCAGCCAGGTCAACGTGGTGGATTTGCAGAGCAACCTTCCGGTGAGGGAAGCCGAGAGGCGCTACGAAGCCTCTCCGTACGTCGAATTTGCCGAGCCGGACTTCAAACTAAAGCCTTCCCAGACGACTTCCGCCAACGACCCTGACTATCCCAGGTTATACGGCCTGAACAACACCGGTCAAAACGGCGGTACCGCGGACGCCGACGTAGATGCTCCGGAGGCCTGGAGCGCTACTACCGGAGATCCCGGCACCGTCGTCGCTGTTATAGACGAAGGTGTGGACATAAACCATCCCGATCTCAAAAACAACATCTGGACGAACCCCGACGAGACCCCGAACAACGGGATTGACGATGACAGGAACAGCTACGTAGACGATGTTAACGGTTGGGACTTCGTAAATAACGACGCGACTGTCTACGACCCGGACCCGATCAGCGGCGCCGGCGACGAGCACAGTACGCATGTCGCAGGCACCATCGCCGCCGAAGGCAACAACAGCCTTGGCGTCGTCGGCGTTAACTGGCGGACCAAGGTCATGCCGCTCAAGTTCCTGGGGCCGAACGGTGGTTACACCTCGGATGCTATCAAGGCTCTTAACTACGCAGTCGCCGAAGGCGCCAAGATCAGCAACAACTCCTGGGGTGGGGGAGGGTTCTCCCAGTCCCTGCTCGATGCCATAACCCGGGCAGATGCCTCAGGACATCTGTTTGTGGCCGCGGCCGGGAACGGTGGCGCGGACGGCGTCGGCGACGACAACGACGCGACCCCCCACTACCCCTCAAACTACAACAGCTCCAACATCATAACCGTGGCCGCCACCAACAGCTAGGACTCTCTCGCCACCTTCTCGAACTACGGCGCCACCTCGGTGGACGTAGCGGCTCCTGGCGTCGGCATCTTGAGTACCGTTCCAAAGAACGCTTACAGCAGCTACAGCGGCACCTCGATGGCGACCCCACACATCTCAGGAGTCGCGGCGCTCCTCAAGAGCCGAAACCCAGAGCTGGACGATGCGCAGCTGAAAGACCGGATCCTCCGGTACGCAGAGAAAAAGACGAACATCGAAGGGAAGATAGCCACCGGTGGACGTGCGAACGCTTACCAGGCCCTCACCGCCACGGCAAGCACACCTGCGCCACCCCCGGCGCCCGCTCCGGGCCTGCCCCTGCTCCCGCGCCGCCCACCCTACGTCGCCCCACCAAGTTCAGGAGTGAGCCCCGCTCCGCGTAGCCCGAAGGATAAGAAGAAGGGCAAAGGTAAGAACAGAAATTAGCCAGAGATCTGTTGCGACGGGTTCGGGTACGTTTAGAAGGCTGGGGTGTTTACACTGGCCTTCGCTTTATTTGCCGCTAACAGAGTGTATGGTGGGCCGCTTCGTGAGCACTAGATTTGCAAGAAGCTTCGGGATTGCAGAGCAGCTTGTCGCCCTGCGCTGGCTCAGGGTCCGCTCTCGGCGGCGGCGGCGGCGGCGGCTGGCGGGAGCGGGGCATCGCTATGGTAGTATTGGTCCGAAAGCAGGGGGGAGATGCCCTTACCTTTCGTATCCAATTTTAACCGGGGTTTGGCTCCGGAGGAGGTTTTCGTAAAGCATGATCGACTGGTTTCGTAGGCGAAAAAATATTACTCTGCAGGACGAGCCCGAGCAGGGTCCGCGGGAGGTAGCGAACGCCGGGGGGACCCGTACAGAGACATCTCACGAAGCTGCGGCCCTCGATGTAGAAACCGAAACGGCCGGGGACCTTATAGATCGGACACCGGAGCCGGAGGAGCCCGCCGACGGGTTCTCTGAAGCTGGCATCCGGGAGGCGTTGAGGGACGTTCGGGACCCTGAGATCGGTCGCGACCTCATCTCCCTGAACATGATCCGGAATATCGAGATTCAGGGCGGAAGCGTCACCGTCGGCGTCGCCCTCACCACCGCCGGATGCCCATTGAAGCATCGCATCACTACTGATATACAGGACCGCCTGATGATGATAGACGGTGTCGAGAGCGTAGAGATCGACTTTGGCGTGATGACCGATACCGACCGTCAGAACCTCCTGACCTCGCTGCATGGCGGCCCCTCCGAGCTCGCTCCTGCGTTCAAGGACGAGTCCAGGACTCGTATTATCGCGGTCGTCTCCGGCAAGGGTGGTGTCGGCAAGAGCACCGTGGCGGTTAACCTCGCGGCGGCTCTCGACCGGGCCGGGCACTCCGTGGAGATCCTGGACGCCGACGTGCATGGCTCCTCCATCCCGGTGATGCTCGGTGCTACCGACAAGCCCAACGTGGTGGGCGGGGTGATCTTCCCTATAGAATCCGCCACCGGCTTGAAGTTCATCTCCATGGGCAACTTCGTGAACGAGGGCCAAGCCATAATCTGGCGCGCTCCGATAGTCAACAAGGCCCTAACCCAACTCATGCGCGACGTGTACTGGGACGAGCCGGACTTTATCATCGTGGACATGCCTCCCGGCACCGGCGACGTCGCCCTCACCGTGGCGCAGATGATCCCCAAGGCCGAGGCCCTCGTCGTTACCACCCCGCAGGCCGATGCCGCTCGCGTGGCGGTCAAGGCCGGCAAGATGGCCGTGCAGGCGCACCTCAAGGTAGTTGGCGTTGTCGAGAACATGGCCTACGCCGAGTGCCCGGACTGCGGCAAGGAGCTGAAGATCTTCGGCGGCGACGGCGGCGACCGCGTTGCCGGCGAGTTGGACGCAAAGGTCTTGGGCCGCATCCCCATCCTCCCCGACGCCTCCGGCGAGCCCGGAAAGAGTCTCTTTGCCGAAGACACCGCCCCCGCCCGCGCCTTCGATGAGATCGCCCGGAGCATCGCCGAGAAGAAGGTTCGCCGGCGCATCAAGGTTCTATAGCTCTAAATCAGCGATACTCGATAAGAAGCGCCCCCGCTACGGACCGCGGGGGCGCTTCTTCCTAACGCGCAAGCCGGATACGCCCGGGGAACCTCGCGAACGTTGCCCGCAGCACTTCCACGCCATCCTGGTTGACAAGCCCGGCGTACGCCTTAATCCTGCGTTTGGCCTCGTCCTTTTCAACCACCGTCACGGTACAGGAGATCGTATCTCCCACAAAGACCGGCGCCAGATACTCGAACGACATCTCCGTGGCGAGGAATCCCAGGAGACCGCCTATGTGTGTCAACATGCTTCCGGTGAGGAGACCGGGAATGGTCAGCCGCCCGTACCAGCTCTCGCGAGCGAATTCCTCGTCCTGGTGATAGGGGTTGTAATCGCCGGTCACACCGCAGAACATCGCGACGTCTCCCTCCGTAAAGGTGCGGCGGAAAAAGAAAGTTTGTCCGACGTGCATCTCCTCGAACGCTTCTCGCAATCGCTGTTTGAACTCTGGCGTCGCTTCCGGCATTGGGGTTCTATCTCCTCGTTCGGTCAGATCCGGCGGCGTCTGGTAGGACTTCGCCTCGTCAGGTTCCGGTATGCGCCTGGCTCCATCCCAGGGCGTCCTCCAGGCGGTCGTTGCCCCAGAAGAGCTCTCTGCCGACCACGAAGCTCGGGGCGCCGAAGATCCCGAGCTCTATGGCTCTGTGTGTATGGTCGCGTAGGCGCTGCTTGTTTTCGGGTGTCCAGGCTCGCTCGACGATCTCCGCGCCCGGCCGGCCGAGATCGTCAAGAATCGACCGAATCTCCACGGCGTCCCCGATCTCGCGATCCTCGGCGAAGTTGGTCCGGAAGACTGCCCGGACGAAGTCGGGGAGCCAGGGCTCGGATTTCGCTCTCGCCAGGCACGCGACCCGGGCAGCGAGTAGGCCGTCTCGCGGGAAGCGCGAGGGCCTCGCAAACGGAACACCGTACTTCGCGCACAGGCGCTCCACGTCTCGCCACATGTACCGTCCCTTCACCGGGTAGACGTTGAAGGGGGAGTCGTTCCAGCCCTGCTCCTTGAAAATAGGACCCAGCAAGAACGGTGTCCAAGAGACCGCCACGCCTGCGGCGTGGGCCAGGTCCCCGATCCGGTAGGCGGACAGGTATGAGTACGTACTCCCAAACTCATACCAGAACTCGACGCCCTGTGAAGTCAATGAGTGCTGGGGACTGGACTAGCTGTACAATGACTCCACCATCTTGCACACATGGTTGGCGCTCTCCTCCAGTTGCGATCGTTCGTCGTCGGATAGGTCTGGCTCTATAACCTCCTCGATGCCGCCCGAGCCAGGCTTTACGGGTACGCTGACAAAGAGGTCGTTGAGACCGTACTCGCCCTGAAGGTACGCAGCGCAGGGCAGGATCGGTTCGGTCAACTCGACGGCGGCGGCCGAGCGCAACGTCGCCGGGCTTTCCGGGCGCCTGTTCCTCGCGACACTCGACTTCCGCGTCTTCGAGTGGAACTTCCGCAAGGAGCCTGCCGCACGCCTGCCCGAGGCTAGTCGATCAGCCCGCTCCCCTTCACCGCGTCGCGCTCCTCCTTGAGTTCGTTCACGGTGATGTCGATCTTGGATTGCGCGAACTCGCCGACCTCGAGCCCCTCGACGATCTCGTAGTTGCCGCCCGAGAGCCGCACCGGGAACGACGATATGAGGCCCTCCTCCACGCCATACTCACCCCCCGACGGGATCGCCATCGAGCGCAGGCCGTCGGCGCCCAGCGCCCAGTCGCGCACGTGGTCGATTGCCGCGTTGGCCGCCGACGCCGCTGATGACGCGCCGCGCGCCTCGATAATCGCGGCGCCGCGCTTGCCAACCTGCGGCATGTACTCATTCTCGTACCAGTCCATGTCGACCTGATCGACGGCCCGGTCGCCATTTACCCTGGCGTTGAAAAGGTCGGGGAACATCGACGGTGAGTGGTTGCCCCACACGACGAGGTCCTGGATGTCCTCGACGCCGACCGATAGCTTCTGAGCGAGCATCGAGATCGCGCGGTTCTCGTCGAGCCGTGTCATCGCGGTGAAGCGCTCACGCGGCACGTCGGGCGCGTTGCTCATCACGATCAGCGCGTTCGTGTTCGCCGGGTTGCCGACCACCAGGAGCCGCACGTCGTCGGCTGCGCCGGCGTTGATCGCCTCGCCCTGTGGTTTGAAGATCGCCCCGTTCGCCTCGAGCAGGTCGGCGCGCTCCATCCCCTTCTCGCGGGGCTTGGCGCCGACCAGCATGGCGACGTTGGCGCCGTCGAAGGCCTCCTTCGCGTCGGCGGTGATGTCGATGGACTCGAGCAGCGGGAACGCACAATCGTGGATCTCCATCGCGGTGCCCTCGGCGGCCTGCAGCGCCGGCTCGATCTCAAGCAGCTTGAGCTTGATCTTCTCGTCGGGGCCGAGCATTTGACCTGAGGCGATCCGGAACAGCATTGCGTAACCGATCGCGCCCGCGGCGCCGGTGACAGTGACGGTCTTGGACATCAGGTAATCTCCTCCTTTTAGATCCTACTCACTAATGATAGAGGAACTCACATTTCTCTGCCGCGACTCCTCACAGTAAAATGCTCTCAACCGTTTTTTTCGGACAAGCAGGGAGGGTTTTTGGAGATAACGCAGGCAATACAGTCACGCCGGAGCGTTGGGCAAGTAAAACAGGATCCGGTCCCGCGAGAGCTCGTCGAGAAGGTACTCGAAAGCGCCGTCCACGCCCCGAACCACAAGATCACCGAACCCTGGCGCTTCCACGTCTTCACCGGCAAAGGCCGCGGCGAACTCGCCCGCGCCCGAGCCGAACTCGCGAGAATTCAAGCCGAAGCAGAAGGCGAAGAAGAGGAGTTCGCCGCCGGCCGAATCACCCGCGAGCGCAAGAAAGCCTTCCGCGCACCGGTGGTAATAGCGGTGATCTCCAGCGAAGGCCGCGACGAGATCGAGACGCTGGAGAACTACGCCGCCTGCGCCGCCGGCGTCCAGAATATGCAGTTGACTGCCCACTCCCTGGGCCTCGCCACCATCTGGCGCACCGGTGCCCACGCGTACCACCCGTACATGCGTGACTTTTTCGGCCTCGAAGACGGCGACAAGATCGTCGCCTACCTCTATCTCGGTTACGCCGATGTGGGGGAGCGTCCCCGCAGGCGCGAGCCTGCCTCTTCGAGGACTGTCTGGCACGAGGGCTAGACGGAGGTTCGCGGCAACCTTTCGCGGGTATTACCGTACAAGAGAGTAAGAACTATCCCGAGGAGGAACTATGGGAAGATGGTTGAAACGGCTGGCCATAATGGCCGCGCCGATAGTATGGCGAAAGATCCAGGAACGCAGGCGTAGGGGCCGCTAGGCCACTCTACTCCTCCCACGCAACGCTCTCGAAGCCCTCCTCTGTCTTGCGGACGCGGACGAGGAAGTCTTCGGAGGGCTCGTGGTACAGGATCACGGGGGCGTCGCGTTCCTCGGCCTCCGTCAACACCTCTATGCGGTTCTTACGGGCGGCCTCTGGGTCCGTGTCCACGCCGCTTATAAGATCGGGGTTCAGCCAGATCTTCGCCGGCGCCAAATCCGCCGTATAGAGCGCCGCCTCTCCGCCTGACTCTATCCACACGATCTGGTGTCCCTCCGAGTGCCCGCTCCGCACCTCCACACGCACCCCCTCCACGACTTCACCATCCCCATCCAAAAGCTCGCACCAACCCTCGTAAACGCCGTTCTCCACCGCCGGAACGGCCTCCCGGCGCCCATCTCCCTTCTCCATCTTCCGCCCCTCCTCCAGAGCGGCTTCTTGTATGTAGACGGTGGCGTTGGGGAAGCTCGGCGGGTTGAGCGCCCAGCCGACGTGATCCACGTCGAGATGGCTGAGCACAACGTGCGTGATGTCCGAGGCATCGTAGTCTGCCTGCTCCAGCCGGTCCATGAGGGTCTCCTCACGCTTTAGCTCGAAGCGGCCAATGAGGTACTCGGGCAACTCGGGGCCGAAACCGGCGTCGAGGAGCACGAGGGCGTCCCCACTCTCCACGAGCACTGCGTTCATAGCGCCCCTTATTTTGGCCTTCTTTGCCCCTTCCCCGAAAAGGTTGCCCGCGTCAGTCAGAAACGTGCCATCGCCGAGCACGCGAACCTTCAAAGACCCGACCTCGAAAGAGTTGCTAGCCATTATTCTCCTCCCACCGGTTCGACCCGGACAGCATACAAGATATCCGCACCTCGAAGCCGTTCCAGTCTACACTCGAGCTTATCTCTACCTGGCGGGCTGAAATGCCGTGCGGCTGACCGGCTAGGACCTCAGGGTGGCCTTGACGGCGCGGCCCAGGGACTTTGGATGTTTTAGGAGGTTGTAGACCGGGGTGTCGCCGGTGAAGCCTTCGATAAGGGCGCGGCGGGCGTCGGGGTCTTTCTCGCATGCCTTGAAGAAGGGTTCTATCATCTGCAGGTTCGGGACGAGGTTCGTCAGCGCATAGCCGGAGAGATGTTCCCTGGCCCGCTTTTGCCGCAGTTGGGTTGCGTACCCCTTTAGTACCCGGGCGGAGTAGTCGCCTCTGGAGTGGGCCTCGTGCGCCCAGGCCGCGGCCAGACGCCCGGACTCTATCGCGTAGCCCACGCCTTCGCCGCTTATAGGGTGGATCATGCTGGCCGCGTCCCCGACGGTCATCAAACCCTGCGCGTGCCTCTTCGCGCCCCACATCCCCATCTTCAACGACCAACTCTTCGCTGGCCCCTCCGGCTTGGCGCCCTCTAGCCAGCCCGCCAACTTCGGCTCCTCCAAAAAACGGTCGAAGTAGTCTCTTAAGTTGCGCCCCGTGCGATCCAGCGTTTTCGTCGAGACCCCGGCCCCGACGTTCGCCCGGCCGTCCCCGAAGTAAAAGACCCATCCATAGCCCGCCCCGCGCTCGTTCATGTCTTTCGTAATAAAGACGTGCAAGTCCTCCTTGTTCGGGCCGGAGACATTCCTGAAGTATTGCCGCCTCGCCACCGAGTTCTGGTGCGCCTTCATCCCCTGGCCCGCGAACCCGCCGACCCCATCCGCCGCGACGACCAGCGGCACCTCGTACAGGACCTTCTCTCCATCCGCGACGGCCTCCACGCCGGTGACGTTTCCAGCGGAGGAGCGGAGGAGTTTGGTGGCGCGGACGCCGCTCCTGAAGTCCGCGCCCGCTTCTTCGGCGCGTCCCAGGAGGCGGGCGTCGGTCTCTTCGCGGGGGATCACGTAGCCGTGAGGTCCGTGGAGCGTGGGGGGGACCTTCTGGCGCAGGTAGGCGGTCTGAGTGTAGAAGGAGAAGCCGCTGAACTTGCCGTGTTCCGGCTCGTCCAGCCAGTCGCCGAGGCCCATCAACGTTAGCTCCTCGGATGCGTGAGGCATCAGGCCGTCACCACACGCCTTGTCACGCGGGAAGCTCTGCCGGTCGAGGAGGAGCACCGAGAGCCCGGCCCTCGCTGCATAGTACGCCGTCGCCGACCCGCCCGGCCCCGCCCCAACCACGATCACATCCGCCCGCTCCGCCATCCCTCACCTGACTCTCTAGTTTCTACCTTGTATAGTGGCAACACCATAGCATTGCCGCCGCCCAGAACCCGGCAAACGCCTATTATACTTTTGCCCCACGCTCCGCTACTTGAGCAGACCAACCGCAATCAAGGAGGCAACGATGGTGGACCGCAACCGCCCGGCCCGCTACGAGGTGGGGGCAAGGGCCGCCCTGAAGGCTACGGGCCAACCCGTCGAGATACTGGAGGTCCGCCGGGGTGAGTTCGTCCCGGACTTCGTCTACAAGGTGCGCATCCTCGCGGAGAGGCCAGCCCGCCCCTACAACCTATCCGTCCCCGAGCACGACCTCTCGGACGGGTAAGAAGGACGCATGACCGACCTACGAGACGCAAACGCCATTGTCTCTTTTCTCCGGGAGCTGCGCAGCGTGCGCCGCTTCCGCCCGGGAGCGATTCCCCGGCGAGTCGTCGAAGACATCCTCGAAGTAGCTCGTTGGTCCGGCAGCGCGATGAACCTCCAGCCGTGGGAGTTCGTGGTGGTGTGGGATCGTAGGACGCTCGAAGACCTTTTCCGCCTCGAGGGCTACGCCGGTCACCTCGCGGGCGGCGCCGTGGGCATCGTACTGGTGATGGCGTGGGAACGAATCGAGCAGGAGACCTTCGACGAGGGGCGCGTGAGCGAGAGGATCTCGCTCGCTGCGGCGGCGCACGGGGTGGGCTCTAGCGTCGGCTGGTTCGTTAGGGGCGGACGAGACACCGCAAAGAAGACCCTCATCGTACCGCCTGAACGCCTTGTGCGAACGGCTATCTCTCTGGGCTATTGGGAAGAGACGTCGCCGCCCGGCCGCCCGAAGCTTCGACAGGGGCGCAAACCATTCTCCGGCATGGTCCACGAGGACAGGTACGGTCAAGGCCCGCCCGACGGCCAAACTTAGAAGCAGGCCCCACTAGAATCCTTCGCCCGACGTAACGCTGAGGTAGGCGACGTCCACGAGGGGGACGCCGGTTTCGAGGGCGCGTTGGACGGCCCTTGCGAGGGCTTCGGCGGCGACGCTGGAGTCGGGGAAGTGTCCGTCGAGGAGGCGGGCGGCTCGGGCTATCTCGTAGAAAGAGAAGCGGCGGCGGTCGCCGGTCAGATCGTACACGGCTTCGAGGACCTCGAGGCGCAGCGAGATCAACTGTTCCAGCCGCCAGCGGATCTCGTCTCCGGTCAGGTTCATGGTCTGGTACAAACGTGCGATCTCCGCGACCTGCGCGAGCGCTCGCGGGCGCTTCTCCAGGCGTCCCACCGTAGCCTCATCGAGGTAGCGCCTCGCAGTGATCCTTGCGAGCGCGAGCCTCCCCTTTGGCCCGTCGAACCCCACGAGCGGCCGCCAACTCCGCAGGCCCACCTTGCTGCCCGCCGATAGGTCGTCAGTGCGGGCTTCCCTGCCCCCGATAAACACCCGCGGGACGTGCCCGCCCGCGTAGTAGGCGATCTGCCGGGCCATCGCTCGCGCCTTCTCTTCGTCGCCCGGCGCGGCCCCGGCCCGCACTTCTACCCACCGTCGGGTAGTGCCGGCATAGAGGCGTTCGAGTGCCCGCCACGTAGCATCACCCCGGAGGTCTAGCTCGCCCGGCTTCTCGGTGACCACCGAGACTTCGGCCCCCGGCCCACTCTTGGAGGCGTAGGCTGCCTCGACGGCCCGCAGAAGCTCCTCGAACTCCTCGTCCACGGCCCCGGAGAGGTAACGGCGGCGTTCGGCGGGCAGGACGTACATGAGGCGGCTCTTGATCCTGCGCTCCTTGCCTTCCTCCGCTTTGAGCCGGTCTATCGCCTCGTACAGCTCGCGCCGCCGCTGATAGACGAGCTTCGAGAGCCGCTCTACCTCGTCGTCGGTACCGAAACCCTCGGATTCCGCCCAGGCGTCATCGCGAGCGCCACAGGAAGCCTCATGGGCGTTTTCGGCCCGGATCACCGCTCTCTGCTGTTTCTCGCGCTCGAGTTGAGCCTCTCCCAACTCGCGCTCCAGCGTCTCTATAGTGGAAGACACAAAAAAGCCTTTCCCAAACCACTCCTTTGCTCCCGCATTCTACCCCAAGCCCAAAACAAGCGGCGTTCGAGAAAGAATTATCCTGTTGCACCCACGTCGATATACAGATAACCTTCAGGTATCAGAATGTCCAAGGGAGGAGACGCGAATGGACTTCAACACGGGGGGCAGTGGCGGGAGGCCGGACGACCAGTCGCGGCCGGTATACGGTGGGGAAGCGAGCGGGCCTCCGAGCGGTCCCACGCCGGGAGCGTCGGGGAGTCCAGGAGGCGAGTTCAACCTTCAAGACCCGGTTGGCAGCTTCATCAGTACCGCCCGAAGTGTACTTCTCAGCCCGGTAGGCTTCTTCCGTGGTATGGCGAAGCGGGGCGATTTCTTGAACCCGGCGATCTTCGCACTGATATGCGCCCTGATCTCTGCCGTACTCAGCGGCTTGATAAGCCTGGTACTCTCCCCGTTCTTTGCTGCCCCTGGGGAGACCGCCGAGGCGTTCGCCGGTGGACTCGTGGGGTTTGTTTTCACCGTGATCTTGTCGCCCATCTACACGGCGGTCGCCTTGCTTATAGGGGCCGGCGTATATCACCTGCTCGTGCTACTCTTCGTAAGGCCCGGCAACGCGGGTTTCGAAGCAACTTTTAGGGTCGTCTGTTACGTCGCGGCCATCCAGCTTGTAAGCTGGATACCTATAGTAAACATCGTGGCGGGTCTCTACGCCATCGTCCTGTCGATATTTGGTATCCGGGAGGCCCACGGCACGACTACCGGCAAGGCTATCGCCATTGTTCTGATCCCGGTAGCCGTGATCCTGTTCCTCGTTCTCATACTAGGCGCTCTGCTAGGCGCCGCCCTGTTCTTCGGAACTCAGCAGCAGTTCTAGCAGCCAACTTAGAAAGCAAGACTCGAAGATACGATCCCTGCTGGCGGACAGGCAAGAAGAACCTACAGACTTGGTGCGCCGGATGCGGCAACCCGGCGCACGCGCATCCCTTTGACAGACGACCCTCTACGCTACCGCTATACTGGACACTCCTTGAAGGAGAAGGGTAAGTGAAACCGAAAGAAAAGGGCAAGGGGGTACCCGCATGGCACGGATGGTAACTCTTATACCAGGGGACGGTACGGGACCGGAGGTAACCGATTCGGTTAAGGAGGTCTTCGAAGCGCTCGGTGTTGACGTCGAGTGGGAGATCGCCGAGGCCGGCGAGACCGTGATGGAGGAGGAGGGCACCCCGTTGCCCGAGAGCGTTCTAGAATCCATCCGGCGTAACAAGGTAGCCATCAAAGGCCCGCTGACCACGCCCGTGGGCGCCGGCTTCCGCTCGGTGAACGTGGCTCTGCGCAAGGAGTTGGACCTGTTCGCCAATGTCAGGCCTTCGTTGAGCTTGCCAGGTATAGACACGCCGTACAAGGATATAGACCTCATTATCTTCCGGGAGAACACCGAGGACCTCTACGCTGGGGTAGAGCACATGGTCGGCCCCGACGCCGCGGAATCCATCAAGATCATCACGAGGGCCGGCACCGAGCGCATCTGCCGCCTGGCCTTCGAGCAGTCCAAGGAGCTTGGCCGCAAGCACATCACGGTCGTCCACAAGGCAAACATTATGAAGTTCACTGACGGCCTCTTTCGGGACGTCTTCTTCGAGGTCTCCAAAGACTACGAGAACGACTTCGAGGAGATCGACGACCGCATAGTGGACAACATGAGCATGCAACTCGTGATGAAGCCGAACCAGTACGATGTCCTGGTCTGCCCGAACCTCTATGGCGACATCCTCTCGGATATCTGCGCGGGTCTGACCGGGGGCCTGGGCGTGGCGCCCGGTGCGAACATCGGGGACGAAATCGCCGTCTTCGAGCCCGTACACGGTAGCACCCCGAAGTACGCCGGCCAGAACCGGGCAAACCCGCTGGCGACGCTCCAGTCGGCGAAGACCATGCTCGAGTATCTGGACATGTACGACGAAGCCGAGAGGATGCAGACGGCCATGGTGGAGGCTCTCAAGAGCCCCGAGACCCGTACCAAGGACCTCGGCGGCTCCGCAGGCACCAAAGAGTTCACCCAGGCCATAGTCTCCAACCTCAAATAGGCGTGTAACGAAGAATTTACCCTGAGCCTGTTTCAGAGTCGTTAACAAGTTAGTACACTGATTAAGCGTTGGGTACAGTGATTAAGTATCTGACTATAACGGTGCTGTCCTTGACACGAGGTTGGGAGGCTCGATGCGCGTCCTAGTAGCAGGTGGCGACGGATTCTGCGGTTGGCCTACGGCGCTTTATCTCTCCGCGCAGGGTCATGAAGTTTCCATAGTGGACAACCTGAGCCGTAGGAGTTGGGACGAAGAGCTCGGCACCGAGTCGCTCACCCGCATCTCCGACCTGGAGACCCGCGTGGGCCGGTGGGAGGAGTTGACGGGGCGTGAGATCGGGGTGGCCGTCGGTGACCTTGCCGACGAGCGCTTCGTGCATGAGACCATCGCGGGGTTCGAGCCCGATGCGTTCGTGCATTTCGCCGAGCAACGTTCCGCGCCGTACTCCATGATCGACCGGAGCCACGCCGTGTTCACTCAGGTCAACAACGTCGTCGGTACGCTGAACCTACTCTTCGCCATCGGGGAGTTCGCCCCCGACTGCCACCTCATAAAGCTCGGTACGATGGGCGAGTATGGCACTCCGAATATAGACATCGAAGAGGGGTACATAACCATCGAGTACAATGGCCGCACGGACACGCTGCCGTACCCCAAGCAGCCCGGTTCCTTCTACCACCTCTCCAAGGTCCACGATTCGCACAACATCATGTTCGCCTGCCGCACCTGGGGACTCAGGGCCACGGATCTCAACCAGGGCGTCGTGTACAACGTGGAGACCGACGAGACGGCCTCGGACCCGGTTCTCACGAACCGCTACGACTACGACGGCATCTTCGGGACCGCGCTCAACCGCTTCTGCGCCCAGGCTGCTTCTGGAAACCCGATCACGGTCTACGGTGAGGGCGGCCAGACGCGCGGCTTCATAGACATCCGCGACACCGTACGCTGCATAGAGCTTGCGGCCAACAACCCGGCCGAAAAGGGCGAATTCCGGGTCTTCAACCAGTTCACCGAGCAGTGGTCGGTCCTGGAGCTTGCTCAACTCGTCGAAAAGGTCGCGCACTCTCTGGACCTCGAGCCAAAGCTCGCCCGCCTGGAGAACCCCAGGGTCGAGAAGGAGGCGCACTACTACAACGCGGCGAACACGCGGCTGATGGACCTCGGGCTAAAGCCGCATCTCTTGGACGAGGAGACAGTAGAGCGGTTGCTCTTGACGGCGATGGAGAACCAGGACCACATCCACCCGGAGACGTTCGTTCCGCAGGTGAACTGGCGACGGCCGCGGTACAAGTAGGGTAACCGGCGCGAGCCCTTGCGGATCGCCTTCTTCACCGAGACCTTCCTCCCCTCAACCGACGGCGTCGTCACACGCCTAAAGCACACCCTGGAAGAGCTCGGTCATCTCGGTGCTGAGGTCCTGGTATTTGCCCCGAAGGGCGCACCGCCTTCTTATGCCGGGGCTCGTGTGTACGGGCTGTCAGGCGTGCCGTTCCCGCCGTACCCCGAGAAGAAGATGTGTCCGCCGCATCCCGGCGTGGGACGGGCACTAAAGAGCTTTGGTCCGGACCTGATCCACGCGGTAAACCCCTTTATCCTTGGCGCGGGTGGCGTATACTACGCTCGGCGTCTCAAGCTCCCACTCGTCGCCTCCTACCACACCAACCTCGTGACCTACGCCTCCTACTACGGTCTGGGCTTCACTGAGAGGGTAGCCTGGAGCTACTTCAGAAACCTCCACAACAAGGCCATCATCAACCTCTGCACCTCCGAGGCCACCCGCGACCAACTCCTGGGTGAAGGCATCAAGCGCATCCGGCTCTGGCCGCAGGGCGTGGACGCCCGCCGCTTCCACCCCGATCGCGCCTCCAGAGACTGGCGCATCAAACTCTCCGGAGGACACCCCAACCAGAAGATTCTCCTCTACGTCGGTCGCCTCGCCGCGGAGAAAGGTATCGGGCGGCTGAAAGCCGTGCTGCGAGAAATCCCGGACTCCAGGCTCGCAATCGTCGGGGACGGCCCGGTGCGTAAAGCCCTGGAGAAGGAGTTCCGGGGGACGCCCACGGTCTTCGCCGGTCTCCTCACGGGAGACGACCTCGCAGCGGCCTTCGCGTCGGCTGATCTGTTCCTATTCCCCTCGACCACCGAGACCTTAGGCATAGCCATGATCGAAGCTCTCTCTTCCGGTCTCCCGGTGGTCGCCGCCCGCGGCGGCGCCTCCCACGAGGTCGTCTCCGAAGGAGAGAACAGCTTCCTCTACGAGCCCGGCTCCGACAAGGCTCTCGTCGCCGCCGTTCGCGGCATCTTGGAGGACGACGTGCTGCGCCAGACTATGGGCCGGGACGCCCGGGCCGCCGCCGAGAAGCGCGGTTGGGAAGCCTCGACTGCTACCCTCCTGACCTACTATGAGGAGGCGGTAGGGCTCTGAGATGACCCGTTTGGGGTGCTTGTAAGACATTGGGGGGCGTGCTAAATTACGCGCACGAGCGATGCGGAAGTAGCTCAGTTGGTAGAGCATCACCTTGCCATGGTGAGGGTCGCGGGTTCGAATCCCGTCTTCCGCTCTGGTCCCTGGAGGCCAGGGCTTTGGCGGCATGGCCGAGTGGTGAGGCGCCGGACTGCAAATCCGTTAACCCCGGTTCGATTCCGGGTGCCGCCTCTCGGAGAGAGGGTGTCATGCGCGGGCGATTAGCTCAGGGGGAGAGCGCTTCCTTGACACGGAAGAGGTCAGTGGTTCGAATCCACTATCGCCCACTGTATCACTGGCTGGTGCTTTAGCCGACTCCGAGCATCACTGCTCGTTCGCTTATTCCGGGTCAGACCGGGGCCGGGTTCGCGGTCGGGTATTAAGGTCACATCATCAAACTCGAATTGCAGAGCGTCAGGAGGAACGGCTTATGGCTGCGGTCAGGTTACCCGACGGTAGAGAGTTGCTGGTAGAGCCCGGCGAGAAGGCGCGGGACGTGGCCGAGAAGATCGGCAAACGCCTCGCCCGGGATGCCGTGGTTGCGAAGCTAAACGGCACGCTTATAGACCTAAACGCTCCGTTGGACGGTGGCGGCGAATTCGAGGTCGTAACAAAGGACTCCGCCGAGGGACTCGAAGTGCTGCGGCACTCGACGGCGCATGCTATGGCCCAGGCTATTTTGGAGATGTATCCTGGCACCAAGCTCACGATCGGGCCGGCGATAGAAAACGGCTTCTATTACGACATGGAGGTTGCCGGAAAGATCACGGACGAGGATCTGCCGCGTATCGAGGAGAAGATGCGCGAGGTCGTAGAGCGGGACCTCCCGATCGAGCGCCAGCCGGTCACCAAGGCCGAGGTCGAGAGCCTCTACGAAGGCAACCAGTACAAGCAGGAGATCATATGTGACCTCCAAGAGGGTGACATTACGGTCTATCGCCAGGGCGAATTCTTCGACCTCTGCCGCGGCCCGCACGTCCCGAGTACCGGCCGCCTCGGAGCATTCAAGCTGCAGAACATAGCCGGGGCGTACTGGCGCGGGGATGAGAAAAACCAGATGCTCACCCGCATTTACGGTACCGCATGGCCGACCGAGAAGGAGCTAAAGGCGTATCTCGGGCGGCTAGAGGAGGCGAAGGCTCGCGACCACCGCAAGATCGGCCGGGACCTCAAGCTCTTTACATTCTCGCCGGACGTAGGCGCCGGCATACCGCTCTTCCTGCCCAGAGGCGAAGCTCTCCGGCACTTGATGGAAGGCTACGTGCGCGAGGTGCAGGAGCGGCACGGCTACCAGCACGTCTGGACCGGCAACCTAGCGAATGAGGCTCTCTACGCCAAGAGCGGGCACCTCGAACATTATCTGGACGACATGTTCCCGCCGATGGTTGACGGGGAGACGCGTTACCGCTTGAAGCCAATGAACTGCCCGAGCCACATGACGCTCTACAACACCGAGGCGCACTCTTACCGGGATCTTCCGCTGCGCTACGCCGAGTTCGCGACGCTCTACCGCTACGAGAAGAGCGGGGTGCTCACGGGACTCACGAGGGTACGGGCGCTGACCCAGGACGACGCTCATGTGTTCTGCACCGAGGATCAAGTCCAGGAAGAGTTCGCCCGCGCGCTGCAGATCATCCGCGAGGTCCTGGACACGTACGGCTTCGAGGACTACAAGGTCCGGCTCTCGTTGCGCGACCCGGACTCCGGTAAGTTCGTTGCCGACGATGAGAAGTGGGCGCGGGCGGAGAAGGCTCTGCGCGACGCCCTCGACGCGGCGGGCATCGTCTACGAACCCGTAGCGGGTGAGGCGGCGTTCTACGGACCGAAGGCGGACTTTATGGCCAGGGACGTTCTGGGGCGTGAGTGGCAACTCTCGACCGTACAGGTGGACTTCATACAGCCAGGCCGCCTTGGGTGCGAGTACATCGGTGAGGACGGGAACCCGCACACGCCGGTGCTGCTGCATCGGGCCGTTACCGGGACGACGGAGCGCTTCATGGCGGTCCTTATCGAGCAATTCGGGGGGGCGTTCCCGCTGTGGGTCTCGCCGGTGCAGGTTGTCGTCATACCGGTCGCGGATCGGCATCTGGAGTACGCTCGCGAGGTACGGGAGGCGCTCTCTGCAGAGGGGTTCAGGGTCGAGGTGGACGATGCGCTTAGCAGCATGCAGAAGAAAATCCGGGAGAATGCCAGGCAGAGGATCCCTTACCTGCTTATCGTTGGGGATGCCGAGGCCGAAGCGGGTACGGTCAACGTCCGCAAGCGCGGTCAGAAGGCCCAGGAGGCCCTAGAGATCGAGGAGTTCGCCGGGCGCATGCGAGAAGAGATTGCCTCGAGTGATTCTTATAGACGGAGATAGGGAAGTGGGGGTATAATATATTTGGGTTAGGGTACCGATCCGCTGAACGCCTTGTATGAAAAGCCAGGAATGCGGTTCGACGGCCCTATAAAGACAGTTTTGGAAGGAGTGGTGTAAAGTAGCCGCGGAAGAAGAACCAAAGATTAACGGCCAGATTAGGGCCCGTTCGGTGCGCCTCATCTCCGAGAGCGGAGAGCAGTTGGGCATCAAGCACATAAGAGAAGCGATGGAGATTGCCGAGAGGCAAGACCTCGATATTGTAGAGGTGGCGGCAAACTCGGACCCGCCGGTAGTCCGGATCATGGACTACGGCAAGGACAAGTATAGGAAAGAGCAGGTCCGCAAGGCCGCTCGCAAGAAGCAGGTCAACATCAACGTCCGCGAGATCAAGTTGCGGCCGAAGATCGGTGACCATGACTTCAATACCAAGCGCGGTCACGTAGAGCGCTTTCTGCGCGGCGGCGACAAGGTGAAGGTTACGATCATGTTCCGCGGACGCGAGGTGCAGCATCCGGAGTTAGGGGAGAAGTTGCTGGTCAGGCTTGCCGGCGACCTCGACGAGTTGGGGCGCATCGAGAGCCAGCCGAACCTCGACGGACGCAATATGGTCATGGTAATGGCTCCGAAGAAGGATGCCGCCCCGAAGGGCGAGGCGAAGAGCGAAGCCTCCAGTAGCGAAGTCACCAGCAGCGAAGTCACCAGCAGCGAAGTCACCAGCAGCGAAGTCACCAGCAGCGAAGCTGGCAGTGCGGTTGGTGTCGAAGCTAAGGATGAGACCAGGAGCGAGCCTCAGGAGAGCGCTGCCCGCAGTTAACGTAACTCTTTGCTACAATCAAGATCGAAGTCAGAGGCGAAACGGCTACTCCCGTGCCGCGAGCCTCACTTTGTCGGTTGTAAACAAAAACGTGGAGGAATATAGATGCCGAAGATGAAGACCCACAAGGGCGCCGCGGGGCGCTTCGAGGTCACGAAGAAGGGCAAGATCAAGCGCCGCAGAAGCGGCCATAACCATATTCTGGAGAAGAAGCCTCCCAAGCGTAAGCGTCGTCTCAACACCGAGACGACGATACACGCTTCTGACGAGAAGCGCATCAAGCGCCTGTTGGGGGTACGCTAGATGGCTCGCACGGCGCGCAGCCTTCATGCGCGTAAAAAGCGCAGGAAGGTCTTGGAGCAGGCCAAGGGTTTTCGGGGGACAAAGAATAGCTCGTACAAGCGGGCCAAGGAGCAGGTCTGGAAGGGCGGAGTTTACGCCTACGTTGGGCGTAAGCAGCGCAAGCGGGACTTCCGGTCGCTGTGGATCCAACGCATCAACGCTGGTGCTCGTGAGCATGGTCTCTCGTACTCCCAGCTCGTGCATGGCCTCAAGCTCGCCGAGATAGACCTCGACCGCAAGATCCTCGCCGACCTCGCCGCCACCGAGCCCACGGCCTTCGCCGCAGTCGTATCCCAAGCCAGGAATGCTCTCAACGGTGACCCCGTGCAGAAGCGCGTTGAGAATGATAGGCCCGGGCGGCAGCCCGTGGAGCAGTCCGCCCAGGAGGACGAGTCCGATAGCCCGCAGCGGGACACCGAGGTGGATGCTACGGAGGCCGCCGAACGCAAGGCCGAGGAGTTGGACGTGGACCTTGCGAAGGTCGAAGGCTCGGGGTCGGGCGGTCGCGTCCTGGTCGATGATGTCGAGGAGGCTAGTGGCGAGATCAACGCCACCGATGCGGCGCGGCGCAAGGCCGAAGAGACTGAAGTGGACCTCGCCACCGTCGAGGGCACCGGCGCCAACGAGCGGATCATTGTCGAGGACGTGGAGGATGCCGCCAAAGAAGAGGGTGAGAAGGCCGGCTAGGGCTCTTCTGACGCCTTAAACGTTGTTTCGGAGGCTCTCCGCTCCGCGTTTGATCGCCATCGCGTTCGCGGTGTTTATGTTACTTGGAGCCTCAATACTGAAGCTACCGGTGTCCACCAAGGAGGGTATCCCCTGGGTGGACGCCCTGCTCTTTCTGCTGTGCTCCTTCGTGCGCCTGAGGTCCTCGAGTTGCTTTTGCTCTCCGAGGCTCTTCCGCTACGGTGCTGCAGTTGCTTCGACTTCCAGTAAACTACCCTTCGTCAGGCTAGGTTGGGGGTAGGACCAAACAACATGGCGGTAGAATGAGCGGACGCTGGTTCGCGGCAGTTTGGGGTGCGGGGGGTAATCTCTGATGCCCCGGATCTCGGCCCCCCGGCTGATACTCCTGGCCTTCGCCGGTTTCATCTTGTTCGGCACCGCGTTGCTGAAGCTTCCCTACTCGCACTACGGCGGGATCTCCTGGCTCGACGCTTTCTTCGAGTCGGCGAGCGCGGTCACCGTCACCGGACTTCAGGTGGTTACCCCCGCCACG
>Ga0136617_10000539_pt1 | contig 31996 bp, 35 predicted proteins | sample AntDrymUQ3222106_2_FD_129672 | JGI IMG/M metagenome (GOLD analysis project Ga0136617, IMG submission 129672) | Polar desert sand microbial communities from Dry Valleys, Antarctica - metaG UQ322 (21.06) | ecosystem: Environmental > Terrestrial > Soil > Desert | place: Antarctica: Dry Valley... | reverse complement strand
TCGTCGCACAGGATGATTCGGACTTCGATCCGATCCGCGACGACCCCACATTCAAGGAACTGACCGGCAGTTAGGTACTGGCGACCAACCCGGCTCTAGTTGAGGCTTGAATGCCGGCCGCGCAGCTGTCGCTCACTTGATTGCCCGCGACGGGACATCGAATGGCGATCCGGACCGCGGGGCAGGTTCGGATGTCAGGAGAGCGCGCGCTCGAGGGCGGCTCGGTCGGTGGGCGCACCATGCGTCGGGAGCACGAGCTCGACCGGCAGCTCGAGCAACGGACGCAGCGTCACAAGGATCTGCTCGGGCGGCACGCCCTTTGTTCGCCCAGTCGACCGGGTTCGTCGCGGACATCTGGCGCGTCGAGGACGGGCGCGTCGTGCTCGTGCCTTTCGCGGCGCTGTCACGTTCGGTTCAACGCGAGCTCGAGGACGAGGCCGGACGCTTGGAAGCGTTCTTCGCCGCCTGAGCACGAACGTGCGTCTCCCTCAAGCGGGATCCGACGAGCTCGATTCAGGGCTCGTAGTCCGCCTCGCCGAGTTCGTCTCGCACGCGCCGAGCCCGACGGCTTGATGCCGCCGGGCTCGAGTACGCTCGTCGATCGACTGATTTACAGTCTTGGCACATTTCCCTCACGGAGGGCCGATAACGTCCAGTTCAAGCGGCTCAATGCTCGCCTACGGACACGCCGAGGAGCCGCTTGGCAGTAGTGGGCCAAATTCCGGACCGGATGCACGAGCGCCTTGAGAGCGAGCGGACCATTTCAGGAGCGTGGTGAACCGAGCTGATCTACAGCAACTCGCCGAGGCCGCCTCCGCGAAGCGAAGGTTCTCCTTGACGCTGGCGAGTGGTCAGTAGCTTTCTACCTCTGCGGGTACGCCGTTGAATGCGCGCTGAAAGCGTGTATCGCCAGACAGGTCAAGCAGGATGATTTTCCCGACAAGAGGTTGGCTACAGCTGTTTTTACCCATGACCTCGTCGACCTGCGCGGCCTCGCCGGTCTCGGTGAGGAGATCGTGAAGCTTCCGAAGGATCGGAACGTGAACTGGCTCGTCACGAAGGACTGGCGCGAGACTGCGCGGTACGAGCTCAAGTCCGAACAGAGGCACGAGGCCTCTACTGATGCAATCAGTGACCCGACGAACGGAGTGCTTGCGTGGCTGAGAATGCACTGGTAGAGATCGATCTCGAGTATGGCCGTACGGTGGTGGCTGCTCTTGACGACGAGCAGGATCCGTCGATGCGCCCAACTGCGGCTTTGTGGTTCCTGTTTGCCGACGGGACACCTGGCGACTCCTGCTGGCGCTCCCAGCGATGGCGAGCAATCCACCCCAGGTCGTCTACAACCGGCTGAGCGACATTCTCAACCGGCGAGTCCAGGGCGAGATATCCGTCGACAGAGTGGGTCTCATGCCCCGGAGAATCACATTGTCTCACTGCTGAGCATGGCGATTCAGACCGGAGAAACCCTCGTCGGCATCAGGTTCACGAACAACACGATCAACGGCGAGCTCCTGCCGGACGCCTACATCTATCGACTACATCAGCCCGCCAGAGACATCGCGACGGCCGGTTGAATCCACCCCGGCCGCACCCCAGGGAAGCGGAACGCTGAACCTACGGTGAAACCAACACGCGGCCCGGTGAGCCTGCGAGGCTTGCCTGGAAGGCATCGTCCGCGCGCTCAAGCGGGAAGCTCGGGCCGACGAGGCTCGCGAGCTCGAGCTCGCCGGTCGCCGCGAGGTCGAGCAGGCGCGGCAGGGCGACGGCCGGGTCGTCGGAGCCGTAGATCGTGCCGGTGAGCGTCTTCTCGCGGTTCGTGAAGTCGAGCGGATCGAGTGTCAGCTTCGCCCCCGCGGCCGGCAGGCCGACGACCACCGTCGTTCCGCCGCCGCGAGTCCAGCGCAGCGCAAGCGCGGTCGTCTCGGGCGCGCCGACCGCGTCGAAGACGTAGTCGACGCCCTCAGGATCGAGCGCACGCACGGCCTCTTTGACGTCCCCGGGCGCGCAGGCGGCCGTCGCGCCCAGGCGGAGAGCCTGGGCGCGCCGGCCCTCGACCGGGTCGACGACGAGGATCGCGGCCGCGCTGGCGATCCGCGCGCCCTGAACGACGAACTGGCCGACGCCGCCCGCGCCGATCACGAGGGTCGTGAAGCCCGGCTCCGGACGCGCGGCGTTGAGCACGGCGCCGACGCCCGTGAGCGCGGCGCATCCGAGCAGCGCCGCCTGCTCGAGCGGGATCGAGTCGCCGAGCGGGAGCGCGGCGCCGGCAGCGACGACCAGACGATCCTGAAGCGCGCCCGTCGCGGTGCCGCGGTAGACGGTCTCGCCCTCGAACGAGATCCCAGTGCGGCCGTCGAGCAGCGTGCCACGGCCGAACGCGGTCGACAAAGGACCGCACGCGGCCGGGCGGCTACGCCTGCACGCCGAGCACTTGCCACAGGCAGGCGCCCACGAGAGCACGACCCGGTCGCCGGCACGCACGCTCGTGACGTCCGCACCGACCTCCTCGACGATCCCGACGCCCTCATGCCCGAGCACGATTGGCGTCGGCCGCTCCCACTCGCCCTTGTAGGAGTGGAGGTCGGTGCCGCAGACCCCGACCGCAGCCATCCGGACGACGACCTCGTCGGGCCGCGGCTCTTCGAGCTCGACCTCGCGCACGTCGAGGCGCCCGGGCTCGAACATCAGCGCCGCACGCATCCTCACCGCATCAGCATCCCGCCGTTGACATCGAGCGTCGCACCGGTGACGAAGGCCGCGGCGTCCGAGGCGAGGTAGGCGACTGCTGCGGCCACCTCCTCCCCACGTCCCAGCCGACCGACCGGGATCGTCTTCACCATCGCCTCGACCTTCTCCGGAGGCACCTGCGAGACCATTGGCCCGTCGATCGCCGCGGGCGCGACCGCGTTCACCGTCACACCGGAGCGGGCGAGCTCCGCGGCGGCGTGGCGGGTCAGCGCGACGATCGCAGCCTTCGAGGACGCGTAGTGGACGCCCGTCGCGGAGCCGCCGCGCTGGCCCGCGACCGAGGCGAGATTGACGATCCGCCCGGCGCCGCGATCGCGCATCTGCGCCCCGACCACGCGACAGCCCAGATAGACGCCGCGGAGGTTCGTCGCCAGCACGTCGTCCCACTCGTCGAGGTCGAGCTCCCAGAAGGAGCCGAACTCCGTCCGCGCCGCATTGTTTACGAGCACGTCGACGGTCCCCGCTCCGGCGAGCAGCCGCTCCCACGAGTCGAGGCTGCGGACGTCGTGTTCGACCGCGCTAGCGCCCGAGCCGAGCTCCGCGGCGAGCTCCTCGACCCCCGCGAGATTCACGTCCGCGAGGACGACGCGGTCGCCGTCAGCGTGCAGCCGGCGCGCGATCGCCTCGCCGAGCCCGCGCGCGGCCCCGGTCACGACCGCTGTTCTCGGCACCTAGTCGACCTCGAGGTGGATCCGCTGCTTGGACTCCCGCAGCGAGCCGCCCTCGCGACCGGCGCGCGCGGCGAGCGCTTCGGCGAGGATCGAAACGGCGGTCTCCTCGTTCGAGTCGGCGCCGATGTCGAGCCCGCACGGGCCTGCGATCCTCGCGAGAGCGTCCTCCTCGATCCCGGCCTCGAGCAGCCGCCCGCGGCGGCGCTCCTGGTTCCGGCGAGAGCCGAGGGCACCGATGTAGAACGCCTCGCTCGCGAGAGCCGCCTTCAGCGCGGGCACGTCGAACTTGTCGTCGTGGGTGAGGACGACGACGGCGGTCGCGTGGTCGGGTGCGATCCGCGCGAAAGCCTCCTCTGGCCACTCGATGATCAGCTCGTCTGCGCTCGGGATCCGCTCGGCAGTCGCGAACTTCGCGCGAGCGTCGGCGACGATCGTCGTCCAGCCGAGGAGCCTCGCAGCGCGGCAGAGCGACTCGGCGGTGTCGACCGCCCCGTAGACCGCGAGGCGCGGCGGCGGCCCGTAGACCTCGCAGAAGACGCGGCTCCCATCGAGCTCGAGCAGCCGGTTACGGCCGCGACGCAGCAACTCGACGGTGTGAGCCGCCAGCTCAGGAGAAGCGTCCCCGATCGCCTCCCCGCTCTCGAGCGCGAGCAGCTTGGCGCCCGCCGCGTCGCCGTCCAGCACCGTGAAGAGCACCGCTCGCTCACCGCTCTCGCCGAGCTCGAGCAGCCGCTCGAGGAGCGTCACGGCAGCCGTTCGACGAAGACGTCGATCTCGCCGCCGCAAGGAAGGCCGACGGCCCAGGCCTCGTCGTCGGAGATCCCGTAGGAGACGAGCTTCGGCTCGCCGCTCTCGAGAACCTCGCGCGCGTGCTCGTAGACGTCGCCCTCGACGCACCCGCCTGAGACCGAGCCGCAGAGCTTGCCGCTCTCGGAGACGGCGAGGCTCGAGCCAACGGGTCGCGGCGCGGAGCGACGCGTGGCGACGACGGTCGCGACGACGACGCGCTCGCCCGCCTGCCGCCAGCGGTCGAGCTCCGGGAGGATCTCCTTCACGCCTCGGATTCTGCCTGCTCCTGCGACTCCGTCGCGTTGTAGCCTCCGCGACCATGGGCGATCAGGCAAGCGTCAGCCTCCTGCGGTGGCTGCGCCGGCAACTGCGGGAGCCGACGCCGTGGCGGGAGCGGCTCGAGGCTGCAGTCGCGAACGACGATCCCGCGGAGGCGCGGCGCCTGCTCGCCCGGATGGAGTTCTCGGAGGCGCAGCGGCATCACGTCGCCGGCCTGATCGACCGCTGGGAAGAAGGTCGGTGAGCCACGAGCGGAACGAGGCGCTCGTTCGGCGGATCTTCGACGCCTTCGCCCGGAAACAGGGTCTCTCGTTGCGGGACTGCTTCGCGGCGGACGCCGTCTGGCACGTGCCCGGCGCGAGCGCGACTGCGGGCACCTACCGCGGCCGCAGCGAGATCTTCCGCTTTCTCGGGAAACTCCCCAAGCTGACGGCCGGCACGTACGGCTCGCGCCTGATCGATGTCCTCGCCAGCGACGAGCGGGCGGCAGCGCTCTACAGGGCGTCCGGCGAGCGCGACGGCCGCAGCCTCGACATCGACCAGCTGCTCCTCTTCACGATCCGCGACGGACTGGTCGTCGAGGTGCTGGCGCTCCCGAGCGATCCGCGGGCATTCGAGCGGTTCTGGGGGGCCGAATAGCAGCGCCGATGGAGGTACACCTACATCTACATCTCGAGAACTTCAGCTCGCACGGGATTCGTCAGCGTCCCCACCCCCTCGATCTCGACCGTCACCTCGTCGCCGTCGCGGAGATAGACCGGCGGATCGCGGAACTCGCCGACGCCGCCGGGTGTTCCCGTCAGGAGCAGGTCGCCCGGCTCGAGGGTGATCGCCTGCGAGGCGAATGCGATCAGCTCCGCGACCGAGAAGACCATGTCCGCCGTCGTCGAGTCCTGGCGCGCCTCGCCGTTGACGAGGCAGCGGATCCAGAGCGCCTGCGGATCCGGGACCTCCGTCGCCGGGACGAGCGATGGGCCGATCGGGCAGAACGTGTCGAGCGACTTCGCACGCGTGAACTGGCGATCGGCCCGCTGGAGATCCCGCGCGCTGACATCGTTCGCGCAGAGGTAGCCGCGGACGGCCTCGAGCGCGCTCTCCACTGAGACGCCCTTGACGCGCGCGCCGAGAACGACGCCGAGCTCCGCCTCGTGGTCGACCGCAGCCGAGATCGACGGCAGGCGAATCGGCTCCCCAGGCCCGATCAGCGATGTCGCCCACTTCGCGAAGAGCACAGGCTGCTCGGGCGCCGTCCTGCCCTGCTCCTCCGCATGAGCGTGGTAGTTCAGCCCGACGCAGACGATCTTGCCGGGCCGCTCGATCGGGAGCATCGAATGCGCTACTGCTGGCGCTGGTAGAGCTGCGGCGCCTCGCGAAACTCAATCTCGAGCCGCTGGATCCGCGAGCCCTCGATCTCCACCACCCGAAGAGCGATCCCGTCGGTCGTCACCTCGTCTCCCACCTCCGGCGCCCGGCCGAGCCGGCCGAACACGTAGCCGGCCATCGTGTGGAAGTCGAGGATCTCGATCTCGGTCCCGAACTGCTCGTTGAAGTCGTCGATCGGGAAGGTGCCGTCGATTCGGATGTGGGTGTCGTCGATCCGCTCCACAGACTCGTCGGGGAGATCGAACTCGTCCTCGATCTCGCCGACGATCTCCTCGAGCAGATCCTCGAGGGTGACGATCCCTTGCATCGCGCCGTATTCGTCGACCACCACGGCCATGTGCTGGTTCTGCTTCCGGAACTCGGCGAGCAGGGCGGCGAGATCCTTCGTCTCGGGAACGATGTAGACCGGCCGGACGAGCTGCTCGAGCTCGACCTGAGCGATCCCGCGATCGTGCAGGGCCGTAAAGAGGTCGCGAACGTGGAGTACCCCGATCACCTCGTCGAGCGAGCCTCGATACACCGGGTAGCGCGTGTAGGGGGATTCGAGCAGCGCGGCGAGCGCCTCCTTGGAGGGCAAGTCGGCCTTGATCGCAACCACCTGCGGGCGCGGCACCATCACCTCGTGCACTTCCTTGTCCGCGAAGTCGAAGACCTTGTAGAGCATCTCCTCCTCGGTCGTCGCGATCACGCCTGCGTCCTCGGCACCCGCGACGATGTGGCGGATGTCCTCCTCGGTGTGAGCCAGCTCGCCGGCCCCCGCGGGCTGGATCCCGAAGAGCCGCGTGACTGCATTCGCCGAGAGCTGGAGCACATAGACGAACGGCGTAGTCACCTTCTGGAGCAGGCCGAGCGGCAGCGAGAGCATCTTCGCGAGCGGCTCGGCCCGCTGCAGCGCGACCGCCTTGGGTACGAGCTCGCCGAGCGCCACGCTCAGATAGGTGAGGATCAGGAAGGCGAGCGCATAGGAGAGGCCGTTCGACATCACCGGGTTGAAGTAGCCCGAGAGCAGCGGCTGCCCGACGGCGCCGAGCGCGATCCCGAAGACCGTGATCCCGATCTGGACGGTGCTGATGAAGCGGACGGGGTTGTCCATCAGCACGAGCGCCCGTCGCGCGGAGGCGCTGCCGCGCTCCGCCTCGGGCTCGAGCCGCGTCCGTCGCGCGGTCACGAGCGCGTACTCGGCCGCGACGAAGACCGCGTTTCCGAGCACGAGCAGGAAGATCGCGAGGATCCGGAGGGTGTCGCTCATCGGCATACCCCGGTCGCGGCCGGGGTGCAGGTACTAGGCGGAAGCTCGTCGTCCAAGCTGGCGCGCAGTATAGGTAACGGCTCCGTCGTCCTCGTTCCGGACGGCCCGGTCTTCGCGCATGAGCCGCTCGAGGTGGGAGAGCGTCTCGGCGACAGCGAATCGGCGCGACGCAGCCTTCAGCTCGGCGCCGAAGAGGTCGAACGAGAGGTCGTAGCCCGTTCGCGCCGCGACCGTGAGCGACGCTTCGGCAACCCCCAACCGCTCCCGATGGTGCTCGATCAGCTCGTGCGCCCGGCCGACCGGATCGACGATCGGCTCGCCGTGGCCGGGAAGCGCGAGCCACGGCGCGAGCTCGATCGTCCGCTCGAGCGAGTGGATGTAGTCGCCGAGCGGGTCCGGGCGGCTCTCCGGCCAGAGCCCGACGGTCGGCGTGATCCGCCCGAGCAGGTGGTCGGCCGAGAGGAGGACGCCGTCCTTGATCAGGCAGAGCTGCCCATCCGCGTGGCCGGGGGCATCGACGAGCTCCCAGCCGTCGAGATGCTCGCCGTTCGAGACGAGCGTGGGATCGGGCTGGTAGCGGATGAAGGGCGTGTAGGCCGAGCCCGACTCGATGAGCTCCTCCGCAATCGGACGCGGCACCCCGTGCGTGAGGAACCAGTCGGCGATCCGCTGCGGCCACTCGAGGTTCCCCCAGACCATCCGGGCCTGCGCGTAGTCGAGCGTGCCCTCGTACACCGTCGCCCCCGTCAGCTCGGCGACGTCGGCAGCCGCGCCGATGTGATCCGGATGGAAATGGGTGACGAAGATGCGCACGACATCGATCTCATCCAGCTCGGCGGCCCAGCGCTCGGCCGCATCCGGGAGCCCGATCCCTGTATCGACGAGCGTCCAGCCGTCGTCGCCGGGCAGCAGGTACGCGTGCACGTGCCCAGGTCGGGTCGGCAGCGGGCAGGTGACGCGGCGAATGCCGTTCGGAAGCTCCATCCAAAGCATCTAACACGTTTGCGTTCGACGTTAATGGATCCGGCCGAGGCGCGAGACGGGCGACGGCTGGCCGATCGACCGCGGCGGCTAGTCCGGCAGCAAACCCTGCCCGTAGCGCGTCGGCCGCTGGGGCGGGAATCGGGCGTCGGCGAGCTCGCCGTCCTGCGTGTCCTCGGGAGAGCTCGCGTTGTGGCGCGCGGCGGTCTCGTCGGCGCAATAGAAGCCCCAGGGGCCGTCCTTCTGGAACTGTCGCGACGACGCGGCCAGAATCACGCACAAGCCGTCGCCTGCGCCAACGAACGCGTGCCGCGTCTCGGGCGGACAGTGCACGAAGTCCCATTGCTTCAACCGCCGCTCCTCTCCCTCGACGATCAGCAGCGCCTCGCCCGAAAGCACGAGGAAGTCCTCCTGCTCGGTCTCCCAGTGGTACGTCCCGTTTGGCTCGCCCGGCCCCATCACCCGGATCGCCATCCCGAGCATCGGGAAGAACGTCTCCGCCTCGTATTCGTCGTACCCGGTGAGCGGCAGGCTGTGCCCCTGCCCCGGCTTCTCGAACCAGCGCGCATCGCGCGCGTGCAGGACGAACCAGCCGGAGCTCGTCGGCACGAGCCCTGCCTCGGTCTCTTCGAGCTCGGCCTCGGGAACCACGGTCGAGATGATACGCGCCTCGCTATCGCTTTCCGTCCGATCAGATGCGAACGCCCGTTCTATACTGACGGAGTGCAGATCGAGTACCGCGAGGAGCCCTGCCGGAGCGCCCTGAACCGCGTCAAGGGGATGCCGTTCGAGTGGTCGCTGAACCCGTACATGGGGTGCGCCCACCGCTGCACGTTCTGCTACGTCCGCGCCTTCGAGCTGCGCGCCGACCGGCCCGCCGACGACCGCTACGGCCGCTCCATCCGGGTGAAGACGAACATCGCGCAGGTGCTCGCGCGGGAGCTCGCTCGGCCAGCCTGGCTCGGAGCGGGGATCGCGATCGGCGCGGCCACCGATCCCTACCAGCCCTGCGAGGGCCGCTACCGGCTCACGCGCGCCTGCCTCGAGGTGCTCGGGGCGGCGGCGAATCCGTTCTTGCTGATCACGCGCGGGCCGATGATCGTCCGCGATCTCGACGTGCTGCAGACGGCCACTGCCCAGGCAGCGACAAGAGGGGCCGAGGTATCCGTCATGTTCTCGATTCCGACGCTCGACGACGAGGTCTGGCGCACAACCGAGCCCGGCACGGCCCCACCGCGCCAGCGGTTGCGAGCGCTGAAGGAGCTCGTCGCAGGCGGCGTCAAGGCGAGCGTGGGCATGGCGCCGATCCTGCCCGGCCTCTCCGACCGACCCGAGCAGCTCGAGGCGGTCGTGCAAGCGGCGCGAGAGGCGGGCGCGGCGAGCATCTGGGCGAACCTGCTCTACCTCAAGCCCGGCACCCGCGAGCACTTCCTCGTGGCGCTCGCGCACGACTGGCCGGAAGAGCTCGACCGCTACGAGCAGCTCTACGACGGTCGCGCCTACCTCCCGGCCGAAGAGACGCAACCGGTCCGCGACCGCGTCCGGGCACTGGCGCGGGAGCACGGCGTCCGCGACCGGCGTCCGCCGCAGCCGGAGCCGCCGCCACGACCCGAGCAGCTCACGCTCGCTGTGTGAGCAGCGCGGGAAAGCACCGGCCGAGCCGCGCACTACAATCCTCGGCCATGCCCGAGGAGATCACCTGCCTGATCGTCGACGACCACGAGGTCGTGCGCGAAGGCTTGCGCCTCTCGCTCTCGCGGGCGCCTCACATCCGCGTGATCGGCGAGGCCTCGGACGGCACCGCGGCGGTCGCCCTCGTCGAGCGCCGGCGCCCGAACGTCGTGATCATGGACGTGCGGATGCCGGGGATGGACGGGCTCGAGGCAACGAAGCTGATCAAGGAGCGCTCGCCCGAGACAGCGGTGCTGATCTTCACGGCCTACAGCGAGCGCTCCCTGCTCGGCCGCGGGCTCGAGTCGGGCGCCAAGGGCTACATCCTGAAGGAGGCCCCACACGCAACCCTGCTGCGCGCGATCGAGAAGGTCGCAGGCGGCGAGAGCTTCGTCGACCCCGCGCTCATGCCCACCTTCCTCACGGGCAAGGATCAGAACGAGATGCTCACCGCTCGCGAGCGGGAGATCCTCCAGCTCCTCGCCGACGGGATGTCGAACGCCGATGTGGCCGGCAAGCTCTTCATCAGCCAGGAGACCGTGAAGAGCCACGTGCGGCACATCCTCGCGAAGCTGGAGGCCGACACGCGCACGCACGCCGTCGCGATCGCACTCCGCGATGCGATCATCGACTGAGAGCTCATTTCAGGATGAAGTTTCGTCGGCGGGGTGCGCTGGGTGGTGCGAGCGCAAGGACGCAGGGAGCCTCGATAGCAGCGCTATCGAGGCGACTGAGGACGCCGCGATCGTGCCGCCCAGGGCGGCCCGACGACTCCAGGCTTCATTCTGAAATGAGCTCTATGGGCGATCATCGATTGAGAACCCGATGAGCGCGCAGGTTGCGGTGTGGATCACGCTCGCCGTCGTCCTCTTCGCCGGCGCGGCCGCGTTCTACCTGATCGTGACCCAGCGTCTCCGCGACGAGGCGGTGAAGCGGGAAAACGCGCGGCTCCTGGCCGATGCCGTCACGCGAGAGGAGGAGAGGAGCCGGCTGGCCGACCGGATCATCACCGCCGAGCAGGATGAGCGGAGGCGGCTGGCGCTCTTCCTCCACGACGGGCCGGTGCAGAACCTCTCGGGAATCGCGTTGATGATCGACGCAGCCGTCCACGCGATCGAGGATGGGCGCGGCCCGGACGCGCTCGGGATCATCGGCAAGGCGCTCGAGAAGCATCGAGAGACGATCCGCTCGCTGCGCGACCTCTCGTTCAACATCGAGCCGATCGTGCTCCGAGACCAGGGGCTCGAGGCGGCCGTGCTCGAGCTCGCGAATCAGCTCGGGATCGAGCACGAGGTGCAGATCGAGGTCGACGTCCAGCAGGCGGAGCGGCTCGGCGAGAAGGAGCAGGTCGGGCTCTATCAGATCATCCGGGAATCGCTGAATCAGGCGCTCCTCCGCGGTCCGCCCACCCGCATCTCGGTCGCGGCCAGGACGACCCGCGACGGCGGGCTCGAAACCGTGATCGCCGACAACGGCCAGGGCGAGCGGCGACTGCGCGCCCTCGATGCGATCGAGGAGCGGGTGACGACGCTGAACGGCCGCTTCTCGGTCGAGCAGAGCGCCGACGGCGGCACCTCCATTCACGTCCTCCTGCCGCCCTACGCGACCGGCACGTAGGCCGAATCCTCGACTCGAGACCATCGTCCGCAGCGGACACGTCCGGGGTCAAAGCCCGGGCATGTCCGATCGGGACGAGGACTCGACAATCGTCCCTGCATAGACGCCTATGGGCGAGCCGCAGGGACACGTCCGGGCTTTGACCCCGGACACGGCCGCAAGGGACGGTTAGCGGCCTACTAGGGCGGATTCGGCGGCGCGGCGGCCGAAGACGAGCGCCGCGGCAAGCCCGCTGCCGTAGCCGCCGGTGAAGATCCCGCCCGCATCGGCGCCCGCAGCGTGGAGGCCAGGAATCGCCGAGCCATCAGGGCGAAGCACCCGGGCGCGCTCGTCGATCCGGACGCCTCCGGTCGTGTGGGTGACTGCGGGCAGGACGCGAATCGCGAGCAGCGGCGGCTCGACGAGCTTCGGCGAGCGCGGAAGCTCGAACGGCAATTCCTCCGCCGGGCGCACATCGCCACCGACAGCGCGCGCCACGGCGACGATCTCCGCCACCGTCCGCTCACGGACCCGCCGACGCAGCGTCCTCCCGTCGACGACGTACCACGCTGCGCGAGTCGGGAGCCGCGCGGTCGCCTGGACGAGATCCGTCTCCGACCACGACGGCCGGCCGGGGAAGAACTCGCGTCCCTCTTCGTCGAGCACGAGCGCGAGAGCCCCGTACACCTGAGCCGCGGCGACGAAGCACTCCTCGGGAACCGCGGCCGGCAGGTTGCGGCCGTAGAACTCGTCCATCCCGGCCGAGAGGTCGGCGCCCCGCGCGAGCGCGTACGCGAGCCCGTCGCCCTCGCTCCACGGACTCGCGCGGAGCAGCAGTCCGAGCTCGCGGGCGAGGCGCACCCCGAAGCCGCCCGTCGCGAGCACGTCGGCCTCGGCGAACGGCTGCCCCAGCCGAACGTCCGCAGCAGCACGGACGAGGGCAGCTGTCAGCCGGCTCGGATCGAACCGCCGGCCCATGGTCCGCTCGTTGCCGGTCTCCCTTTCCGTCACCACCGCCCCGAGCGACTCGAGCCAGTCGAGACCGGGATCCAGCTCCTCGACGATGGGCCGCTGGAGCTGCGGCTCTCCTCCGGGACAGTCGGCGCGGAACTCGTCGAGCGTGCGATGCCGCCAGACGACGCCGCTCGAGAGCAGCATCGAGCCGCCGGCCCGGTCGCCCTTCTCGAAAACGACGACCTGGGAGCCGAGCTCTCTCGCCCACGCCGCTGCGACAAGCCCGGCCATCCCGGCGCCGGCGATCCGGAGCGCGCTCAGCCGCGTCAGCTCAGGGAGAACGACGCCTTGTGCTCGACGTACTCGAGCTTGACTCGATCCGGGCCCCAGACGAAGAGCGCCACCGTGTTCTCGGCGTCGACGACCTTGTCGATCGCGATTCCCTGCTCCTCGGCCTCGGCGGTGTGTGCCTCGACCGAGTCGACGAGGACCCCGATGTGGTTCAGGAGCGGCCGCTCGGGCCGGTCGGGGTCGCCTTCATGCAGCTCGAGGTAAGCGCCGCCGACCGCGACCCGGTTCGGGCCGGCGGGCGCGAATCCGTACGCCTCCCAGGCGCGGGCGGCGGCGCCCGGGTCCGGGGAAAAGAGCGCCACGTGGTCGAGATCGAAGTCTGACTCGGTCTCGGCCTCGACGAGCACGACCTCGAGGCCCTCGCCGAGATCGACGCGCGACTCGAGATCGTCGAGCGAGCGAACGCGTAGGCCGACCCGCTTCAGCGCTCCCCGCTCCCGCGGCCCCCCAGCATCCTCCGGTGCCTCGAAGAGCGTCAGCTTGCCCCGGCGCGCGTCGGCGCCGAGCAGCGTGAAGGCGTCGGTGCGCTGGATCGTGTGCAGCCCGAGTCGCTCGACCGCGATCTCGGCCATCGCATCCCGGTCGGCGACCCAGAGGGCTACGTGATCGAGGCTGCGCGGCGTCACCGGGCGAGGATAGCTGCGGGTCTACGTCTTCCTATCGACCGCGCGCCGCAGTTGCTCCTTGTTCATCTTCGAGCGACCATCGATCCCCATGTCCTTCGCATCGTTGTAGAGCTGGTCGCGCGTCCGTCCCCGCTCGCGCTTCGTTCCGGAGCGGAGACCGCCCCGGCGGCCGGAGGAGATGTCCTCCCGAGAGAGCCGCGACGACTCCTTCGCCTCGCCGGCGCGAGCGCGCTCCTTGTTCACGGTTCTCGCGGCGATCTCCTGCGCCTTGTCCTCGGACGTCCCGCGCTCCTCGAGGCCGTCCTTGATGTGCTCGTACTGACGTTCGCGCTTGGCGTTCCAGGCCTGTTGCGGCATGGCTCCTCCTTCGATCGTGGACAGGCGATCGCTTCCCGCTCGACGCGCTCGTTATTCCTGAAGGTGGATCCCGCCGAGCCACCGCGCCGGGGTCTGCCACCGCTCGGTGCCGGCATCGAGCGAGATCGCCCGGGCGGTCGGCCGGAACGGCTCGGGTCCGATCAGCGGCTCGAGTCGCTCGAGCCAGAGCCAGAGCGCCGCATCGCCCATGAAGGCGGGCTGGTCGAGCTCCTGCACGGCCCGGAAGACCTCGTCGCTCGTCGTCGCGCCGGCGAGCACCGCGTCCAACACGAGCCGCTCTGTCCGGGCGAGCCCTGTGTTGGGATCCGGAAGCTGGATCAGATGGCGGCGAAGCGCGGCTCCGAGAAACGGCAGCGGCGTTGTGTCCTCGTCCAGGAGCTCCGCGAGCGCCGTTGGCGCGGGCGCCCGAAACGCCGCCCAAGCGCGTTCGGCCAGCGCGCGTTGAGCGTCGTCGAGCGGCAGCCGGGACTCGTACAGGCGAGCGAGCTCGTCGGAGGCGAGCTCGGCCAGGAAGCGGTCGCTCTGGACGAGCTCGATGCGGTCGCGGGCGAGCGAGAGGACCTGGAGGAGCTGGAGCTGGTCGTAGAGGTCGTGCTCGAACCAGAGGCAGAGCTCCGGAGCCTCGACGACTGCCGTATCGCGCTCCTTCAGCTCTCGCAGAGCGGAGGTTTCCTCGCTCCAGCCGCAGTCGGCGACGAAGCGAGCACGAACCCGTCTCAGCTCGTCGGGCGGCACGTCCGGAACCGGCCCCTCGTGCAGCGCGTCCCGCCAGGCGATCACGTCGCCGTCGACGACCCGCTCGATCAAGACGCGCGCGGAGTCGCCGTTCGTAACGTGGAGCACGCGCTACTCGAGCGGCGGGTTCTGGACGTTGTGCTCGGTGGCGTACTCGTCGACGAGCTTGTCGATCACCTCGGCGCCGTCGCTGTAGGCATAGTTGATCTTCACGAACGGTTCCCATTTGTCCGGCAGCGCGTCCTCGGGGAAGATCGCCTCCACCGGACATTCCGGCTCGCAGGCGCCGCAGTTCAAGGTGTAGACCCCGCCGGCGAGCGTGAACTCGTGCTTGCCCGGAACGACTGCGCAGAACGTCTCGCTCGCCTCCTGCTCGAGCTCCTCGACGCGCATCACGCGCCAGGAAACCTCCCTCGTGGCGAGGTAGAGCCAGCGAAGCGGGCGACTGCGAACGCCGAAGTTCATCTCGAGGCTGCTCTCCTCGCCCGAGCCGACGGCGACGTAGCCGGCGAGCGGCGCCGCAAGCTCGAGCCAGTCGAGCGCCTCGTGGTCGGTCGAGCGCAGCCGCCACGAGCCAGCCTTGACCCGATCTCCATCGCTCGCGAGCCAGCCGTCCACGAATCCCGCGACGTACTCGGGATCGGAGGTCTCCGGCAACGAGCGCTTCAGGTTCACCGCGGCGCGCACCACGCCGGTTCCGACATACCCCGGGTGGACGTCGAGGCACGGCGAGAAGCTCACCTGATCGAAGAAGTCCTTGAAGGCGGCCACCTTGGCGCCGTAGAGCTGAACATAGTGGAGATGCTGTCCCGACCTGATCTCCTGCTTGTTCCAGCTCCCATCGCCGAAGACCAGCCCATGGAGCGCGCCGAGACGATACTGCTCGGAATCGCGGACCGGCGCGCCGTGCAGGCCCGGCACGAACTGACCGACGCTGAGGCAGTCCGTCCGGTCGCCGTCGGCGAGCAGCCAGCGGTGGCTCGGAGTCGCTCGTACCTTCCGACGGAAACGCGAGCGACTGCTTGTCGTAAGCCGAGTCCCGCCGTAGCGATCCCGCTCCTCGAAGGCGGGCGCGAGCTCGAGCTCGACCAGCGGCCTTCGCCGGAATCGCTTCACCACAGCGGGCTGGAAACCGCCGTCCGTGAGCACCCGACAAGTCTGGTCCTCGAGCTCCGCAAACGTTCGCACGCCTCGGCTCGTGAGGAACTGCTCCGTGGGAGCGAAGCAGTCGATGCACTCTTCCGGATCGATGATGAGCATCCGTCCGAACTCGTGGATGCAGTCCACCGGACAGACGTCGACGCACGAGCGATCTTTGATGTCGATGCACGGCTCGGCGATGATGTACGTCACGGCGGCGAGTCTATCCAGCCCCCTCAGGCGGGCGGCTCGGTCAGCTCGGCGACGAGGCCGGGAGCCCGCTCGACGAGCGCCGACTTGACGAGCACCCGGTCGAAGCCCGCCGTATGGGCCCGCTGGAGGCCCGTCTTGTCCGTGTGATTCGTGAAGCCGAGGATCGGCACATGCGGCCACGCGTCCACGACCTCGTCGGGGTCGACGCGCGCGATGTCGGCGATCACGAGGTCGGGCGCGTCGACGCTGTCCGTGGTGACCAGGTGGTGATCGGGGAGCAGCCCCTCCAGCTTCCCCCTGAAGAAGAGGTCGACCCCCGCAAGCAGGATGGTCGCCACGGGCCGAATCTAGCATCCTCCGCGCCCGCGGCCAATACTCCCGCGATGGGCCTGGCCGAGGGACTCGAGCTGATCCGCGCCGGCGAGTACTTCGCTGCGCACGAGGAGCTCGAGGACGAGTGGCGCGCGGCGCCGGCTGACGAGCGGGACTTCCTCCAGGGCCTCGTCCACGTGGCCGTCGCCTGGTACCAGTCCGGGCGGGACAACCGGGTCGGCTGTGAGCGGCAGCTCGAGAAGGCGACGCGGCGGCTCGGCCCCTACGCGCCCGCGCACCGCGGCGTCGACGTCGCTCGGCTGCTCGCGTCCGTGGCTGCTGCGGCTGGGGTCGTGAAGTCCGGCTCGCTCGAGCTCCCGCCGCCGCGGGTCTAGCCGAAGCCCAGGAACTGGAAGAAGCGATTGAGGTAGACCTGCAGCCACCAGAAGCGCTCGAAGTAGAGGAGCGCGCCGAGCGCGACGAGGATCGCGCCGCTGACGAGCTGGATCGCGGTGTAGTGGTCGCGGATCCGGCGGAAGACCCCCATCGCAGGGACGAAGAGCGCCGCCGCGACGAGAAACGGCACGGCGAGCCCGAGCGCGTAGACGGCGAGGAGGACCGAGCCTTCGAGCACGGTTCCGGAATCGCCCGCGAGGACGAGGATCGAGCCGAGCACCGGGCTGATGCAGGGTGCGGCGCAGACAGCGAACGCGCCGCCGAGCAGGAAGCTCGAGCCGCGCTTCCGCGCTCCCTGGACGAGGCCGGCGCCGAGCAACCGCTCGGGCCACGGCAGCAGGCCCATGAAAACGAGCCCGAAGACGATCAGGACGAAACCGGCAATCTGCTCGAGCAGGAACTGGTTCTCGGCGATCGAGAGCCCGACCGCGGCCGCGCCGGCGCCGAGCAGGACGAAGACCGCGACGAGGCCGCCGAGAAACGGCAGGCTCGAGACGACCACTCGTCGGGCGGCGCCGGGCTCGCCGAGCCGATCCGCCTCGACCGACGAGACGGCCGAGAGATAGCCGGGCACGAGCGGGAGCACGCAGGGGGCGAGGAAGGAGACGAGGCCCGCAGCGAAGGCGACCGCGACGCCGGCGGCGCTCATTCGAAGCGGTCGAGCTCGCGGTCGAGCCGGCGCTCAACGTCCGGATCGAGTGCCGGCTCCTCCGCGGTTTCGGCTGGAGAGCGCGAGCGACTCCAGCCCCACGCGAGCGAGCCGACGGCGACTGTCGCGACGCCGATCCCGGCGAGCGGCAGAAGCCAGGCCAGCCAGTCGAACCCCTGCCGCGGCGGCACCGCGAGCACGCCTTGCCCGAACTGGTCGACGAGCTTGCCCTTGATCTCGCTCTTGGTGTCGCCGGCAGCGATCCGGACGCGGATGAACGCCTTCATCCGGCGCGCGATCTCGGCATTCGAGGTGTCGAGCGTCGAATCGCAGATCGGGCAGACGAGCTCGGACTCGAGCTCCGCCGCAGTCGGGTGTTGCTCGCTCGCGAACGCAGGACTTGCGAGGGCGAGCGCGGCGAGCGCGAGAACGACCTTGTGTTTCAGAAACACAAAGCTCGAGCTTACGCGGCCGCGAGGGCGCGCTCGATCCCCTCGTCGAGCTCGCTCGCCTCGTCAACAGGCCCCGCGATCCGATAGACGACCCGGCCGCGCGCATCGATGAAATACGTCTCGGGGAAGCCGGTGACGCCGTAGCGGCCGACCGTCGAGCCCTTGCCGTCGTACACGTTCGGATACGTGACCCCGAACCGGCGCAGGAAGGAGCGCGCGTCGCCGCGGAAGTCCTTCACGTCGACGCCGACGAAGACCACGCCTCTGTCCTGCCAGCGCTTCCAGCTTCGCTGCAGGAGCGGCGTCTCGTCCTTGCATGGCCCGCACCACGAGGCCCAGAAGTTGAGCACCACCGCCTTGCCGCGCAGCGACTCGAGCGCGAGCTCGCCATCCCCGTCGAGCTTCGCGAGCGTGAAGTCCGGCGCCGCTGCCGTCCTCCCCTCGGCCAGCGAGCTCGTGACGGAGTTGTCGTCCCCCTTCGCGACCTTCCAGACGAGGAGGCCGAGCAGCGCCGCCACGACGCCGACGGCCAGGATCTGACCTCCGAGCCGCACTCGGCTGGTCACGCGACGATGAAGACAGGCGTGCCCGTCTCCACCTGCTCGAAGAGCCACTCGGCCTCGGAGATCAGCATCCGGATGCAGCCGTGCGAAGCCGAGTAGCCGATCGAGGCGGCGTCGGGGGTGCCGTGGATCCCCACAGCGGGCGAGGAGATCCCCAGCCAGCGCGTCCCGAGCGGGTTGCCGGGGCCGGGCGGAATCGGCACCGCGTCCTTGGCCCAGTCGGAGGCGGGCGGATACCACCACGGGTTGCGCCACTTGACGACGATCTGGAAGTTGCCGAGCGGCGTTGGGTAGCTCGCCTGTCCCGTCGCGACGCCGAACGTCCGGCGCAACGTCATCCCGTCGTAGAGGTAGAGCTTGTTGATCCCGCGGCGGATCACGATCACATCGCCGATCGAGGTCCGCGTGACGGCCGGCGCGACCTCGCTCATCCGCGCCGTGACGGGGTTCCGGAGATGCGCCTTGACACTGCGGAAGAGCGCCCGGCTGAGCGGCTCCTGCTGTAGCTCGCGCCCGGAACGACTGGCGGTCACGTAGGGAGCCGCGCCGCGCAGGAGCAGTTGCGAGTCTGCTCGGGTACGGTCGAAGCGGCGCGCGAGCCGACTCACGTAGCGCTCGATCGCCGGCAGCGGCGCGGCGACCTTCAGCGGCACCCTTGCCCCTGGACGCGAGATCCGCGCCCGCTTCACCGCGTCACCGACGTAGGCGGCGGCGCCGAGCGCCTTCGGCGCGACGAGCAGCTTCGACATGCCCGCGATGTTGACCGGGACGGGCCTCGCGAAGTACGTCCGTACCTCGGCGGTCGCCCGCGCCGGCGAGAGCCCGCCCACCAGCAGGCCGCCGATCGTCACTCCGGGCGGGATCGTCGTCGGTCGCGGAGGCCGGGGCGGCGGCGGCTTCGGCGGCGGGGGAACCGGTGGGACGGTCGTCGTGCGCACCGTCGTCGTCCGCACCGTCGTGGTCGGCGTCGTTGTCGTCGGCAGCGTGGTCGTCGTCGTCCCGGTCGTCGCGGTCGTGCTCGTTCCGGTGTCGGCGATCGCGGCCGGCGTCGCGGCGAGCACGAGCGCGCTCAGCAGACCCGCTGCGGCGCAACCCAGGAACGAGAGGGCACGCAGAGAAAGAGCCGCAAATCCCCGTTTCACAGGGCCAGTGTAGCCACGCCCGGAAAGATCCTGGGATCGTTCGTGATCACCGCGTCGACCCCGGCGGCCTCCATCCGCTCCAGCTCCTCCGGGCGGTCGACGGTCCAGCACCAGACCGCCGCCCCTCGAGCGTGCGCAGCAGCGACCGCATCGACGGAGACGACAGCGTGGTGGAGCATCAGCGCGTCCGCACCCGCCCGCGCGAGCATCGCCCCGACGCGACGGGGAAGCACCGCCCGGAGCGCGACCGTGCCGAGCCGGATCGCAGGATGGAGCACGCGCCTGCGCGAGATCCCGCGCCTGTCCTCCGGATAGGTGAAGCCGATGCGAACGCCTGGCGCAGCTCGGGCGACCACAGCGAGGCTCTGGCGGTGGAACGAGCTCACCACCGTCCGCCCGACGAGGCCGTGCCGCTCGAGCGCCGCCGCGAGCTCGTCCAGCCGCTCGTCCAGCTTCAGGTCAACGTGGACCGCGAGCTCCGGCCGGTCGGCGAAGTAGGCGAGCGCCTCGTCGAGCGTCGGCAGGTCCGGGGCGAGCTCTCGCAACTCGGCGAGCGAGCGGTCGCGCACGGTTCCGCTCGCCGCGCCGTGACTCACCTCGAAGAGGTCGTTCGAATGGGCGAGCACGAGCGGGCCACCGAGGAGGTCGAGGACGTCGAACTCGATCGCGTCGACGCCGGCGGCGACCGCGGCCTCGAACGCGGCGAGCGTGTTCTCAGGCGCGAGCACGGCCGCGCCGCGATGGCCGACGCGAATCAGCGGCCCGCCTCCTCGCAGAAGCCTCACGGAGCGGTTGGGAGGAGATCCTCATCGAGCTCGCCGCCGCGCGCGGCGAAGCTGACGATCATCCGGTCGGTCACCCACTCGACGGGCGCGTGATCGTCCGTCCAGGGATCGCTCGAGGGCGAAACCGAGGGCCGCGAGCCCAGATCCGCCTCGAGCAGAGCGGCCAGCGGCCGGAGCCTCGTTCCGACCTTCGCAAGCAGACTCTCGCTCGGCCGCTCGGCCTCCGAGAAGCCGAGCACGATCCGGTTGAAGCGAAGCGCGTTCCAGACCCTCACCTGGGGGAACACGGTCGCGAGCGTGCCCGACACCTCGCGCACCAGCGTGTCGTCGTCGGGCACCGTGGCCACGTTCAGCGCAACCACCCCGCCGGGCGCGAGCCGGTCGCGGACGAGCCGGAAGAACTCCTGCGTCGCGAGGTAGAAGGGAACGTACGGCTGGTGGTAGGCATCGACGTAGATCACGTCGTAGCGCCGGTCGGTCCGGCGCAGGAACGGCCGCGCGTCTTCGTCGTAGGTGGTCACACGCGGGTTGTCGCCGAGCCCGAAGTAGCGGTAGCCGACATCCGTGACGGCAGCGTCGATCTCGACTCCGTCAATCTCCGCGTCGGGCCAGAAGACGCCGAACGAGCGGGCAAGCGTGCCGCCGGCGTTGCCGAGGATCGCCACGCGCCGCGGCGGCTCCTCGAGCACGACCGGAACGGTGAGGAGCGCGTCCCACACGCCGCCCGTCAGCACCGTCTCCTTGCGCCAGACCGAGTGGACGGCCACGCCCTCGTTCAGGCTGAGCAGACGCCTGCCGTCGTCGCGCTCGAGCACCTGGATGAACTGGTGGCGCGATTCCTCCTCGTACAGGAGCCCTTCCTCCGCCTTCACGGCGCCGGGCGGGATCGCGACGAGGACGGCGAACGCGACCGCAGCGACGGCCGCGCGACGCCCGAGCAGCAGCGAGGCCGAGCCGGCGAGGACGAAGGCGGTGCCGAGCAGCGTCCGCTGGGTGCCGACGAGCGGGATCGTGAGCAGCGCCGGCACGAACGTGCCGAGGAGCGAGCCGGCCGTCGAGAGCGCGTAGAAGCGGCCCGCGACCGCGCCGGCCGTCTCCACGTCGGAGATCGCGAGCCTGATCGCAAAGGGCGAGACCATCCCGAGCAGGACGACGGCGGGCGCGAAGAGGAGCAGGACCGCGAAGAAGGAGCCGATCACGGCGCCCGCGGAGGCATCGTCGAGGCTGCTGACCGTCGCGTCGAGGAACGGCCTGGCGACGAACGGCGTCAGCGCCACCCAGCCGGCGGCGGCGAGCACGATCAGGCCGAGGAGCCGCGGCTCGGGCCGCCGGTCGGCGAGCTTGCCGCCGAGGTAGTAGCCGAGCGCGAGGCCGGCGAGCACGATCCCGATCAGGTTCGCCCAGACGATCGTCGAGGAACCGAAGTACGGCGCCAGCAGCCGCGAAGCTGCGATCTCGGTCGCGAGCGAGCCGGTGCCGGCGCCGAAGACGAGCGCCGCGAGAGCGGTCCGGGAACCGCTCATTCGGATCGCTTGATCACGACGAGGGCGACGTCGTCGGTGAGCTCTCCGTCCGTCCAGTCCCGGCAGGCCGCGAGCGCCGCGGCTGCAAGCTCCTGCGCCGGCAAGCCGTGCCGTTCGGAGAGGAGGGCGTCGAGGCGCTCGCTCCCGAACTGCTCGCCGTCGCGACGCGCCTCCACGACCCCGTCCGTGTAGAGGACGACGCTCGCCCCTGCGGGATACGCGAGCGAGACCGGCTCGTAGGTCTGCGCCGCGTCGATCCCGAGCGCGAGCCCCCGCGCCGCGATCACCTCGACGCTGCCGTCGGGCAGCACGAGCCTCGGCGCCGGATGACCCGCGCTGGCGCACGTGACGGTGCCGGCGTCCGCGTCGAGGACGAGCTCGACCATCGTGATAAACTTGCCGGGCGCGATGTCCGAGGCGACGACCTCGTTCGCGGACGCGAGGAACGCGCCCGGATCGACGTGGACGCGCGCGAGCGAGCGGAAGACGAACTTCGCCATCGCCATGTCCGCGGTCGCCTCGATCCCGTGGCCGGTCACGTCGCCGAGCACAACGGCGAGCCGGCCGTCGGGAAGGACGAGATAGTCGTAGACGTCGCCGCCGACGTCGACCCGAGCGGCCGACTCGTAGACGTCGCCGATCTCGAAGCGCGCCAGATCCGGCACCTCGCGCGGCAGGAGCGAGCGCTGCATCGTGTCCGCGAACTCCTTCTGCTGGCCGTACAGGCGCGCATTGTCGATCGCGAGCGCGGCCTGGCCGGTGATCGTGAACGCCGTGTCCGCGACCTCGCCCGCGACGGGCCGCTCCGGATGGAGCGAGACGATCGTGAGCGTGGCGAGCAGCTCCCCCGCCGACTCGATCGGGACGATCGCAGCGCTCGAGCCGCGCTCCAGGAACGGCGCCAGGAGCGCGATCGCGCCCTGGAGCTCGGTCGCCGAGCGAGCATCGAGAAGAAGAGGCCCACGTCGGTCGAGTAGCTCCTGCCGCTGGGCTCGGGAGAGCGGCTGCGGCCGCTCCAGCAACGCGCGGGCCGCCTCGTTCACGCGCTGGTCGTTCACCTCGACGGCACGCGCGACGAAGTCGACACCGCGCTCGTCGGGCATCCGGATCACGGCCGCGTCAACCCCGAGCAGGTTGACGATCGAGCGCGCGAGCACGTCGAGCGTTGTCTGGAGGGAGAGGCTCTGGGCGAAGGTGCCCGCGATCTCGTAGAGCGCGCGGAGCCGCCTTGCCGCCTCCCGCTCGGCTGCCAGGGCGGTCTCCAGCCGTCCGCCCAGCTCCTTGGCACGCTCGTGCAGCCGCGCGTTCTGGACCGCGACCGCGAGCTGGGCTGCGAGCGCGACGAGCAGGGCCGACTCGTTCGGGGTCAACCGACGCGGCAGGCGCGGGTAGACGGCGAGCAGCCCGATCAGCCCGTCCTGGACGAGGAGCGGCAGCGCCAGCACCGATGTGATCTCCGCCTCTGCCGCCTCGGCTCGAACCGCAGCGAGCTGCTCGGCTGTGCCTCGCGCGTCGAGCTCGACGATCCCCTGGCCGCGGTGCTGGCCCAGGGCGAGCTCGAGGACTGCGCGGGCGACGGGCTCGTGAGGGCCCTCGAGCGAGCGCGTGGCGGCAGCGCTCAGGACGCCTTGCTCCTCCAGGTAGAGCGCGACGCGATCGATGTCGAGGAGCGCAGCCACTCGCTCGACCGCGGTCTCGAGCGTGTGCGTGAGCGAGAGCCGCGCGATCGCCTCGCCGACGACCGCCAAGAGTGCGCGGCTGCGTTCGAGCTCGAGTGCCTGCTCGCGCGAGCGCTCGGCCGCGCGCAACGCGTGCGCGGCGCGGACGGCGAAGCTCGCAAGCGGAGCCAGGTTCTGGGGCGTGCGGCCGGCCGGGTAGAGGAGCTGCAGGGCGCCGGCCGCCGGCTGGCCGAGCTGGAGCGTGACGAGCACTCCCTCGGGCGTCTCGTCGACTGCCGTGGCGTCCCGGCCCCCGACGATGGCACGGGCAGCGTCGCCGACGGCCACCGTTTCCTCGAGCGAGCCGAAGGAGCCGCTTCGCTCGACCCCGACCGGCGTTACTCGCCAGAGGAGGGCCGAGTCGGCGCCGGCCGCGATCGCTCCGAGTCGCGCGATGTGCGCACCCGTCCGCTCCTCGTCGGCGACGGCGGCGAGCGCATCGCCCGCGATGTCGAGCAGCGTCGTGTCGAGCGGCCCTTCGGGTCGCACCTCGCTGCAGAACTGGGTCGCAAGTGCGGCGAGATCGGCGGCGAGAGCAGCCAGCCGCCTCTCGGCCGGGTCAAACGCGTCGCCGCGGCGAAGGAGATCGAGCGAGCCGAGGTCACGGTCGGCACTCGCAAGCGGCAAGCCGAGGGCGGTCGCTCCGGGCCCGAGCCGCTTCCGCAGCGCCTCGGCCGTCCCCACGGCATCGGTCGCGCGCAATCCTTCGATCTCCGCTCCGAGCGCGGCGGATGCAGACCAAACCGTGCGAGCCACGAGCTCGTCGCCGCGCTCCCGCAACGAGACGACGACGAGCTCGGCCGAGGTGGCCAGAGCCACAGCCTCGGCAATCGCGTCGAGTGTCGGCCGAAACGGCTCACCAGCAGCCACCGCCCGCCCGGCTTCCGCCAACGCTGCGAGCGCCTCGGAGAGCTCGGTGCGCGGTGCCCCGGCGACGGTCAAAGTCCGAAGAGCCGCTCGATCTCGCGCCAGATCGTCACGGTGAAGCCGGCACTGGCGGCGAGCAGCACGAGCAGCACGAGCCAGAAGCGCAGGCCCGCGCGCCGACGGGCGCGAGAGCGCTCGATCCGCGCCCGGCGACGGGCTCGCTCGTGCAGGTACGCCCGGTCGGCGGCGACGGGGTCGAACGCCGGCGGCGCGTCGTCGCCCGCCGGCTGGCGCGTGGCAGGCTCGGGCATGCGCGGAAGTGTAGTCCGCCGCGAGAGGCCCAGGCCCGACTGCTTCTCGTGACTTTCGCTTCTGGATGTGCCCATACTTGCGTCCGTGGAAGAACCCGCGACCCGCTACGAGCCCGGCTACGACCCTCTCGCCGACCCGGCTCCGACTCCGCGCCGGCGAGTCCCCCAGCTTTGGGGACTCGGACAACGGCTCACTTGGGTCGCAGGCCTCGCGCTTGCGATCTCGGCCTTCACCGGGTGGTACTCAGGTCCCGGCAGCGACCAGGGGGTCGAGGTGAGCGTCCTCGGCTGGGACACGGGGATCCTCGGCAAGGCCGTGCTCCTGATCGGAATCGTCGCGATCGTGCTCGCGATCCTGCGGGAGACGGGGATCGCCCTCCCGGCGGCGGTTCCTGAGAGCCTCGTCGTGATCGCGCTCGGCGCCCTCGGGACCGTCGCGGTGCTCGTGCGGCTGCTCTCGATTCCGGACGAGTTCTTCTTCGCGGGGCGCGAGATCGGGCTCGCGATCAGTCTCCTCGCCGCGCTCGCGCTCCTCGTGGCAGGCCTGCTCGAGGCCGCGGAGGAGCTCTAACGAGCCTCGGCGCGTCGTGCGAAGCGCCGGATCACGGCGCCGACGTAGCGGACGGCGAGCCCGATCAGGATCCCGAGCGCCGCGCCTGCGAGCGCGTCGAGCGGATAGTGGACGCCGACATAGATGCGCGAGAACGCGATCAGCGCAGCCAGGGCGAAGAGCGGCCAGCGCAACCTCGGCACGGCGAGCGCCAGCACGGTCGCGCACGCGAAGGCCACAGTCGCGTGTCCGGATGGGAACGAGCTCGTCGCGGGCAGGGAGACGAGCGGCGCAGGATCGGGATCGCGGAGCGGCGGCCGGTCGCGGCCGAGCCAATCCTTCGCGCCGCCCGAGACCGCCTCGGCGACGAGGATCGTGGCGCCGGTACGGGCGGCGAGCGTCGGACGCCGCCACGCGACGCCCGAGAGCACGACGGCGAGGAGCAGCCAGATCGCGCCGAAGGAGCCGGCATACGTGATCCCTTCGAGGAGCGGATCGAGCACGCCAAGACGATGATCGACGACCCATTCTTGGAGGGAGTGATCGAGCTGCTCCATCCGCGAAGCCTGCCGCAGGAGGCCGGGCTCTGCGTCCGGTCTCCAAGCAGGGGCTAGACCGGAAGCAGCTGTTTCGTCGACTCGATCAGCGCGCGCGGGTCGAACGGCTTGCCGATGAACCCCTGCGCGCCGCGAGCGGCGGCCTCGCCGGCGGAGCGCTCGTCGACCTTGCCGCTGAACATGATCACGGGAATCGAGCCCACCCCGTGCCTTTCCTGGACGTGGCGCAGCATCTCCCAGCCATCCACGCGCGGCATCATCACGTCGAGCAGGATCAGATCCGGCGCCTGCTCGTCGAGCGCCGCCAGCCCCTCGTCGGCGCTTCCCGCTTCGCGAACGGCGTAGCCCTCCGCTTCCAGGTTGACCCGGACGTACTCGCGCAGCTTCGGGTCGTCGTCGACGATCAGCACGAGCGGGGCATCGCTTGCCGAGGGGCTGCTGCGTCCGACGCCGTCGAGGAACTGATCGAGGTCGGCGCGGCGGTAGCGTCGGTGCCCGCCCGGCGTCTTGAAGGAGGAGACCTGGCCTGAGTCGGTCCACTTGCGCATGGTGCTCTGGGCGACTCCGAGATACGTCGCAGCCTGGCCGAGGGTCAGCCAGTCAGGCTGGCTCTCACCCGTCCGTCTCCGCGCGCTTCCCGTCGTCACAAGCAGGAAATCTATCCAAACTTGGCGGTTTCTAAAAGGGGCTCCTCCTGATCCAAACGGCTACGGCGAGACGGTCACGGTCACCGTCTTCTTCGCGGCCGGCGGCAGCGGTTGCGGCTGCAGGGTGCGCACGCTCGTCCGGGTGCCGCCCGGGCTGGGCGCGTCGGCGAGGGCGCGGCCGATGGCGACGCCGACGAGCAGCACGATCACGCCGAGCAAACCGGCCGCCGCCGGACGCAGGAACCGGTTCCGCCGCTTCCGGCGACGCGCGCGGAGTCGTTCCTCGGAGAGGCTCACGGCTCGTAGTCGGCGGCACCGCGCGAGTAGAGCTGGAACGCGGCGGCTTCGACGAGCGTGAGGGTTCGGGGCCAGCCGGGCGAGGCGGCCCGTTGCGCGACGATCTCGCGGCTCCAGGAGTCGGCGCCGGCGTATGCGCGCGTGAGCTCGGCGAGCGTGAACGTGCCGCCGACGCGACGGCGCAACTCCTCCATCACCGCGTCGACCTGCGCCAGCAGCCGCTCGCGCTCGCGCGCGTCCTCGGCCTCCTCGAGCAGCCGCCTGCGGCCGTCCTCCCACTCGCGCCGGGCGCTCTCGATCTCGACCTCGGACATGCGCTCGATGCTACTGCGGCGTACAACAGGCCTGCGGGGGCCAGATCGGATCGAGCTCTGCGAGGACGCGCTCGCCGAGCGCGTAGCCCGGCCGGGCGAGGGCATAGGCGACGTGGGCGTGCAGGCACTTGAGCCGGCGCGGGTTACGGCTCCCGCCGATCCCGAGCCCGAGCGAGGCGCCGCCGTCGCGCCCCGTTCTCCCTCGGGCCAGCTCGCGACGCGCTGACCGCTGCTCCTCTGTTGTCCGCTCGAGATCGGCTGCGAGCCCGGAGTCCTCCTCCACGGCCGAGCCCCAGCGCTCGACTCCGCCGGCGGCCTCGAGGCGGGCGACCGCGGCGACGAGGTGCGGGCACGTGAGGTAGTAGGTGGTGGGAAACGGCTCGCCCGCGTCGTCGTAAGGCTCCTGCTCGGTGACCGCGGGCGTGCCGAAGGGGCAGCGCCGCGCTACGCGACGAAATGCGCGGGGCCGGCGACCGAGCTGCCGCTCGACGAGCGCGCGATCATCCATCCCGCCCGATCCTAGCTTCGCCGCGGCGGACGGCCCGCTGGGCGCGCCGCCATTCGGCGATCCCCCGGACGACGAAGAGCTGCTCGCCGGGGCGGACGAGCCCGTTCCGGCGGGCTTCTCGCGTGAGCGCCGCGAGAGTTGCGGAATCCGCGAGCCGGGCCTGAAGCCGAGTTCGCTCCGTCCGCAGCTCGCGCACCTCGGCCTGGCGTGCGTTCAGCGTCGAGCGGGTCTCGACGTAGCTCGCGAGCGGCCGGTAGTAGAGGACCGCCACGAACCCGAGTACGCCGACGACGCACCAGCGCAGCAGGATCGCGGAGCGGTGCGAGCGCGCGCGGCGCTTCGACTTCTTCCTCGGCGCGGCGTTCTCCTGCCGAGATCTGGGGCGCTGTACTCGCTTGGCCACGGCACCCGTTTCCGCACGCGCTCCGTGGCTCCTGCTCGCGCCGCCGCCGTACGTGCCCCCAGGGGCCGGCGAACCCCTGGGAACACGCTACCGACTGAACACGTGAGGGGCTGTGACGGCTTGTCACAACATCGTGACAATCAATCACGACCCCATTACGTTCCTGGCGCGTGGCTGAGCGTGCGCGGCCGGAGGGGATAGTGTGGAAGCACAGACCCGAAGAGCCGCGTGCGCTCAGGCGCGCGAGGCCGCGGCGGAGGCCGGCCCTACTGACTGAAGATGGGCCGGCCCGGAGCCGCGGGCGGCCAGGACGTCCGGGGGTCAGGCGATGTCGACCTTGATCACGTTCGTGGTCCCCGGCATGTTCACGGCCGTACCGGCGGTGATCACGACCCGGTCGCCCGCCTCCACGATCCCGGTGCTTCGCGCCGCGTCGAGCGAGGTCGCCCAGAGCTCCTCGACGTCGGCGGCCTGCGGAATGTGTACCGGCGTCACCCCCCACTCGAGCGCCATGTGCTGGAAGGAGTGCTTGTGGTGCGTGAGCCCGATGATCGGCCGCCGGGGACGCAGGCGCGCCACGGCCGAGGCCGTGCGCCCGGTAAAGGTCGGCACGAGCAGCGCCTTCGCCGCAAGCGCCTCGGCGATGTCGCAGGCGGCGTTCGACATCGCCTGGCCGATCGTCGGCTGCTCCTCCGCCTCGGGAATCTCGTGCCGGTAGCCGAGGCTCGGCTCTACGGCGTAGGCGATCCGGTTCATCAACGCGACCGCCTCGACCGGGTAGTCGCCGATCGCGGTCTCGCCGGAGAGCATCAGCGCCGAGGTTCCGTCGAGGATCGCGTTCGCGACATCCGAGGCTTCGGCGCGGGTCGGCTCGGGCGCATGCACCATCGACTCGAGCATCTGCGTGGCCGTGATCACCGGCTTCCCCCGCTCGAGCGCGCGCAGGATGATCCGCTTCTGGAGCAGCGGCACGTCGGCGGCGCCGATCTCGACTCCGAGGTCGCCGCGCGCGACCATCACGGCATCGGCCTCGCGGAGGATGTCGTCGAGTACCGCGACCGCCTCGGCCTTCTCGATCTTCGCGATCACGTGCGCGGTCGAGCCGGCGGCCTCGATCAGCGTCCGCAGCGCCTGCACGTCCGACGCGGTGCGGACGAACGAGAGCGCGACGTAGTCGACGCCGAGCTCGAGCGCGAACTGGAGATCGTCGATGTCCTTCCGCGTCAGCGAGGGAATCGGCAGCGGCACCCCGGGTAGGTTGACGCCCTTGTGCGAGCTGACGGTGCCGCCGACGAGCACCTCGCAGCGGGCGCGGCCGCGGTCGACCTTCTCGACGCGCAGCCGGACCGAGCCGTCGTCGATCAACACGTCGTTGCCGGGTTGGAGGATCGAGCCGAGCACGTCCGGCGCGACGGGCAGGTCGTCCGGGTGCGCCCCGTCCTCGCCAGCGATCGTCACATACTCCCCACGGACGAGCTCGACCGGCGCAGCGAGCTCGCCGATGCGGAGCTTCGGCCCCTGGAGATCGGCGATCACCGCGACGGGCCGGCCCACCTGCTCCTGGGCGGCGCGGATCGCCGCGGACGTCTCGGCGTGGACTTCCCGCGTCCCGTGCGAGAAGTTGAGCCGCGCGCCATCGATCGTCTCGACGAGCTGCTCCAGCACCCCGGGCGCCGAGCTCGCGGGGCCGATCGTGGCCACGATCTTCGTCCGGCGCGGTTCGAGGGCCATCGCTACAACCTAGATGATCGATGGTATGCCTTCGCCCCGGCATGTGCGACAGTGAAGACGTGCTGGGCGGGGCCGCAGACCCGGGCGCACAACTCGTCGGCCGCGAGCCGGAGCTCGCAGTGCTGCGTGAGTTTCTCGCCGGTGAGCGCTCGCCACGGGGATTCGTCCTGACCGGCGGGCCGGGCATCGGCAAGACGACGCTCTGGGCGGCGGCGCTCGACGAAGCCCGCGCGCAAGGGCTGCGCGTCCTCTCGGCGCGACCGAGCGATGCCGAGGCCCGGCTCTCCTTCGCAGCGTTGATCGACCTGCTCGACGGCGTCGCGACGGACGGCCTTGACAGCCTGCCGGCGCCACAGCTCCGCGCGCTCGAAGTCGCGCTCCTGCGGACCGAGCCGACCGGGGCACCGGAGCCGCACGCGATCGCGCTCGGGCTCCTCAACGTGTTACGGGCGCTGGCCGCGCACGAGCCGCTGCTGGTCGCGATCGACGACATCCAATGGCTCGATCCGCCCTCCGCCGACGCTCTTGCCTTTGCAGCGCGCCGCCTCGAAGGCGAACCGATCGGCTTCCTGCTCGCCAAACGCCCGGGACGCTCGTCCGCTCTCGAGCGCGAGCTCGAGCGAGGGCCGCTCGCGCGCCTCGAGGTCGGCCCGCTCAGCCTCGGCGCGATCCGCCGGCTCTTGGTCGAACGGCTGGGCCTGAGCCTGTCGCGGCAACTCTTGCGCCGAATCTTCGAGTCCACGCTCGGGAACCCGTTGTTCGCGATCGAGGTCGGTCGCACCCTGGTGGGGCGAGAGTCGCTAGAGCTCGGCGAGGACATTCCGGTGCCGGACGGCGTCGAGGACCTGCTCGGCACCCGCGTCGCGCGGCTGACCCAGCCCGTGCACAGGCTGCTGCTCGCGGTCGCGCTGAGCGGCGAGCTGCGCTCAGCCCAGGTCGCAGCGCTCGCCGATCCGGGTGCGCTCGACGACGCTCTCGAGGCAGGCGTGCTGCTTGCCGACGGCGACCGTGTGCGCGCGTCGCATCCCCTGCTCGCGGCCGCCGCCGTTCGCCAGTCGCGGGCACGCGAGCGGCGCGAGCTCCATCTCGAGCTCGCGGCTGCGGTCGCCGACGAGGAGCTGAGAGCCCGTCATCTTGCCCTTGCGACGGAGCGTCCGGATGCGGAGCTCGCTGCCACGCTCGCCGCAGCCGCCGCGGGTGCGGCCGCTCGGGGTGCTGCACATGACGCGGCGGCACTGGCCGAGCACGCGCTGCGCCTCACCCCGCGAGGATCGGCGGAGCGCAGCGATCGGCTGCTTGCGCTCGGCTGGTACTTCGAGGTGGCGGGCGCGCCTCGTCAGGCGTCGAAGCTGCTCTTGCCGGAGCTCGATGCGCTGCCTCCGGGCGCGGCGCGCGTTCGGGCGTGCCTGCTTCTCTCCGAGTGCGCGACGCCGAGCAACTACGACACCCGGCGCTACCTCCGGCGAGCGCACGCCGAGAGCAGGAACGACCCCGGCCTGCGCGCCTACTCGCTGGCGAAGATCGCGAGCAACTCAGCGGTCATCGGCGTCGAGCGGATCCACGAGGCCGAAGCGTGGGCACAAGAGGCGTTGGAAGAGCTGCCGGCTGCGCGGCACGCCGGCCCCGAGGACGTAGAGCGGGTCGCGCTCTTCTCGCTGAGCTGGGCGCGCAGCCTACGGGGCCTGCCGATCGACGACCTGTGCGAGCGCTTCCGCGCCGCGGCCGACTCGGTTCCCTACAGCGCCGGCTCCCCCGAACCGATCGCCGGGCAACGGCTCGTCTGGCGAGGCGACGTCGTCGAGGCTCGGGCCGTTCTGACGCAGCTCCTCTCACTTGCCGACGAGCGAGGGGAACCGGTCTCGTACACGTTGCAGCGGCTCCACGTCTGCGAGCTCGAGTTGCGTGCGGGCGGCTGGGAGGCGGCATCGCGCCTCCTCGACGAATGGGCCGAGTCGTCCGACCGGGAGCTCCTCGTCTGGCCGATGTACGAGCGCTGTCGTGCGCTCGCCGCCGCCGGCCGAGGTCTTCCCGACGAGGCTGAGCAATGGGCCGCCGAGGCGATCGCGCGGGCGGAGACAACCGGCGTTCGCTGGGACCTGCTCGAGGCCTTGAGGGCGCGCGGAATCGCCGCCCTGCTCAAGCATGAGCCGCAGCGAGCGGCGGCAAGCCTGCGCCGAGTCTGGGAGCACACGGAGCGCGAGGGGATCGACGAGCCCGGAGCGTTCCCGGTCGCAGCGGATCTCGTGGAGGCGCTCGTGGAGCTGGGTGAGCGCGACGAGGCGCTCGCCGTGACCGGGCGGCTCGCGGAGCGGCTAGACCATCCTTGGGGGCTCCACGGCGGCGCGGTGCGACGCGCTGGTGAGGCTCGCGTCACCGGTTGTGACCTGGCACTACCACTGGTTGATCCTGCACGAGCTCCTGCCGCTCTTCGTCGGGCAGGCGCT
>Ga0136617_10000538_pt1 | contig 32045 bp, 30 predicted proteins | sample AntDrymUQ3222106_2_FD_129672 | JGI IMG/M metagenome (GOLD analysis project Ga0136617, IMG submission 129672) | Polar desert sand microbial communities from Dry Valleys, Antarctica - metaG UQ322 (21.06) | ecosystem: Environmental > Terrestrial > Soil > Desert | place: Antarctica: Dry Valley... | reverse complement strand
GGAAGAAGCGCAGCGGCAGCATCGGCGCGGGCGCCCGCAGTTCCCACCACAGGAAGGCGGACAGCAGCGCGACACCGGTGCCGATCGAGAGCGTCACGGTGGCCGACGTCCAGCCGAGCGCCGTGGCGCGGACGATCCCGAAGGTCAGGCCGAAGAGGCCGGTGCCGGCGAGCACGAGGCCGGGCAGGTCGAGGCGGTGGGCCGGCCCGTACGACTCGGTCAGCCGGCGGGCGGCGAGCGGCAGCAGCACGAGGCCGATCGGGACGTTGAGCCAGAAGATCCACTGCCACGCGATGCCCTCGACGACGGCCCCGCCGACGAACGGGCCGAGCGCGACGCCCAGGCCGCTCACGCCAGCCCAGATGCCGAGCGCCATCCCGCGCTTCTCGGGCGCGACGGCCTCCGAGAGCAGCGTCAGCGTCAGCGGCAGGACGATCGCGGCGCCGAGCCCCTGCAGCGCGCGCGCAGCGATGAGCCCCTCGATGCTCGGCGCGAGCGCGGCCAGCGCGCTGGCGCCCGTGAAGATGCCCAGGCCGACGACGAACATCCGCTTGCGGCCGAAGCGGTCGCCGAGCGCGGCGCCCGTGATGAGCAGCACGGCGAAGGTCAGCGTGTAGGCGTTGACCGTCCACTCCAGCGACTCGATCGATCCACCGAGGTCGACGCGGATCGACGGCAACGCGACCCCCACGACGAGGTTGTCCAGCGCGGTCATGAAGAGCGCGATCGAGACGATCGCGAGGGTCCAGCCGGAGCGGGGCTTGTCGGGCGTGGCGGGCATGTAGGTCATCCTTTCGACGGAGGGGGATAGCAGAGTGTGAGCAGTCACTGACCTAGCAGGAAAAAAAAGAGCGTCGTGTCAGCTTTCGTCGACCTCGGGGGGCGGCATGAGCAGCAGCTGGGCCCAGTGCTCGTCGACGTCCTGCGCCTGCATCGCCGCGAGGACGTTGAGCAGCATTCCGTGGGCGAAGAAGTCGCGCACCGCCTGCGGCTCGGCGCCGGTCTCCCGCTCGACGATCTCGACGAGGCGCGCGAAGCCGCGCCGCATCCGGTCGCGGATGGCGGGGTCGTCGCAGGCGGCGTGCGCATGCAACTGGTTGAGCAGCAGGTCGCGGTCGCCGAGCAGCCCGACGTACGCCGAGCCCATCGCGCGCATGATCGGCGCGCCGCTGCGGCGCGCGGCCGCGGCGGCATCGACGAACGTCCGCTCGATGCGGTCGTTGCAACGCTCGACGAGTGCCGTGAACAGCTCGGCCTTGGTGGGGAACAGGCGAAAGAGGTAGGCCTGCGAGATGCCGGCGGCCTTGGCGATCTCCATCGTCGGCGTGCCATGCAGCCCGCGCGCGGCGAAGACCCGCTCGGCGGCCACGAGGATCTCCTCGCGGCGCTCGTCAGCAGTGGAGAGTGTGCGGGCGGCAGCCATGGACAGGTGTGAGTATGCACTCACTCACAGGTCGTGTCAAGCCGCTACGGCTGCTTGCGCACGATGAGCACGATGGCGACGATCATCAGCACGAGCGCGCCCGCCTGGAGGGCGAGCGAAACGCCCGCGGAACTGTTCTCGGTCGCCGACTTGATCGCCTGAAACGTGATCGAGGCGCCGAAGAACACGGTGATGCACCAGAGGACGGTCTTGCGGGTCACGCTCGCGCACCCTACGCGACGGTTAGACTTGACGGTGGACCGTGCTAGGCGGGGAGTCAGCGGTGCCCTGTCGCTCGTAATCCGCTATAGCGAGGCTGAATCCCCTCTCGAGGGGGGCGGCCTCCGGGGTCAGCCCGTCTGTGGTGGTGCTGATGGCCCGGGTCCCGCGCGGTGTCGGCCCGTGAATCAGGTCAGGTCCGGAAGGAAGCAGCCTTAAGCGGTTTCCGACATGCGCAGCGGGAGTGCCCAGGCCGGAGCCAGCGCAGGCGCAGGCGCCCGGAGACAGCGCCTCGGAGGAGGGTGCACGGTCCACCTACTTGGCCGCTCGTTCTCTCGTCTGCGCGATCAGCGCAGGTAGGAGATCGAGCGTTCCAGAGACGCGCTGCGCGTCCCGCCGCTGGCGCTGATGCGCAGGGTAACCCGGGCCCGGCGCAGGCGCTTGAGCGCCTTGAGGGCGGGCGGCGTCAGCCGGATCGTGAGGTTGAAGCGCGTCGCGGTCGTGCGCAGGTCGCTGCCGCGGCCGATGCTCGCGGTGATGCCTCTGCGCCTGGTCAGGCCGGTGCGCCGCGAGTTCGCCGCGTCGAGCACGAGGCGCGCCGAGAGCGCGCACTCGGCATCGCAGCCGATGCGCACCGTGAAGCGCCGGTCGCGCAGGCTGCGCAGGCGCAGGCGTGCAGGCGCCGCGACGAGGGCGGCGAGCGGCGGCGAGGCCACCGCGCTGGCCGGGCCGAGCGGCACGTCCTCGCTACCGGGCTGCGCGCCGGCCGCGTCCGGTGAAGCCGGCTGCGGCTGCGGCGGCGGCGGCTGCGGCGGCGGCGGGGGCTGGGGCCGGGGTGGCGGCGGCGGCGGAGGCGGCGGAGGCGGCGGCGGACTGCCGGCGGTCGTCACGACCTCGCGGGCGAGCGCCCGGTCGCCGTCGGCGTAGCGTTCCTGCACGCGCACGACGTGCGATCCGGCCGCGATCGCGGGCAAGGACGCGGTCGTCCCGCTCGCGTCGTCGTACTGGCCGTCGTCGTCGAGATCCCAGCTGTAGGTGGGGGTCAGCCCGCCGGGGTGCGTCGCGCTCGCCGTCAGCGTGACGTTGGCGCCCCGCGCCGGCGCAGGCGGCGTGACCGTGATCGCCGCCGTCGGGATGCGGTCGCGCACCCACGCGTTCAGCGCCGCTGCGCCCAGCCGCGCGTAGACGCCGGGGAAGCGCGCGTCGCCGCAGCCCTCGCCCCAGGATGTGACGCCGGTCAGGACGAACGCGTCCAGGCGGGGCACCATCAGCGGCCCGCCGGAGTCGCCCTGGCAGGTGTCGGACTCGCCCGTGCCCGCGCAGAGCATCGTCGGCGCGTTGAAGCTCCCCGCAAACGGCGCGTAGGCGGCCGCGCACGTGGAGTCGGTGACGATCGGCACGCCCGCCTGGCGCAGGTGCGTGACGGTCGGGCACGTCTGCGTGCACGTCGTGCCCCAGCCGAGCACCGTGGCGACCGTTCCCGGCGCCCAGAGCGCCGTCTCGGAGGCGGCGATCAGGCGCAGCGGCTCGAAGGGCGCCTCGCGGTCCAGGCGCAGCAGCGCGAGGTCGTTGGTCATGCCGCGGTTGGTGACCTGAAAGCCGGCGTGGCGCGTCACGCCGCCGGGCGCGACGGCATACATGTCGCCCGGGCCGGCGCCGCTGAGCTCGCTGCGGCCGAGGATCACCGACAGGCCGCTCGGGCTCGTCACGCTGCCGTTGGCGTTCGTGACGCAGTGCGCGGCGGTCAGCAGTTGGCGCCCGGAGACGAGCGTGGCGCCGCAGCTTTGCAGCGGTGCCAGCAGGTGCGCCTGCGCGGGCCACGGCGCCGTCGTGGGCGTACCGCCGACGATGCGCTCGTTCGGGCTGTCGCGTCCGGGTTGCGCGAGCGCGGGCGCGGCCAGCAAGACCGACACCGCCAGCCCGATCCGTAAAGGAGTGTGACAGCTCACCGGCCCGTATCGTGATCCGCGCGCGCCGCGATCGCAACCGTCCTCCTCTCATACAGTCGCCACGCCGCGTTGTGCTGGCGCAGCGTGTAGCGCGGCGGGGGCGGCGGGATCCGCTTGTCGCGGTCGCGGCGATCGAGGATGTAGTCGCGCGCGACCGCCGCGCTGGCCGGCACGAGATAGCTGCCGCGTGGCGCGACGCCGTCCTCCTGCGCGTCGAGGAGCGCGTCCGGGTCGAGGTCGAGCCACAGCGCCAGCAGCGGGATCGGGCGCCGGTTGGGCACCGCGATCGGCCGGCTGGCCTGTCCGTAGTGCACGAGCTCGCCCAGTGAGCCCTGGATCGCCTCCTGCCGGGCGAGGGCGTTGCCGAGGCGGTCGATCCGCTCGACCTGGCTGGGGATGAACAGCGCCAGCGCGACGAGCGCGACGGCGCCGAAGCGCGCCCACCACGTGCGCTCGCGGCCCGGCAGCAGCTCAAGCCACCCGAACGCGCCGGCCCCGGCGAAGATCGCCAGCAGCGTCGCGGTCAGCAGCAGATAGCGGGTGATGATCGGCAGGCCCGCGGCGGCCAGGCCGCAGAACGCCGCGAGGGAGAGCACGCCCGCCGCCGCGGCGAGGCGCACGCGGCGATCGCGGCGCCAGACGAGCGCCAGCAACCCACCACCGGCGGCCGCCAGCAGCACCGGCTCGCGCAGGATCTCGCCGAGCCGGCGCGGAACGGCGGTGGGGACGTGCTCGAGGCCGGTCACGCGGCCCAGCAGCTCGGCGTTGTCGCGCGTGCCGGTCAGCGAGTGCAGCGGCTCGCCGGTCAGCAGGAGGTCGTGCAGCGCCCACAGCAGCGGCGCGCCGGCCGCAAGCAGCAGCAGCGGCACCGCGTCGCGCCAGGCCGCCGAACGCGGCGGTCCGGCGCGACGCGCGGCGGCGCGCAGGCCGGGCCACACGAGCCACAGCAGGTAGGCTGCGCTGAACAGCCACGCCTCGGGGCGCAGCAGCCCCGCGACGGCGAGCAGCGCGAGCACGGGAGCGCCCGCCCGCGGCCGGCGCGTCTCGACGAGCAGCGCGCCGAGCACGAGCACGAGGAACGGGATGTCGATGTAGGCACGTGCGCCGAAGTCGAGCACCGGCACCCGCGTGAGGACGATCGCGGCGGCCAGCGCGCCGGCGGCCGCGTTGAACCACTCGCGCCCGAGCGCGAACACGACCCAGCCCAGCAGCGCGAGCGAGAGGTACGCCAACCCGACGACGGCGATCGCCGCCAGCTCGCCGTGCAGCCCATCGATCTCTACGGAGCTCAGCGGCGACAGCAACGTCGCGCCGAGGTTCGCCAGCGGGTGCGGCGTCGGCGCGATCGCCACCTCGAGGTCCGGCATCTGCCCGTGTGCGAGCTGGCGTCCCCACACGAGCGTGTAGAGCGTGTCGTAGTTCACCAGCCCGGGACCGGCCAGCCACCGCAGCGCGGCGGCGCCGAGCAGTACACCGGCCGCGAAGCGGATCCGAGCCATCGGCGAGACCGTATCGCCGCCCGCCCGCGAAGCTATCCTCGACGCAGATGGCCGACGCCCCCTCGCTCTACCGCCGCCATCGCCCGCGGACGTTCTCCGACGTCGTCGGCCAGGAGCACGTGGTGCGCACGCTGCGCAACGCCGTCAACCAGGGCAAGGTCCACCACGCGTACCTCTTCGTCGGCTCGCGCGGGACCGGCAAGACGTCGATGGCGAAGATCCTCGCCGCCTGCCTGAACTGCGAGCACGGTCCGACCGTCGAGCCCTGCGGGCGCTGTGACGCGTGCGTCGCGATCGCCTCGGCGACCTCGCTGGACGTCATCGAGATGGACGCCGCGTCGAACAACTCCGTCGACGACATCCGCGACCTGCGCGACAGCGTCGTCTACGCGCCGCTCGCCGGGCGCCACAAGGTCTACATCCTCGACGAGGCGCACATGCTCTCCACCCAGGCCTGGAACGCGTTTCTCAAGACGCTCGAGGAACCGCCGCCGAACACGGTCTTCGTGCTCGCCACGACGGAGGCGACGAAGGTGCTGCCGACCGTCGTCGATCGCTGCCACCGCTTCGACTTCGCGCGCCCGACCGTCGAGCAGCTCGCCGCGGTCGTGCGGCGCGTCTCCGAGCGCGAGCGGATCGACATCGCGCCCGACGCGGTCGCGCTGCTCGCGCGCCACGCGACCGGCTCGTTTCGCGATGCGCTGGGCACGCTCGAGCAGCTCGTCACCTACGCGAGCGCCGGCGCCGACGACGCCGCGGCGGCGGTGACGATCGCCACCGACGACGTGCTCGCGGTGCTCGGCGTCGCCGACGCCGACCTGCTCTTCGACTCCTTCGACGCGATCGCCGTCGGCGACGCGCGCGCGGCGCTGCTCGCCGCCGCCCGGCTGACGCAGTCCGGCCGCGACGCGCTGGGCTTCGTGCGCGACCTCGAGGCCCACGCGCGCGACCTCATGATCGTCCAGATGCTCGGGGGCGTCCCTGACGAGCTGCGGATCACGCCCGAGCGCGATGCGCGCCTGGAGGAGCAGTCCGCCCGCGTGGGAACGGGCGCGATCGCGCGCCTGCTCGACCTGCTGGCGGCGGCGCTGGATGCGACGAAGAACGGCTCCGATGCGCGCACGCAGCTCGAGCTCGCGCTGGTGAAGGCCGCCGCGCCCGCCGTCGACGCGTCGACGCAGGCGCTGTTGCAGCGCATCGAGCGCTTGGAGGCGGCGCTGCGCGGCGCGTCGCGGCCTCCGGCGCCCGAGTCCGCGCCCGCGCCGGCGCCCTCGGCGCCAGCGTCTCCGACCTCGCCCGCGCCCGACGCCCCGCAGCCGCCGTCGACCCCGGCTCCGGAGGCCCCGCAGCCGCCGTCGACCCCGGCTCCGGAGGCGCCGCAGCCGCCGTCGACCCCGGCTCCGGAGGCGCCGCAGCCGCCTCCGCGGGAGGCCGCAGCGCAACCGGCCGCGCGGGAGCCCGGGCGGCCGCCGTCGGCGCCCGCGCCCGCGCCGGCGGCCGCCGTGGCCACCGCCGCACCGGCCGCGCTGGACCTCGAGAGCCTGCGCGCCGTCTGGCCCGCCGTGCTGGAGAACCTCCGGGGCGCAAACGCGCTCTGCGCGGCGCTGCTCACCGAGACGCGTCCGATCTCCGTCGAGGGCACGCTGGTCACCGTCGCCTTCGGCCACGACGCCGCCTACCTGCTGCGCAAGGCCGACGACCAAGAGTACCGCGCCTGCGTCGCCGAGGCGATCCGATCGGTCACGGGCGCCACGGCGCAGGTCGCCTACGTCCTCGCCGAGGCCGGGGCCACCGAGCAGGAGCCTGCCGCCGCGCCGACCGACCAGGAGTGGGTACAGCGCTTCGTGGCAGAGTTCGATGCCGAGGAGATCCACCCAGAGAGCGAGGCCAGCTGATGCCCCAGCCGAACATGAACCAGATGCTCAAGCAGGTCCAGAAGATGCAGGCCGACATGATGAAGGCCCAGGAGGCGCTCGCCAACGAGACGATCGAGGCGTCCGCGGGCGGCGGGATGGTCACCGTGACGATCACCGGCGACCTCGTCCTCAAGGACATCACGATCGACCCCGACGCGGTCGATCCCGAGGACGTCGAGATGCTGCAGGACACGGTCCTCGCCGCCGTCAACGAGGCGATCCGCCAAGCGCAGGAGCATGCGGCCAAGAAGATGGGTGGGCTGACCGGCGGCATGGATCTCGGCGGCCTCGGCCTGCCGCCCGGCATGGGTCTGTAGTGGTCCGTCTCGCAGCAGTTCGCCCCGAGACGGACCGCTAGCCGCGCTTGTACGCGCCGCCGATCCAGCGCCTGATCACGGAGCTCGGCAAGCTGCCGGGAATCGGCAACCGCACGGCGCAGCGGCTGGCGTTCTACATCCTGCGTGCGTCGCCACAGGACGCAACCGCACTCGCCGACGCGATCCGCGAGGTCAAGGAGCACATCGGCCTGTGCGAGGTCTGCTTCAACCTCGCCGAGGGGCCGCGCTGCCGGATCTGCGACGACACGCGGCGTGACCCGGGCCTGATCTGCGTTGTCGAGGAGGCGCCCGACGTCATGTCAGTAGAGCGCACCCACGAGTACGGCGGGCGCTACCACGTGCTGGGCGGCGCGCTGTCGCCGATCGACGGCGTCGATCCGGCGGACCTCAAGCTCGCCGAGCTCTTCGCCCGCGTGACCGACCCGGGCAACGCGATCCGTGAGGTCGTGCTGGCGACGAACCCGACGACGACCGGTGAGGCGACGGCGCTGCACATCGCCGACGTGCTGCGCGAGCGGGCGCCCGACGTCGTCGTCACGCGACTGGCGAGCGGACTGCCCGTCGGCGGCGACCTCGAGTACGCCGACGAGGTGACGCTGGGCAAGGCGTTCGCCGGGCGACGGCGCCTGTAGCCGCCCGCGCGGGACGCGAGCGAACGCCCGCGCCGATCTGCGACCGCGTGCCTCCGAGAAGCCTGCACCGCACCCGCCGGCCTTGCGGGGTGGGCCGCGGCCGTGCATCCTGGCCCCAGCGATCGTCGTGCCCGAGACGAGCGCCATGTCCGGCCTGCGTCAGTCCGAACTTCACGGCGGCGGCGCGAATCGCGGGGAGCGCATGCGAGGCTCGCTGAAAGACGTTGCGGTGAAGCAGCAGCGCAAGCAGCCTTCCGCTCGCGTTCCTGACGGGCGTGGTCTTCCTGGCCGGCGTTCGGTTGATCGATCTGCGATTCGCATGACCCCGCCTCGCGTGCCGGGTACCCTGGCCGAGTAGCGCTCGTCGCATGCTTGCTGAATCGAACTTCCTCGTCGCGCCGGACACGGGTCTGCTGATCTGGACGATCGTCGCCCTGACGTACGGGCCCGTCGTCCTGTACGCCGGGGTTGTCACCGCGCTGAAGGGACACTGGCTGTGGCTGGCGATCGGGCTGCTCACGGTCGGCCTGGTGTTCCTCTACTCGGCGTTTCTCCCGGCCGCACCGGACAGCGAGTGGGGGCGCCGGCGCGATCGGCGCGCGAGGCGCAGGGCGTCCGGCTGAGCGCTCGCGCCGGGGCTTGGGTCTGCTCCCGCGGCGCTCAGCGAAACAGGCGGCCCACCTGCGCGGCGATCGCCGCCCGCGCGACGGCGCCCGTGCAGTGGCCCAGCAGCATGTGCGTTCCGAGCCCGTCGGCGAGCGCCAGCAGCGCCAGCGCGTCGCGTTCGGGGTCGGCCCCGTCGACGAGCTCGCCTGCGTCGGCGGCGGCCTGCAGGACGAACGCGACGTTGGTCTCGGCGTCGGCCTGCTGCGCGCGCGCCTCCGCGGCGAGCGCGGGTGACACCAGCGCCCGGGCGAGAAACGCGCCCCAGACGAGGCCCTCCTCGCGGTGCTCGTCGGCGAGCAGCTCGGCGAAGAGCTTGTCGAGCAGCGCGCGCGCTGGCAGGGCGGCGTCGACGCGCACGTCGAGGCGCTCCTCGACGCGCTCGATGATGCGGGCCATCGCCGCGCTCAGCAGCGCGTCCTTGGTTCCCATGAGCCGCTGGACGAGGCCCAGCGAGCAGCCTGCCTCGGCCGCCACCGCGCGCATGCTGACCGCCTCCAGGCCCGCGCGGGCGGTGATGCTGAGGACGGCATCGGCGATGTCGCGGCGCCTCAGGTCTGGATCGCGCTTGTCAGGCATGGCGGCTGTGCGATACGATCGTATCGATGGATAATCCAAAGACGTTTGACGCCCTGTCGGCGATCGTATTCATGGTGGGCATCTACGAGGGACCGATTCCCTTCGTCGCAAAGCTGTTCGGCGCCGAGCCGGTGCTGTCCGTGCCAAGTCGCCTCGGCACGCCGACGTGGTGGATCGTCTCCGCCCTCGTCGTGGTCGTGGCGATCGTCGCGCTGGCGCGAATCGACGACGCCAAGCGGCACGCGCTCGCGGCGGGGTAGGCGTCCGCTACCCGATCTGCACGGGCTCGCGCGCATCGCGCGTCAGCGCGCGCAGCTTCGCGATCCGCTTCAGCGCCTCGGTGACGCGCTTGGCCGGGATGTCGCCGCTGCGCACGGCGGCCACGACGTCGCGGTAGGCCTCGTCCTGCTGTGCGCGCCCGCCCGGCACGACCAGCAGATCGACGCCCGCCTTGAGCGCCTGCACCGCCGCCTCGCCCACGCTGCCGCCGGTCGTCGCGGTCGTCGCGACGAGGTCGGCGGAGATGATCGTGCCCTCGAAGTCCAAGCGCTCGCGCAGCTCCTTGACGGCCTCGGGCAGGACCGTTGCCGGCGTCACGCTGTCGTAGGCGACGTAGATCGCGTTTGACATCTGCATCGCGGGCGCCGCGTTGCGTCCGCTGGCGACGGCGGCGAACGGCGTCATGTCGGCCTCGCGCAGCGCGTCGATGCCGAGCCCGACGGGCGCGGGCCCCGCGTTGGGATCCTGCGACGCCGCTCCGTCGCCCGGGAACGGTCCGACGGCGGTCGCGACACCGACACGGTTGTACGCCGCGACGGACGTCTTGATCGCGGTCGTGACCTTCGCCGGCACGTCGGAGAACGCGCGGCCCTGGCCGGGGCCGCCCGCGACGGCGATGTCGGCGTTGGGCCCGAGGTTCAGGCCGACCCCCAGCGCCTTGAGCTGCTCGGCAGTGCGCCGCGCGCTGCCCCGGATCTGGTCGCGGTTGCCCGCGCCGACGTCGACCTGCGGCAGCGGCTCGAGGTTCGGAAACGCGCTGAAGTCGCCGCCCTCCTGCTGCGCGGCGACGATCGGCGCCGGGTGGCCGGCGTCGCGCGCGACCTCCTGGATCTTCGACGTCAGCCCGGAGAGCTGCTGGGGCTGCTCGTAGTTGGAGCGCGTGAGCAGCACGCCGCCGAACGGGCGCGCGCGGAGGCGCCCGAAGAAGGACGTGTCGCGCAGCGTTCCGGCGAAGCCGACGACGAACAGGCCGGCGACCGCGTCGCCGGGCGCGCGCTTGAGCTCGGCCCGCGAGGGCGGCGCGGGATCCGCTCCGGTGCGGCGTCCGGCGACCCCGGCACTGAGCACCGGCGCGAGCGTGTCGATCAGCGTGCCGCCGCGGCCGCCTGCGTCCTCGCTGCCGAAGCGCGACCCGGCCTCGGTGACCGGTTCGTCGCCGTCACCGCGCAGAAACAGCACGTAGATCCCGCTGCCGAGGACGAGCAGCAGCGCGGCTGCGACCACGGCCAAACGGCCCTGTGGGGGCAGTCGGCTCACCCGCTAGCCTCCGCTTCGTTTATGTCCGGCACGGTCGTCATGAAATTCGGGGGCACCTCGGTGGCCGACGCCGAACGCCTGCAGCGCGCCGCTGCGCGCATCGTCGCCAAGCGCGAGGCCGGCAAGCGCGTCGTCGCGGTGCTCAGCGCGCGCGGCAAGACGACGGACTTCCTCATCGCGGAGGCGCAGGAGATCTCCCCCCATCCGGATCCGCGCGAGATGGACATGCTGCTGTCGACCGGCGAGCGCCAGTCGTGCGCGCTGTGCGCCATGGCCATCAACGACCTTGGGCACCGAGCGATCTCCCTGACCGGGTCACAGGCGGGGATCGTGACAGACACGTCGCACACGAAGGCGCGCATCCTAGATGTGCGCGCCGACCGGATCCGTCAGGCCCTCGACGAGGACGCGATCGTGCTCGTCGCCGGCTTTCAGGGCGTCTCCACCGCGAAGGACGTCACGACGCTCGGGCGTGGCGGCTCGGACACCACCGCGGTGGCGCTCGCGGCCGCGATCGGCGCGGAGATCTGCGAGATCTACACCGACGTCGCCGGCGTCTTCAGCGCCGACCCGCGGATCGTCCCCGACGCGCGCAAGCTGACCGTCGTGTCGTTTGAGGAGATGCTCGAGATGTCGGCTTCCGGCGCCGGCGTCCTGCAGTTGCGCTCCGTCGAGTACGCACGCAACCACGGGGTTCGAATCCACTGCCGATCGAGCTTTTCGGACGAGCCCGGTACCGTGGTGGTCGGAGAAGAGGAGACCGTGGAACAGCCGCTCATCACCGCCGTGACGCATTCGACCGAGGAGGCCCGGGTCACGATCATGGGCGTCCCGGACACGCCCGGGATCGCCGGCCGGATCGCGACCGCGCTCGCCCTTGCGAACGTGAACATCGACATGATCATCCAGAACGAGTCGGTGTCCGAGGGCGCGCGCGCCGACATGTCCTTCACCGTGCCGCGCGCGGATCTCGGCGACGCGCGCACCGCGCTGACGCCGCTCGCCGAGGAGCTCGGCCTGCAGATCCAGACCGACGAGGCGATGGGCAAGGTGTCGGTCATCGGCGCAGGAATGAAGTCCCACCCGGGCGTCGCGGCGAAGGTCTTCACCACGCTCGGCACCGAGGGTGTGAACATCGAGATGATCTCGACCTCGCCGATCAAGATCTCGTGCGTCATCTCCGGCGAGGCCGTGCCCGGCGCGGTGCGCGCGCTGCACGCGGCGTTCGCGCTGTCGGGCGAGGGCACGATCCGGCCCGAGCGGCCGTTCGGTGAGTTCGGATGAGCCCGTCCGGTGCTGCGTCCGGGCTGCGCGTGGCGGTCGTCGGCGCGACCGGTGCCGTGGGCACGGTCATGCTGCGGCTGCTGCGCTCGCGCGCATTTCCGGCCGCGGAGATCGTGCCGTTTGCCTCGGCGCGGTCGGTCGGCCGCGAGCTCGAGGGCGGGCTGGTCGTCCAGCCGCTGGATGACGAGACGATCCAGGGCTTCGACGTCGCGCTGTTCTCCGCCGGCGCGACGCGCTCGCGCGACTGGGCGCAGCGGTTCGTCGACGCGGGCGCGGTCGTGGTCGACAACTCCAGCGCGTTTCGGATGGTGGACGAGGTGCCGCTCGTCGTGTCCGAGGTCAACCCGGAGGCGCTTGACGCGCACAGCGGGATCGTCGCCAACCCGAACTGCACGACGATGGTCGCGATGCTGCCGCTCAAGGCGCTGCACGACGAGTTCTCGCTGGTGTCGATGGTCGCAACGAGCTACCAGGCCGCCGGCGGAGCCGGGCAGTCCGGCATCGACGAGCTGGCCGCGCAGGTGGGTCCGCTGGCTGGCGATGTGCCGCAGCTCTGCGACGACGGCGCCGCCGCCGCCGCCAAGGTGTCGCACACCGTGCACCACGCGACCCTGGCGTTCAACGTCGTCCCGCTGCTCGGGACGCTCGGCGAGGACGACCACACCGACGAGGAGCGCAAGCTGCGCGACGAGTCACGCAAGATCCTGGGGCTCTCCGGGTTGGCGGTCTCGCCGCTGTGCGTGCGCGTTCCGGTGATGGTGGGCCACGGCGTCGCGGTGCGCGCGACGTTCGAGCGCGAGGTCGATGTGGACCGCGCCCTAGAGGTTCTGACGGCGTTTCCGGGGATGGTGCTCGACGACATCCCGACGCCGTTGGAGTACGCCGGCCGCGACGAGGTCGCCGTCGGCCGCGTGCGCTCCGATCTCGCCGATCCGCGCTTTACGCTGAACTTCTTCGTGGTCGGCGACAACCTGCTCAAGGGTGCGGCGCTGAACACGGTGCAGCTGGCCGAGGAGCTGGTGGCGCGCGCGCTGGTGGGTTCAGCCGGCTCGGCGCGGCGGGCGTCCGCCGCGTAGGCGGCGCGCGGGCAGTCTCTCGCCGGGGTCGGAGCGGCGTCTGGGGCGTGTCGTGGCGGTTCTGGAGCGGCTTCTGCGGCCGGCGTGCGCGCGCATCGAAGCGGCGTCCTTGGCGTCGCGCGTGTTCTTGAGCGGCTTCTGCGGCATATCGCGCGCGGTTCTTCTCAGATCATTGAAGAAAGGGCGTTCGAGAGCCCGCGGTCGTGCGGGCGCGCGGGCGCCGGATGCATGCTGCGCGAATGAGCCGGCCTGGTGCTCGAGCGGGATCTGGAGAGCGTCACGCAGCACTCGCACGCGCTGGTTGCCAGCCCGGCCGAGGCGCTCGCGCTCAACGCCGGGGCCCTTACCCTCGGCGCCGGTGCGCCGACAGCGTCGCCAGCTCGCGCCGCCCCTTGACGCCGAGCTTGCGAAACACGCTGCGGGCGTGGGTTCGCACGGTCTCGATGCTGACCGACAGCGCGACCGCAATCTCCCCGTTGGAGCGGCCGAGCTGAAGCTGGTCAAGGACATCGGCCTCGCGCGGCGTGAGGACGTCGGGTAGCAGCGGCGTCGTGGCGGACGCCGGTGTCGCGTGCGGCAGGACGTGCAGGCCGCGCGACGCGAGGTGGATCGTGGTGAGCACGTCGCGACCCTCGACCTCCTTGCCGAGGCAGGCCGTCGCGCCGAGCGCGAGCAGCTGGGCGCATTCGCCCGGGGTCGGGTTGTTGGCGAGGACCACGAGATGGGTCGCCGGATGCGCGGCGCTGAGGCGCTTGATCTCCGAGGGCGCGCGCAGCGAGCCGTAGTTCAGGATCGCGACGCGCGGCTGGTGCTGGGCGATGACCACGTCGAGCCGGTCGACGGGCACGTCGCCGGCGACGATCCGCAGGTGCGCATCCTCGCCGATCAGGCTCCGCAGGCCAGCGCTCACCAGGTCCTCGAATTGGGCGATCAGCACCGTGACCGGGCGGCTGATGTCCATAGATGGTCGGTATCGGCAGATCCGGGCTCGAGGGTGAGAGCTTCCTCCCCCGAAGATCACCCCTTCCGGGTGATTGAGCCGCGGGCGCCGGTCGGCCACCATGCGTGTCGCGGGGGCATGCACCACAGCTTTCGCGGGGGAGGCACAGGTACGACGAGGAGGGGGCCGACAGGCCCCTTCTTCGCGTTCGCGTTCCAGGCCGGCCCTCAGTCGGGATCGGCGGGCGGCTCGATCGTCGCCCGCAACCGGGCGCGCGCGGCGTCGATCCGCGCGGCGGCGTCCTGCCCCGTCGGCGCGTCCCGTGCGGCCGCCGGCTCATCAGGCGCCGTCGGCGCGTCCCCTGCGACCGCCGGCTCCGCCGCCGGCTCGTCCCGTACGGCCGCCGCTTCCGCCCTCGCCGCCGGCTCCGCCGCCGTCGTCACCGCCTCACCAGCGCGGGCACCCTCACCGCCACCGCCATCCGGCCGCTTCACCGGCAGCGCGCGCCGCACCGGCTCAGGCGGCGGCGCACGCCCTGCGCCAGTCGGCGTGCCGCCGCCCGCTTACGCGCCCGTGGCGGACGCACTTCCGACCTCGCCCACGACCGAAGTCGTCCAGTCGATCACCGACGTCGGCTTGACGACGTGGCGCTGCAGGCCGAGCTCATCGGGCGGCAGGCCGAGCGCGAGGCCGACGAGCTGGGGGAGGTGCAGCACCGGCATGGCGAGATCGCGGCCCACGACGCGCTCCGCCAGCGGCTGCTGGAGGTCGAGGTTCAGATGGCACAGCGGGCACGGCGTCACGAGGCAGTCGGCGCCCGCATCGACGGCATCGCCCAGATGGCGGCCGGCCTGCTTGAGCGAGGCCTCCTTGTTCATCGTGAGGATCGGAAAGCCGCAGCACTTGTGCGACCCGGCGTAGTCGGTGACCGTGCCGCCGAGCGCCTCGATGACCTGCCCGAGGTACGTCTCGCGCGGGTGGTCGTCGTCGATCCCCAGCCGGTCGGTGGGGCGCACGATGTAGCAGCCGTAGAAGGGCCCCACGCGCAGGTCGGTCAGCGGCCGGCGCACGCGCTCGGCCAGCACCTCCAAGCCGATCTCCTCGACGAGCAGCCAGAGGAAGTTCTTGTTCGTCAGGCCCTTCTCGTACGTCAAGCCCTCGTCGGCGAGCGTCGCGTTGATCCGCTCGCGGTACTCCGCGCTCGCGTCGAGGCGCTCCTGGCACTCAGACTGCGCGCCCTGACAGGTCGAGCAGATGTTCATCATCAGCGCCGTGCCCTCGGCCTGCTGGGCGAGCGCGAAGGTCCGGGCGTTCAGCGTGTCCGCAAGCTCGGGGTTGTGCTCGGCGATGACGCCGGCGCCGCAGCAGGAGGCGCGGTCCAGCGCGACGAGCTCGATGTCCAGCAGCGGCGCGATCCGCGCCATCGACCCGTGCAGCTCAGGGGTGAAGCCGCGCGAGACGCAGCCGGGCCAGTAGGCGACCTTCATCGCGAGCATCTACGTCGTGGGACGCCGCAGGCGGTCGTCGAGCAATGACGTGCTGTCATGTCAGCGATCCTCGTCCTTGCCCGAGATGTAGATGTTGAACTCCGCGCGCGCCTCGCGTCCCTCGACCTCGTCGTAGATGCGCTTGATCTGGTCGCGGTCGGGGCGCGCGAGCTTGTGCGGCTTGAGCACCGCCGCCGGTCTGACCTTGCGGCGCAGCAGCCCCTTGGCGATCACGGGCAGCGAGTTCGCAGCCTCGCCTGCGAATGACGGCTTGAACTTCGCCAGCGGCGAGTCGCCGCCGTAGGAGCGCGGCAGCAGCTCGGCCTCGTTGAGCAGCCCGTACTGCTTGACGAGCGAGACGAACGCGCGCTCGTGGCGCTCGCCGTTGTTGCGGTCCTCGATGTGGAAGTCGTTGCCGGCGCGGCGGCGCAGGCGCATGATCTGGCTCATCGGTGCGACGCCCTTGGGGCACGCCGAGATGCACTGAAAGCAGTGCGTGCAGTCATAGATCCCGTGGGGGTCCTCGGCAAGATCCTGCAGGCGCTCGAAGGTCTGGTCGTCGCGCGGGTCGCCGACGAAGCGATAGGCCTTCGCCAGCGCGGCAGGCCCGATGAACTCCGGGTCGACCTCCATCGACAGGCAGTCCGACACGCAGGCGCCGCACTGGATGCAGGCCATCGACTGCGTGACGTCGACCATCGACTCGCGCGGCACGATGTACTCGCGCTCGGGCACCGGCTGCTTGGCGATGAGCCACGGCGTGACGCGCCGGATCTTCTTCCAGTGCACGGCCTCCATATCGACGATGAGGTCCTTGATGACGGGCATGTTGCCCATCGGCTCGACCTCGATGACGCCGTCCCTGGAGCGCTTCTTGGCGCGGCCCAGGTGGGTGTGGCAGGCAAGGTCGGGCTGGCCGTTGATCTTTACGCCGCAGGAGCCGCAGATCGCGGCGCGGCACGAGCAGCGGATCCCGATCGAGCCGTCGAAGCGGTTCTTGGCCTGCAGGATGCCCTCGAGCACCGAGCGGTGCGGCTCGAGCTCGATGGTGTGCTCCTCCCAGTAGGGAGCCTCGCCCGATTCGGGGTCGTAACGGCGCAGTCTCAGGGTGAACTCGGCCATGCCTCAGTACTTCCTCACTTCCGGCTGCCACTTGGTGATCGTCACTTCAGAGTAGGAGAGCCCGGGCTCGCCGTCGCCAGCGCGCGTCACGTTGATGTGCTTGAGCCACTCCTCGTCGAGCCGCTCGGGGTAGTCCAGGCGGAACTGGGCCCCGCGCGACTCCTTGCGATCGATCGCCGACACGATCGTCATCTCGGCACCGTCGAGCATGTACCCGAGCTCGAGCGCTCCCAGCACGTCCTGGTTGAAGACGGTGCCGCGGTCGTCGACGTAGGCCTTGGCCGCCTCCTCCTTGAGGCGGTGGACGACCTCGTGCGCTTTGATCAGCCCCTCCTCCTCGCGGTAGACCGCGACGTACTCGTTCATCGTGGTGCCGAGCTCCTCCTTGATCTCGGAGATCCGCCGCCCCTCGCGCGGACGGTCGAGAACCGTGCCGATCAGCTCCTCGTCCTCGCGCAGCCGTGACGTCGGCGCCTGCGGCATCGCCATCTCGCGGCCGCGCTGCGCGGCATGCTCGCCCGAGCGGCGGCCGAAGATCAGCGTGTCCAGCAGTGAGTTGGCGCCCAGCCGGTTGCCCCCGTGGACCGAGACGCAGGCGACCTCGCCGGCCGCGTAGAGCCCGGAGATCGGGGTCTGCCCGTCGACGTCGGTCTTGACGCCGCCCATGATGTAGTGCTGCCCGGGCCGGATCATGATCGGGTCGCGGGTGATGTCCGTGCCGGCGAAGTCGCGGCCGATGTTGACGATCTCGCGCAGCGACTCGAGCACGCGCTTCTTCGGCACGACCGTGATGTCGAGGTAGATGCCCTGCCCGTCGGCGCCGACGCCGCGGCCCTCGTTGATCTCCGTCTGCTCGGCGCGCGAGACGATGTCGCGCGAGGCGAGCTCCATCTTGTTGGGTGCGTACTTCTCCATGAAGCGCTCGCCCTCGGAGTTGAGCAGGTGCGCACCCTCGCCGCGGGCGCCCTCGGTGATGAGAAAGCCGTTCTCGGCGAGCGTTGTCGGGTGGTACTGGACCATCTCCATGTCCATGATCGGGCAGCCGATCCGGTAAGCCTGCGCGATCCCGTCGCCGGTGCAGATGAGCGCGTTCGTCGTCGGCTTGTAGCACTGCCCGTTGCCGCCGTTGGCGAGGATCACCGACTTGGCGTTGAAGATCTCCATCGTGCCCGAGCGGATGTCGCGGGCGACGGCGCCGGCGCAGTGGCCCTCGTCATCGACGATCAGCGAGGTCGCGAACCATTCCTCGTAGCGATCGACCGTGAGGTGGTGGCGCATGAGCTGCTCGTAGAGGACGTGCAGGATCGCCTGGCCGGTGATGTCCGCGACATAGGCGGTGCGCTTCTTGGAGGCGCCGCCGAAGGCGCGCAGGTCGAGCTCGCCCTTCTCGTTGCGATGAAAGGTGACGCCGATGTGCTCGAGGTGCATCGCCTCGCCGGGCGCCTCGCTGCACATGATCTCGATCGCATCCTGGTCGCCGAGGAAATCAGAGCCCTTGACGGTGTCGTAGGCGTGCTCGGTCCAGTCGTCGTCGATCGCGATCGCGGCGTTGATCCCGCCTGCCGCCGCGACGGAGTGCGACCGCACGGGATGGACCTTGCTCATGATCGCGACGCTCGCGCCCGACTGGGCGGCCGCGAGGGCTGCGCGCTGACCAGCGAGGCCGGCGCCGATGATGAGGACGTCGTGTGCGGGCAAGGGTGGCGAGTATATGTACGGCCCCCGGCGTACTCCGCGATCACGTCCTGAGCGCGGTCACGCCAATCTCTGGGGTAATGCCGCGGTGAGCGCGCGGCGCACCTGGTCCAGGGTCACGACGCCGCGCAGCACGCCGTCGGCGTCGACGGCCATGAGCGCCCCCCGCGCGCGCAGCTGCTCATCGCCGAGCAGCGCCTCCAGCGGGCTGTCGGAGGCCACGCGCCAGTCGTCGGCGTCGGTGCGCTCGACGAGCTCGCCGACCTCGAGCGCCGGCCGTCCCGCCGTGATCTCCTCATCGACACGCGGCTCGCGCACCACGCCGAGAAAGCGCCCGTGCTCGTCGACGACCGGAAACCAGTCCCAGCGATAGCGCAGGAAGTACTCGTCCTGGGCCTGCGCGAGCGGTGTCCCCGCCGGCATCGAGACCGGTTGGGCGTCCATGATGTCGGCGACCGTGATGCCGTCGATGCGCTCCGTGAAGGCCGTCGAGGCGACCGCCGCGCGCGCGGACTGGGCGATGAACCAGCCGAGCACCGCCAGCCAGATGCCGTTGACGAGCGCGCCCCGCGCGGCGAAGAAGATGCCGACGCCGATGAGGATGTAGGCAAAGCCCTCGCCGATCCGCCCGGCGACGCGCGTGGCGGTGTTGCGGTTGCCGGTGATCTTCCAGATGACCGACCGGGCGATCCGGCCGCCGTCGAGCGGGAACGCGGGGATGAGGTTGAAGACGAAGAGCATCGCGTTGATCGACGCCAGGAAGCCGAGCAGCGCGTGGGTCGGCGACGCCTCCGCGTCGTCGGCCAGCCGCGCGACGTCGAGCGCGCCGCCGTTCTGCACGAGCGCGCCGAGGCCCACGCAGATGCCGAAGATCACGAGCGTCACGAGCGGCCCGGCGGCGGAGATCCGAAACTCCGCGCCCGGCGAGCCCGTGTCGCGCGCCATCTTCGCCACGCCGCCGAAGAACCACAGGTCGATGCCGCTGATCGCGATCCCCTCGCGGCGCGCGACGAGCGCGTGGCCGAGCTCGTGCAGTACGAGCGAGACGAAGAAGAGGAACGCCGCTAGGACCGCGACGACGTAGGCCTGCGTCACCGACCCGCCGAGGACCTCGCGAAAGTAGTCCGAGAAGAAGTAGATGAAGACGAAGAGGACGACGAACCAGCTCGGGCTCGCGCCGATCCGGATGCCGAAGACGCGCACGAGTTGGATCGACGGGCCGGAGCCGAGCATCCGGAGGATCTTGGCAGAGCGCTCAGCCCGGTTGCGGCGTGTGGCGCGCGACGATCGCCTGCACGTCGGCACCGGGCGGCAGCGTGCCGTACTGCAGCCCCGCGTCGCCCGCCAGGCGCGACGCGCAGAACGCGTCGGCGACGGGCGCGGGCGCGTAGCGGACCAGCAGCGCGCCCTGCAGCGCGAGCGCCATCCGCTCGACGATCCGCCGCGCGCGCAGCTCGATCGCCTCGAGGTCGGCGAACTCGTCGCGCAGCGCCGGGGTGAACGCGTCCAGGCGCGCGTCGGCGCCCGCCGCCGCGTCGAGCTCGTCGAGAAACGCCGTCAGAACCTCCGGCGAGCGGCTCAGCGCGCGCAGGACGTCGAGCGCCATGACGTTGCCCGACCCCTCCCAGATCGAGGACAGCGGCATCTCGCGATACAGCCGCGGCATGCCGGACTCCTCGACGTAGCCGTTGCCGCCGAGGCACTCGAGCGCCTCGAACGCGTGTCCCGGGCCGCGCTTGCAGACCCAGTACTTGCCGACCGCGGTGGCCAGGCGCTTGAAAGCTGCCGCGCGGGTATTACTCGCGCCCGTGGCCGCCTCGTCGCAGGCACGCGCGAGGCGCATCGCGAGCGCCGTCGCCGCCTCGGACTCCACGCACAGGTCGGCGAGCACGTTGCGCATGAGCGGCTGGTCGGCCAGGCGCGCGCCGAAGGCGCTGCGATGCGCGGCGTGCCAGGTGGCGTTCGCGACGCCCCAGCGCATGCCGGCGGCGGTGCCGATCACGCAGTCCAGGCGGGTGTGGCCGACCATCTCGATGATCGTCGGCACGCCGCGGCCGGGCTCGCCGACGAGTTGCGCCCAGGCGCCATGCAGCTCGATCTCGCTCGACGCGTTGGAGCGGTTGCCGAGCTTGTCCTTCAGGCGCTGCAGGTGAAAGGCGTTGCGCGTGCCGTCGGGCAGGATCCGCGGCAGCGCGAAGCACGAGATGCCCTCCGGCGCCTGCGCGAGGACGAGGAAGAGGTCGCACATCGGCGCCGAGCAGAACCACTTGTGGCCGGTCAGCTCGTACTCGCCCGGCGCGCCGGGCAGGCGCCGCGCGACGGTCGTGTTCGCGCGCACGTCCGAGCCGCCCTGCTTCTCGGTCATCGCCATGCCGCACAGCGCGCTGCGCTTCTCGCCGGCCGCGCGCAGGACGGGGTCGTAGGTTGTCGCCGTCAGCCGCGGCACCCACTGCGCGGCGACGTCGGGCTGGGCCCGCAGCGCCGGGACGGCGGCGAACGTCATCGTGATCGGGCAGGCGAAGCCGCCCTCGGCCTGCGCGGCGGTGAGGTACATCGCGGTGCGCGCGACGTGGGCCCCGTCCTCGGCGCAGGTCCACGGCAGGCTGTGCAGCTCGTGGCTGACGGCGAGGCCCGTGAGGTCGTGCCAGGCGCGGTGGAACTCGACCTCGTCGATGCGGTGGCCGTAGCGGTCGAACGTCTTCAGGCGAGGCGGGTGCTCGTTGGCCTCGAAGCCCCAGCGGATCGGCGCGCCGCCCCAGACCGCGCCGACCTCGCACGCGCGCTCGTGCGCCCAGCCGGCGCCCTCGCGGGCGAGCGCCTCCACCAGCGCGACGTTGTCGTCGAAGAGGTTGCGGTCCTCCAGCGGCGGGACCTGGTTGGCGACCTCGTGGGTCTGGAAGGGGGCGGCGGGCTCGCGCGGCTGGTGGGCCATGCCTGCAAGTCAAGCACCGGCGGGGGTGGCCGGCGCCGGAGAGGCGTTCGAGGAGCTGGGCGACGCGCGGGAAGAAGCCAGCGAACGACCATGCGCAGACGGACCGTCCCGGCGCGAGTGCCGAGCGGTTCTACAGCGACGTTCTGCGCACACGACGCGCACGCCGCGTGATCGCCAGGACGAGCGCATAGCGGGACAAGACGCCGCCGATCAAGCCACGCCTGGAGCAGCTCGCCGCCGGATCACGTTCAGCCGTCTCATCCTGTCAGCAGACAACCTAGAGCCACCAACCGAAGCAGGATGAGCGCCAATCGGGGCCCTCGCGCTCATAGAAGCGATGTGCATCCGTGCGCGTCTCAGACGAATCGAGCTGCAGACGGGTGGCGCCGCGGGCATGGCCCCAGCGCTTGGCTTCGTCGAGCAGGCGCTTGCCGATACCGCGCGACCGATACTCCGGATGCACGGCGAGGTCCTCCACCCAGATGCGACGTCCGAAGCGCACCGAGTCGATGTCGTCGTATGCCGTGCACGGGCCCACGAACTGCGCTTCCGATAAGGCGATGAGAACGACGGCGTTGTCTGACGAGACCACACCGCCAATCGCGGCGGCCGCACGCTGCGGATCCCATCGGGGCGGCTGTGAGCCGGGGGGTTCGAAAAGCCATTCGAACATCGGTGTGATCTGATCGATGTCGGCGAGCTCCGCGGCCCTGATGGTGGCGATCGCCATCGGAGTAGGCCCAATCACACCGCGGGGCCTGGTTCGATGCACCCACGCTTGGCGGATGAGGTCTTCTTGCTTGAGTGCAGGCGTGGAGCGGTCTCGCCCTCCGCCGAGGGCTTGCAGCCCTTGAACGGGCCCGGCAGCTGCTCCGCTACCGGGCGGCGTCGGCCTCCAGGACCGCCAGCGCCGCGGCGAATGTCACGCTCGGACGCATGACCGCATCCACCCGCGCGGCGTCGGCCCGGTAGTAGCCGCCGATGTCGACGGGCTCGCCCTGCACGCCGGCGAGCTCGCCGACGATCGCCTGCTCGTCCGCTGCGAGCCGCTCGGCCACCGCCGCGAAGCGCGCCGCGAGCGCGCCGTCGTAGACCTGGCCGGCGAGCGCCTGCGCCCAGTACAGCGCGAGGTAGACATGGCTGCCGCGGTTGTCGAGCTCGCCGCACCTGCGCGACGGCGAGCGGCCGTTCTCCAGCACGCTGCCGGTCGCCCGGTCCAAGGTTAGGCCGAGCAGCTTGGCGCGCGCGTTGCCGGTCTTCTCGGCGAGCATCTCCAGCGACGCCGCGAGCGCGAGAAACTCCCCGAGCGAGTCCCAGCGCAGGTGGTTCTCCTCCAGCAGCTGCTGGACGTGCTTCGGCGCCGACCCGCCGGCGCCCGTCTCGAAGAGGCCGCCGCCGTTCATGAGCGGCACGATCGAGAGCATCTTCGCGCTCGTCCCGAGCTCGAGGATCGGGAAGAGGTCGGTGAGATAGTCGCGCAGGACGTTGCCGGTGACGGAGATCGTGTCGTCGCCCGCGCGAGCGCGCTCGAGCGTGAAGCGCGTCGCCTCGGCGACGGGCAGGACCTCGATCCGCAGGTCGCCGGCGCCGAGCTCCTCGAGCGCTGGGCGGACCTTCTTCAGGAGCTCCGCGTCGTGCGGGCGCGTCTCGTCGAGCCAGAAGACCGCGGGCGCCCCCGTCGCGCGCGCCCGGCCGACGGCGAGCCGCACCCAGTCCTGGATCGGCGCGTCCTTCGTCTGGCACAACCGCCAGATGTCGCCGGTCTCGACCTCGTGCTCCAGCAGCGCCTTGCTCCCGCCGTCCACGAGCCGCACCGTTGCGCCGGAGACGATCTCGAAGGTCTTGTCGTGTGAGCCGTACTCCTCGGCCTTCTGCGCCATGAGGCCGACGTTCGGCGTCGTCCCCATCGTCGACGGATCGAACGCGCCGTGCTCGCGGCAGTGGTCGATCGTCTCGCCGTACAGCGCCGCGTACGAGGAGTCGGGGATGACGTACTTGCAGTCCTGCAGCTCGCCGCCGGCGTTCCACATCCGCCCCGACGAGCGGATCGCCGCGGGCATCGAGGCGTCGACGATGACATCCGACGGCGCGTGGAGGTTCGTGATGCCCTTGTCGGAGTCGACCATCGCGATCGAGGGACCGCCGGCGAGCGCGGCGGCCACCTTGTTCCTCGCCTCCGGGTGCGCGGTCAGGAGGCTCCCCAGGCCGTCGTTCGGACTGGCGTCGAGACCCTCGTAGACGTCGCCCACCACGGCGCAAACCGCGCGGCCGAAGATGATCGGGTCGGAGACCTTCATCATCGTCGCCTTGAGGTGCACCGAGAAGAGCACCCCCTGCCGCTTCGCGTCGGCGACCTGCTCGGCGAGGAACCTGTCGAGCGCCGCGCGGCGCATGACGGCGGCATCGAGCACCTCACCGGCGAGCACGGGGATGCCCTCTTTGAGCACCGTGACGGTGCCGTCGGACGCGACGTGCTCGATCCGCACGACGCCGTCCGCGTCGACCGTCACAGACTGCTCGGTGGCGCGGAAGTCGCCGCCGGACATCGTCGCGACGTGCGACTTGGAGTCCGCCGACCACGCGCCCATCGAGTGCGGGTGCTTGCGCGCGAAGGCCTTGGCGGACGCCGGGGCGCGGCGGTCGGAGTTACCCTCGCGCAGGACCGGGTTGACCGCGCTGCCCTTGACCGCGTCGTACTTGATGCGCACTGGATCCGAAAGGTGGTCGGAGAGGTCGGGGATCGCGTACCCCTTGTCCTGAAGCTCGGCGATCGCCGCCTTGAGCTGCGGCAGCGACGCGCTGATGTTCGGCAGCTTGATGATGTTCGCCGCGGGGGTCTTGGCAAGCTCGCCGAGCTCGGCCAGCGCATCGGGGACCCGCTGCTCGGGGGTGAGCAGCTCCGGGAACTGGGCGAGGATCCTGCCGGCGAGCGAGATGTCGCGCAGTTCGACGTCCACGTCCGCGGCGGCAGCGAATGCCTGCACGATCGGCAGCAGCGAGGCCGTGGCGAGCGCGGGCGCTTCGTCGGTGTGGGTGTAGATGATCTTCATGGACGGATTGGACGGATTGGACGGATCGGACGGATCGGACGGATCGGACGGATCGGACGGATCGGACGGATCGGACGGATCGGACGGATTGGACTGATGGGATGGATCGGACGGATTGGACGGATTGGACGGATTGGACGGCCGACACGCTAGCGGCGCGCGGGAATGTTCCGCGGCGGCCGGGGCCGGACCCGCCGATAGCATCGCCGGCGGCTGCCCGACGCGAACGCACATCCCCCCGAGAGGCAAGCATGGCGCACGACGTGACCTTCATCCCCGGAGACGGCACCGGCCCCGAGCTGACCGAGGCCACCCGCCGCGTTCTCGAGGCCACCGGCGTCGACTTCAATTGGGACCGCCGAGCAGCGGGGATCGACGAGTACCGCAAGCATGGAAACCCGTTTCCGCAGGCCACCCTCGCATCGCTGAAGAGCACCGGGGTGGGGATCAAGGGGCCGACGACGACGCCTGTCGGCTCGGGCTTTCGCTCGATCAACGTGTTGTTGCGCAAGGAGCTCGACCTCTACGCATGTATCCGGCCGTGCAAGGCGCTCGAGGGCGTGCGCACGCGCTTTCCGGAGACCGACGTCGTCGTCGTCCGCGAGAACACCGAGGACCTCTACGCCGGCATCGAGTTCGAGCGCGGCACCGACGCCAATGCGCAGCTGCGCGCAAAGCTCGCCGAGCTCGGCTCCCACGTTCGGGATGACGCCGGCATCTCGATCAAGCCGATCAGCGTGTTCGGCTCCGAGCGGATCGTTCGTCACGCCTTCGACTACGCCGTCACCCACGGCCACAGGAAGGTCGTGGCCGCGCACAAGGCGAACATCATGAAGTTCTCCGACGGCCTGTTCCTCGCGGTCGCGCGCGAGGTCGCCGCGGACTACCCCGCCATCGACTTCGAGGACTGCATCATCGACAACCTCTGCAACCAGCTGATCACCTATCCCGAGGATTTCGAGGTCATCGTCCTGCCGAACCTCTACGGGGACATCGTCTCGGATCTCTGCGCTGCGATGATCGGCGGGCTGGGTATGGCGGGCGGGGCGAACATCGGCCCAGGCGCCGCCGTGTTCGAGGCGACGCACGGATCGTCGCCGACGTACGCGGGGAAGAACCGCATGAACCCGACGGCGCTCATGCTGTCGGGCGTCTACATGCTCGACCACCTGAAGGAGAGCGCCGCGGCGCGCGCGCTGGAGAACGCGATCGCAGCGGTCATACGCCAAGGCGACAAGGTCACATACGATCTCAAGCCGACCAGAACTGATCCGACTGCGGTCGGCACGAGCCAGTTCGCCGACGCAGTGATCGAGGAGATGAATGCATGACCAACGCCCCAGTGAAGGTCGCGGTGACGGGTGCCGCCGGACAGATCGGCTACGCCCTGCTGTTCCGGATCGCCTCCGGGCAGCTGCTGGGGCCCGACACCCCGGTCGCGCTGAAGCTGCTCGAGATCCCGCAAGCGGTCAAGGCCGCGGAGGGGACGACGCTCGAGCTGACCGACTGCGCCTTCCCGCTGCTGCACAGCGTCGACATCTACGACGAGCCGGCGCAGGCCTTCAACGGGGTCAACATCGCCATGCTCGTCGGCGCGCGGCCGCGCTCGAAGGGGATGGAGCGCGCCGACCTGCTGGAGGCCAACGGCGCGATCTTCAAGCCCCAGGGCGAGGCGCTCAACGCGGGCGCGGCGGACGACGTCAAGGTGCTCGTCGTCGGCAACCCGGCGAACACGAACGCGCTCATCCTCGCCTCCAACGCGCCGGACGTCCCGGCCGAGCGGATCACCGCGATGACGCGCCTGGATCAGAACCGGGCGGTCGCGCTGCTGGCGCAGAAGCTCGGCGTCGGCGTCGACGCCGTCGCCGATCTCGTCGTGTGGGGCAATCACTCGCCGTCGATGTTCCCCGACCTCTTCAACGCGAAGGTGAACGGCGAGCGGGCCGTCGACCAAGTCGACATGCAGTGGTACGAGAACGAGTACATCCCGCGCGTCGGCAAGCGCGGCGCCGAGGTCATCGAGGCGCGCGGTGCGTCGTCGGCGGCGTCGGCCGCCAACGCCGCGATCGATCACGTGCGCGACTGGGTTAGCGGCGCCGACGGGCTGCGCTCGATGGCCGTCGCGTCGGACGGCTCCTACGGCGTAGCCGAGGGGATCATCTCGAGCTTCCCGGTGCGCTGCACGGGCGGCTCCTACGAGATCGTGCAGGGCCTCGAGGTTGACGAGTTCGCCCAGGCGAAGCTCGATGCGACGGTCAAGGAGCTCACCGACGAGCGCGCGGCCGTCAGCCAGCTCGGCCTCGTCTGAAACCCAGCGCGAAGAATGGGCGCGCGAGGAATGAGCGAAGAATGAGCTGGTTCCACGGGGTCAGGCACCCACCCAGGACCTGACCCCGCGGAGCAAGCTTCAGGCGGCGTCCTTTGGGTGCCAGCCGCGTCCGTCCTTGCGCACAAGGCCGTCCTCGGCAAGCCCGGGAAGGACCCGGTAGAGGTAGTTCTGCTTGATCCCCATCTGCTCCGCGATCGCGGGAATCGTGATGCCGGGCTTCTCGCGGACGAGCTTGAGCGCCTCGGCGCCGCGCGTCCCGCTGCCCTTCGGGCGGCCACGTCGGCCTGTGCCCTGTGCGCGCCGGCTGCCCGTCGAGCCGCCACGCGCAGACGCGCGGCGGGTGGCGGGTGAGGCGCCGTTTGACTGCGGAACGCCCGCGAGCGCCGCAGCCGCGGCCTCAAGCCGCTGGTACTCCTCCACGAGCGGCTTGAGCTCCTTCAGCCGCGAGCCGATCTCGCTTCGCTTCTCATCTAGGAAATCTGCCATGTACGTCTTCCCCGTTCTGGCAAGTGACAATTACCGTCACAAAGCCTAGAGCATCGCCCGGTCGCGCTGCAGATCCAGGACCGTCCTGACAGGAAAATCCCGTTGGTGCCTACGCGGCGGCGGCGTCTTGCAGCGTGACGGTGTGTCCGAGTCGTTCGACTTGCGCGACGAGGCGCTTGGTGGCTCGTGTGGGGTCGCGTCGCTGGAAGTAGTCGCCGCCGAGGTCGTTGTAGAGCTCGCCGGTGGAGAGTATCTGCCAGCAGGCGACGATGATCGAGTGCTTGACGGCGCCGAGTGCTTTCTTGTGGCCGCGTCGGGGTCGTAGCCGGGCGTATTGGCGGCCAGGTAGGTGTCCTTGGAGCGCGTTGCAGCCAAGGCGGCTTCTTCGAGGCCTCAGTCCAGCCACGTGCGGCCGTTGCGGGTCCGGCGCTTGCCGACCGATTGGTGGTTGCCTGGGCACTGCCCGGCCCACGAGGCCAGTTCCTTGGCCGAGGGGAAGACGCTCATGTCGACGCCGATCTCGGCGATGATCGTCTCGGCGGTGCGCCGTTGAACGCCGGTGATCGTCACCAAGAGCTCAGCGGCCTTCTCGAAAGGGGCGATCTGCTCGGCGATCGCGTCGCTGAGGCCAGCGATCTGCTCGTCGAGGAAGTCGACGTGCGCGAGGATCGATCCGATCCACAGCGCGTGCCTGCGATCAAAGCGGCCCTCGAGCGCTTCGCGCAGCGCGGCCGATCTTCTTGCGCAGCCGGCCCTTGGCGAGGTCGGCGAGAACCTCAGGGTCGGTCGTGCCCTGGTCAGCGCGTCGAGCATCGCGCGGCCGGAGACACCGAGGATGTCCGAGGCGACGCAGTCCAGCTTGATGCCGGTGTCCTCGAGCGCCTTTGCGGCCGGTTGGCCTCGCGAGCGCGCTCCTGGATCTGCGTCTTGCGATACCGCGTGAGGTTGCGCAGCGTGCGGATCGGCTTGGGCGGCACGAGGCTCGCGCGCAGCAGGCCGGCCTCGGCCAGCTGGCACAGCCACGCCGCGTCGGAGACATCGCTCTTGCGACCGGGGACCTGCTTGACGTGGCGGGCGTTGACGAGCAGCAGCTCGAAGTCGTCCTCCAGGACCGCCCACACCGGCTTCCGATACACGCCGGTGGCCTCCATCGTGACCTGCGTCACGCCACGTGCCGCAAGCCAGTCGCGGCACGTCAGCAACCCGCTGACCGTCGTTGGGAACCCCGCGACGTGCTGCACACGCGAGCGGCCCGCACCGGGCGTGCGCACGCACGCAGTCACCTGCGCCTTGTGAACATCAAGCGCCCCCGGGCGCTCAACGACCGTATCCACCGCTGTGCCTCCACAATCGTGATCGACGACAACGCCGCCCACGGGCCTCGGAGAACTGGCGAGTCTGACAGGCGTGCTCAAGGGCAACAATCCGGAGCTCGGGGGGAGACCCACACACCAGACTAGCCTCGGGCTCACCAGCACCAAGAGCAGAACGGCGTTCAAGGGCGACCCGACAAGGATCCCCGATTTTCATCGCCCCAGAGACCGTTCGCGCAGCGGACAGCCCAACTAGCCGCATTTCGCGCTTTAGCCGGGAACTTCCAGAATCTCCCGCAGGCGGCGCAGCGAGGCGCTGGCCTCCTTTTCGGGAATGCCCCCGACGATGACCTTGGAGGCGGCGGCGCCGAGCAGCCCAAAAGGGGTGCGGAACTCGTTGCGGTAGTCGAAGTGGGTGCGCCCGTCGCGCTCGGTGAGGCGGTTCTCTGTGACGGCGGTCGAGCGCGCGGGTCCTTTCCCCTCCCAGCGCGCGAAGCGCGGCGCATCGAGCTCCTCGAGCGTCCAGTGCACCTTGAAGCGCACGCCGCGCAGGAAGAGCGTCTGGCTCATCCGGAAGCCGGGCCGGATCGGGCCGGGATCGACGCGATCGATGTGGTCGACGATCGTCACCCACGAACCCATCTTCGCCGGGCTCATGATGTGGTCCCAGACGTCCTGCAGCGGGGCGTCGATGTCGATGCTGGCGATCACGAGGGACACGGCGCGCAGAACCTAGCGCCTTGTCGTTTCACGGTCTCGTGCGGCCCGTCATCGCGCCGCCAGCGGCTCGCCGGCCTCCCACTCGCGTAGCGCCCGCTCGACGGCGCGGTCGAAGCGGTGCAGGCGTACGCCGAGCAGCCCGGGCGCGCGGTCATCACGCGGCAGCAGGTCGCTGGACAGGCTCTCCATGAGCGGCGCGATGAAGCCGGCCTCCTCGCCCGCGAGCGCGGCCGCGACTGGCGCGACGACGGGCGTCGCGTTGCGTCCGAGGTTCAGCGCCCGGCGGCGCACGAGCATGAGGTCGGCGATGCGCTCGATCATCTGCCCGTAGCTCAGGACGTCGGGCCCGGCGATGTCCAGCGAGAGCCCGCCCTGCGCATCCGGGGTCGTCGCGGAGGCGACGAGGAAGTCGCGCACGTCGCGCACGTCGATCGGCTGCGTGCGGTGCTCGCGCCACGGCGGCAGGGCGAGCACCTTCATCCGCTCGACGAGGTGCACGAGGAAGCGAAACGAGCGTGAGCGCGCACCGATGACGATCGAGGCGCGCAGCGCGACAGCCTCGGGCACGCCGGCGAGCAGGATCCGCTCGACCTCCAGCCGGCTGCCGAGATGGCGCGACAAAGCCTGCCCCTGTGGCACGAGGCCGCCGAGGTAGACCACCCGGCGCACGCCGGCTCGCTGCGCCGCGGCAACGAAGTTCTCCGCCGCGAGGCGCTCGTTGTCCTCAAAGCCGCCGCGCCGGCCGCCGCCCTCCATCGAGTGGATGAGGAAGTACGCCACGTCGATCGCGTCAAGCGCCTCGTCCAGGCCCGCGCCGGTGATCGCGTCGCCGCGGACGAACGCCAGCGTCGCCGGCACGCGCGCCGGATCCCGGCCGAAGCCGCGCAGCTCGTGCCCCGCGTTTGTCAGGGCGGGGGCGAGCGCGGCTCCGATCGAGCCGCTCGCGCCGGTCAGCAGGATGCGCATGGCTGTCCATCGTCGCCGATCGCCGGTACGGGCAAACGCGACCCGGGGCTCCGAGCGCAAACGGGCGCACGCGCCGCTGCTGCGGCGAGCTCACGCCAGCTCGTCCGCAGCGTCCGCGATCCGCCGCGCGAGCGCGAGCGATGACGTCGCCGCGGGCGACGGCGCGTTGCGCACATGGATCGCGCGCGGCGTCGAGCCGAGCAGGAAGTCGTCGACGAGGCGCCCGTCGCGCGCCACCGCCTGCGCGCGCACCCCGCCGAAGGCGGGCAGCAGGTCCTCGCCGCGCACGCCCGGCACGTAGCGGGCGGCCGTGGCGGCGAACGCGTCGCGGCTGGCGGCCAGGCGCAGCTCGCCGATGCCGATCCGCCACCAGCGGGCCATCATTCGCCAGGTGCCGGGCCACCGCAGGGTGTCGGCGATGTCGGCCCTGCGCAACGTCCGCAGCGCGTAGCCGTCGCGTGCGCCGACGAGCAGCGCCGAGGGGCCGAGCAGCACCTCGCCGTCGATCCGCGGCGTGAGGTGGACGCCGAGAAACGGCAGGCTCGGGTCGGGCACGGGGTAGATCAGGCCGCGCACGAGCTCGCGCCGCTGCGCGGCCAGGCGCAGGTAGCCGCCGCGAAAGGGGACGATGCGCGGATCGGGGTCGGCGCCCGCCAGCACCGCCAGGCGGTCAGACCACAGGCCCGCGCAGAAGACGGCGCGTGCGCCGGCGACCTCGTCGCCGCCCACGCAGCGCAACCGGATCAAGCGCGCACCCGCGCCGACGCCCGCCACCTGCCGGCCGAAGCGCAGCTCGCCGCCCGCCGCGCGCACGTCATCGGCCAACCGCGCGCACACGGCGCCGAAGTCGACGATCCCCGTGTGCGGCGAGTGCAGCGCGCCGACACCGATCGCGTGCGGCTCGATCTCGCGCAGGCCGTCGGCGCCGACGCGCCGCATGCCGGCCACGCCGTTGGCGTTCGCGCGGCGCCCGATCTCCTCGAGCGCCGCCAGCTCGCCCTCGTCGCGCGCGATGATGAGCTTGCCGAGGCGCTTGACCTCGATGCCGCGCTGCTCGCAGAAGTCGTACATCCGCGCGGCGCCGTCGACGCACAGCCGGGCCTTCAGCGAACCGGGCGCGTAGTAGACCCCGGCATGGATCACCCCGCTGTTGTGGCCGCTCTGATGGCGCCCGGGCGCGGGTTCGCGCTCGAGCACGAGCACGCGGCTGCCGGCTCGCCGCGCCAGGACCTCGCAGGCCACGGCGAGCCCGATGATGCCGGCGCCGACGATGATGGTGTCGTAACTGTCGCCGGGCATCCGCAGCTCGAAAGTCTCCCCAAACAGCGGGGATGGGCGCCGCACGAGGGGCCGAAGTTTGCTTGTCGGCAACCTCCTGCGGGAACAGCCACGATTTCGTACGGCATTTGCGGACAGCCCTAATCCAAAAAGCCAGTGGGAGCGGGAAGGGCTGCTCAGACCCCTTGCGGCCGTCGGTCCCGGCGTGGTGTCATGCCCGCGATTCGGTCATCGACGAAGGGGTGTTGAAGCGGCATGGGCAAGGCGCGAGCGGCGAAGAAGGCGGCATGTGAGGACTGCTTCTTTCGCCGCAACCTGCTCTGCGCGCTGGACCTCGACGGCCCCTGCCCGACGTTCCGGCCCGACAGCCCGGAGGGGCTGAGGCCGCCCCAGCAACTGCGCTTCGCGTTTCGCCAGGAGCGCCGCACGCAGGCCGCCTGGGCCTTTCCGAGCGCCCAGGAGCAGGCCACGTTGCACGCCCGCTAGGCACCGGCTTAGTGCTCCCCGCCGCAAGTTCTGTCGGCTTGAAGGAGTTGCGCTCAGGTTGACGAACGTTATGTCGTGGGACGGGTGGCCACAGCGATCGAACTCGATGCGCAGGCGCGCAGTGTGC
>Ga0136617_10000537_pt1 | contig 32105 bp, 33 predicted proteins | sample AntDrymUQ3222106_2_FD_129672 | JGI IMG/M metagenome (GOLD analysis project Ga0136617, IMG submission 129672) | Polar desert sand microbial communities from Dry Valleys, Antarctica - metaG UQ322 (21.06) | ecosystem: Environmental > Terrestrial > Soil > Desert | place: Antarctica: Dry Valley... | reverse complement strand
GGGGGCAAACTGGTCGATGATCGCTTCCAGGTGCTCCACGTCGCGAACGTACGCGGTCATCAGGTAGCAGTCATCGCCCGTCACGCGGTGGCACTCGACGACCTCGGGCGTCTGGCGCGCCAGCTCGGCGACCTCCGCGAGTTGACGGGGTGCGGGTCGAATGCGGATCGCGACGCCGAGGCTGTAGCCCAGCTTGCGCGGGTCCACCTCCGCACGGTATGCCGCGATCACGCCCTCCCGCTCCAAGCGCTTGAGGCGCTCGGCCACGGCGGGCGAGGACATGCCGACCCGACGCCCCAGCTCCGCCAGCGACAGACGCGCATCGGCTTGCAGCTCCGCCAGCAGGCGACGGTTCGTCGCGTCGAGCAAACCGCCTTCGGTGAACTGCCCACTCTGCTTTGTATCAGAAGGCATGAGACGGAGAATAGCTTCATGTTGCCCTGTATGTCCAGCTTCCTGGCGGTCATGCTTAGGTCGTGACCGAGACAGCGTCGGCCGCGTCGGCGGCCGAGAGCATGGCGGGCGCTGCCTCGCCGACACGCCGTGCGGCGATCGCCGCCGCCAAGGCCCCGCCGCAGGCGTACTTCCTGGTCAGCGCGGTCTTCCACTATCTCGGCCCCGCGTTTGCGGTGCTGCTCTTCGCGCGCGTGGAGGTGCTCGGCGTCGCGTGGCTGCGCATCGTCGCGGCCGCCGCGATCTTCGCCGTCTGGCGCCGACCCTGGCGCGCGTTCGCCACGCAGGACCGCGATGCCCGCCGCCTGCTGCTCGCCTGGGGCGCGGTGCTGGCGATCATGAACGCGTGCTTCTACATCGCGATCAGCCGCCTCCCGCTGGGCACAGTGGCGGCCATCGAGTTCCTTCCCGTCATCGCCCTCGCGGCGCTCGGAGCCCGCACTCCACGCAACGCCGCCGCGCTCGTGCTTGCCGTCCCGGGCGTCCATCTGCTCACCGATGTCCAGCTGAGCGCTCAACCGCTGGGACTCGCCTTTGCCTTCGCCAACGCCGGGCTGTTCGCGCTGTACATCGTCCTCGCCGACCGGGTCGCCAAACGCTCACCGCTCAGCGGGATCGACGGACTGGCCGCCTCCATGCTCATCGCCGCGGTCGTCGTGACCCCGATCGGCGGATGGCACGCGCTCCCTGCCTTCGGCGACCCCGTTGGCCTGCTCGCCGGCGTCGGGGTCGGAATCTCGTCCTCAGTGATCCCCTACGTCGCGGACCAGCTCGCGCTCAGCCGGCTCAGCCGCGCCACGTACGCCGTGATGGTCTCGCTGCTTCCAGCAACCGCCACCGTCATCGGAATCGTCGTGCTCACCCAGATCCCCACGGTCGCCGAGATCGCCGGCGTGACGCTCGTCGTCGTCGGCGTCGCCCTGCACCGAGAACCCGCCCGCCGATCGGCTAGGTGCTAGGCGTCGTCTGTCCGGCGGCGCTCGGCGACGTGTTCGGCGAGCGCGGTCAGAACGCCGGCGAGGCGCTCGCCGACCGCCGGGTCGGCGACGAGCCCGTCCGGACCGATGCTGCTGCGCGGCACCGGGATGCGCGTGCAGGCGCGCTCGACGATGTCGGTGCCTGTGTACGTGAGGACCTTGCGCAGCGAATCGTGGGCCCCCGCGGCGCCCGTCGGCGAGGCAGAGGCGTTGACCCACGCGACGGGCTTGTCGTAGGTGCCACCGCCCACGGTCCAGTCCAGGAGGTTCTTGAACGAGCCCGGCAGCGTGCCGGCGTACTCGGGCGTCGAGAACAGGATCGCGTCGGCTGCGTCGAGCTGGGCGCGCAGATCCGCCGGGGCGGGAGCGAGCGGCTCGCCGTCGACGTCCTCGTCGGGGTTGAAGTGAGGAAGGTCGATCAGCCTGTCGTAGACGCTCGTGACGACCCCCTCCAGCGTCAGCGTGCGCGGTCTGCAGCAGTGCGGTGTTCGTCGATCCGCTCCGCAGGCTTCCCGAGACGAGCAGGATCCGGACCGGAGCTCCATGGTCGGTGTCAGCGATCGCGAGAGCCTCTCAGTCACTCGCGGGCGGCCACCCGAGCATGGTCGACCACCGGCGTCGGAGGCGCCAGGGCGTCGACGACCTCCGCGGTCGCCATCAGCCGCACGCCGATGTTTCCGAGCTCCTGGAGGCCCTTCTCGTAGAGGCCGGAGATCGCGTCCTGTGCGAGCACGACACGGAAGTCTCGTTCGCTGGCCTCGTAGATCGACGTACGCGGGCAGTTGGGGAAGTTGCAGCCGCAGAACACGATGGTGGAGACGCCATGGAGTCGCAGATGGTCCTCCAGCGGAGTTTCATAGAAGGCACCCCAGCGCGGCTTGTACATGACGACCTCCCCCGGTCCCACCTCCTGCGGTCGCCCCTCCAGAAGCTGCCCGGCCCGGAGCGCAAACGAGGCTGGACGCTCGACGATCCCCGGCGCCAGCTGCGACCCGCTCGATCCGGGCGCAAGGATCCTCGCTCCCGCCTGAACGGCCGACCGCCGGCAGAGGTCGACGTTGCTGCCATCCCGGCGATAGAGGCGGACGATGTGGACGATCGGGCGGCCGGCGTCTCGAAAGACCGCCGCGAGCGCGGCGATCCTGGGCACGACCGCAGACGTTCCCGGCACTGCCAGAGGCTGGTCGTCGAGCGTGTCGACCTGGGTGTCGATCGTGACCAGTGCCGCTGTGCTGAAGTCAGGAGCGAGGTAGTCCACTCCCAGCGATGTTAGAGCGGCGCCGGCCACCGCTTGCGCCGCGTCGTCTGCGGCGTTTCAGGGCACCGACAGCTGCCGCATCCGTCGACCGAGCTCCTCGATCGCCGGCCGTCGGTCCGCCGGCGCGGTCGCGAACGTTCGGGCCGGCGGGTCGGACGAGCAGGATCGATCGCGCAGCGCTCCTTCGAGCAGGAACGCCGTGACCTCCGCGTCCGCGCAGGAGTTGACGTTGCCGAGGATCCCGTAGGAGACGGCGTGCCCGCCCACATCGGCGGTCACGAGGCGCGAGCGGTCCGGCAGCGCGGCCCGCAGCTCGAGCGCGCCCTCATACGGGGTGGCGGGGTCGCGGAGCCCTTGGACGAGGAGCACGTTTCGGGGCCCACGATCGTTGGGGGTCACGGGCGCCTCGCGCGGTTCGAACGGCCAGTAGGCACACGGCCAGATGCCGGCTGCCATGGCGCCCGCGAGCGGGAACCGGCTGCCGTCCTCGAGTGAGTCTAGTCGGTAGCGCTCCGGATCCTCGGGCCACTGGGCGTCGTCGCAGACGACTCCCAGGAGCGCGGCCGTAGCGTTGTCGCCCGGAACGTCAGGAAACAGCGTCGCGAGCAGGACCGAGACGCGCTCGCGCGCGGTGGGCACGTTCGTGTTCAGCAGCTGCCACAGCTCCGCGAGGTCCGGGAGGGCTGCATTGCTGTAGAGCAGCTGGCGCGTCACCTCGCGGAACAGGTTCCCGGTGACCACGGTGCCGTCGGGCAGCGTGAGCGGCGAGCGGTCCAGGCGTGCGCCCAGCTCGAAGTAGAGCCTGCGGACGTCGGCGGAGCTGGCGCCCAGGCGGTAGATGTGGTTGCGCTCCGCCGCAAAACGGGCGAAGTCGGGGAAGCGAGTCTCGATCGCAGGGCCCCAGGTACGGAACATCTCGCGCCAGACGCGCCGCGGGCTGACGTTGCTGTCCAGCACGAAGCGGTCGCTGCGATCCGGGAAGAGGGAGGTGTAGACGGTGCCGAGATAGCTGCCGTAGGAGTAGCCCAGATAGGAGATCCTCTCCTCTCCCAGGGCGGCGCGGACCCGATCCATGTCGCGGGCGGTGTTGGCCGTCGTGATGAACGGCAGCAGGGCGGCGGTACGCGCGCCCGCACACGCCTGGGCTATGCCATACGCAAACGCGGCGTTCTCCGAGAAGCCGCCGGGCGCGGGCCATGGGAGAAGCCGGCTGCCGTCCTGCTGGGCCGCGCTGAGATCGCACGTGATCGGAGAGCTGCGGCCCACGCCACGCGGGTCGAATCCCACGAGGTCGTACCGGTCCAGGACGCTTGCGGGCAGCAGGCGCGCGAACAGGCCGGGGAGATCGAGCCCTGCGCCGCCTGGTCCGCCGGGGTTCAGCAGCAGCACGCCGCGCCGCAGCTCGGGCTTCGCGGTGCGCAATCGCGAGATGGCGACCTCGATCGTGTCTGCCTTGGGCGTTGCGTAGTCGAGCGGCACCCGGACCGCGGCGCACTCCTGATTCGGAGTCGGCGGCCCGGACGCAGGCGGTGGGCACGCCTGCCAGGTCGGCGGTGGTTCCTGGGCCAGGGCCCCGCCAGCCGTCGCGGCGAGCGCCGCCAAGGCAAGGACAACGGCGGTGATCCGGTGTGTGAGGCTCCTCATGTGCCGACTACCTCCGTGTCGGGTTCGGCGCCTCCAGCGACGCGGCGCGAAGATATACCGGTCAGCTCGATCGCACAAGACGCAATGTGGCGACCGTGCACGCGCGGCGACGCAGTCGTACCCTGCATGCATGCCGGGCATCGACGATCCCGACGAGATCGATGTCATCGCCGAGGACGTCGACGGCAACGCGCTGCTGTCGATCATCCAGACGGGAGCATGGTCGTCCGACGGGTCGGAGCGCAGGCGTCTGAAGCGCAAGCTCGCGACCTATCTGCGCTACGCGCTGGAGGGCCAGATGGTGAGCGCGTATCCGACCCTGAAGAGCCGGCCGGTCGTCGTCGCGCTGATGTACGAGGAGCCGCCCCCGCAGGTCCTGCTCGACTACTGGCGCCGGAGGGGCGAGGCCGCGGCCCGCGACGGCGTGACCCTCACGACGAAGGCGCTCGGCGACACCGTGTGGCGCGCCTGACGGCTGCAGGGACGCGTGCCGCGGGCGCGGTCGGCCACGGCCGGAGGCGTACCTCCGGCCGTGGCGTCAGACCTACGCCGTGGCGACCGCGATGAGCCGCCGCGAGCCCAGCTCGTAGGGGCTCGTACCGTCACCGTCCAGCAGCACGACGTCTCGGAAGCCCGCGCCCTGCAGCAGGCGGACGACCTCCCCCGTCGTGTGCACGTGATGGGCCCCGCAGGCGTGTTCGATCACGCCGTCTTCGTCTTCGAAGACGTAGTCGGACTCCATCCGGCTCTCGGCTGCGCGGTAGCGGTTCGTGGCCGTCATGCGCACGCCACCGAACGTGTACTCGGCCTGCGGGCTGATCCCCCCGACGAGCAGCGACTCCGCGACCGTGTGCGACTCGAGCACCAGACGTCCGCCGGGCCGCAGCGCCCGATGCATGGCCGTCAGCGAGCGAGCCGTGTCTGCCGGCACGAGGTAGCCGAAGCTGTTGCCCCAGCTCAGGACCCCGTCGACGAGCCCGACGTCGGGCAGCGCCCGCAGGTCGCCGACGACGAACCTCGCGTCCACACCGGCGTCCGCGGCGGCCCGGCGCGCACGTTCGAGCTCGCCGGCGGCGAGGTCGATGCCGGTCGCGACGTACCCGTACGCGGCGAGGCGGACCGTCAGCCGCCCGTCTCCGCATGGCACGTCGAGCACCGAGGACCCCTCGGCCAATCCGAGCAGCTCGCGAATGAGCCGCATGTCTGCGTCGGCCATCGTGGCGCCGGCCGCTCGCCAGAAACGGGCGGCCAGGCCACGGTGAAAGCCGACGAACCAATCGTCCGGCACCCGCGGGGGAAGATCCCCCTGCGGGCCAACTTCTTCAACGAACAAGATGAAACCCTCCAGATCGGGCGCGCACACGCGCGCCGGGAACAAGGACCGGATGGCCGCGCCAAGAGGCGCGGCCGGCCCTCAGCCGGCGGCGATCAGGAGGATGTGACGGAGGAGCAACAGAGGCGTCTCGTCAAAGAGTAACGCAACGATCAAGTCCGCCGTTCACCGGCCCACGCGGCCAGCGTTCCGCTCTTGTCGGCCGCCCGCAGCTCGTTCAGCCCGCCGAGGGGCTCGCCGTCGACGATGATCTGCGGGAAGCTGTCCAGGCCCGTGACGCTCGCCAGCTCGGCCTGGAGCTCCGGGTGCTCACCGAGGTCGACCTCCTCGAATGCCACCCCCCGCTTCGTGAGCAGCGACCTCGCGTGGACGCAGAAGGTGCAGGAATCCGTGGAGAAGAGGATGACGCGGCTCGCCACGTCAGCAAGTATCCCCCAGATCCCTAGGCTCCCCCACCGATGACCGCCGTCCCGGCGACCGGCCGCAGCGCCAGCCCCGACATCGGGCGCCTGCTCGTGTCGTGCGCGGACCGGCCGGGGATCGTCGCGGCCGTGTCGCGCTTCTTGTACGAGCGCGGCGCGAACATCATCGAATCCGACCAATACTCGACCGATCCCGAGGACGGGACGTTCTTCTTGCGGACGGTCTTTCACCTTGCGCACCTCGCCGCCGCGCGCGTCGAGCTGCACCGCTCGTTCGCAACCGAGGTCGCCGAGCCGTTTCGCATGGAGTGGCAGCTCACCGACGCCGGTGTTCCCAAGCGCGTCGCGATCATGGTCAGCCGCTACTACCACTGCCTCCTCGACCTCCTGTGGCGCGCGCGTCGCGGCGAGCTCGAGCTCGACATCGGCCTCGTGATCTCCAACCACGCCGATCTCGCCGACCAGGTCCGGGCGTTCGCGGTCCCGTTCGTCCACGTCCCGGTGACGCGTGAGACGAAGGCCGAGGCCGAGCGGCGCCAGATCGAGCTGCTCGCGGGGAACTTCGACCTCGTCGTCCTCGCGCGCTACATGCAGGTGCTCTCGGGCGCGTTCCTGGAGTCCGTCGGCGTGCCGATGATCAACATCCACCATTCGTTCCTGCCCGCGTTCGCCGGGGCCGGGCCCTACGCGCGCGCGAGCGACAAGGGCGTCAAGCTCGTCGGCGCCACCGCGCACTACGTCACCGAGGAGCTCGACGACGGGCCGATCATCGAGCAGGACGTCGTCCGCGCCTCCCACCGCGACAGCGCGGCGGACCTCGAGCGTCGTGGCGCCGACGTCGAGCGCAGCGTCCTCTCGCGCGCCGTGGGCTGGCACTGCGAGGACCGGGTCATCCGCGTCGGCAACCGCACGGTGGTCTTCTAGATGAGCCGGGTCGCGCGCTACGGCAAGGCGGTCGCCCGCGAGGGCTGCGGCGAGCAGCTCGCCGTGCTCCTGCTCACGGCGACCGACGAGCTCGGCGCCGTCGTCGACAGCTGGGAGATGGTCGAGCTCGAGCTGCTCGGCGGCAAGGGACCGCCCGTCTGATCAGGACGTCGGGAGCTCGCGCGGCGTGATCGACATGCGCCGCTCCTGACCGTCGCGGACGACGACGAGCTCGATCGCGCGGCCGATCATCTCCTCCGTCATGAGCCGCTGGAGGTCGCCGACGCTGCGCAGCTCGCGCCCCGCGGCCTCGACGAGGAGGTCCTCCGGCCGTAGGCCGGCCTCGCCGGCGGGCGAGCCGTCGACGATCTCCGCGACCTCGATCCCGCGATCGCGGCCGAGCCTCGCGACGATCCGCGGCGGCAGTGGCCGCTCCCCTCCCCCGATGCCGAGGTACGCGCGGCGCACGCGACCGTCGGCCATGAGCGCAGCGATGATCCGGCGCGTGTGCTCGTCGATCGGGACCGCCAGCCCGAGGCCGATCCCGGCCACGGCAGTGTTGACGCCGACGACGCGCCCGCGCCCGTCGACGAGCGCCCCTCCCGAGTTGCCCGGGTTCAGGGCGGCGTCGGTCTGGATGACGTTGTCGACGACGCGCCGTGCGCTGCCCGAGCGGACCGGCAGCGAGCGGCCGAGCGCCGAGACGACCCCCGCGGTCACCGACCCGGCGAAGCCGTTGGGGTTGCCGATCGCCACGACGAGCTGGCCGACGCGCAGCGTGGCCGCGTCGCCGAGCGGCGCCGGGACGAGATCGCGCGCCTCGGCGCGCAGCAGCGCGAGATCGGACAGCGCGTCGCTGCCGACGACGGCGAACGGCAGCTCGCGCCCGTCGACGAACGAGGCGACGCCGCCCGACGCCGCGCCCTCGACGACGTGGGCGGAGGTGACGAGGAAGCCATCGCCCGCCAGGACGAACGCCGAGCCGCCGCTGGCGACGCGGCGACCGCCGCGGACGCGGCGATACACCCGCAGGTTCGCGACCGACGGCGCGAGGTCGCGCGCGACGGTCGTGATGACGCGCGAGTAGGCGTCCAGCGCCTCGCCGTCGGACGGCCGGTCTTCCGACGCCGGCGGCTGGCCGGTGGGACCGCCGACGAGGACAAGGTTGCTCATGCAACGGAATGTAGCCGACTCGTCCATCGGTCCCGGATGCTCCGCCCCGCCGTTCTCATCGGCATCTCAGCGTTCGTCGCTAGCGTCGCCTCGCCCGCCAACCAAGGAGCCTTCGGACGTGCGCAAGCCACTGCCGCTGGTACTCGGCCTCGTCGCCGTCGTGGCCGCTCTGATGCTCGGTGGCTGGGCGCTCACGAGCGGCGCTCCGGATGTGCCCCGGGGGTCGGCGCCGGCCGCCGGCTCGGACGCCGACGCCAAGCGCGACGCGACGGGCGGTACCGGGGCGCGGTCGGGCTCCACAGGACAACGGACGCAGCAGGCCGGACAGGGCACGCAGGCGCGGGAGCGCAAGCAGGCCGACGCGGTCGGCGCCGACGCCGCGAAGGCCGAGGGTGCCGCGCAGAGCATCGGCGGGCCGAGCGATGACGGCTCCGAGCGCGCCAGGCGCGATGGCGGGGAGCGGGCCCAGCGCCTGCGCGCCGAGCAGGCCAGGGAGGCCGAGCAGCACAGGCAGTCCGACGCCACCAGGCGGTCGGCCGAGCGACGGCGCGCTGAGCAGCTCAGGCAGGAGAACGCCGCCCGTCAGGCGCAAGCCGCGCGGCGGGCAGAAGAGGCCAAGCGGGCGCAGGAGGACAGCCCGGACGAGCAGCGCACCCACGACGGGCCCGAGGAGGAGTAGCGCACGTGTCGCGCGGGCTGCATCGCGCCGGCGTTGTTGCGTCGCACACCGGCCTCAGCGCACTTGCCGGACTGGAGGGGTCTGTCGGGATCTCGTCTGGACGCAATCGCAGCTTCTCGAAGAGCTCGGCGGTCTCGATCGTCTCATCCTCGACATCGAGGTTCGCCCGAGCTATCGGTGCTCGAGGCGCCCGCGCCCGGAGCCCGACCCGATGCCCGCGCGCTCGGCTGCGGCGAGCAGGGCCACCGCGGCGATGACGGCGACGATGAACCCGAAGACGTTGAGCTCCATGATGTCGCCGCTGCCGATGAGGTTGGCGACGACGCCTCCGACGACCGAGCCGAGGACGCCGAGGCCGAGCGTCCAGAGCAGCCCGATCCGCTGCCGGCCTGGAAGCAGCAGGCGGGCCAGCAGGCCGATGACGAGGCCGGCGACGATGAATCCGATCATGAGGTGCTCCTCGCGAGGTCGTGTGCGAATGCGGACGGGGGCGGATACCCGCAGCGGGCTGCCGCTAGCCATCGGTCCGGGGCCGGCTCGCCGCGCTGGGACTCCGACGCGCCGTGTCGCGTTCTCCTCCACATGGAGGGAAAACGCGACACGGTCGCCATCATCATCCGCCGTCCTGAGGTGGAGCGCCTGCGGCCGCAGCGCTCAGATGGAGCGCGGGCCGGGGCGCTTTGCGCACGCATGTCATGCGCAACGCGCCCCACGGCCGCGACTCGCCGGGGGCCGACCTGCGCCTCAGCGGATCCGCGCCGCTGGGCGCAGGCCGCCGCGGGCGTGCTGCGGATCGCCGACGCGGCGTGCCGGCACGATCTCGCTCGTCACGAGTCCGGTCTCGTCGGTGAGCTCGTCGACGATCGCATAGAGCTCGCGGATGCGCGGCGGCGTGTCCACGACGACCGTGACGACCGGGACCCGGCGGCGCAGCTGCCAGAGCGTGTCGCCATGCGGCGGATGGTCGCCGTGGTAGCCCCAGATGCCGCGTAGGCTCGTCGCGCCGGCGGCGCCGGACCGACGCAGCGCGCGCACGAGCTGGCCTGACAGCGGATGGCCGTGGTGACGCGACTGCTCGCCGGCATGGACCGTGAGCTTCTGCCACAGCCCGAGGCCCGATGGGTCGCTCGCGGGCACATGGCGCGGCTCGGCGAGCCGCTCGCCGTCGCGCTTGCAGACCCGCACGCGCTCGAGCGTCACGAGCGGCCGCACGAGCAACGCCCCGAGCTCCGGCAGTACGGCGGCGATCCGCGCACCCTCGCCGATGGCGACGACCATGAGCGGGACGCCGGCGTTGCGCTCGAAGAACCGCGCGCGCCGTCGCTCGCCGCCGACGGTCCCGTCGACGCCGAGCAGGACTGTCGCCCCGGCGACGCCGCGCGCGTGCAGGAGCGCGACGAGCGCTTCGTGCGCGGGCGCCCGCCCGACGCGCTCGTGGCGTCCGACGTAGACCGTGAGCTTCGTCGCCTCGTGCAGGTCGGCGGGCAGCTCGACGGCGTCGATCGGAGCCCAGAGCATCCGCGCGCGCTCGAGCGTCACGAGCCCACCGAAGGCGACCGCCTCGACCTCCCGGAGGGCGGCCTCGATGCGCGACCGGCTGTCGACCGCCACCGACACGACCGGGAGGTCCTCGGAGAGCGACAGCAGCCGGTCGGTGCGCAGCAGGTGCTTGGCGCCGAAGCCCTCGACGCCGCGCATGACGATGCTGATCTGCAGCCCGTGGCGCGCGTAGATCTCGGTCAAGGCGTCGGCGACGAAGGCGCCGCCTGCGCGATCGCGCTCCCCGAAGTACGTCGTGAGCTTCAGGCAGTCGTCGTTCACAGCGCCGCTCCGAGGCGCCGGCCGAACCAAGCGGCGCCCACGCCCAGCACGAGGCTGACGGCGAAGTTCAGCGCGCCGAGACGCAGCTGGCCGTCCTCACCGAGCCGATGGCTTTCCAGCGCCCAGGTGCTGAACGTCGGGTAGGCACCGAGCAGGCCGGTGCCGGCCAGCCGGTAGGCGTCGCTGGCGAGCGCGGCCCCGACGAGCAGCCCGAGCGCCAGCGAGCCGGAGAGATTGACGGCGAGCGTGCCATACGGGAAGTCGCGTCCGAACCGCGCCGCGACGGCGCCGTCGAGCAGGAAGCGCGCGATCGAGCCGGCGCCGCCGAGGACGCCGATCGCCAGCAGGACGGGCAGGCTCATGGGGCGAGCCGCCCACGCCGGACGACGTTCGTCGCCACCGCGACCGCGAAGAACCCTGCGGCGACGCTCGCAAGCGCATAGCTCGCCGCCAGCGCGTAGTGCTCGCCGTCGAGCATCTCCAGCAGTTCGAGCTGCATCGTCGAGAACGTCGTCAGCGCACCGCAGAGCCCGGTCCCGAGCAACGGCCGGCGGTAGGCGGACAGCGGCAGGCGCTCCTGCAGCCGCGTCGTGACGTACCCGAGCAGCAGCGCGCCGGCGACGTTCACGGTGAACGTCGACCACGGCCATCGACCGCCGTACGGAACGGCCTCGGCAAGCGCCGCGCGCGCCATCGCTCCGGCGAAGCCACCGGCGAAGATTGCCGCCAGCTCCCAGCGGTCCAAGCGCATCGACGCATTGTCGTCGTCGGCGCGCGGGCGACTCGTCAGCGGGCGCGCTGCGCCGCGGCGTGCTCGCGCACGAGCTGCGCCGATCGATGCGGCTGCTCCCAGAAGAAGAGGTGCCCGACGCCGTCGAGCAGCTCGAGGCGCGCGCCCGGGATGAGCGATGCGACGAGGTCGCCGTTGACGGCGGCGAGCATCCGGTCGGCCGCGCCGTGGATGACGAGCGTCGGGACCTGCAGCCCGCGCAGGCGCGCGTACGTGTCGTGCCCGACGAGCGCCACCTGCTGGGCCATGAGCAGCCCGACGTCGGCGGGGTGCTGTCGGGCGGCCGCGGCGAACGCCTCATAGTTGGAGGGAACGGCGGCGAACGCGTCGGAGACGACGAGCTCGAAGCCCGTGCGCAGCATCCGCTCGCGGTCGCCCGACAGCACCGCGGCCGTCAGTGTGCGCACGACCTCCTGATCGGTCGCGCGCGACTGCGTCCCGCCGCAGGAGGTGCAGCCGAGCGTGAGCGAGCGCACCCGAGCCGTGTGGGCCAGCGCCAGCTCCTGGGCGACCATGCCTCCCATCGAGATGCCGAGCACGTGCACGCGCTCGAGCCCGAGCGCGTCCAGCAGCGCGAGCGCGTCGGCGGCGAGGCCGGCGGTGTCCAGATCACCGGTCAGCGGCGCGCTGCGCCCTGAGCCGCGCTGGTCGTACAGCACGAGCTCGAGATCGCGTTCGAGCTCGGCGAGAAACGGCTCGCCCCAGTGCAGGCTGTTGGCGCCGAGGCCCTGGATGAGCAGCAGCGGCTCTCCGGCCCCCCGGCGCTCGTAGTGCAGCTCGGTCCCGGCGACGGACAGCCTTGGCACGCGGGACACGCTAGTGGACGCGTCTGCAAGTTCGGCCACGTCCGCTGGCGATCCGCGGCGGCGGCCCGGCCGGCTCGTGCTCGGACCAGATCGGTACCCTCGCGCCGACACATGACCACGCAGACCTCCAAGCTCCGCACGCTCGAGGACCTGGGCGACGTCAGCGGCAAGCGCGTGCTCGTCCGGGTCGACTTCAACGTCCCGCTCGTCGACGGCCTCATCGGCGACGACACCCGGATCCGCCAGGCGCTGCCGACGCTCGAGGCCCTGCGCGAACGCGGCGCGCGATTGCTCCTCGTCTCGCATCTCGGGCGGCCGCAGGACCGCGAGCCGGAGCTGTCGCTGCGGCCGGTCGCCGAGTGCCTGTCGTCGATGCTCGGCGCCGATGTCGCGCTCGCCCCCGCTCTCGACGACATCCCGGACGGCGATCTCGTCATGCTCGAGAACATCCGCTACGAGCCGGGCGAGACGGCGAACGACCCGGTGCTGGCGGCGCGCCTGGCCGCGCTGGCGGACGCCTACGTCAACGACGCCTTCGGGTCGGTCCATCGGGCGCACGCGTCGACGGAGGGCGTCGTGCACCACGTCCGGCGGTCGGCCGCGGGACTGCTCCTCGAGCGCGAGGTCGCGACGTTCACGAGGATCCTGCGCGCTCCCGAGCGCCCGCTCGTGGCGGTCCTCGGCGGCGCCAAGGTGACCGACAAGATCGGCGTCATCGAGCGCTTCCTCGAGGTCGCCGACGCGGTCCTCATCGGCGGCGCCATGAGCTACCCGTTCATCGCGGCCCGCGACCAGCCGGTGGGCAACTCGCTCTGCGAGCCCGACGGCATCCCGGTTGCGCGCCGGCTGCTGGAGCACGTGGCGCCGAAGGGCAAGCTCCACCTTCCGGTCGACCTCGTCGTCGGCGACCGCCTATCGGACGACGCCGCGATGCGCGTCGTCGACTTCGGCCCGATCGACGATGGCTGGGAGGGCCTGGACACCGGTCCGCGGACACGCGGGGCCTACGCGGAGATGATCGAAGGCGCCGCGACCGTGTTCTGGAACGGCCCGGTCGGCGCGGTCGAGCTTCCGCGCTTCGCGGCCGGGACGCGGGCGATCGCCGAGGCCGTGGCGCGGACGCGGGCGACGACGGTCGTCGGCGGCGGCGACTCGATCGCCGCGCTGCGCAGATTTGGCCTGGAGGACCGGGTCACGCACCTGTCCACGGGCGGGGGCGCGGCGCTCGAGCTCATCGAAGGCCGCGCGCTGCCCGGCCTGCTGGCGCTGACGAGCTGAGCCTGCTGAGCGCTACGCAGGCACGGAGATCGTCGCCAGCTCGACGTCCTGCGTGTGCAGGTCGGCGATCGCGTAGCACCCGTCGGCGAGGCGACCCGGCGCGACGACGGTGCTGCGGCCGATGAGCTCGCTGCGCGCCTCGCCGGAGCAGACGACGAGCCGGGGCCGGTAGGTGGCGACGAGCTCGGCGACGACCTCGCTGCCGGCGACCCCCCGGCCCTTGTGCGCGGGCGGCGACCAGAAGGCGAGCACGAGCGTGCTCGACCGGCGCGTCGCCGGGACCCGGAACCCAGTAGCTCGGGAGACCACTCGTGCCCAGCGCCTGGAAGACCGAGCGGTAGCCGGCCTGGTCGCCGTCGGCGCTGAGATCGCCGACGACGGCGATCGCATGGATGTCGCGGTCGTCGACCGCCTCGTGCAGTCGCAGGAGCGCGTCGCCGTCGCCGCGCGGCTCGGCGACGCAAGAGCACGCGGGTCACCCGTTGTCCCATGTGTGTCCCTTCTCCGCCGATCGCTCGGCGGTGCCGTTGAGCTGCCAACCGCTGCAGGTAGGTCATCGCCGCCGCGCGTCCACCTGCGTGCCGGGACGCCGCGCGATACTCGGCGGCATGGACGACCGGACGCCGCTTGCCGACGTGCTCATCGCGGGCGCCGTCGCGGCGGTGGTCAGCGGCGCGCCGTCGACGCTGCACTCGCAACTCGCCGGGCGCGATCCACTCGAGGCCTCGCTGGCTGCCGGGACGCTCCTGCTTGCGCACGAGCGCCGTCCCGCGCGGCTGCTGGCGGCTGCCGCCGTCGCACACATCGCGCTGTCGCTGGGCTGGGCCGCCGTGCTGGCAAGGGTCCTGCCGCGTCACCGCACGGCCGCCACCGCGGCGGCGGCCGGCCTCGCGATAGCCGCCCTCGACCTCGGACTCGTCGGCCGGCGTTTCCCCCGGATCCGCGCATTGCCGCTCCTCCCCCAGGTGCTCGACCACGTCGCCTACGCAATGACCGTCGCCGCCGTGCTCGAGCGCCGCCGCTCGCGACGCTCGCACTAGCGCGAGGACGACACCGCGCGAGGCGCCTGACCTATCTCCTGAGCTTGTAGACAGGAGACAGGGCGTCAATGGCGCCCCCGGACGCCGCGTCTGATCTCACAGATGCCACCAACCCGCGCCGGTAGCGTCGACCCATGCGGTTTCTCATCCTCGGCGCGCTTGAGGTTCGTGGCCCGCAGGGTGCGGTGGCGCTGGGCGGCATCAAGCCGCGTGGCGTGCTGGCGGTGTTGTTGTTGCATGCCAATGAGCCGGTGAGCGCGGAGCGTCTCGCGCTCGCGCTGTGGGGCGAGGAGGCTGCGGGCGGTGCGACGAAGACCGTGCACGTCCACGTCTGGCGTCTGCGCAAGGCGCTCGGTGACGCCGGGCTCATCGAGACGACGCCGGCGGGCTACCGCCTGCGGGTTCGCCCCGACGAGCTTGACGCCGCACAGTTCGAACGGCTCTTCGAGGACGGCCGACGCGCCCTTGCGGACGGCCAGTCCGGCCATGCGGCGACCGTCCTGCGTGAGGCGCTTGCGTTGTGGCGTGGGCCGGCGCTGGCGGAGCTTGCGTTCGAGCCGTTCGCGCGCGCCGAGGTCGAGCGCCTGGAGGAGCAGCGCCTCGCGGCGCTGGAGGCGCGCGTCGAGGCCGATCTCGCGGTTGGCCGGCACGCCGAGCTCGTCGGCGAGCTGCGACAGCTGGCGGGCGTGAACCGAACGCGCGAGCGCCTCGTGGCGCAGCTGATGCTCGCGCTGTATCGCTGCGGTCGCCAGACCGACGCACTGGAGGCCTACCAGGACACCCGGCGCGTGCTTGTCGCCGAGATCGGCGTCGAACCAGGCCTGCGGCTGCGTGAGCTGCAGCAGGCGATCCTGCGCCAGGACGTCGCGCTTGAGGTGGGCGGCGGTGTACCTGAGCTGACCCCCGAGCTGAATGCCGCGATCGCTTCGCCGGTCGGGAGGCGCGGGGACGAGCCGAACATGCTGGCTCTCCCGCGTCCGCTGCACGCCCCCGCGAGCTCCCCGTTCGTCGGCCGCGACACGGAGCTTGCGCGCCTGCGCGAGCACTGGATGCAGGTCCGCGGCGGGGCTCGCTCGGCGGTCGTCATCGGTGGGGAGCCGGGGATCGGCAAGACCCGTCTTGCGAGCGAGTTCGCCCGGGCCGTGTATGGGGAGGGCGCGCTCGTGCTGTACGGGCGTTGCGACGAGGGACTCGCGGTGCCCTACCAGCCGTTCGTCGAGGCGCTGCGACCGTATGCTCGCGCGGTTCGTCTTGATCGCCTGCGCGCCGAGCTCGGCGATCTGGCACCCGATCTGGGACGGCTGCTGCCCGAGCTCGCCGGCCTCGGCGAGCCCATCCGCGGCGACCCGGACTCAGAGCGCTTCGCGCTGTTCGAGGCCGTCGCCGCGCTCATCGAGGCGATGACGCGCGACCAGCGCGCGCTGCTGATCTTCGATGATCTGCACTGGGCGGCCACCCCGACGCTGCTGTTGCTGCGTCATCTGATCCGCTCGGAGCGACAACTCGGCGCGCTGGTGCTGTGCACGTACCGTGAGACCGAGCTCGACCTCGGGCAGCCTTTGGCGCAGCTGTTGGTCGACCTGCACTGCGACCCCAACGCTGAGCGCCTGAGCATCCGCGGGCTTGGCGAGACCGCGATCGCGGCGCTGCTCGATGCGACCGTCGAGCACGTGCTGGACGACCGTCCAGAGCTCGTGCATGTGCTCGAAGCACAGACCGCCGGCAATCCGTTCTTTCTGTGTGAGCTGCTGGCCCACCTGGCCGAATCGGGCACGATCTCCACCGAGGGTGAGCGCCTGAGTCCCGGTGTCAGAGCGGCCGGGCTCGAGGCTCCGGAGGGGTTGCGGCAGATGATCGGTCAGCACGTCGCGCGGCTCTCAGCGCCAGCGGGGCACGCGTTGCGCGTCGCGGCGGTCGCGGGACCGCAGCTCTCCTTCGTGCTGCTCGAGCGCGTGCTGGGCGACGCTTCGGGCGTGCTCGACGGACTCGACGAGGCCGTCGCCGCGGGGCTGCTGGTCGAGGCCGGATCCGGTGACTATGTCTTCGCGCATGCGCTGGTGCGCCAGACGATCTACCAGGAGCTGAGCTCGGCCCGGCGGATGCGTCTTCACCGCCAGCTCGGCGAGGCACTGGAAGCGCTCGGCGATACGGAGGCCCGCCTCGAGGCACTTGCGCACCACTTCGCGCAGGCCGCAGCCGATGGCCAAGGCGTCAAGGCCGCCGACTACGCGCTCGCCGCGGGACGCAGCGCAACCGCACGGCTGGGCTACGAGGACGCCGCCGCCCACTATGAGCGCGGTCTTCAGGCGCTCACGCTGACCGGACAACCACAAGACGAGCGGCGCTGTGAGCTGCTGCTCGCGCTCGGCCACGCGTGTTGGGGCGCGGGCGAGCTGGACAAGGCCAGGCAGACCTACCTGCAAGCCGCCGAGCTCGCCGAGCAGCTCGGCGAGGCCACCAGGCTGGCGCATGCGGCGCTTGGCTTCTGCGGACCGCACCGTTTCGAGGTGGCCATAGCGGTGACCAGGCCCGTCGCCGGTCTGTTGCAACGAGCGCTCGCGGCGCTCGGCGAGGATGACAGCGCGCTGCGCGCGCAGCTGATGGGCCGCCTGGCGGCCGCGCTCGCCTACACGGGGGGTGAGCACCGCTCGCGAATGCTCGCGCGCCAAGCGTTGGAGATGGCCCGACGAGTCGCCGACAAGGTGACGCTCGCCGAAGTGCTTGCCAGCACTCACTGGGTCACTCACGGTCCGGACGCCCTGCACGAATCGCTCACCAGGGCCGAGGAGCTCGGGCGCGTGGCCGACGAGGTCGGCGACCGGCGACTGCGAGCGCTGGCACATTGGCGGCTGATCGACTCCCTGCTCGAGCTGGGAGACATCGAGGCTGTCCAGCGCGAGCTCGAGGCACTGCAACGGCTGGCCGAAACGCGACAAGAACGCGACTTGACATGGGTTCTGACGGTGTTTCGGGCCAGCCACGCCCATCTCCAGGGGCGACTCGAGGACTGCGAGACGCTCGCGCACGACGCCCTCGCCCACCGCTTCGAAGGCTACGACGAAACCGCCGCCCACGTCTTCGGGGGACAGATGCTCGTCGTACGTGACCAGCAGGGACGACTCAACGAGCTCGTGGAAACGGTCGAAAGCTTGACTGGGCAATATCCCCAGCTCCCCGGTTGGCGCTGCGCACTCGCCTACATCTACGCGCGGCTCGATCGCACGGCGCAGGCGCGCCGAGAGCTCGAGGCGCTCGCGCACGCGGACTTCTCCGATCTCCCGCGCGATGCGTCCTGGCTTCCGAACCTGACGGCGCTCTGCGAGATTGTCGTTCTCCTCGGTGACGTCCGCCGCGCGCAGCTGCTCTACAAGCTGCTGTCGCCCTACGCCGATCGCTTCACGGTCATCTTCGCCCTTCCCTGCCAAGGCTCCGCCTCACGTCCGCTCGGACTGCTCGCAACGACGCTGTCGCGATACGCAGACGCCGAACGGCACTTCGAGCACGCCCTCACGATGAACACCCAGATCAGATCACCGCTCTTGATCGCCCACACCCAACACGACTACGCCCGCATGCTCCTGCTGCGCAACCATCCCGACGACAGCGACAAGGCACTCCACCTCCTCAAACAGGCGCTTGGCACGGCAGAAGAGCTCGGACTGATCGCGCTCGCCGAGAAGACGCGACCACTGAAGCTCGCGGCTGAAGCAGCAGCGCCTCCGCTGGCACGTCCAAGATCCACGTAGCGCCGCGTTCACGACGCGGCCGCGCGTACCCGGTCAGACGAGATCGCGGCCGCGCAGGAGCGCTGCGCCAGCCGCGAACGCGGCGGCAGCCCAGGCGATCGACACCGCGAGTGCGGCGGCGAGTCGCAAGGTACTTGCGCTCGAGAAACCCGAAAAGACACCCAGGGTGTCCGCTGCACACCTCGCAGAGCGCCCGCCGGTGCGCCGAGCCGGCCGCGTCCGAGCGTTGGGCTCGGCAGCGACGTGTAGCTCGCCAGGGGTCTACTGGCCGGTGCCGGCGGTCACGAGCTGTGCGCCGAGCGCGTCGAGCACCGGCAGCAGCGGCGTGAAGCACATCCGCTCGCGCGACCCGGTGACGATGACCGCGATCCCGACCGCGCGGACGCTGCCGTCCGCGCGCGGCGCCGTGTAGACCGCCGAGCCGCTGTCGCCCTCGCTGGCACGGATCGTCGTGCAGCGGACGACCGTGCCCGACAGCGCGCTCAGCAGCCGCTCGAAGGGACGGGCGCCGGCGTCCACGATCTCGCCGCAGCGATCGACGCCGCTCGTGCGCCCGCTGAAGCAGATCTGCCGCCCGGAGGACGGGCGCGCGACGCCGGCCACGCTCCACGGCGGGCGTGCGATCCCACGGTCGACGAAGGGGAACGCGGCTCGTCCCGGACCCGTCGGCACGGGCACGACGAGGGCGTCGAGCGGCTGGGTGCGCCGGACGTTGCGCAGGACGCGACCCAGCACGATGCCGGGCTGTGGCGGCCGGCGCAACGCGGCGTTGCGTCGCTGCACCGTGCCGTCGCGGCGCGTGCCGGCGCAATGCGCCGCGCTCAGCCCTCCGAGGCGGCCGGTCGGTAGACGGATGAGGAACGCCGACGTACACACGGCGGCGCCACGGGGTGCTCGCGCCCCCGGGACAAGGCGGCCGCGGGCGAACAGCAGCTCGCGGCCCGCCGACCAGCCGTCGAGATCGGGGGCCGGCCCGGGCCGGCGGACGCGCAGCGCCGCCCGCCCACGGGTGGCGACGAGGTCGTGCTCGCTGCCGCCGGTGGCGAGCTGTGCGCGCAGCGGGGACCACCCCGCCGCCCGTAGGACGGCCGCGCCGTCGCTGGCCGCAGTCGCGACGAGCGCCGCCGCGACGGCTCGCGCCTCCTCGCACGTCGCGACGCTGACCTCGACGATGCTCGCCGCCCCCACCGGGTCGCAGCGCGTGTAGGCGCCGGTCTGCGCCTGGGCCCCGGCGGGCGCGACGGTGAGCAGCGTGGCGGCGAGGACGACGAGGCGTGCGAGGCGCATGCGGCGAGCGATCGTCTCAGACCGCGCGTGCCCGGGCGCCGGTGCTGCTCGGCGACCGCCCCCGACGGCCGAGTCAGGGCTGATGCCGGGGCCCCGGTCGGTGTGCGACGAGGCTCGCGACTCCGCGGGGGCCGCCGGGACGCTCGACGACGCCCTCGCGGTAGTGGCGTACGCGTAGGCCCGGGAAGGCGTGCAGCAGCTCGTTGTCGGCGAGGACGTACGCGGGGTCGATGCGCTTGCCGAGCTCGTCGAGGTGGGCGCGCCCGAACGTCTCGAAGAGCAGCCAGCCACCCGGCCGCAACGCCCGCTCGAGCGCCTCGAAGAGGTCGCGCTGCAGGTAGTTGAAGTTCACGACGACGTCGTATTCGTCCTGCGGCAGTGGCTCCAGCTCGAGATCGACGACGCGGGGATGGACCGCCGGCGCGCGATCAGGCGCCGCCGTGCACAGCGCGTCGATCGCAAGGTCGGAGACGTCGACCGCGTCGACCTCGAATCCGAGCCGCGCGAGATGGAGCGCGTTGCGCCCGTCGCCGCAGGCGACGTCGAGCGCGCGCCCGCCGCCACTCAGCAACGAGCGGTGCTCGACGAGCCACTCGGCGGGTGCGTCGGGAAACGGCTCGAAGCCGTCCGCCGACCGCCGCTCGTTCCAGCGCTCGCGCGCGCTCGTCCGTCGCGCTGGCATTGCAGCTCCCTTCGGGTTTCGTACAAGGCCGCAGCGCCCACCGTAGCGGGCTCATAGCCTCCGGCCTACTTGGGTAGGTCGTCCGAAGCAGGAGGTCCTCCGATCTCCGCCACTGCACACGAGCAGGAGGAAACGATGGACGAGCGTGAGCCGGACCCGCGGGAGTACCGCGGTGGAGTCCGCGAGACCGAGGACGAGAAGGGTGGGTCGGAGACCCGGGCCGACACCGAGGGCGTCGTCCCGCGGGAGATGCTCGACGATCCCCCACCGCAGGATGACGCCGACGAGCAGACGCTGAAGGACGACGCGCTCGGTGGCGTCACGGGGCACGAGCACACCGACGAGGCGATCGACCAGTCCGCCGGCGACGAGGCCGACGCGACCACCGACGGTGGCACCGGCACCGATGTCGAGGACCTGGAGGAGGGCAAGCCGATCTCGCGCGTCGACCAGCCGAACCTCGCCACCCAGACCGACGACGTCTAGAACCGTCAGTTGAGGCGGGCGCGGAGCGAGCGAAGCTCCGCGCCGAGCGCCTCCGCCGGCGGCCCGGCGAGCGGCAGCTCGAGCCGCATCTCGGCAGCGCGGATCGCGGGGCCGAGGTCGTTACGGCGCACGTAGGAGCCGACGAGGTTGTTGAGCATGCGCAGCGCGGTTTCGTGCTCACGCCACGGCCGCAGGTGCTCCGACGCGGGCAGCTCGAGGGGCACGCCCCCGGCGAAGGGGTCCAGCAGGACCGGCGGCGGCGGGGCGAAGCGCGCGACGACATAGTGCGCCGGCAGACCCACTCCCGCGAGCACGAGCCCTGCGCGGCGGGCGACCTCGACGTAGACGACCGATAGCAGGATCGGCAGCCCTGCCCGGCGCTCGACCACGATGTCGAGCATCGAGTTGGCCGGATCGTCGTAGTGCTCGCGGTCCCCGGCGAACCCGTGCCGGCGGCCCAGGACCTCGGTCACGGCCTCGAGCCGGTCACCCGGCGCGAGGCTCACCTCCTCCCCCAGGGCGTCCAGCCGCGCCAGCGCCCCGTCTGCGTCGACCTCCCGGAACTCAGCCGCGAGCGAGAGGGCAAGCTCGTCCAGCGGGGGGGTCGGGCCGCGCGGCGAGGACTGCGAAGGGCGCGATGTCCACCACCGCATTGTCGCGCGCTGGCATCATGTGACCCATGGCACCGATCAGCATCGACGCGGTCGACGGTCTCACCGTGCAGTCGGTCATGCACGCCCAGCTCACGGCGCTGCCCGCGACAGCGACGGTCGGCGACGTGCGCGACTACTTCGCGGCGAGCACGAGCCGCCGGCTCGCGTTCGTCGTCGACGACGACCAGCGCTTCGTCGGATCGCTGACGCCGGCGCACGTCGGCGAGGGCGACCCCGCGCGCCCGGCGGCGGAGGTCGCCGACCCCGGACCGACCGTCTCCCCCGACGCGCCGGCTGCCACGGGGCGCGACCTGGCGCTGCAGACCGACACCCGCCGCGTGCCCGTCGTCGACGGCGGCGGTCGCCTCGTGGGCATCGTCGCGGTCACCGGCGACCTGCAGTCCTTCTGCGGCACCGGCTGACCCCGGGCGCGTCAGTTGAGCTCGAGCGTCTTGCGCGCGGCCCTCGTCGCGGGGTGATCGCTCCCGAGCAGCCGCTCGCTGTCGGCGACGACGCGCTCCTGCAGCGCGGCGCCCTCCTCCTTGCGGCCCGCCGTCCGGTAGGAGGACGCCAGCGACACGCGCGCCTGCAGCGTCTCGAGATGGTCCGGGCCGTTGATGCGCTCGCTCTCCTGGAGGATGCGCTCCTCGACCGCGATGGCATCGTGGACGAGGTCGGCGTTCCAGTACGCGGAGGCGAGGTTCGCGCGGGCATCGAGCGTGTCCGGATCGTCGGGATCGAGGACGCGCTCGCGGTCGGCCACGACCTGCTTCTGGATCTTGATCGCGTCCTCTGCACGGCCGGCCGTCGAATAGGAGTAGGCGAGGTTCGAGCGCGCGGTCAGCGTGCCGAGGTGGTCGTTGCCCAGGATCCGCTCGGCATCGGCGAGCACGGCCTCCTCGATCTCGATCGCCTCGTCGGTGCGACCCGCGGTCCAGTACGAGGACGCGAGGTTCGAGCGCGCGGTCAGCGTCTCGGGGTGCTCGGCGCCCAGGACGCGCTCGCTGTCGGAGATGAGTCGCTCCTCGATCTCGATCGCCTCGTCGTGACGGCCTGCCGTCCAGTACGTGAAGGCGAGGTCGGCGCGCGCGCGCAGCGTTCCAGGATGATCGGTGCCGCGAACGCGCTCGCTGTTCTCCAGAACGCGCCGCTGCTGCTCGATGAGAGCCTCGGTCTCGGGATCGATCGCTTGCTGCGCCGGGGCTGCCGGCTGGTCCTGCTGCTCTTGCTCGCTCATCCGAGCCTCCTAGCCTGCCGTCTTGAGGCAAGAAAGGCTAGCGCTAGCGCCGGCGCGCGCTCAAACCGGGAGCGCGCGTTCACGCACCTCTTCCTGCGCGGCGGCGAGCTCGCTGCAGCAGTCCATGAGCGGACCCGCGAGGGCGCGCAGCCGCTGGATGCGCTCGCGCTCCTCGGGCGCCTGGTAGCCGTCGATGTCGCGCTCGGCCACGTACGCGCCTGCGATCTCGCAGAGCATGTGGACCTGTGCGCGGTTGACGGACAGGATCACGTGCTCCTCGTCGCCGCGCATGGCGAGCATGTCGTCGAGCACCATGAGCGCCCGCAGCGCGAGCACGGAGTCGGCGTCCTGCAGATGGTCGCGCGACAGGTCGTCGCGCCGCCAGGACAGCGCCTCGCTCAGCGCGTCGAGGTCGCCGCGAGCGGCGCTCACGTCGCACACGACGGTGCGGCCATCCGGCCCGACCCTGTAGCTGCGGTCCATGAATGTGCTCATACCCATGCTCAGAGTACCGGCATGCACAGCCGCCTCCGTTTGGCCACCGGGCCGCGATCCGCGCCGACCGGTCGGCCCGGCCGTCATCGTGGCGGCGAGGCGGCCCTGCACGCCTGAGCGACGGCGTCGGCGAAGGCGTCGACCTCCTCGGGGGTCGTATCCCACGCGCACATGAGGCGCACCTCCCCTGTCTCGTCGTCCCACGTGTAGAAGTGCCAGTCGCGCTGGAGCTCGTCGGTCGCGCTGCGTGCGATGACGGCGAACACGACGTTGGCCTGGACGGGCTGGGTGACCCGCACGCCGGGCACGTCGACGAGCGCCGCCGCGAGGCGCGCCGCCATCGCGTTGGCGTGGGCGGCGCTGCGCCGCCAGAGGTCGCCCTCAAGCAGCGCGACGAACTGGGCCCCGAGGAATCGTCCCTTCGACGCGAGCTGCAGCGTCTGCTTGCGCAGGTAGGCGAAGCCCTCGTCGAGGCCCGGTCGCAGGAAGACGACGGCCTCGCCGAGCAGCAGGCCGTTCTTCGTCCCGCCGAAGGAGACGGCGTCGACGCCGACGTCGGTCGTGATCGCGCGCAGCGGCACGTCGAGCGCGGCGGCGGCGTTCGCCAGACGGGCGCCGTCGACGTGCAGCAGGAGGCCGCGCTCGTGGGCGAAGTGCGCGAGCGCTGCCAGCTCGTAGGTGCTGTAGCGCGTCCCGAGCTCGGTGCTCTGCGAGACGCTCACGACACGCGGCTGGACGACGTGCTCGTCGCCGATGCGGTGCAGCTGCGAGGCGACGAGCTCGGGGGTGAGCTTGCCGTCGAGTGTCGGGACGGCCTGGAGCTTGCAGCCCGCGATCCGCTCGGGCGCCCCGCCCTCGTCGACGTTGACGTGCGCGCCGGCGGCGCAGACGACCGACTCCCACGGGCGGCACAGCGCGCGCAACGACAGGACGTTCGCGGCGCTGCCGTTGAAGACGAGGTACGGGCTGGCCTGCTCGCCGAAGTGCTCGCGCAGGAGCTCCTTCGCGCGCGCGGTCCATGGATCGGCGCCGTAGGCGACGGCGTGCTCGGCGTTGGCGGCGGTGATCGCGGCGAGCACCTCGGGATGCGCACCGGCGTAGTTGTCCGAGGCAAAGCCCTTCATGGGCCCAGCGTAGAGCGAGCGCCGAGGGACCGCCCGCTGCTGTTGCCGAACGGCTGTCTCCGAGGGCGGTCACCGATATTCACTCTTGTCGCCGGTACCTGAGAGCGATCGCCGGACGCCGCGCCGACAGTATAATAACGAGCGTCGTGACCGGGGCCACGACGTCAGAGCGCTCTCGTGAGGATCGTGCCGGGCCAGTTACCGACCTGAAACGAGCCGACACGCGTGAACCCGAGGCGCTCGTATTGGGACGGCAGCGCGGGCACGCCGTCCCAGCAGTCCACACGCAGCTGCACAGCGCCCTGGCCGCGTCCCACGGTGACCGCGTGCTCGATCAGGCGCGCTCCGACACCCCGGCTGCGCCAGGCCGACGCGGTCAGCAGGACCTGAACGTAGACCTCATGGCAGTCGGCCGGCGGTACGTAGTCGAGGGCGTCTCCGAGGACGATCGCGCCGACGGGCTCGTCGCCTGCGCTGTCGTCCACCGCGAGCCAGAGCCCGCCGCCTGCGGCCCACTGCTGCGCCCTGGCGACCCGCGAAGGCTTCGCCGAGAACGGCTCGCTGCCCCATTGACCGGTCTGGCCGCGCGCGACCATCCACGCGACCGCGTCATCGAACAGCGCCAGCAGCTGCGGCGCGTCGCCTGCGCTGCCGTGGCGGACGTTCAGCACTGCCGCAGCCTGGCGAGAGTGAGGTTCTGCGGAGCAACCACACAGAAGCTGGTCGCGCTCGCGCACGACATGCAAGAAGTCGCCGCCGTAGACCTCCCGCGGTCGCGTAGCCGCGCCCCAGTAGGCCCGGCCGAGCGCATAGCCGAGCACCGCCTTGAGCAAGTCGCCGAGCTCGTGCTGCACCACGAGGTAACGGGCATAAGCCTCCCGTCGCGCGTCGGCGAGAGCTTGCCCGCTGCTTCCCATATTCCCTCGCTAAGCATTCGCCAAGTGTGTCAATGGTCGAATAACGATACCGCCGCGTGGGGGCTTCGGTGGACTGTTCAAGCCCGCCTCCTCTACGCCTCTCGATGACATGGCACTCGCCTATTGTGGAAGCAGTCGATACCCAATCGCCATGATGGTGGATAGGTCCGCCCGTCGCGGGTCCTGCAAGTCGAGCGAAGGCAGCGAGCGACCGGCGGCCAGCTGCGGGACCTGGAGGAAGCGATGTCGAAGAGCGAGACCCACGACTCAACGAAGGCGTTCGAGGAGGCCGAGCGCCAGCTCTTCGCCGCCTGTCGGGTGAAGATCGCCACTCGGCGGGTCCGCCTGGCGGACCCGCCGCTCGCGGTGCGCGTGCTCGAGGCGGGCGAGGGTCCGCCGCTGCTGCTCGTGCACGGCAGCGGCATGTCGGCGTCGACCTGGGCGCCGCTCATGCCGCACCTCCCGGGTCATCGTCTGATCGCCTTCGATCTGCCCGGATTCGGCCTCAGCGACGCGCTCGACTACGCGGGGCGATCCCTGCGCGAGCATGCGGTGGCGCAGCTCACCTCGCTGCTGGACGCTCTCGAACTCGAGCGGGTTCCGATCGTCGGCACCTCGCTCGGTGCCATGTGGGCGCTCTGCCTCGCTGTCGCCGCGCCCCAGCGGGTCACCGCGGTCGCCTCGCTCGCGGTCCCTGCCATCGCCCTGCCCGGCATGCACGGCGATCCGTTCTTCACCGCGATGTCGACCCCTGGACTGCGACATGTGATCACGCGGATGCGCTCGCCCAGCGTCGCGATCACACGCCGCGCCATGGCCGGCGGCGCCAATGGGACCGCGTGCCGCCGAGCTGGCGCCCGACGGCTTCTTCGCGACCGTCCACGAAGGCATGCGCCAGCCCGGCTTCGGTGTGGCGATGGCGAGCCACCTGTGGCTCGCCATGCGGATGGGACGACCCCGTCCCGAGAACTTCCTCTCCGACGCCGAGCTGCGCGACATCGCCGCCCCCGTGCTCATGATCTGGGGTGACGCGGACTCCTACGGCGGCCCGGAGATCGGTCGGCGGGCGGCTGCGATCATGCGCGACGCGCAGGTCGAGGTCATCCCAGGGCGCCACGCGCCCTTCCTGGATGACCCCGAACGCTGCGGTGCGTTGATCGGCGACCTGCTCGGCCGGGCAACGGCACGGTGATCAGGCGCCGCAGGCGCCCAGAGTCAACCGCGCCAACGGCTACCGCACGCTGCGACAGCCAAACAATCCGTTCCCGGAACTTACGCACCCCACTCCGTCGTCGTTACGCCGACGGCGGTCGCGGGTGTCGGCTCCCCCGACCCCCCGCAGGTGTGGGCGGTAGCCTCGGGCGCGTGACCGCCCGCGGTGAACGGACACGGCAGTCGATCGGCGGGCTGCCATTGATCGACGAGGACCCGGACGGAGCGCGGAAGCACCGCGCGACGCTGCTCGCGGGTGCGCTCGCGTCCGCTGCTGCGCGGGTCGCCTGGCTCCGGCTCGTGGGCCCGAAGCCGTACGGTCGAGCCTGAGATGGACGCCGTAGGGCTTGTGGTGATCGCGCTCGGCGCCGCCATCGTCCTCGCCGCGGCCATCTGGTGGGTGACACAGGGGCGGGACGGACCCACACCGCCTCAGCCGTCTGGTGAAGACCCTCTGGCGCTGTCACCTCGGGCTGACGAGCCTGCGGCCGAGTCGCCGGACGTTCCCACGTTCCGCGTGGTCGCGCTCGGGATGAATGGCGCCGGTAAGACGGTCCTGCTGGCAAGCCAGGCACGCAAGCTCCTTCCGGCTGCCGGTCGCCGGTACCACCTCGCGAGCGGACTCGAGCAGGACCGCCTCCTCGCGAAGCTCCACAGGGAGGTGCGCGACACGTCGGCGCCGTGGCCGCGGGCGACGCGGATGGGTGACACGCGCGAGTTCCTGTTTTCCTGCAAGGCGTCCGACAGGGTGCACCAGCAGTGCACCGTCTTTCGGATCAGCTACCTCGACTACCCGGGCGAGATTCTCGAGCCGAGCGACGTGACCCTGGCGGCAGCGGAGCTCGAGGCAAGGGTCGACGACGCTCACGCCCTGCTGCTGGTCCTCGACGGACGGCGAGTCCTGCAACTGCTGCGCGGCGAGCGCGAGGGCCACGAGTACTTCGAGGACCGGCTCTGGCCGCTGCTCGGGCTCGCGCACCGCGCGACATGCCCCGTCCAGCTGATCGTCAGCAAGTGGGATCTCGTGCGCTCCTTCGCCTCGACGACGGACGACGACGAGCTCCTGCGGCAGGACGACGAGCTCCTGCGGCAGGTCAGCAAGCGGCTGCTGGACCACATTCCCGCCATGAAGTGGCTCGTGCACACCCACTGTCAGCGCGGGGAGGAGGTACGGCTGATCCCCGTGAGCGCCGTCGGGTCGCGGTTCGCCGAGCTTTGCGCCGACGGAACGGTCGTCAAGCGCGCGGACGGCAGGCTTGACCCCATCAACGTCGATGTGCCGATGTGTGCGGTGATTCCCGATCTGCTCAAGCGCGTCGAGCGATCGCTGGAGCCCTCTGTCCAGAGAGAGCTCGACGAGGCGATAGACCGCGCCCCCGCCGGCGACGTGGTCTCGATCGCCGTCTCGGTGCTGGAAAGCCGCGTCGGCATGCTCCTGCGCAACGCCCTGGCGACCATGGTCGGCGACGTGGTCGTGACGCTGTTCGTCGAGACGCTGGTGCGAAGCAGGGCGCACAGGGTCGAGCCGCCGCCCAGCGACGACGCCGAGGCGGAGAGGCGGCGGCTGCGAGTCGACGTCGTCAAGGACATGGAAAAGGTCGTGGAGGACTTCGAGTATCGCCTGCCGAGCTCGATCCTCTGCACACGGCGGTTGCAGTGACAGAGGTCTCGGACGGCTGGCCCTTCCTGGTCGCGCGCGGGCGGCGCGCGGGGTACCGGACCGTGCTGGCGCCCGGGTTCCTCGTCGAGGCCGACCAGCATCATGTGCTGGCGGAGTCGGCCGGCACGAGCGGGGTGGGCGCAGACGGAACCCGGGTGGTGGACGTGGACGACGCTCGTGTGGGTCCGTTCAGCATCGGCTATGCGAGCGAGCAACTGGTGCGCACCGACGTCGAGCTCGTCGGGTCCGGCGGCGGTGACCTGCTCACCGACGAGCACGGCCGCCCGCTGGAGATCGTCTACGGCATCGTGTCGCGGGACGTGCTCCAGGCGCCGCTGTCCGTCGAGGACCTGCGCAGGGCACGGGCGCAGGCGCTGCAGAGCTACCGAAGGTTCCTGACCGACGAGGAGGGCCACCGCGTGGACACCGCCGTCGCGTTGTCGCTGCGCACGCGCGTCCGCGCCCGCAGCGCAGGCGCATCGACGCCAGCCGCCGCAGGCAAGGATGCGCACGGCGGTCCGGCGGCGCCCGAACTGAAGCATCCCCGACGGCGGAGGCCCGGCCTCGTCGCGGTCGGCGCGGCAGTCATCGGCGGAATGCTCGTCGCCGTCGGCGCGGTGCTCCTCGTAGCACCCGGCGCGCAGGAGCTGACGGTCTACTCGAGCCTGCCGCTGCAGGAGCCGCAGCGCACGACATCGCAGGACATCGTCCGTGGCATCAGGCTCGCGCTGAAGCAGGCCGACAACAAGGCGGGGAAGTTCACCGTGCGGTACACGTCCCTGGACGACTCGACCGCCGGCGCCCTGGGATGGGCCCGGGAGGTCGTCAGCAGGAACGCGCTCAGGGCCGCCAAGGACGACAGCACCGCCGTCTACATCGGCGAGCTGAACTCGGGGGCAAGCGCGGTGTCGATCCCCATTCTCAGCCGTGCGAAGGTGCCGCAGATCTCGCCGGCCAACACCGCGGTCGGCCTGACCACCGCCGAGCTCGGCGCCGACGAGGGCGAGCCGGGCAGGTACTACGTCGGGGGCGTTCGCAACTACGCGCGGATCGTGCCGCGGGACACCTTCCAGGGCGACGCGCTCGCGACCGTCATGCGACAGGACGGATGCGCGCGGGTGGCGATCGTGCACGACCGCGATCGCTACGGCAGCGGACTCGCGCGCACGATCAGGCGATCCATCGCCAAGCAGCGTCTGCGGCGCGTCTTCGACGAGCCCGTCAGATCGCGCTCCGCCGCGTACCAGCGTTCGCTGGCCGCACGCGTCGCGGAACGGCGCGCCGATTGCGCCGTCTTCAGCGGGGACGCGCGGAGCGGGGCCGTCGGGGTCTTCACCGCACTGGCCCGGGCGCTTCCACGGGCGCGCCTGTACGGCTCCGACGGCCTCGCCAACCGGGCCTTCACCGACGTCGACGAAGGCGGGCTGGCGCAGCGCGTCGCCGCTCGGGTGAAGCTGACGCACCCCACGGTGGGGCGCGACCGCCTCGGTGCAGCAGGCAGGCGTTTCTACGCGGACTTCGCGCGTGAGTATCCCGGCACCGGGAGCCCCGACCCGTACGCGATCGACGGCTACGAGGCGATGAGCCTGGCACTCGACGCGATCGAGCGCTCCAGGACCGGCGACCGCGAGGACATCGTGAAGGCGCTGTTCGACACCCAAGCCCGCCGGAGCGTCATCGGCACGTATTCGATCGACGAGAACGGCGACACCACGCTGACCGACTATGGCCTCTACGCGATCCAGGACGGCGCGCCGCTCTTCAAGCGAACGATCGCGGCGATGCGCTAGCAGGCGCGGCTCTTCAGGTCGGCCGAACCTCCGTCCAGCACGCTCTGCACGTCGCGTTCGATGTCCTGAAGGCGCTCGCGGATCGCGATGCCCGCCGGGCCCTGGATGATGTTGCTGACGCCGCAGGAGATGATCGTCGAGACGTCGGCGTACTGCGGGATCGACGGGCGCTGCATGACGTTCGTCTCACTCACGGCCTTCAGCAGGTCTCGATTTCCGAAACCGAATTCCTCTGCGAGATCCTTGCGCACGGAAAGCTGCGAACCCTCCTTCACGTCCTGGCGCACCTGCTCCTGGCTTGTCATGAAGTCGATGAGGTGCAGCGCGGCAGACGGATGTGGCGCGGATCGAGGGACGACGAGGTTACGCCCACCGAGAACGCTGACGCTATCGCCTCCCGGTGTCCAGGGAGGCAGCCGGACGATCGTGGTGTTCGCAGCGGTTACGCGCCGTGCTCGCTGTGCGCGCGGCGTCGACGGCTTTCCCTCGCTCCCACCTTCCGCGTTGCGGATCTCCGCGGCGACGAAGGGCCAGCCGCGCAGGAATCGGGCGCGACCGAGCGCGTACTGCTCCAGATTCGACGTGTCGATCTGCGGAACTTGAGGGATCGCCCGCTCGCGGAAGGCGTCATGCAGGAATTTCAGCGCCTCGCGGACGTGCGGCTGGTCGATCTCGGCGGTCTTGCCGTCGTCGGTGATGATCGGATCCGCGCCGGCCGCGTAGGCGAGCTCGAGAAGGATGACCGTCAGTCCCTCGTACGGGCCGACCTGGACGCGCAGGCCAGGCAGATCGTGAGAAGGTCCGGGCTTGGACTGCTCGTAGACGTCCTGCCAACTCCTCGGTGGACGCACTTGGTCGGCGCGGTAGTACAGCACGCCGACGTCGAGCTCCTTGGGAACGCCCCACGGCCTGCCCTCGTGCTCGACGGTCTGCAGCATGTCGGAATCGAAGTCCGCCCGGCGGTCGTGTTGGTCGAGGTAGGGCGTCATGTCGTAGAGCAGATGGTTGGCGGCAAACTCCTTCATGTAGACGACGTCGAGCAGGATGACGTCGCAGTCATCCGAGCCCTCCTCGACCGACCGGACGTACCGGTCATGCTCCTCATCGGCCAGAAACGAGCCCTCCGAGTATGTGGCCATCGTCGAGCCGGGGAAGTACTTGTCGTTGTAATCCTTTACTGCTCTGCGCCGCGCCTTGGTGACGTCCTCACTGCCGCAGAGTCGCACCGGGCCGCTGGGTCGCTCGCCCAACCACGATGTCTTCACCTGGAACGACGGGTCCTCCGGCCAGAGCACCACGATGAGCACTCCGATGACGACCAGTGCAACACCGAGTGCGAGCGCGATGATCGGCTTCCTGCTCATCGCCGCAACCGCGGGGCCGGCTCCGGAGGGGTCAGCCTACCGTCCTCGATCCTCGACACCCCGTAGCTCGCGACGTCGGTGTCTCCCGTTGCCGTGATCGAGTAACTGCCGAGCACGCTGCCCTGACGGTCGTTCGTATCGAACAGCGCGCGGCTGATGTCCTCGCGCCTGCCGGTCGTGGAGTCCGCGATCGCGTCGAGCGCAAGCTGCATCGCCTCGTAGGCGTAGACCGCGTACGGATCGGCGTCCTTCCTGTAGGCATCCTTGAAGGCGGCGAAGAACGCCTTGGCCTGCTCGGGGTCGTACGGCGGAACCATGACCTTGACCCTGCCCGCGACCTCCTGCGAGAGACCGCCCTTCTCGGGATCGACGAAGCTCGCTGCCACGACCCCGTTCGTCCCGTAGAGCCGCGCCGTCGGCAGCGCCCGAGCGAACGCCTCGAAGATCTCCACGGTGTTCGGATTCCTGATGCCGCTGTACACGAAGCAGTCCGGCTTCGAGCTCGCCCGCCGGACGCGGTCGACGAGGTGCTCGTAGCGGCCATACGGGCCGACCGACTGGCTGAAGACGAACCGCATGCGGTGACGGTTCTTCGCCAGGATGTTGTTCGCGAGCGCCTCGCCGTAGGACGAGTTGTCATTGATCATCGCGACCCTCGCGCAGGTGTCGGTCTGCGCCATGAGCGCCAGCAGCGCCTCGGCGTGGACGGCGGCATCCGGGATGAGGCGCACGAAGTTGCGGTAGCCCTTGGCGTAGCCCGGCTGTGGCGGGTAGTAGCGGCCGGGCTCGTTCACGTCACCTCGTAGATCCTGCTTCGTGAGCCCAACGCGCGTGCTCGACACAGAGATCTGCGC